>Ga0114939_10000122_pt1 | contig 63408 bp, 49 predicted proteins | sample AshMeaCrysSpring_FD_87196 | JGI IMG/M metagenome (GOLD analysis project Ga0114939, IMG submission 87196) | Groundwater microbial communities from Big Spring, Nevada to study Microbial Dark Matter (Phase II) - Ash Meadows Crystal Spring | ecosystem: Environmental > Aquatic > Deep subsurface >...
CAACCCCGACACGGGCGTCGTCACGGTGTCCGAGGATCGTGCGGCAGCGATCGCTACGACCGCCGATCACTACCTGCGGCTGTTCGGCGACGACGCGAGTCTCGACACTCTTCGCGCGCAGTACGCGATCCAGGACAACCCGATCCCGGACGCGCAGCGCCGCGAGCAGTTGATGGCGTTCTTCTTCTGGTCGTCGTGGTCAACAGTGACCAACCGACCGGGACAGTCGATCAGCTACACCAGCAACTGGCCCGCCGAGCCACTGGTCGACAACCGGCCGACCACCGGCACGTACCTGTGGACCTTCATCAGCATCTTCGGCCTGCTGGCCGGCGTCGGCGCGCTCACCTGGTACTACGTCGCCACGCACGGCAAGGAGCCTCCGCCGCAGGTACCGGACACCGATCCGCTCAAGGCGCTGAAGCCCACTCCCTCGATGAAGGCGACGGCCAAATATTTCTGGGTGGTCACGGCGCTGATCGTCGTGCAGATCGTGCTCGGGGGCATCACGGCCCACTATGCGGTCGAAGGCCAGGGCTTCTACGGCATCGACCTCGCTGCGATCCTTCCCTACTCCGTGACGCGCACCTGGCACCTGCAACTCGCGGTGCTGTGGATCGCAACCGCGTGGCTGGCCACCGGCCTCTATATCGCGCCTGCCATCTCGGGGCATGAACCGCGGTTCCAGCGCGCCGGCGTGAATTTCCTCTTCACCTGCCTGCTCGTGATCGTGGTGGGTGGCCTCGGCGGCCAGTGGTTTGCCGTGATGCAGAAGATGGGCCTCAAGGCCAACTTCTGGTTCGGGCACCAGGGCTGGGAATTCGTGGACCTCGGCCGCTTCTGGCAGGCGTTCCTGTTCATCGGCCTGATGCTGTGGCTGCTGCTCGTGGGCCGCGCGCTGTGGCCGGCGCTCAAGGCGCGCGACGACAGCCGCTCGATCACGATGCTGCTGTTCCTCTCCACCGTGGCCATCGGCCTGTTCTACGGTGCGGGCCTGATGTGGGGCCGCAACACGCACCTGTCGATGGTCGAGTACTGGCGCTGGTGGGTCGTGCACCTGTGGGTCGAGGGCTTCTTCGAGGTGTTCGCCACCGCGGTGATCGCCTTCCTGTTCACGCGACTCGGGCTGGTGCGCCCGCGCGTCGCCACCAACGCCGTGCTGTTCGCGACGGTCGTGTTCCTCTCGGGCGGCGTGCTCGGCACCTTCCACCACCTCTACTGGACCGGCACGCCGACGGGCGTGCTCGCCATTGGCTCGGTGTTCTCCGCGCTCGAGGTGGTGCCGCTGGTGCTGGTGGGCTTCGAAGCCTACGAGAACCTGCAGCACGGCCGCGCCAAGCCCTGGGTCGCTGCCTACAGGTGGCCGATCCTGTTCTTCGTCGCCGTTGCGTTCTGGAACCTCGTCGGCGCGGGCCTGTTCGGGTTCCTGATCAACCCGCCGCTGGCGCTGTACTACATGCAGGGCCTCAACACGACGCCGCTGCACGGGCACACGGCGCTGTTCGGCGTGTACGGCATGCTGGGCATCGGCCTGATGCTGTTCTGCCTGCGCGGCCTCGGCAACCTGCAGCACTGGGACGAGCGGCTGCTGAAGGGTTCGTTCTGGTCGCTCAACATCGGCCTCGCTGCAATGGCGCTGATGTCGCTGCTGCCTTATGGACTCATCCAGGTCCATGCCGCGGTCTCGGAGGGGTTCTGGTATGCACGTTCGGCCGAGCTGCTGCAGCAGCCGCTCATGCAGATGCTCGTCTGGCTGCGAATGCCCGGTGACATCGTGTTCAGCATCGGCGTGCTGCTGCTCGCGGTGTTCGTCGCCAGGCTCTGGCTCGGCGGCGGGCGAAAGCAGGAGATCGAGCTGCCGGCAGCCACGCAGGCGGCGCGGTCCTCCGGCCGCTAGAGTCTCGCGGGAACGGCGGCGGGCGCCTGCGGGCGCCCGCCGTCGATTGGGATCCATGCGGGCCGCGAATACCCCTCGTCGTCGCGGTCGTGCGCGAGCGCATGTCTTGATGTGAGGAACCGCGTTGACCAGCGAGTCTCCGAAGAGTCCGTCGCGCTGGCAGGTGTTCACCGCCGCGCCGCATCGCGTAGCGTTCCTGTGTGGCATCGCGAGCCTGCTCGCCGTGAGCGCGTGGTGGAGCCTGCACCTGCAGGCTCGCTACTCCGGCCGGCCCATCTTTGCGCTCGACCTCGCCTTGGCGCCCATCTGGGCGCATGCCTTCCTGATGCTGTTCACCGTCTTTCCGACCTTCTTCCTCGGATTCCTGTTCACGACCTTCCCGCGTTGGATGAACGGGCCACCGGTGTCGCGACGCGCCTACGTCGCGGCGCCCCTGCTGCTCACGGCGGCCAGCGGCGCCTGGCTCGCCGGCCTCCACGGCGTCGCGGCACTGACGCTGGTCGCCGCGGGGCTCGCCTGCGCCGGCCTCGGCGTAGCGCTCGTGGCGCTGCTGCGGGTCGTGTTGGAGGCCGAGACGACCGTCGCGCACGCCGTCGTCGCGGGCGCGGCCTTCGCGGTCGGCGTGGTCTGCGCGGCCGGCTTCGGCTACGGCCTGTGGTCCGGCAGCGACTTCGTGCTGCACTTCGCGGTCCGTGCCGCGCTGTGGGGGTTCCTGCTGCCCGTGTTCTTCGCCGTCTGTCACCGCATGGTGCCCTTCTTCTCCCAGAACGCCGTACCGGGTTATCTGGCCTGGCGTCCCGCCTGGCTGCTCGCGGCGGTGACGGGTCTCGCCTGGCTACGCGTGCTGCTCGGCACGGCGGGCGCGCTCAGAGCGCTCGTGGTGGTGGACGCCGCGCTGCTCGTGCTGGCCGCGCTCGCCGCGCTGCGCTGGACGACGCTGCGTGCCCGCGGGAATCCGCTGCTGTGGACCCTGTACGCCGGGTTCGCCTGGCTGCCCGTCGCGATGGCCCTGCAGACTGCCCGCGACGCAAGCTTCGTACTGACCGGCGAGTGGGCGCTCGGCCGCGCTCCGATTCATGCGCTGGGGGTCGGGTTCTTCGGCAGCATGCTGGTGGCCATGGTGACGCGGGTGACGATGGGTCACTCGGGCCGTCCGCTGCGGATGGACCGCGCGGCACTCGCCTGCTTCCTCGCCATCCAGCTCGCCGCCGGCGCCCGGGTGGCGAGCGAGATTACTGCGGCACCCGGCGCGGTCCGCAACCTCCTGCTCGCGAGCGCCATCCTCTGGCTCGCCGCCTATGCCGCGTGGGCGGCACGGACCGGTGGCATCTACCTCGCACCGCGTCTAGACGGCCGCCCTGGATGACCGAGTTCTACCTGCAGCTGCGCGCCGTGCACATTGGCTGCGCCGTCCTCACGATCACGATCTTCACGCTGCGGGGCCTGGCCATGCTCGTCGACTCGCCCCTCACGCAGCACCCGGTGGCACGCTGGACGTCCGTGACCGTCGACACCGTGCTGCTCACGACTGCCCTGATGCTGACGACCGTCATCCACCAGTATCCATTCAGCACCGGCTGGCTGACGGTCAAGGTCACCCTGCTCGTCGTCTACATCGTGCTCGGCAGCATCGCCCTCGGGCGAGGCCGCACGCGGCGCGCGCGGATCACGTCGTTCCTGGCTGCGCTCGTCACGGTCGCTTTCCTCGTGGGCGTGGCCAGGACCCACCAGCCGCTCGGTTTCTTCGCGGGTTGAGGGCGCGGGCGCGGACTGCTAGTTTCGGCGGATGTCGAACCTCGAAGTCCTGGTGCCGATACTGCGCGGCCATCACCTGTTTGCGGGCCTCGCGCCAGCGCAGATGCAACGTGTGCTGACCACGAGCCACGTGGGGGATTACGAACCCGGGCAGATGCTGTTCGACCGCGGCCAGCCGGCGCAGCACTTCTTCATCGTCGTCGAGGGCCAGGTGAACCTGGTGCTCTACTCCAAGGCCGGCGAGGAGAAGATCATCGAGATTCTCGGGCCGGGCAACAGCTTCGCGGAGGCCGTGCTGTTCATGGAGGGTCCCGCCTACCCGGTCGCCGCCGTCTCGGCGTCGAGGTCGAAGGTGGCGCGCTTCCCGAACCGTGAGTACCTGGCGATCCTGAGGGAAAGCCCGGAAACCTGCCTGCGCATGCTTGGCCACCTCAGCCAGCGCCTGCACATGCGTATCCGCGAGATCGAATACCTGACGCTCGAGAGCGCGACGCACCGCCTGGTGCGCATGATCGAGAGCCGCCTGCCGCCGGGCGAGGCCGGGCCGATCGAGATCACGCTGCCGGAATCGCGCCAGGAGCTCGCCTCGCGGCTGTCGATGAAACCCGAGACGCTCTCCCGGATCCTGCGCAGCCTGTCGGACGGTGGCTCGATCGTGGTGCACGGGCGGCAATTGCAAGTCCCTGACCGGAAAAGGCTTCTCGCCGTGCTGGACACGGTTCCCTGAGCGGCGGTCGCGCTTGACCCACGTCAATGCGGGGGCCGCTCGCGGCGCCTAAGGTGTGACTCAGGTCGGTGGACGCACGTGTCCACCCGAGTTCCACACTACGGGAGCCATCCATGATGTCGAAGCTGAGTCTGCGGTCCCCGGCAGCGGTAACGCTGGCGGTTGCCGGATCGCTCGCGCTGGCCAGCACGGCCTGGGCGCAGGCAGTGCACAAGGCAGAGGTCGCGGGCGCCGCGGCGAGCCCGGCACAGATCGAGTCCGGCAAGAAGGTCTACGAGGTCGCCTGTCTCGCCTGTCACCAGGCCGACGGCAAGGGCCTGCCGGGCGCCTTCCCGCCGCTCGCCGGCTCCGATTACCTGCTCGGCAACCAGGACCGCGCCGTGGGCGTGGTCGTCAATGGCCTGCAGGGCGAGGTCGTGGTCAACGGCGTCAAGTTCAACTCGGTGATGCCGGCGATGACCCAGCTCTCCGACCAGGAGATCGCGGACGCCCTGACCTTCGCGCTCAATTCATGGGGCAACGCCGGCGGCTCGATCGCCGCCTCGCAGGTCGGGGCGGAACGCGCCAAGGCGGCCGCCACGCCCAAGAAGGCCGACTCGCCGACCCAGCACCCGACGACGACGGCGGAACTCAAGTATGCGGGCGCCCCGTCGCCGATCCCGGCGGAGGGCGTCAAGATCCTCAAGTCGCCCGGCGCGCCGGACATGACGGAGCCTGAGTTCAAGCAGGCGCAGCAGATCTACTTCGAACGCTGCGCGGGCTGCCACGGCGTGCTGCGCAAGGGTGCCACTGGCAAGCCCCTCACGCCCGACATCACCCAGAAGAAAGGCACCGAGTACCTCAAGGTGTTCATCAACCAGGGCTCCCCGGCAGGCATGCCGAGCTGGGGCAAGTCTGGCGAGCTCACGCCCGAGCAGGTCGACATCATGGCGCGCTACGTGCAGCACGAGCCGCCGCAGCCGCCCGAGTTCGGCATGAAGGAGATCAAGGCGACCTGGAACGTGATCGTTCCGGTGGAGCAGCGCCCGACGAAGCAGCTGAGCAAGTACAACCTGAGGAACGTCTTCGCGGTGACGCTGCGCGACACCGGCGAGGTGGCGCTGGTCGACGGCGACACGAAGGAGATCATCACGACGATCCGCACCGGCTACGCGGTGCACATCTCGCGCCTGTCGCACTCTGGGCGCTACGTGTACACGATCGGCCGCGACGGCAAGATCGACCTGATCGACCTCTATTTCGAGAAGCCCACCAAGGTCGCGGAGATCAAGGTCGGCCTCGAGGCGCGCTCGGTCGAGACCTCGAAGTACAGGGGCTACGAGGACAAGTACGCGATCGCCGGTTCCTACTGGCCGCCGCAGTACACGATCATGGACGGCCTCACTCTGGAGCCGCTCAAGGTCGTCTCGACCCGCGGCATGACGGTCGACACCCAGGAGTTCCACCCGGAGCCGCGCGTGGCCGCCATCGTCGCGTCCCACCAGCACCCGGAGTTCATCGTCAACGTCAAGGAGACCGGGCAGATCCTGCTGGTCAACTACGAGGACATCAACAACCTGAGGACCACGACGATCGGCGCCGCCCGCTTCCTGCACGATGGCGGCTGGGACGTGTCCAAGCGCTACTTCCTCACTGCGGCGAACCAGTCGAACAAGGTCGCCGTCGTGGACTCCAAGGACCAGAAGCTGGTTGCGTTGATCGACGTCGACAAGATCCCGCACCCGGGCCGCGGCGCCAACCTCGTCGACCCCGAGTTCGGGCCGGTCTGGGTCACCAGCGCGCTCGGCAACGAGAAGATCACGCTGATCGGGACGGACCCGGAGAAGCACAAGGATCACGCCTGGAAGGTGGTGCGCGTGCTGCAGGGTCAGGGCGGCGGTTCGCTGTTCGTCAAGACGCACCCGAAGTCGAAGCACCTCTACATCGACACGCCGCTCAACCCCGATCCGAAGATCGCACAGAGCGTGGCCGTGTTCGATGTGAACAATTTCGCGGCCGGCTACAAGGTGCTCCCGATCGCCGAGTGGGCCAACCTCGGCGAGGGCCCGAAGCGCGTCGTGCAGCCCGAGTTCAACGCGGCGGGCGACGAGGTCTGGTTCTCCGTGTGGAACGGCAAGGACCAGAAGTCGGCGCTGGTCGTCGTTGACGACAAGACGCTCGAGCTCAAGAAGGTGATCAACGATTCACGCATCGTGACCCCGACCGGCAAGTTCAACGTCTTCAACACGGTCGGCGACGTCTACTGACGATCCTCCCTGCGTGAGCCCGCGAGGGCTCGCTCACGGCCCTGCCCCGCGAGGGGCAGGGCTTTTTTTCGGTCACAAGAGCCGCTGCTTGCGTAGTACTTGCTTGCGCAAGTATTTCGGGTATCCTCGCGGGCATGAAAACCCAGGCCACCGGCGCAGTCCTGCGCCTGATCCGCGCGCAATCCCACCTGCAGAACCGCTTCGCCGCCGGGCTCGGCGGCGTGCACGGCCTGTCGGTCAACGAGCTGATGCTGCTGATGCAGCTCGAACAGGCCCCGGGCGGTCGCCTGCGGCGCGTCGACCTCGCCGAACGGCTGGATCTCAGCCAGTCCGGTGTCACGCGCATGCTGGCCCCGATGGAGAAGCTAGGCTGGGTGGGGCGCGCCGCCGACCCCAGGGACGCCCGCGTCGGTTACGTGGTACTGACCGCGGCGGGCCGGCGCCTCGCCCGCGAAGGCGCGAAGACCCTTGAACAGATGTCGGCCGCCCTGTTCGGCGACCACTGGACGACGCGCGAGCTGGACACCCTCGGCCGGCTCCTCGGACGCCTGACCGCCAACCTGCCGGGACAGCTCGGCGCCTGACGATTCGCTGGCCTCACGGCCGGCCGCTCACGGAGAACCGCATGAAGCTCGCAGCGCCTGCCCTCGACCCACGGGGGGTCGCAACCCGCACCGGTTCCGGTTATCCCGAGCCCTACCGTTCGCGCGTCCTGCCGCGTGCGAAGCGCGCCCTCGGCGATGCGCTGGGGCTCACGAAGATCGGCATCAACCTCACGACGCTGCCGCCGGGCAAGGAGTCCTCGATGCGCCACTGGCACACGCACGAGGAGGAGTTCATCTACGTGCTCGAGGGCGAGGTCGTACTCAGGACCGACGCCGGCGAGCAGGTGCTCGGCGCCGGGACCTGCGCGGGATTCCCTCTCGGGACCCGCGACGCGCATCAGCTCGTGAATCGCGGCGACCGTCCGGCGGTGTACCTCGAGATCAGCAATCGGGACGAGGCCGACCAGGCGTTCTATCCGGACGTCGACCTGCACTACAACCTGCCCGGACACGCCGGACAGTTCACGCGGCGCGACGGGTCGGCCTTCTGAGCGGCCTCACATCGCCCAGTGCAGCGTCACCGAGACGTTGCGCCCGGGGTGCGTGTAGTAAGGGATGAGCGGATCGCCGACCGGCCGGCCGCGGACGTCCGCCCACTCGATGCAGGCCTGGTCGGTCAGGTTGAACGCGCCGAACGCAAGGCGCAGGCCGCGGCCGAGATCCACGTGGCCGAGCAGGTCGAGCGTGTACCAGCGATCCGTGCGATAGAGATCCACGCGACTCAGGTCCACGCGCCGCTTGGCCGCGGTGGCCGTCGTCACCAGCTCACCGCCCCACCGGGCCGAGGGCGCTTCGTAGCGCAGCGAGAGGACGCCGTTCGCAGGATCCACCGAGTTGAGCGGCTGGTCCCGCTCGAGATCCGCCCCGCGCGCGTAGGCAGCCGCCAGCTGCGCGGTCCATCCGCGCAGGGCTGGTGCCCAGCTGCCGATCTTCGCCACCGCCGTGAGCTCGGCGCCGTAGATGCGCGCCGAGGCGACGTTCTGCGACTGGAACAGGGTCACGCCCGTCGCGGGGTCCTTGCCGAGGTTCACCTTCGACTCGATGAAGTCGTCGTAGTCGGTCCAGTAGCCGCTCGCGGCGAGCGCGAGCGCCGCGTCGTTCCAGCGCAGCCCGAGCTCGTAGCCGTTGCTCTTCTCCGGGGCGAGATCGGGATTCGGGATCGCTCGCACGTTGAGGAGCGGCAGGTCGAGCCCGATGTTGACGTCCTCGGGCGGTGGGGCGCGATAGCCGTTCGAGTACTGGAAGTAGGCCGACGCCGCCGCGCCCAGCCGGCGCGTCACGCCGAGCTTGGGCGATACGGACCAGTCCGTGAGGCCGACGACGGGCAGGTTCGGGTTGTCCTCGCGGTAGAGACCGTCCGCGTCGGGTGAGAGCCGGTAATAGTCAGCCCGCAATGCCGGGATCAGCGACCAGGCGCCGCCGCCGAAGCGGATCTCGTCCTGCAGGAACGCGCCTGCCTCCGTCACGTCCGACACCGGGAAATCCCGCAGCGGAAACGTCTCGCCGAGGACGGTCCTGGTCGTCGCGCCCGTCGCGAGGTTGGTCTGCAGGCCGTTGCGCAGTTCCTCCATGCGCGTGAGCGACAACTCGACGCCATAGACCAGGTCGTGCGCGATCGCCCCGGACTGGACGTCCTTCACGGCCGTGAACTCGACACCGAGCGTGCGGTCCTCGAGATCGAAGCGCCGGTCGATCTGCACGGCAGGCGTTCGAGGCGGTACGGCCCGGCGTTGCTCGAATGTGTCCTGGGTCGTGTCCGTGCCCTGCCAGTACAGCCGCCAGTCCGCGGCGTCGAACGCGGCCGCAGCGTCGAGCCGCTGCTCCGCGCTCACGCGGAAGCGCGAGCCCGAATCGTCGCCGGCGAGGATCGTGGTGTTCACGAAGCGGCTTCCGGCCAGGCCCTCGAAGGAATTCACGTCGGTCTTCTGGCGCAGGCGACCGCCCTCCGCGCTCAGCGTCAGAGGCCCGCCCGGCATCGCTCCGTAGGCGAGCTTCGCGAGCACCGAGTCGGTGTCGTAGTCGCGGGGGTCGGGCGTGACGTCGGCCGCGGTGTCGGGCTCGTTGCCCTGGCGATGCACGTAGCCGATCAGCAGGTCCAACGGCCCGGCTTGGGTCGCACCCAGGGCCGCGGCGTGCCAGCCGTCGTCGTCGCTCGAATAGCCCGCCTCTGTCCTGAGCGCGCCTGTCCCATCGCCGCCCTTCAGGTCCGCTGCCGAGAGCGTCGTCATCGCGACGACGCCGCCGATCGCGTCGCTGCCGTACAGGGACGAGGCCGGGCCCCGCAGCACCTGCACGTCACGCACGAATGCGAGGTCCACGAAGCTGCGCCCCGAGTCCGAGTAGCTGCCAATCGTGAAGCCGCCGGCGGAAGGGATCCCATCGACCTCGACAGCCACACGGTTGCCGGTCATGCCGCGCACGGTGAACGTATCGAGCCCGAAACGGAACGGATCGCTGCGGACGCTGAGCCCGGGCTCGTAGCGCACGAGCTGCTTCACGTCGCTCGCCAGCGTGCGCTGGATCGTCTCCTGGGGAATGACGGTCACCGACGCCGCCACCCGGGTCATCGGCTGCAGGCGGCGGGCGTAGACGGTCACGGTTTCGAGTTCGCCGCCGGTCGGGCCGGCCACGGCCGAGGCCGCGGCCTGAGCCAGCGCCAACGTGACTGCTAGAGTCAGTCTGATCATCGACTTACACGTCCTTCCTGCGCTCATCTTGACTTGGGTCAAGGGGCTCTCCTTCGCACTGCAGCAAAGTAGCCCCAAGCCGCTTTGTGGGCTGCATTTTCAGCCCCGGCCAATAGGAGCCACCATGACCCAAGTCAAATCAACCGCCCTGCTCTCGATCACCATTGCGACGCTTCTCGGCGCGGCGGCTGCCCCGGCGGCGGACCCCACACCAGCGCCGTCGGCCACGCCTGCCGCCGCCCCCGTCACATGGGACGGCGCGCTCATGGGCGGCAAGGTCACTCTCGACCTTCGTTACCGGTTCGAGAACGTCGACCAGGACGGGTTCGACCGCGATGCCTACGCCTCGACGCTCCGCACGCGGCTCGGCTACCAGACGGGCGAGTGGAACGGACTCTCGGCAATGATGCAGGCGGCGAACGTGCTCGTCGTCGGCCAGTACGCCCTCTACAACAGCACGACCAACAACGTCACGGACCGACCGGTGGTCGCGGACCCGAAGTACACGGAGATCAACCAGGCGTACCTGCAATACAAGTACGGCAGCTTCACCGGCATCGGCGGCCGGCAGATGATCAACCTCGACAACCAGCGCTTCGTCGGCAACGTCGGCTGGCGGCAGAATGACCAGACCTACGACGCCGTCACCCTGAAATCGGGCATCGTTCCGCGCACTCAGCTCTTCTACTCGTACGTCGGCAACGTCAATCGCATCACCGGGCCGGACAACGGCACTCTCCCGGCCAACCTGCGCGGCGACACGAGCCTGCTGAACGCCAAGGTCGACCTCGGCGCCGTCGGATCGCTGGTGCTGTTCGACTACCTCCTCGAGTTCGACGACGACGACCAGTATCCGGCGGCCGCCGCGGAGAACCTCTCCAGCAACTCTTATGGATTCCACTACGCCGGCACCTACAGTTTCTCGGAGTCGACGAAGCTCAACTGGACGGGCTCCTGGGCGCGCCAGTCCGAGGCCGGCGACAGCGCGCTCGACTACGAGGCCGACTATTACCTGCTCGAGGCTGGAGTCTCGGTGAGGAACTACGGGCTCAAGCTCGGCTGGGAGGTGCTCGGCGGCAACGACGAGCCGGGGACCACGGGTTTCCAGACCCCACTCGCGACGCTGCACGCCTTCCAGGGCTGGGCCGACAAGTTCACGACCACTCCGCAGGCCGGCGTCGAGGACTTCTACGTGGGCGGTACGGCCGGCTTCGGCGACATCGCGCTGCAGCTCGTCTGGCACGATTTCCAGGCCGAGTCGCGCATCGCCCCGAACCTGACCTACGGCTCGAGCTACGGCTCGGAGTGGGACGCGTCCGCCGCCTACAAGTTCGGCACAAAGAAGCGCTACGAGGCGCTCCTCAAGTTCGCCGACTACCAGGCCGACGAGTTCGCCACCGACACCACGAAGTTCTGGCTGCAGTTCACCGCCACGTTCTGACACCATGCCTCGTGGTTCTCACTGAGGACAGGGCGTCCCGGCCTGCGGGAGAATGACCCGGTCATTCCTCCCGCAGGCCCGCCATGAAGCTCGAGACCCTCGCCGTCCACGCCGGCTATTCCCCCGACCCGACGACCAAGGCCGCCGCGGTCCCGATCTACCAGACGACCTCCTACGCGTTCGACGACACGCAGCACGGCGCGGACCTCTTCGACCTCAAGGTCCCGGGCAACATCTACACGCGGATCATGAACCCCACGACCGACGTGCTCGAGAAGCGCCTCGCGGCTCTCGAGGGCGGCGTGGGCGCGCTCGCGCTCGCCTCTGGCCAGGCCGCGATCACCTACTCGATCCAGACCATCGTCGAGGCCGGCCAGAACGTCATCAGCTCCTCGGCGCTGTATGGCGGCACATACAACCTCTTCGCGCACACGCTGCCGCAATACGGCATCGGCGTACGATTCGGCGATCACCGCGATCCCGCGTCCTTCGAGAAGCTGATCGACGCGGGAACTCGCGCCCTCTACTGCGAATCCGTGGGCAACCCGGCCGGCAACGTCACGGATTTCGAGGCGCTCGCCGAGATCGCGCACCGCCACGGCATCCCGCTCATCGTCGACAACACCGTGCCAACGCCCTACCTGTGCCGCCCGTTCGAGCACGGCGCAGACATCGTGGTTCACTCCCTCACCAAGTACCTCGGCGGCCACGGCACCAGCATCGGCGGCGCGATCGTCGATTCCGGCCGCTTTCCGTGGAAAGACCACGCGGGCCGCTTTCCGCGACTCAACACACCCGACATCTCGTACCACGGCGTCGTCTACACGGACGCCTTGGGCCCGGCGGCCTACATCGGTCGCGCGCGCGTCGTACCGCTGCGCAACATGGGCGCCGCGATCTCGCCCTTCAACAGCTTCCTGATCCTGCAGGGCATCGAGACCCTGGCCGTCCGGATGGACCGCATCTGCAGGAACGCCGAGCGCCTGGCCGCGTATCTCAAGGGCCACCCGAAGGTGCGCTGGGTCAACTACGCGGGCCTGCCCGACCACCCGAGCCACGAGCTCGCAAGGAAGTACATGGGCGGGCGGGCTTCGGGCATCCTGAGCTTCGGCATCGAGGGCGGACGCGAGGCGGGCGCGCGCTTCCAGGACGCGCTCCAGCTGTTCGTGCGGCTCGTCAATATCGGCGATGCCAAGTCCCTTGCCTGCCATCCCGCAAGCACCACGCACCGCCAGCTGAACGCCGAGGAACTCGCGCGGACGGGCGTGAGCGACGACATGGTGCGCCTCTCCATCGGCATCGAGCACGTCGACGACCTCATCGAGGACCTCGACCGGGCGCTCGCCGCCGCCTGAGGTGTAGTATCGGCCGGTGCCGGTGCTGGACCCCTTCCGTATGGATCCCGTCTTCGACTGGCTGGCGTATTACGCGGAGTTCGATCCCGAGCGTCTCGCAGCCGTGGACCTCGCCACGCGCCGCTGGCTGACCTACCGCGAGTTCGACGCCAGGGCAACGCGCCTCGCCACGGCGCTCCGGGAGCGGTTCGGCGTCGAGCACGGCGACCGGGTCGGGTTCCTCGCCCAGAACAGCACGGATCACTTCGAGACCATGTTCGCGTGCTGGAAGCTCGGCGCGATCTTCGTGCCGATGAACTGGCGCCTCTCGCCACACGAGACGGCGGCCATCGTCGAGCACTGCGAACCGCGCGTCGTGCTCCACGACGGGGAGTTCGCGCCCCAGCTGGCGCTGGCCCACGCGCCCGTGGTGGGCCGCTTACCGGGTCACGCGGCCTGCGGGTACGAGCAGCTGATCGCGTCGCACGAGCCCAGCGTGCTCATGGAGGACGTGGGTTTCGATACCGTCAACATGCTGCTCTATACGTCGGGTACCACCGGGCGTCCCAAGGGCGTGATCTACACCCACCGCATGACGAACAACATCGTCATCCACGCGGCCCTGCACGCGCGCGTACGCGCAGGCGCCCGCACGCTGACCTATTCGCCCCTCTTCCACTCCGCGGGCCTGAACGCGGTCGCCATGCCGCAGTTCCACTATGGTGGCGCCGTGCTCGTGATGCGCAGCTTCGACCCGCGGGAATGCCTGCGGCTCCTCATGGATCCCGGAATGGGGATCACGCACACGGTAGGCGTGCCCACGACCTACGCGATGATGAGCCAGCTTCCCGAATTCGCCACGGCGACCTTCCCGACCGTGGAGGTCGCCGGGGTCGGCGCGGCGCCGGTCCCGCTGCACCTGCTCGAGGTGTGGGCGGAGCGCGGCCTCGTGCTGTCGCAGTCGTTCGGGATGACCGAGGTCTTCAGCGTGTCGTTTACCCCGCCCGAGAAGGCCCGCGAGCAGATCGGGTCGGCCGGCCATCCGCTGATGCACGTCGAGGTCCAGATCGGCGAGGAACACGGGCTCGAGCTGCCGCGCGGCAGTGTCGGCGAGATCCAGGTACGCGGCCCGGGGGTCACGCCCGGATACTGGCACGACCCGGAGGCCACGGCCGCGGCGTTCACGGCGAACGGCTGGTTCCGCACGGGCGACGCGGGCCGCATGACCGCGCAGGGAACCATCTACGTCGTGGACCGCATCAAGGACATGTTCATCTCGGGCGGCGAGAACGTGTACCCCGCCGAAGTCGAAGACGTGATCGCGTCGCTCGACGACGTCGGGCTATGCGCGGTGATCGGCGTGCCGGATGCGCGCTGGGGCGAGGTCGGCCTCGCGCTCGTGGTGCCGCGACCGGGCCGCCCGGTGGACGAAGAGCGCATCCTCGCGGCCTGCCAGGAGCGCCTCGCCCGCTACAAGGTGCCGCGGCGCGTTCAGGTCGTCGGGTCGCTGCCGCTCAGCCCGCAGGGAAAAGTCCTCAAGAAGGAACTTCGCAGGCTTTACGTGGAGGCCGGCGGTCAGCCGCCGTCGCAAGTCGCATGAAACCGATCAAGGCCGTCGATGCCGCGTTTCTCCAGCTCGAGACTCCGTCCACGCCGATGCACGTGGGCGCGCTGTTCGTCCTCGAGCCCGCTTCCGAACAGGACCGCCGGAGCTTCTACCGGCGATTCCGCAAGGAGATCGGTGAGCGCCTCGGCCGCAGCGAGGTGTTCACCCGTCGCGTGGTGAGCCTGCCGTTGAACGTGGCCAACCCGTTCTGGGCCGACGGCGAGGTCGACCTCGACTACCACGTGCGCCGCACCGGGTTGCCCGCGCCCGGCAGCCAGCATCAGCTCGAGGAATGCGTCGCCGACCTGCACGCGCCGGTGATGGACCGGTCCCGGCCGCTGTGGGAACTGCACGTGATCGAGGGCCTCGAAGGCGGGCGCGTCGCGCTGTACGTGAAGACCCACCACGCAGGGCTGGACGGAGCCTCGGCCCAGCTCTACCTCAAGTCTTTCGTCGACACCGAACGTCATCCCGGGCGAGGCACACGCCGCAAGGCCACCCCGCCGCCAGCGGAAGACCCGGCCTTTCGCGAGGTGCTCGCGGCCGGGCTGCGGCACCAGGTGAGCGAGGCGCTGCGACTGCCGCGCGCCATCGCCGGCGCCGCCGGCACCGCGGCCGACACGCTGCGCGGTCTCCGGCAGGGCCTCGCAGACCTGGCCGCAGGCAAGGCGTCGGCGCCGAGAACGCCACTCAACGTCGCCATCACCGGCGAGCGCAGTTTCGCCTCGGTAGCGTGCGGTCTCGACGAGGTCCGGCAGGTGGCACGCACGCACGGCGCCACGGTCAACGACGTGATCCTCGCCGCCTGCGGCGGCGCGCTGCGCCGCTGGCTCATGCTGCACGATGCCCTGCCGGCGGAGCCGCTCGTCACGGCGGTTCCCTTCTCGACGCGCGAGGCCGGCGACGATTCGCAGTCGATCCAGGTCTCGTTCATCTCCATCAGCCTGCACACCGTCATCGAGGACGCGCACCGGCGCCTGCGCGCCATCCACGACTCGGCAGCCGACGCCAAGGCCGGCGCCGCGAAGGTGAAGGCGCTGATGCCCGAGGACCTGCCCTCGGTCGGCCTGCCCTGGTTGCTCGGCGGCCTCGCGCGCCTCATGTCGAGGCCAGAGCTGGTCGAACGGCTGCCCCTGCCGACCAATGTGATCATCTCGAACGTTGCCGGTCCGCCAGTCCCGATCTACGTCGCGGGCGCGAAGGCGGTAACCTACACGCCGGTCTCGATTCCGTACCACGGCTGCGCGCTCAACATCACGGTCTACAGCTACGACGGCCGCCTGTTCTTCGGGCTGACCGGCGCCCGCAGCGCCCTGCCGGACCTGCGCGACCTCGCGGAAGGCGTGAAGGTGGAACTCGCACTGTTGCGCAAGCGTCCCGCACCCGCGCGCAAGGGGCGACGCCGCTCATGACGCGCGTGCCGCGGACGTTGCTCGCGATGCTCGAGGCGCGCGCGGGCTTCGAAGCCGGCACGACCCTGCTCGCGATGCCGCTGCTCAAACGCGCGCCGGCCGGTGACGGGCACCCGGTGCTGCTCCTGCCGGGCTTCGGCGCGGGCGACGTCTCGATGGAACCACTGCGCTGGTTCCTCGAGGGCCGGCACTACCACGTCGAGACCTGGGGGCTCGGCAAGAACCGCGGCTTCAACCGGCGGTTCACAAACGTGATCGAGCAGAAGGTCCGCTACCTGCACCACCGGCATCGCCGCAAGGTGAGCCTCGTGGGCTGGAGCCTCGGCGGCGTGTTCGCGTTCTACGCGGCTCACGTGGCCCCGGAGTGCGTGCGTTGCGTGATCTCGCTCGGCAGCCCGCTGCGGCTCGATCCGGACAGCCGGGTGCCGCCGGGCGTCGCAACCATGTACCGCGCGATCTCCGGGAACGTCGGCCCGGTCGCCCACCAGGCCCGGGCCCGCTCGCGCCACTTGCGCGCGCCGCCCCCCGTGCCATCGACGTGCATCTTCTCGGAGCACGACGGTTTCGTTCCGCCGGAGCAGGCGACCCTGGATGGCAACCCGGCGGACCATGAGAACGTGCGCGTCCCGGGGAGCCACCTTGGGCTCGGGTTCAACAGCTTGGTCCTCTGGGTCGTCGCAGACAGGCTCGCCCAGCACGAGGGCCACTGGGCACCGTTCCGCGCGGAGGGCCCCGCCGCCCCGGTCCTGCGCGCGCTGGGTCTGCCTTCCGCTCCGGCCTGAAGCGTCTGATACGTGAAGGGCGCGCTCGACGACGCCGACGAGGCGATCAACGTCAACTGCGCTGCTCGCTCACTTCATGCGCGCGGCCGAACTCGCGCCAGCGCCTGCGGCACCGGGCTTCCTCGAGCATTTCCCGTCGCCCGGGAATGCGCAGACTGCTCGACTGACGCTTCGACGGGGCCCGCGCCCGCCTCAGGCCGGCGCGTGGCCGCGGTCGGGGCGGAGCGTCCACAGCAGCCACTGCCCGAGCATCGCGACGCCGAAGACCACGCAGCACGCGAGAACGGCCGCCTGCAGATTCTGGAGTGGTGCCGGGTGGTGCCCCGGGTGGGCGGCGAGCAGCACCAGGACCGGCGTGAACAGGAGCGCCCTCAGCCAGCGACGGCTGCGACCGGCCGTGAGGAAACTCAGTCCGAGCACGGCCAGCATCGCGGCACGCACCACCGAGGAATCGCTGAACTCGGTCACAGCTACCAGGACCAGCGTGCCGAACAGTGTCGCCGCGAGGATCGCGAGCGAACGGCGCACGGAGACGGTGATCGCGGGGTGGCCCGTGGCCGCGACCGCCATCGGCACCCACCAGCCGTGCTCCAGCTCGAAAGCGTCTGCGGCGAACCAGGCCGCCGAGACCAGGACAGCCAGCAGGACGGCGTAGCTGAGCGCCGTCTGCGGCTGCACGGCCCGCGCGTCGTCGATGACATCGTCCAGCAGTCCATTCCCGATGAAGTAACCATACGTGGCGCCCGCCAGCATCGCGAGCGCCGGCACGAGCACCGAGGAAAGTGTCGCGGGCTCGCTCGAGCCGATCAGCGTCGCCGCGAGCACCGCCAGCATCCCTCGCTGCAGGCCCTGCGAACTGGCGATGCCCACGATGGCCGCGACCGCGACGATGAGTGCCGCGACGCCAGCCGTGGACTGGGCCGTGACGGCCGCGGCAGCGTAGGCCACCGGCAGCAGGAACGCGAACGGCGCGACCGGGCGCGCGAGCAGGCACATCTGTGCCGCGAGCACCGTGCCCACCGCCACATAGTGAGCCTGCGGTGAGTATCCGGAGAAATACAGCGCCGCGGCGGGCCCGAGGATGACCAGGAGGACGCCTAGAGCTCTTGCCATGGCGGTTTCCCTTCTTCTTTACCACCACGTTGCAATAACCGAGCCACACGCGTCGGGCGTTGCAAATCAATGAGCTACGCGATACGCGCGATCCACGGACTCGCGATATGTAAAAAACCCCGACGCCGCGCCCGGCACGTCGATCACCAGACCGGGTCCATGATCGTGTTCTCCGGGACCGGCCGTCCGAGATTGAAGGAGAGCTGCCAGTCCGACTCGCTGGTGGCGGCCAGCACCAGCGTCAACGGGCCGATCGGCGTCCGGCCGCCGAGCAACAGCGCGGCGGAGTACATCGTGTCGGCACCCGGGTAGTCGAACTGCCGGTTCATGGCGCCGGCCGTCGCCATGCCGCCGGCGTACAGCGCCAGCCCGAACAGGTCGCTGATGTCCGCCACCCTGTGCAGGTACGCGGCCGAGGTCACCCAGTACCCCTGGCCGCGTAACTCGCCGATCGCGAAGCCCGGGAAGCTCAGGGGCCCGCCGAGCAGGAAGTCGTCATAGACGGGAAGCTCGGTGGCAAACGACGAGCCGCCCGCAGCGCGCAGGTAGGCCACGTTCGTGCCGACGGGCAGCGCGTAGCTCAGCATGGCCTCGCCCCGTCGATACGCCTCGGCAGCACCGAGCCAGTCCGCGCTGTCGAAGTAGACGGCCCGCCCCAGCAGGCCCGAGCGCGGCAGCGCGACCGAGTCGCGCGTGTCATAGGTGAACTGCACCGCGACCCCGCCGTATCCCTCCCAGTCCACCTCGTCGAGCGTGGGCAACGCGATGTCACGCTTGACGGACTGGCCACCGGCGCGCAGCCCGGCGCGCAGCTCGGCCCGATTCCCGAACACGCGCCCCAGGTCGAAGTAACCGAAAGCCGCGTTGAAATCGTAGCCCGCAACGGCGTCGCCCTCGATGTAGATGTCCTGCAGCGAACTCTGCCCAACGGCTCCCGGCTCGACGAACCACGTCTGCGCGAGGTCGATCGGCTGGTAGAACGACATCGACAAGGCGTCCGTGCGGCCGACCATGGCGGTCGCACGGAACTGTCCACCACGCGAATTGACCCAGGTGCGCAGGTAATCCGCACCGACGAGGAACGCCGAGTTGGTGTCCGTGCCCAGGTGCAGCCCGAGGTCGAAACGAACGGTGTTTCGCCCGCGTAGAGACTCCGTCGCCTCGACGACCAGCGTCGGCGCCGAGGGGTCGCCCTCGAGGGTGTAGCGGACGGTCTCGAAGTCGCCGAGCGCGAAAACGTCGTTCACGCGCTTCGCGATCCTGGCCTCGGTGACCTCGTCGCCCGGGGCGAGGCGCAGCGTGTGCCGCACGTACTCGGGATTCACGCGATCGAGGCCATCGAGACGCACCGCGGCGAGCCGCACCGGCGCGGCCTGCGGCCTCGAGACGCTGGCGCGCCACGCGAGGTACTCCGCCTCCGGCATCGAGTAACGCCCGAGTTCTGAGCGCTTCGCGAGCGCAGTCGCGCGCCCGAGCGGGATCGCGTCGCCGACCCTGTCGAAGGACGCCGAGCCGATCTCCCCGACCGGGACGGAGATCAGCACGTCTGCGGGTCCCAGCGTCGCGATCTGCTGCCGCTCGTTGGCACCGATCAGGATGTCGAGCGTCATCGCCGCCTGCGTGATCGGCGAGCGGAGCTGTTCTTCCGTGGGCGGCGGATTCGGCACGGAGACCGCGATGACGACGTCGGCGCAGGTCTGGCGCACGACATCGACCGGCAGATTGCGCGTGAGGCCGCCGTCACCGAGCAATCGTCCTTCGAGCTTCACGGGCGCGAACACGCCGGGCACGGACATGCTCGCGCGCATCGAGCGCGCGAGGTCTCCCTGCGACAGTACCACCATCTCGCCCTTCAGCATGTCGGTCGCGACGGCCCGGAACGGGATCGGCAGATCGTCGAAATCCGTGATGCCGCGGCTTCTCGCCACGAGCTGATCGATCGTCGCGTCGATGCGCTGGGTCGGGATCAACCCGGTCGGTGGCGTCAGCCGCGTGCCGTCCACGCCGAACTCCAGGCTGTTGCTGTAGGTCGCGTCGGTGAGCTTGCGGCGCATCGGCTCGTCCTGCCGCTGCCCCCGGAAGGCGATCGTGTCCTGCCACGAGATCGCGCGCACCTGGGCCTCGAGGTCAGCGGCGCTCGATCCCGCGGCAAACGTGCCGCCGACGAGAGCACCCATGCTCGTGCCCGCGATGCAGTCGACGGGGATGCGCAGTTCGTCGAGCACGGACAGCACGCCGACGTGGGCCGCGCCTTTCGCACCCCCGCCGCCGAGGACGAGCCCGATGCGCGGCCGCGACACACCGGTGTCCGTGCCATTTGCGAGTACAGCGTGAGGCACGGTCATGCCGGCAGTCGCGAGCACGAGCGCAAGGCACGGGATTGCAGCGGATCTCATGAGGTTCCTCCAGCGACCGGCGCCGGCATTGGTTGGCGCGCATCCTACCCGAAGGGCGCAGCGCGCCGGCCGCGCATCCGGTCAGACCCGTTCGACCAGCGCGAGGGCCTCGACGTGGTGGGTCATCGGGAAGAAGTCGAACGGCAGGATCGCCCTCACCGCGTATCCGTCGGCCTCGAGCATACGCAGGTCACGGGCCAGCGTACCCGCGCTGCAGGACAGGTAGGCGATGCGCTCGGGCCGCAGGGGTCCACTCAGCGCGTCGAGCAGCTCGGGCTCGAGCCCGGACCGTGGCGGATTGACGTATGCGACGAGACGCGAAGGTTGCTGGTTCCACCAGTCGAGAACCTGCGGCAGTCGCTGCACGCAGGTTCCGCGCAGCACGGCCGCCCCCGGCTCGTTCCGTACAGCACAGCGGACTGCTTCGCCCGACAGCTCGACGCCGAGCGCGACCGCGCCCGCTCGCCGCCAGGCCCTGAGCGTGCTGCCGAGGCCGCAATAGAGGTCGAGGACGGCCGTGCACGAGTCGGGCTGCAGGAAGTCGAAGGCCCTGCCGATGGCCGCGGCGTGCAGGCCCGGGAGGGCCTGGAGGAACGCGGTGGGACCGTGCACGAGGCCGTCCGGGCCGATCGACTCCTCCGCGCCCCAGAGGAGCGACCAGCCGCTGCGCCCGAACAGTCGCCGGCCCGCCGAGGGATGCTCGTGGAGCCACAGGCCTTCGATGCCGGTGCCGGCTGCGGCCTCGATGGCCGGCCACAGGGTGTCGACCGCCACGCCACGCGCCTTGACGATCAGGGTCGCCTGCGCTCCCGCCACGTGCAGGTAGGCGAGCGGCAGGTTGCGTCCGGACGGCAGGCCTCCTGCGAGCGCGTGGACCAGCCGGCGGACCCTCGGCGTGTGCACCGGGCAGTCGTGGATGGCGATCAGCTCGTCTCGACGGACGAGGCCGAAGCGCCAGCCCGACGGCTCCGACCAGCGTGCGGTCAAGGTCACGCGATCGCGGTAACCGAGACGCTCGCCGGGCGCCGGCGTGGCGACCGCACGCAACCTCTCCGACCACGGCTCGAGCACGCGCGCAAGATATGCCTGCTTCTGCGCGAGACTGGCCGGGGCGGACATGAGCCGATGCCGGCAGCCGTGGCACGCGGGCTCGCAACCCGGAGGCAGTTCTTGGTGTAGGCTCACGACCGCATGTTGCGACGAACACCCGGGACGCTCAATGGCGACTGACGCCCCCCGATCGCTGCCCACGGCCGCAGATGTCCGCGCGGCCGCCGCGCGTATTGCCGGCCACGCGCAGCGCACACCGCTCCTTGCCGAGACACCGCTCGACGGACTCACTGGCGGCCGCGTCCTGCTCAAGCTCGAGACGCTGCAGCACACTGGGTCGTTCAAGTTCCGCGGCGCCTACAACCGGCTCTGTCAGCTCGATCCGGCGCAACGCCGCGCAGGCGTCGTCGCCTTCTCCTCCGGCAACCACGCGCAGGGCGTCGCGGCCGCGGCCCGGCTGCTCGGCATCCCGGCCACGATCGTCATGCCCGCCGACGCGCCGCGCGTGAAGATGCGCAACACGCTCGCGCTCGGTGCCGCAATCGTCGAATACGACCGCGACACACAGAGTCGCGAGGAGATCGCCGCGCGGCTGGCCGCCGAGCGCGGCGCCGTGCTCGTGCCCTCGTTCGACGACCCCGACATCATCGCGGGCCAGGGCACGGTCGGCCTCGAGATCGTCGAGCAGTCCGCCGTGATCGGCCGCCCGCCGGACGACGTGGTCGCGTGCTGCAGTGGCGGCGGGCTCGTCGCCGGCATCGCACTCGCGATCGGCGAAACCCTGCCGATGGCGCGCGTGTGGTCGGCCGAGCCGGCCGCCTTCGACGACTACAGGCGCTCCCTCGCGGCGGGCGAGCGGCTGCGCAACCCGGCCGGCGGCCGGTCGATCTGCGACGCACTGCTCGCGCCGACGCCCGGCGAACTCACCTTCGAGATCAATCGCCGCCGCCTCTCGGGCGGCCTCGCGGCCACCGACGACGAAGTCCGGCGGGCGATTGCCTACGCCGCGCGAGTCCTGAAACTCGTCGTCGAACCGGGCGGGGCCGTGGCCCTGGCGTGCATCCTGGCCGGCCGCCTCGACGTCGGCGGCCGAACGGTGGCCGTCGTACTGTCCGGCGGAAACATCGACGACGCACTGCTGCGGGACGTACTGTCGACGGGTGACGCCTGATGTTCGACCTCGCCGCCTGGCTTGCTGCGCTCACCGTGCTCGTCGGCGCCGCCGCCGCGACGTGGCTCGTGAGCGTCGTGCAGCGCAACGTGACCATCGTCGACTCGCTGTGGGGAGTGCTGTTCGTCCTGGCCGCGATCGTGTACGCGGTCGTCGCGCCGGCCCCGGGGCCGCGCACCCTGCTCGTCACCGCGCTCACCGCCATCTGGGGACTGCGCCTCGCCGCCTACCTCACCTGGCGCAACCACGGCAAGCCCGAGGACCGCCGCTACCAGGCGATCCGCGCGCGCAACGAGCCAAATTTCGCACTCAAGAGCCTGTATCTCGTCTTCGGGTTCCAGGCGCTGCTCGCCGCCGTGATCTCGCTGCCCCTGCTCGGCGCGATCAACGGCACGACGCCGATCGGACCACTCGACTTCGCCGGCATCGCGCTCTGGCTCGTCGGCCTCGCGTTCGAGGCGGGTGGCGACTGGCAGCTCGCCCGCTTCAAGGCCGACCCGGCCAATGCGGGTGCGGTGATGGACCGGGGTTTCTGGCGCTACACACGGCACCCGAACTACTTCGGCGACTTCTGCGTGTGGTGGGGCTTCTTCCTGCTCGCGGCCGGCAATGGGGGCTGGTGGAGCGTCGCGGGACCGCTCGTGATGTCCGTACTGCTGCTGCGCGTGTCGGGCGTTGCGCTGCTCGAGAAGGACATCATGCACCGACGCCCCGAGTATGCGGAGTACGTCAGGCGCACGAACGCGTTCTTCCCGGGACCGCGCCGCCGGTAGGGCGCTCTTGGTCTCCGCGCTGCTGCTGACCGTCCTCGCGATCGCCTACCTCGGGCTGCTCTTCGCCGTCGCGTTCTTCGGCGAGCGGCAGTCGGTGTATCCGGGTCGCGCCCGCCTGCGCCCGTACATCTACAGCCTCGCGCTCGGCGTCTACTGCACGACCTGGACGTTCTTCGGGGCCGTGGGCACGGCCGTGCGGGAGGGATGGGCGTACCTGCCGATCTACCTGGGACCGGTGCTGGTGTTCGTCTTCGCCGCGCCCTTCCTGCAGCGGCTCGTGGCGATCGCCCGCGCGAACAATACGACCTCGATTGCCGACTTCGTTTCGGCGCGGTTCGGCAAGAGTCCCGCCCTCGCCGCGCTCGTGGCAACCATCGCCCTCACGGCCGCCGTGCCGTACCTGGCCCTGCAATACAAGGCGGTCGCCACGAGCATCGACGTGCTGACGGGATCCGCGGGACGTCACCCGGCCTGGTTCGCGGACACGGCGCTCTGGGTCGCGCTGCTCATGGCCTTGTTCGCCATCCTGTTCGGCACGCGGCGGCTCGACGCCACCGAGCACCACGAGGGCGTGATGCTCGCGATCGCGTTCGAATCGGTCGTGAAGCTGCTGGCCTTCGTCGCGGTCGGCGTGTTCGCCGTGCTGCATCTCGGGCCGGCACCCGACCTCGCCTCCACCCGGCTCGGCGACTTCGGTGACGTGGCGAGCGCGAACTTCATCTTTGCGACGCTGCTCGCGGCCGCAGCCATCGTGTGCCTGCCCCGCCAGTTCCTGGTGGGCATCGTCGAGTGCGCGGATCCCGCCGACATCCGCAAGGCGCGCTGGCTCTTCAGCGCGTACCTGGCGGTCTTCACCGTCCTCGTCGTGCCGGTCGTGCTCGCTGGCCTCGGCGCCGGCCTCGGTGCCCGCCACCACCCGGACTCCTTCGTGCTGACGCTGCCCATGGAGCGTGGTGCCACGGGGCTCGCGGTGCTCGTGTTCCTCGGCGGGCTGTCCGCGGCGACCGCGATGGTGATCGTAGCGAGCATCGCGCTCGCCACGATGATCACCAACGACCTCGTGATGCCGGCGATCTGGCGCAGCCGGTGGCTGCGGCTCGCGGAAGGCGCCGACGTCGGCCGGCTGGTGCTGTGGCTCCGGCGCGCCACCATCCTGCTGATCGCGCTGCTCGCCTACGCCTACCACCACAACTCGGCGACACCGGCCAGCCTCGCTTCGATCGGGCTGCTCGCCTTCGCGGCCGTCGCGCAGTTCGCACCGGCCATCGTGACGGGACTGTACTGGCGCGGCGCGACGCGCGAGGGCGTGTTCTGGGGACTCGCGACGGGCTTTGCCGTCTGGACCTACACACTGCTCCTGCCGAACCTCCTCGCCGGCGGCGTGATCGGCTGGCCGCTGTTCGAGCAGGGCCCCTGGGGCATCGCGTGGCTGCGCCCGCAGAGCCTGTTCGGCATCGAGGTCATGAGCCCCGTCATGCGCGGCGCCATGCTCGCGCTCGCGCTGAATGTGACCGTGCTCGCGGTCGTCTCGAAACTGCGCGGAGTCTCGCTCAGGGACCGCATGGCCGCCACCTCGTTCCTGCGCGGCGGCATGCCCGTGGCGGGTGTTGCCGCGGCCGGCGGCGCACGCGTCGGCGACCTGCTCGCGGTGACCGAGCGCATCCTCGGCGCCGAAGTCGCCGCGCGCTCGCTCGAGGACTATCACGCGGGACTCGGCCTGCCCGTGCCGCGGCCTGGCGAACCGGCCGACCGCGGACTCCTGCAGTTCATGGAGCGCGTGCTGGCCGGCGCCATCGGGGCCTCCTCGGCCCGGCTCATGTTCACCCACGCCATGGCCGGTCGCGGCATCGCGCCGGAGGATGTCGCCGAGCTGCTCGACGAGACCTCCCAGGAGCTTCGCTTCAGCCGGCAGCTGCTGCAGGCGACGATGGAGAACGTCTCGCAGGGCATCGCCGTGGCCGACGCCGGACAACGCATCGTCGCGTGGAACCGGCGTTACCTCGAGATGTTCGACTACCCGGAAAACATGGTCTACGTCGGCCGCCCGGTCGCCGACCTCATCCGGTGGAATGCGGAGCGCGGCGAATTCGGCGGGCGCGACCCGGGACCCGAGATCGCCAAGCGTATCTCGCACATGGAGGCAGGCTCGGCCTACGTGACGCAGCGCACGCGCCGCAACGGCCACGTCTACGAGATCCGCGGCCAGCGTCTCCCCGACGGCGGGTACGTCACGACCTACAACGACATCACCGATTTCAAGCGCACCGAGCAGGCGCTGCTCGAGGCGAAGCAGACGCTCGAGCAGCGCGTCGAGGAGCGCACCGCGGAGCTCAAGGCCGCGCTGGCGGCGCAGGAGGATGCCAAGCGCCTCGCTGAGGAAGCGAATGCGACGAAGACGCGCTTCGTCGCGGCGGCGAGCCACGACCTCCTGCAGCCGCTCAACGCGGCGCGGCTATTCGCCTCGACGCTCGGCGAGCGCAGCGAAGACCGGGCCGTGGTGGAGATCGCCGAACGCATCGACAGCTCGATGCGCGCTGCGGAGGAAGTGCTCGACGACATGCTCGACATCGCTCGCCTCGAGAGCGGCACGCTGCGCACGGACATCACCGAGTTCCCGGTGGCCGAGGCCTTCGAGCACATCGAGCGTCAGTTCGGCACGCTCGCGACCCGGCGCGGCCTGCGCTTGCGGGTGACGCGGCCCGCATATCGAGTGCGCAGCGATCGCGTATTGCTGCGTCGCATCCTCCAGAACCTCGTCTCGAACGCGCTCCGTTACACGCAGCGTGGTGGCGTGCTCGTCGCCTGCCGACGCCGCGGCACCGATGTCGAGCTGCAGGTCTGGGACACGGGTCCCGGGATCCCGGAGCAGCACCAGCGGGCGATCTTCGACGAGTTCCGTCGGCTCGACCGGCCGTCGCCGTGGGGCGAGCAGGGCCTCGGTCTCGGGCTGTCGATCTGCCACCGAATCGCCCTGTTGCTCGGGCACGGGCTGGGTGTCCGGTCGGAGGTCGGCCGTGGCTCGGTGTTCTGCATCCGGGTCCCGCTGAGCCAGTCACGGACCACGTCCGTGCCGCCACCTTCCCAGGCGGTCGCAGCGGCTCCGGCGACGCTCGTCGGGCTCACGGCGCTCTGCGTCGACAACGAGCCTGAGATACTCGCCGGCATGAGCGCGCTCGTTTCGCGCTGGGGCGTCCGCGTGGTCACGGCCACCTGCGCGGATGAGGCCCGGGCAGCCCTCGAGACGGAGCGACCCGACGTCGTGCTCGCGGACTACCGGCTCGGCGAGGGCGAACCCGATGGACTCGAACTCCTGAAATCGATGCGCCGCGCGGGGTTCGAGCCGCTGCCGGGTGCGCTCGTGACTGCCGATCACAGTGCGGCGGTGACCGAACGCGCGCGCGCGCTCGGCTACCCGGTGTTGCGCAAGCCCGTGAAGCCTGCCGCGCTGCGCGCGCTGCTCGGAGCGCTCGCAGCGCAGCGGCAATCCGCCGCGGCCGACCTGCGCTGATTCAGTCGGCGTCCTCGGGTGGCGGCTTCACCGCCGCGCGATCGGTTGCTAGCCGGCCGGCGGCCAGCACCGCCTGTGTGCGCGTGGCGACGCCGAGCTTGCGCAGGATGGCGGTGACGTGGGCCTTGACGGTCGCCTCCGAAACGTCGAGGTCGTAGGCGATCTGCTTGTTGAGCTGGCCCGAGCACAGGGCTCCGAGCACGCGGAACTGCTGCGGGGTGAGGTCCGCGATGCGGCGCGCGACCTCCAGGTCCTCGTCGTTCGCGGGCCCGCCGCGCGGCGGGTGGTAGCCGGGTGGCGCATAGATCTCGCCGGCGAGCACCGCCTCCACCGCCCGGCCGATCTGCGCCGCCTCGGTGGATTTCGGGATGAAACCCTGCGCGCCGTAGCGGAAGGACGCGGCGATCGTCTTCGGGTCGTCGTCCGCCGAGACGATCGCCACCGGGAGCCCGGGCCGGCTGCCCCGCACGTGGGCGAGCGCATTGAACCCCTGCGCGCCGGGCATGTTGAGGTCGAGCAGCAGCAGGTCGGCGTCGGGTTCCGCCTCGATCGCCGCGAGCAGGGCCGCGACGGAGTCGGCCTCGACGAAGCCCGTGCCCGGCTCGAGCCTGCCGACGGCGGCCTTGAGCGCCTCGCGAAACAGTGGGTGGTCGTCCGCGACGATGATCTGTCGCCTCATGCTCGCGAGACTACACCGGCCGATCGAGGGCCGACAGCGCGTTCGACCAAAGGCGAATTCCCACGCCTGCGCAACCCCCGCAGCATCACGCGCACGTCCAACCTGGGGGAACGCCATGTCCGCACACACCCGCCGCCCCGTCATCCGCCGTCTCATCGCCGTCACGCTCGCGCTCGCCGCAATCGGTGCGTCGACGGGCGCAATGGCGCAGTCGGCATCCACGGATCGGGAGGCCGCGCTGGAGGCGCGCGTCGCGGAACTCGAGAAGCTGGTCAAGCAGCTGATGGCCGAGAAGCAGGCGCCGGCACCCGGCGCGGCACCCGCTGCAGCCGCCGCCGCCCCGGCCGCGAAGGGTCCGCCTCCCGTGCAACAGGTCTCGATCGTGCCGAACGCCGCAGCGGGCACGACGTTCTACTTCACGGGCTTCGCCAAGGCGGATGCCCTCTGGACCACCACGCCGGATGGCGAGATCCCGGACGGAGCGTCGGGACGCGACTACTACGTGCCGGCACAGACCCCGATCGGCCAGGACGACGAGGCGACCGACTTCGGAGCCCACGTCAAGCAGACCCGCCTCATCGCGGGCACTGAAACGCCGCTCGCGAATGGCGACAAGCTCAAGACGCACTTCGAGATCGACTTCTTCGGGTCGTCGCTCGGCACCCAGAACGTGACCAACACCTACGCACCGGTGCTGCGCCAGGCGTTCTTCCAGACGAAGCACTGGCTGGTCGGCCAGGCGTGGTCAACCTTCCAGGACACGGCGGCCCTGCCCGAGGCCGCCGACTTCATCGGCCCGACGGACGGCACGGTGTTCGTGCGCCAGGCGCAGGTGCGCTACACGACGGGCGGCTTCTCGATCGCCGCGGAGAACCCGCAGACGACGGTCAGCGTCTACCGCAACAACGCGCTCAGCTCGATCTCGAGCGACGACAATACCTTCCCCGACTTTGTCGGCCGCTACGTGTGGCAGGGCGACTGGGGCAGCGTGACCGTCGCGGGCCTCGTGCGCGAACTCAAGTACCAGACCACCGGCGCCAACGCGATCGACGCGTCGACCTGGACCGCGGCGGGCAGTCTCTCCGGCAAGATCGCCACCTGGGGCAAGGACGACGTGCGCTTCATGGTGGTCGGCGGCAACCTCGGCCGGTACGTGGGCCTCAACTTCACCAATGACGCGGCGCTCACGGCCGACGGCGACCTCGAGTCGATCGACGGCTGGGCCGGCTTCGTGGCTTACCGTCACTTCTGGACCGACAAGCTGCGCACGAGCCTCTTCTACTCGCTCGGCGACTACGACAACGACGCGAGCCTCGTCGGGCCGAACGCCAACAAGGCGAGCGAGAGCTGGACGCTGAACCTGTTCTACTCGCCGATACCGAAGCTCGACATCGGCGCGGAGTACCGCTGGGCGCAGCGCGAGATCGAGAGTGGCGACGAGGGCACGCTCAATCGCATCCAGCTGACCTCGAAGTACTCGTTCTGAGGACCCGGGCGTCCCGCCGTCAGCGCGCGGCGGGACGCCAGCTCGCCCGGGTGACGCGCCAGTCACCATCCTCGAGCTGCAGGTCGAGTTCGACGTCGTAGATGTCGGCCGCCACGTCGAACGCACTCGCCCCCGCCGCCTCGCGCCCGAGCGTGCCCACCGTGAGGCTCACCCTCGCCATGTCCCGGTAAGGCAATTCCACGGCGTCGACCCGCGTGAGCAGGTGTATCGACTGGTGGGCGACGAAGTAACCGCGCAGGTAACTCTTCAGGTCCTCGCGCCCGCCGCCCTCCCCATCGCGAAATCCCTCGCCGACGAGCGCCATCAGGGCCGAGAGGTCACGGGCCTCGGCGGCAGTCTCGCCCGCAGCGATCACCGCGCGGACTTGCGCCTCGGGGGTCGCATCGGGCCCGCAGGCCGCGACGAGCGCCGCGAGCGGGAGCGCGAGATAACGGCGCATTCGTTGTGGCAGCATGGAACACACCCGGGGCCGACGACGAGAGGCAGATTCTCCCATGCGCGCCGTCAGATACCACTCGATCACCGCCGCGGGCGACCTGCGCCTCGACGATGTACCGGTGCCTCAGCCAGCGCCCGGGGAGGTGCTCGTGCGAGTGCACTACGCGAGCCTGAACCCGGTCGACTGGAAAATCGCGACCGGTCACTTCCGCCTGCTGGTGAGAGGCGGCCGGCCGCGCACCATGGGCAGCGACCTCTCGGGCGAGATCGCCGCAACGGGCAAGGGTGTCCTTGGATTCAAGGCCGGGGATCCGGTCTGGGGCTTCGTCGACCCGTTCCGGCAACCCGCCGGCACGTTCGCGGACTACTGCGCATTGCCTGCAGCCAACGTATTCCCGCGATCGGAAAAGCTCCCGGCTCGCGACGCCGCGGCGCTCGCGTGCGTGGGCGTGACATCGGTGACGCTGTGCGATCTCGGCGGGGTCTCAGCCGGGAGCCGAGTGCTCGTGAATGGCGCCTCGGGTGGCGTCGGCCACGTCGCGGTCCAGGTCGCGAAGGCACGTGGCGCGAGCGTCACGGCCGTGGCGAGCGGTGCCCGACGCGCGTTCGTGGAGTCGATTGGTGCCGACGGGTTCATCGACTATCGCGCCTCGACCCCGGAGTCTTGGCCGGGTGGATTCGGCGCGGTCCTCGATTGCGTGCCAAATCTCCCGCGCGGTCTTCACCGCCGTCTGCTGGCGGCGGGTGGACGGTACGTGAGTACCCTGCCCGGGCCCGCGACGTTCCTGCTCGATCCACTGCTGAATCGCGTGGGCCGGATCCAGCGCTACGGCGTGATGATCGCGCCGAGCGCACCGGCGATGCAGGAACTCACCGACGACTTCGAGCATGGCCGCCTGCGCTGTCACGTCGATGGCGAATTCGGGCTCGAGGACGTGCCGCGAGCAATCGCGGTTTCCCGCGCCGGCCACGTGCAGGGCAAACTCGTCGTTCGTATCGCGTGACGGCTGCCCGGCCGGGCCGGCGGGACCACAGTGCTCGTACTCAGGCGAACGCCTGGCTGCTCGCCACCGCGTGCGTCAGGGCGCCGACGACGACCGTCACGGCGATGACGAGACCGGCGAGCACGCGCGACACGTAGCGATTGGATTCATTGCAGGTCAACATGGCTTGATCCTCCGTTCGATTCGGGGGACAAGCTACGCGGCATTATTAGCCAGATAAACGGCGGTAATCAGACTAGTCTGTTCACGATTCCAGAACAGTCGTCCGACCCCGGCTCCGGGCGCCAACACTGCGCCGCGCGTTGCACGCGGCCCCGAGCCTCAGTCGGTCCACTCCACCCGCGGGCCGCTGCCGTACGAGTCGACCGCCTCGAGCAGCGAGGCCACCAGGCCGCGCTCCTCCTCGCTCAATTCGGGTCGCCAGATGTCGAAGATGAGGATCACGCGCGGCTCGCTGCTGGAGTTCCATGCCTCGTGCTCGATCGAGTCGTCGAACACCCAGGCCTGACCCTTGCGGAACTCCCGCGTGTCGTTGCCCACGCGCAGGAAGCAACCGGGCGGCACCACCAGCGGCAGGTGACAGATCAGCCGGGTATTGAGGAACCCGTGGTGCGGCGCGATGCGCACGCCGGGCTTCAACAACGAGAAGAGCGCCATGGGGTCGCGTTCCTTTACGCGCGGGAACGGTACGCGCTCGAGCGCCGCCATCGTCTTCGGGCACTGCGCGGCGTTCTCCTCGACCAGGCGGCCGTTCTTGTAGAGAAAGAACGCACTCCAGTCCAGGCTGTTCAGGAGCGAGTGACGGTCGCCGAGCGGCACGTCACCGCTCGACTGGACGTAGGGCTCGAGCCCCTGGTTGCGGGCGAGCACGCCCGCGAGTTCGGCGCTGATCTCGTCCGTGGCCGCCTCGATGGCGTCGAGCCAGGGAAACTGCTCGCGCGGATAGAACTGCACCTGCGGCAGCTCGGGGAAATAATACGCCCGGGGCTGCTGCGTGTAGAGCTGCTTGCGCCCGGTGAGCATGTCCATCGACTGCACGAACCGCCGGCTCGATTTCCGCTCGTCGAAACCGGCCGACGCGACGCCCTTGCGCAGGTGCTGCTCGATGTGGGCGTGGATCCGGTCGCGGGATTCCGCTGCGCGACGCACGTAGTCCGCGAGCACGGGCGGCAGGTTCTGGACCTGCGAGGCCAGCGTGACGGCGGCCCCGTAGAACTGCGCGGCCATGCGCGCGTTGCCCGTCGCCGCGAGCCTGTCGCCCTTCATCAGCAGCGCGTGCAGGTTACGCGGATCGAACGCGAGCGCCTGGTCGATGGCGCGGTGGAGTGCGGGAATGTCGCCGAGCTTCTGGCAGGCGATCGCGAGGAGGATGCTCGTCTGCGCGTCTCCCATTCCCGAATCCAGGATGGACTCGAAGTACCGGCGTGCGGTGGGCGCGTCGCCATTGTCCAGCGCGGCCGTGCCGGCGCGCAGTGCGGTGTTCCTGTCGATGATCGTCTCCTGGCGGCGCAGGATCGCTGGGGGCGCGATGATGAACCGTCCATGACGGCAGGGCAATCGGGGCCGGATTTGACACGAAGGCCCGCGCCGACAACGATGCACGCCCTGTTCCGCCAGTGTGCCCGTGGGGCGCCCCCAGCGGCGCCGATGCCGGGGCAATCGAGGTCGAGACGATGACTCCCCGTCCCCCACGTTTCCGAGTAGCCGTGCTGACGTCGCTCGTGGCCGCTGCCTGTGTCTCGGGCTGTGGCCGGAGCCAACCGGGCGGACCCACCGGTGAAGGCGGCGCGCCCGGTGCCGTGCCCGTCACCGTGGTCACGCTCACGGAGCAGCCAGTCAGCCTGACGCGGCAGCTGCCCGGACGCACGGCCGCCTTCCGCGTCGCGGAGGTCCGGCCCCAGGTGAGCGGCATCGTCGAGCGGCGCCTGTTCGAGGAAGGCGCGCTCGTGAAGGCGGGGCAGGCGCTCTACCAGCTCGACGATGCCACTTATCGCGCCGACGTCGGCGTCGCGCGGGCCGCGCTGGCGCGAGCAGAGGCAGGTCTCGAGGCGGCGCGCCTGCGTGCGGAACGCTCGGCACGGCTCGTCAAGACGGGCCTCGTCAGCGCGCAGGAGAACGACAACGCAGTGGCCGCCCTGCATCAGGCGGAGGCGGATGTCCAGTCGGCCCGTGCAGCGCTCGACGCCGCCCAGGTCCGGCTCTCACGGGCCCGCATCGCCGCGCCGATCGGCGGCCGGATTGGCAAGTCGGCGGTGACCGAAGGCGCGCTGGTCACGGCGGACCAGGACTCGCCACTCGCCACGATCCAGCAGCTCGACCCGATGTACGTCGACCTCACGCAATCGAGCGCCGAGCTCCTGCAGCTGCGCCGGGAGATCGCGGAAGGCCGGCTCGAGCAGGACGGCAAGGTCCCGGTCGTGATCGTGCTCGAGGATGGCAGCCGCTACGCCGAGGCGGGCGTGCTCGCGTTCTCGGACGTCACGGTCGAGCCCACGACGGGCAGCTACCTGCTGCGGATCCGGGTCCCCAACCCGCGCAACGCCCTGCTGCCCGGCATGTTCGTGCGGGCCGAGGTGGGCAGCGGAGTGCGACCGCGGGGACTGCTGGTACCGCAGCCTGCGATCACGCGCGATCCACGCGGCAACGCCTCGGCCATGGTCGTCGGGCCGGACGACAAGGTGGAGGTCCGTCCGGTCCAGGTGAGCCGCACCGTGGGGGACCGCTGGCTCGTCGACGCGGGACTCGCCGCTGGCGATCGAGTGATCGTCGAGGGCCTGCAGAAGGTGCAGCCCGGGGCCCAGGTGCAGGCCACCGAGGCGTCGGCGGCCGCAGCCCCGGCGCAGCCCGGCGGATAGTGCTGCATGGCCCGGTTCTTCATCGACCGCCCGATCTTCGCATGGGTGCTCGCGATCATCGTCATGATCGCCGGTGCGATCGCGCTCACACGCCTGCCCGTGGCGCAGTACCCGGACATCGCCCCGCCGACGGTCATCGTCTCCGCGAGCTACCCCGGCGCTTCGGCGAAGGTCGTCGAGGAATCCGTCACGCAGATCGTCGAGCAGGGCATGAAGGGGCTCGACGGCCTCCTCTACATGTCCTCGACCAGCGAGTCGAGCGGCCAGGCGAGCGTGATGCTCACCTTCGAGAGTGGCACCGACCCGGACATCGCCCAGGTCCAGGTGCAGAACAAGCTGCAGCTCGTCATGCCCCTGCTCCCGCAGATCGTCCAGCAGCAGGGAGTCAACGTCAGCAAGACGAACTCCGCCTTCCTGATGGTCGTCGGCTTCGTCTCGAGGGACGGCCGCATGGCGGAGGACGACATCGCGGACTTCGTGGCCGCGAACGTCGTCGACCCGCTCGCCCGTGTCCCCGGCGTCGGCAACGTCCAGGCCTTCGGCACTCGCTACGCGATGCGCATCTGGCTCGACCCGGACAAGCTGGAGACGTATCGGCTGACGCCGGACGACGTCATCGCGCAGATCCGCGCGCAGAACCAGCAGGTCGCGATCGGCCAGCTCGGCGGCACGCCCGCCGTGCCCGGGCAGCAGCTGAACGCGGCGGTCACAGCGCAGGGACGGCTGCAGACCCCCGAGCAGTTCCGCGGCATCGTGCTGCGCGGCAACCCCGACGGATCGACGCTGCGGCTCGGCGACGTGGCCCGCGTCGAGCTCGGTGCGGCGGACTATGGCTTCGTGAGCCGTTACAACGGCCAGCCCGCGAGCGGCATCGCCATCTCGCTCACCTCGGGCGCGAATTCGCTCGAAACCGCGCGCGCGGTCGAGGCGACGCTCGCACAGCTCAAGCTTGCGTTCCCGACCGGCCTCGAGGCCGTCGTCCCCTTCGACACGACGCCTTTCGTGCGCACCGCCATCCAGGGCGTGATCCTGACGCTCGCCGAGGCGATCCTCCTCGTGTTCCTCGTGATGTACCTGTTCCTGCAGAACCTGCGTGCCACGCTGGTCCCGACGATCGCCGTGCCGGTGGTCCTGCTCGGCACCTTCGCGGTGCTCGCCGCGCTCGGCTACTCGGTCAACATGCTGACCATGTTCGCGATGGTCCTCGCGATCGGACTCCTCGTGGACGACGCGATCGTGGTCGTCGAGAACGTCGAGCGGGTCATGCACGAGGAACGGCTCGGGCCCAGGGAGGCCACGCGCCGGTCGATGGACCAGATCACGGGAGCGCTCGTCGGCATCGGCGTCGTGCTCGCCGCCGTCTTCGTGCCGATGGCCTTCCTCACGGGCTCGACCGGCGTGATCTACCGGCAGTTCTCGGCGACCATCGTCTCCGCGATGGCGCTGTCGGTGCTGGTCGCCATCGTGCTCACGCCGGCGCTCTGCGCGACGATGCTGAAGCCGGCGGACGCCGACGCGCACCTCGCGAAGGGCGGCTTCTTCGGTGCGTTCAACCGACTCTTCGACCGTGGCAGCGAGCGGTACCGTGGCGGCGTGCACAGCGCACTGTCGCGCCCGCGACGCTGGCTCGCGGTGTTCCTCGCGATGGTCGCGGTGATGGCCGTGCTGTTCCTGCGGCTGCCGAGCGCGTTCCTGCCCCAGGAGGACCAGGGCTGGATGATGGCGCAGGTGATCGCGCCGGTGGGAGCCACGCAGGAGCGGACCCTGAAGGCGCTCGAGGCCGTCGAACGGCACTTCATGGCCGAGCCGGCGGTGAAGTCGATCTTCACGGTGCAGGGCTTCAGCTTCGGCGGCAGCGGCCAGAACACCGGCATCGCCTGGGTCAACCTCAAGGACTGGTCGGAACGCGAGTCGGCCGAGCTCGGCGTGCAGGCGGTGGCTGGTCGAGCCATGGGCGCGCTCATGCAGATCAAGGACGCGCTGGCCTTCGCCTTCGCTCCGCCGCCGCTTCCGGAACTCGGCTCGAACCAGGGCCTCTCGTTCTTCCTCACCGACCAGGCCGGCCTCGGCCGCGACGCGCTCATCGCCGCGCGCAACCAGTTCCTCGGCGCGGCCGCCGCGAGCAAGGTGCTCGCGAACGTGCGGCCGAACGGCCTCGAGGACGCGCCGCAACTGCGCATCGAGATCGACTCCGGCAAATCCGCCGCGCTCGGCCTCCTCGCCTCGGACATCAACTCGACGCTCGCCACGGCCTGGGGCGGGCAGTACATCGACGACTTCATCGACCGCGGGCGTGTGAAGCGGGTCTACGTGCAGTCGGACGCGCCGTTCCGCATGCTGCCGGAGGACTTCAACCGCTGGACGGTCCGCAACCAGCAGGGCGAGATGGTGCCCTTCGCCGCGTTCGCCAGCTGGCGCTGGGAACACGGCTCGCCGCGCCTCGAGCGCTTCAACGGCGCCCCGGCGCTCGAGATCGTGGGCGACGCGGCCGCCGGCGTGAGCTCCGGCACCGCGATGAAGGAGGTCGAGCGCATCGTGGCGGAATTACCGCGCGGCATCGGCGTCGAGTGGACCGGACAGTCGTACCAGGAGCGGCGCGCCGGGGCGCAGACGCCGATGCTCTACACGCTGTCGCTGCTCGTCGTCTTCCTCTGCCTCGCGGCGCTGTACGAGAGCTGGACGATCCCGACCGCCGTGCTGCTCGTCGTGCCGCTCGGCATCCTCGGCACGGTGCTCGCCTCGGTGCTGCGCGGCATGGAGCGCGACGTGTACTTCCAGGTGGCAATGCTCACCACCGTGGGCCTCTCGAGCAAGAACGCGATCCTGATCATCGCGTTCGCGCAGGAGAACCTGGAGAAGGGCATGGACCTCGTGGAGGCCACGATGCGCGCCGTCCGCGACCGCCTGCGGCCCATCCTGATGACCTCCCTCGCCTTCGGGCTCGGCGTCCTGCCGCTCGCGATCGCGACGGGAGCGGGCTCCGGTGCGCAGCGCGCGATCGGCACCGGCGTGCTCGGCGGCATGATCGTCGGCACGCTGCTCGGCATCTTCTTCACGCCGATGTTCTACGTGGTCGTGCAGCGGCTTTTCGGCCGCGGCCGGCGGCGCGACTAGGCGGCCGGCGGCGCCTGCAGGTCGAGCCGCATCTCGACGAGGCTCGGGTCGTCCACGTCCATGCGCACCGCGAAGCCCTTCGCACGCGCGAGATCGATCATCCGCGCGTTCTCGCGCAACGTGATGCCCGCCATCACCTTCAGGCGGCGCGCGCGAGCGGTGTCGATCAGTTGCCCGAAGAGGCGGCGGGCCAGCCCCTTGCCCTGCCAGTCGTCCGCGACGACGATCGCGAACTCGCAGGTCTCGCCGTCGGCGAGCGTGATGTAGCGCGCCACCCCGATCTGCCGCTCGCCATCCGGCGCCTCGATCACGCCGATCAGCGCCATCTCGCGGTCATAGTCGATCTGCGTGAAGCGCGAGAGCTGCGCGGGCGTGAGGTCGTGGATCGCGAACATGAAGCGCAGGAACTTCGACTGTTCGGAGAGTCCGTGGACGAACGCGGCCTCGATCCCGGCGTCCTCGGGGCGGATCGGCCGGATCGTGGCGACGACCCCGCCCTGCAGCTCGACCTTCTCGACGAGCGCGCTCGGGTACGGGTGGATCGCCACGTGATCGTAGGGCCGGGCATCCGGCGGCCGGCGCTTCACGCCGAGCCGCGCGTCTACTACGAGGGCCCCATTCTCAGTGACGATGACCGGGTTGAGATCGAGCGAGCCGATGTCGGGCATCTCGCAGACGAGTTCGGACACGCGCAGGAGCATCGCCTCGACCGCCTCGGTGTCCGCGGCCGGCATGCCGCGCAGCGGCTGCAGGGCGAGATTCGCGCGGGTGCGCAGCACGAGGTCGTGCGCGAGGAAGGCGTTGAGCGGCGGCAGCGCCACCGCGCTGTCGGCGATCACCTCGACGAGCGTGCCGCCGAGCCCGAAGCTGATCGCAGGACCGAACACCGGGTCGCGCACGACGCCGATCATGACCTCGCGACCGTGCCCCGCGCCGTACATCGGTTCGATCAGGACGCCCTCGATCTTCGCGTCCGGCCGGGCCCGCGAGACGATCGTCAGCACGGTCTTGTAGGCGCTGCGCACGGCCACCTCGTCCGTGAGCCCGAGCCGCACGCCGCCGACGTCGGTCTTGTGAGGTATGTCCGGCGACAGGATCTTCATCACCACCGGAAAGCCCGCCTTGCGCGCGGCGCGGGCCGCCTCCGACGCCGAGTGCGCCACGGCGCCACGCAGCACCGGAATGCCGAAGGCCGCGAGCACGGATTTTGACGCCTCCGGATCCAGCCACTCCTGGCCCGCCTCGAGCGACGAGTCGACGATCGCCTGGGCGCGCACCCGGTCCGGCACGGACGCAGGTTCGAGCGGCTCCGGCACCTGCAGCAGCTGCGCCTGGTTCGCCGTGTGCAACGCGAGCGCGGCGATCGCGTCCACCGCGAGTTCGGGCGTGGCATACGACGGGACCTTGTGTGCCGCGAAGATGTCGCGGCTCGACATGACGCCCGCCCCTCCCATCCAGCACGTGAAGACGGGCTTTCGGTGCTGGGCGGCGAGCGCGACGAGCGCCTGCGCGACGGTGTCGGCCCCGGTGAGCGGATACGGCGTGAGGATCGCGAGCAGCACGTCCACGTTGGGGTCGTCGAGCGCGTGCTGCGCCGCCGCCACGAACTGTTCGGGCTCGGCGTGGGCCGGCAGATAGACCGGGTTCTTGCGCGCGTCGCTCGCCGGCAGCAGCGCACGCAGCTTCTCGCCGGTCTCCGCGGCGAGGCGCGGCACCTGCAGCCAGCGATCGCCCGCGTGGTCGGCCGCGAGTGCCCCGGGTCCGCCGGCGTTCGAGACGATCGCGAGCCGCCGTCCACCGACGCGAACGCCGGCGCCGAGCGTCGCAGCCGCCGTGAAGAAGTCCGAGAGATCCCGGATACGGAGCGAGCCGGCCCGGCGCAGGGCCGCGTCGAACACGTCGTCGCCGCCCACCAGCGAGCGGGTGTGGAACGAGGCCGCATGTGCATCAGCGGCATGCCGGCCGGCCTTCATGACCACCACCGGCTTCACCCGCGCCGCAGCGCGCAGCGCGCTCATGAAACGCCGCGCGTCGTCGACCGCCTCCATGTAAAGCATGATGCTGTCAGTCGCGGCATCGTGGACCAGGAAGTCCAGGATCTCGCTCAGGCCGACGTCGGCGCCGATGCCCGTCGAGATCACGGTCGAGAACCCGACCTGGCGCCCGCGCGCCCAGTCCAGCATGGCATTGCAGAGGGCACCCGACTGGGAGACGAGCGCGAGCCGTCCCGACCGCGCCTGGTCCGACCCGCACGCGGCGTTGAGCCCCGTGTCGGTCCTGACCAGGCCGAGGCTGTTGGGCCCGACGAAGCGCACACCGTGACGACGCGCGGTCCGCTTGAGCTCGGCCTCGAACTCGAGTCCGGGCGCCCCGGCATCGCGGAACCCGCCGGACACGATGACCGCTCCGCGAATGCCCTTCTCGCCGCACTGCGCGACGACGCCTGGAACCGCAGCCGCCGGCGTCACGATGATCGCCAGATCCGCCGGGCCGGGCAGGTCGCTCACGCTCGGGTAGACCTGGCGCCCGTCGATCTGCGCGTGAGCCGGATTGACGTACTCGACGGTCCCCTTGAAGCCGCCCGCCGCCAGGTTGCGGCGCAGGATGTCCCCGAGCGTGCCAGACGCGTCGCTCGCCCCGACGAGGACGACGGATCGGGGATTGAAGATGGCTTCGACGCGAGCCTTGGGCACGAGGCCACCTCGGGCGAGCAAGTACTGGCCCGCGCATGCTAGCGTTGTGCCCGTGAACATTCATCGCGACTGACCGCATCAGGGGTGGTTTCATGTCCGTCGCCTTCATATCGCACCCGGCCTGCCGGCTGCACCAGATGGGTGCCGGCCATCCGGAGCAACCCGCGCGCGTCAGCGCGATCGCGGACCAGCTGCACGGCCGCGGGCTCTTCGATTTCCTGGTGCACCACGACGCTCCGCGCGCCACCGTCGAGCAACTCGCCCGCGTGCACCCGCGCGAGCACATCGAGCAGGTGAGCCAGAAGTCCCCCGAGGAAGGGCTGGCCTACCTCGATCCGGACACGGCCATGTGCCCCGACACGCTCGAGGCCGCGCTGCGCGCGGCCGGCGCCAACGTCCTCGCGGTCGATCTCGTGCTGTCGGGCGGGTCCGTCCGGCGCGCCTTCTGCAACGTCCGGCCGCCGGGGCACCACGCGGAGCGCGACCGCGCGATGGGCTTCTGCTTCTTCAACAACGTGGCGGTGGGAGCCGCACATGCGCTCGAGGCCCACGGGCTCGAGCGCGTCGCGATCCTCGACTTCGACGTGCACCTCGGCAACGGTACGGAGGACATCTTCCGCCACGACGAGCGCGTGCTCCTCTGCTCGAGCTACCAGTACCCCCTCTACCCCGACATGAACCCGCCCAGCGTGCCAGGCCGCATCATCAACTGCCCGCTGCCGGCCGGCAGTGGCGGCGGCGTGTTCCGCGCCGCAATCACCGAGCACTGGCTGCCCGCGCTCGAGGCCTTCCGGCCCCAGCTCGTGTTCATCTCCGCGGGTTTCGACGCTCATGCCGCCGACCCCCTGGCCGACCTGCGGCTGTCCGGGACGGACTACGGCTGGATCACCGAGCAGGCTTGCCAGGTCGCCAACCGGCACGCGCACGGGCGGATCGTCTCGACGCTCGAGGGCGGATACGACCTGCCGGCACTCGCCACGAGTGCTGCGACCCACATCGACAAGCTGCTGCACGCCTGAGCGCCGTCCCCGATCCGCTCGCAGTCATCCGTAGCACTGCGACTGGCCGGCCCGGCGCACCGGGGACGTCGAGGTGCAACCCTTGCGCGGGCTCGACCTCGTCCTCGAGACCGGCGAGCGCATCGTGCTGCACCCGGGCGACCGCGTCTCCCCGGGCACGCGGCTCGAGGACCGCGTGCGCGACTGACTATTCGAATCCGGGCGGCGGCACGAAGCCGCCGAACGCTTGCTCGACGAGCTGCGCAAAGCGGATCGTCGTGCGGTCCTCGAGGAAGGCACCCATCACCTGCAGGCCGATCGGCGCGCCGGTGGCCGCGCGGCGCCTCGTAGGAAATACCGTGACCGGCAGCCCGGCGAGCGAGGCGAGTGACGGGATCGCGCTAAGGCGATAGTACGGATGGCTCGCGCCGTCGATGGTGAGCGTGCGGTCGTAGAAGAACGAATCGTCGTGAGGGAACGCGTTCACGTTGCAGACCGGCGAGAGCAGCACATCCACGTCGTGGAAGACGGTCTCCCACTGCCGGCGGTGACGCTGCCCGGCCTCGAGCATCTCGATGAGGAGGGCCGCGCTTCCCTCGAGCCCGTCTGCAACGGCCGTGAGGAGCGGGTCGTCGTAGGTGCGCATCTTGGCGGCGGCCCTGGCACGCGCGTGCGGCGGCGTCGCGCCACCGAGGATGCACTGCAGTGAGGTGAGATACTGCCGGTAGTACTCGGTGAGGTCGCCGAAGTGCGGAGCCACGTCGATCTCTCGCACGACGGCGCCCTGCGTCGCGAGTCCGTCCAGGAGTTCCTGCCGTGCGTCGACGATGCTCTGCTCCACCACGATCCAGTCCGGCAGCCTCAGGACCCCGACTCGACAGCGATCCAGTGAGCCGAATCGCGGCGCTGGCAGGTCGAGCCGCCACGCCTTCGCGTCCAGTCCGTTCGCGCCGGCGAGCACGTTCATCAGCAGTTCGAGGTCGTCGGCGCTGCGCGTCAGCGGACCCTGGGCCGCGAGGTCGAGTGCGGGGTTCGGCACGTTGCCTCGCCACGGGAAGTGACCGGTGTTGGAGGCGACCCCGGCACTCGGCTTGTGCGCGAAGAGGCCGCAGAACGCCGCCGGAATGCGGATCGAGCCGCCGATGTCGCTGCCGAGTTCCGCCGCCGAGAGTCCCGCTGCGACGGCCGCCGCGCCACCGCCCGTGCTGCCGCCCGGCGTGAGCGCCGGGTTCCACGGGTTGAGGGACCGGCCGAAGAGCTTGTTGACCGCCTGCCAATCCGCATTCGCGACGGGCACGTTGGTCTTGCCGAGAATCACCGCACCCGCGGCCTTCAAGCGCGCGACGTTGGGAGCGTCCTCGTCGGCGATGGCGAGGTCGGGCTCGATCATGCCGCCTGTGGACGGGAGACCGGCCACGTGGATTCCGTCCTTGATGGTGATGGGCAGTCCGGCGAGGGGCGGGAGCGGCTCACCGGCGCGCACGGCCGCAGGGATGGCGCGTGCCGCTTCCCTCGCCCGCCCGGGATCCGGCGATACGATGGCGTTGACTCGGGACCCGAGCCGCGACTGGCGCCCGAAACAGCGGTCGACCCAGTCCTCGGCCGGCGTCGTGCCGCTGCGGATCGAGTCGAGAATTCCCCGAACGGTCGAGTCGCGGTTCATCGTCTGCTCCAGGTCGGCGGGATTCACGGTACAGCCTACGCCGGCGGGGTGCAGATCCGTGCCGGCGCGTAAGAATACGGTCACCGTCCGGCCGTACCTTCCCCGTCTGAACTGCCACCCTCAACCGCTACAGCGAAACGCAGTGGCTCGGCGACACGGCAAGGCACCGCAGGAACGCCCTTTGTTTCGGGACCGCCCCACCCCCGACCGCCGGGTTCGGAATGCGGATAGTCAATATCCGTGTCGCGTGCTATTTGTTTTTGTTCACAGTTCGGTCAACGACAAGGAAGGAAGCCACCATGAGCTTTTTCGGCAAGATCCTCGAGAAACTGGGCCTGAAGAAGGCCGAAGCCGCCCCCGTCCCGCCCGCCCCGAAGCCAACGATGCCGCCGCCGGTCGCCGCGGCACCGCCCCCGCCTCCTCCGCCCAAGCCCATCGACGTTGTGGACGTCGTCGCGCACCTCGAGAAACTTGCTGCGGCGAATCCGCAGAAGCTGAACTGGAAAGTCTCGATCGTGGATCTCCTCAAGCTGCTCGACATCGACAGCAGCTTCAGCGCTCGCAAGGAACTCGCCGTCGAGCTGGGCTGCCCTGCCGGCCTGATGGGCGACTCCGCCCAGATGAACATGTGGCTGCACAAGACGGTGCTCAAGAAGATCGCCGACAACGGCGGCAACATCCCGAAGGAACTGCTGGACTGACCACATGAGCGGCCGGGCGCGCCCGGCCTGAATGAAAACGGACGCGTCGCTCGCGCGGCGCGTCCGTTCTTTCTTGCAGAACCGCACGGTCCTGCAGGGGCCCGGTCACTTCTTCCCGAACACGCCCAGCGCTCGAAGGATGAAGATCAGCAACGAGGCGCCGATCAGCGCGACGACGAAGCGCAGGATCGCATTCTCAGGCGCGATGCCGAGCATGCCTGCGAGGTAGAAGCCCAAGAACGAGCCGACGATCCCGACGATGACGTTGGCGATCTTGCCCATCTGGGCGTCGGTCTTCATGAAGATGCTGGCGAGCCAGCCGACGATGCCGCCGATGATCAGGGTAATGATCAGGTTCATTGATAAGTCTCTCCCCAGTGATTGATTGTCAGATCCACCCACCCTAGTCGACACCCCGGAGATTACACGCCGGGAATCAGAGAGGGGCCACCGGAATCCGGCAACCCCTCTTTCACATCATGGACACAGCCGTGCAATCGGCACTGCCCTGGCGTCACTCCAGTTCGATCTTGTTGTAGACGTGCTTCACGCCCTTGATGCCCTTGGCGATTTCGTCGAACTGCTTCCTATCGTGCTTGCCGTGCATGAAGCCGCTCATGAGCACGTTACCATTATAGACGTCCGTGTTGACGCTCCAGCCCTTGCTGGCGTCGAGGCCGGCGAGCTTCGACTTCAGGGTCGCCTGGATGGTCGTGTCGTCGATCGCCTGGCCGGCCGAGCGGTCCTTCTTGATCACCACGAGGCCGTCGTACACCTTGGTCACGCCCGACACGGACTTGGCGGCATCGAGGGCAGCCTTCTTCTCGGCTTCCGACTCGAGGAACCCGCCGAGCTGCACGCGTCCCTTGGAAACCTCGACGTTGATCGCCGTGGACGGTACGCCCTTGGTGTCGATCAGCTTGGCCTTGACGGAGCCGGAAAGCGCCGTGTCGTCCACCTGCTGGCCCGCCGTCTTGTCGGCGTAGGCGGGCGCCACGAAGGCGAGGCAGGAGAGTGCGGCCAGGAACGACAACTTGATATTCATCACGTGAAACTCCTTTTTTGGGTGGACGCCGGTCGCTCAGGCGGCGACGGTCGTGACCGAATGTTACTAGATCGGGCGGCGGAGTGAGCGATCAAAGCTGCGAGCTGACGGGCAAGATCCTCGCCACCCAGGCCTGGAACTTGCGGCCGAAGGACGCATCCGGGGCATCGTCCCAGGTCTTCGTGCCGTCGCTCCAGCGCAACTCGCCGCCCACGAGCGTGACCTCCCAGGCCCGCGCCCCCGACGTCTCCTGCGCGAACAGCTGCTCCAGCTGCCCGGCGATGACCGTGTCCTCCACGAACACGCCCTGCTCGCAGTTGAGCGACGTCGAGCGCGAATCGAGATTGTAACTGCCGACGAACACGATCGAGCCGTCGATGGTGAGCGCCTTGGTGTGCAGGCTCGCCCCCGACGATCCGAACAGGCTCGACTTCACCGCGCTGCCGGGCAGCGGCTTCAGCTCCCAGAGCTTCACTCCGCCCTCGAGCAGCGGCTCGCGCCATTCCGAGTAGCCGCCGTAGACCGCGGCCACGTCGTTCGCGGCGAGCGAGTTCGTCAGGATGCGCACGTCGCTGCCGGACTTCGCGGTGTCGACGAACGCCTTCGTCCCCGCCTCGCCCGGCACGAAGTAAGGCGAGAGGATCGACACGCTGCTGCGGGAATTCGTCACCGCCGGCCCGAGCAGCTCGAGCACCCGGGAGCCGCCGATGCCGCCACCCTTACCGAGCGCCTTCAGCGGATCGTCCGACACAAACTTGAACCTGGCAGTCCATTCCATCGGCCAGTCGCCGGCGATCAGGCGCTGCACTTCGTCGTTCTGGCTCAGTTCCTCGGCGAAGCGCTGCTGCGAGTCAGTTGGCACCCAGGCCTTGAACTGCGCTCGCAGCTTCTCGAGCGCCTCGGGCGTCACCGCCTCCGGGGCCAGTACGGTCATCGGATAGGCGAGCGGCGAATTCCAGTAATTGTCGAACGACTCCGAGGCCTGGCGTACGATCGGACCGACCATCGCGAAATCGAGATCGACGAAATTCACCTCGTCGCTCGCACCGAAGTACTCGTCGCCGAGATTGCGCCCGCCGACGATGGCGATGCGGTTGTCGGCGATCCAGGTCTTGTTGTGCATGCGGCGGTTGATGCGGCTGAAGCTCCCGATCGCTTCGAACGCAAGGGCGAGCGACCCGGCGCGCGACTCGAACGGGTTGAACATGCGCACGTCGATGTTCGGGTGGGCATCGAGCGCCGCGAAGCCGTAGTTCTTCGAACGCGCGTCCATGTCGTCCACGAGGAGTCGCACCTTCACGCCGCGATCGGCGGCCTCGAGCACCCGGTAGCCGAGGTAGCTGCCGGTGCCGTCGTCGTGCCAGATGTAGGTCTGTACGTCGAGGCTGCGGCCCGCGCCAAGCGCCGTGCGCGAGCGGATCGCGAAGGCCTCGGGGCCCTCGCGCACGAGCCGGAAACCGGACTGACCCGGGTGCCGGGCTTCGGCCGGACCGATCGCGGCGTCGAGCTTCGTGCCCTCACCTGCCGGAAGCGCTGTCTGGATCGGCAACTCGGGACGGGGCTCGAGGCTGGCGCAGCCGGCGAGCAGGACGAGCAACAGGGGGGGCAGAAGCCGGACAGTCAGTCTCATGGGACCATTTTCCTCATGCTTCACACCCCCCGACGGAGATTATCGATCCGTTCGCGCCAGTGCGCGAGCACTGGATCGGCCGACGGGTCGAAGCCACGGTCCCGCAACCGCCGCTTGCGGAATGCGATTTCGTTCTGCGCGTTCACGATCTCCGCCGAGGTCACCCGCTGCATGCGGTCGATGCGTCGCGTACGGTAGCGCCGGTCGGCCGTGATGGCTGCGAACTCCGTGGGCGTGACCGCGCGGCCGACCTCGTCCTCGAGCTCCTCGCGGATGACCGCGCGCTCGTGCTCGCCGCTGCGCCGGATGATCCACGCCATGAGCAGGACGAACGGCAGGAAGATCACCAGGTTCGACAGGCTGGTGCCCCACATGGCCTCGATAAGCCCGAGATCCGGCGGGGCCGTGTTTCCCGTGGGCGGCGCCTCGCCCGCCTGCGAGGCGGCAACTGCAAAGACCAGGGGCAGCGCGTTGTTCCACGCGTGCGCCAGCACGGCGAGCAGGAACCCGGCCACCGGCGCCGTCCAGCGCACGAAGGTGCTTCCCGTGGCACGGGCCAGCCCAAGCGATGCACCGAAGATCCCGGAGAACATCGCATGACCGGCGAGTCCAAACCAGGCATAGCGGGCCCCGAGCTGGAACCCGTAGGGCGCTTCGCCGTACTGCACGAAGTTCTGCTGGACATAGAGCGCGGCCTCGAACCAGTTGAATCCGGCCCCGACGAGCGCGCCATAGACGAAGCCGTCGCGAACGTTGTCGAACTCGGAGCGCATGAGCCAGAACAGCAGGACGATGCCGAGTCCCTTGGTCGTCTCCTCGACGATCGGCGCCGAAAGTGGCGCGCCGATCATGAGCGCGGCCTCCGGCCCGAGCATTTCCCCGAGCGCGGCATTGCCCTCGAGCCACTGGCCCACCGCGAAAATCGCGGCCGTGTTGGCGGGCAACGCGACGGTCGTCGCGATCAGGCCGCCCCAGAGGAAGGCAGCGCCGAAGAGCCATGGCGACTCCCTTTCGCGGCGGTCGAGGAACCAGAGCATCACCAGCGGGATGACCGAAAGCAGCGACGAGAAGGCGAGCGCGCTCAGGAAAACGCGGGCCGCTTCGGTGCCGAGGCCGCCGACGACGAGGCAAATGACGCCCGCGGCGAACAGCAACAGGACCCCGATCGAGACCGCTGCGGCGCGCGCAACGGCCGGGCGACGCAGCGGCGAAGTCAAGGGTACGGTCGTGAGCATGGAGACGGACTATGTCCGCGCAACCGCCGGACCGCAACCATGCGTCCTGGACAGCGCGTACCACCCCGTCGGCACAGGCGCAGGTCAGGCCAGGGCGATCGAGCGCTCCACGAACCAGTAGACACCGACCGCGAACAGCCCGACGACGACCCAGTCGAGTGCACGATCGCGTACCAGGCCCGGCACGCGGCGGCCTCCGAGCGCCATCACGGCGACTGCGGCCAGCACGAGGACCTGGGCCGCCTCGACGCCCAGGTTGAAGCCGAGCAATGCCGTGAGCAGGCGCTCGCGGGGAATGTCCAGCTCGAGCAGCGCGCCCGCAAAGCCGGCCCCGTGGGCGAGGCCGAACGCCGCCGCGAGCCATGGCGCGACGCGCCGAGTCGCGTCCGACCCGAGCCCGCCTGCGCAGGCTGCGAACACAGCGATGCCGACCAGCACCGCCCAGGGGAGAACGGAAAGACCGGCCAGCTTCGCAGCCAGCGGCAAGGCTGCCACGACACTCAGCACGAGCCAGCCGGAGTGCCGCCTGCGACCCGGCCGCGACGCGTACGCCTCGCCCGCTGCGAACGCGACGGTGAACCCAATGAGGGCCTCGACGGCGGGCACGTTCGGGCTGAGCCAGCCCAGGGCCACGAAGGCGAGCGTCAGGGAGTGTCCCAGAGTGAACCCGGTCGCCGCCCAGAAAGCGCGGCCGAAGCTGCCCGCCAGCAGGGCAAGCGCCAGGAGGAACGCGAGGTGGTCGATGCCCGAGAGCACGTGCTCGAGCCCCAGGCGTAAGAAGGCGCCGAAATCGGTCGGCGCGTTCGCGGCGGCCGACCCCACCATGAACGAGTGAGAGCGCACGGTCGCCAGCACTTCCTGCGCCTGCCCGCCGGCGCGGGCCACCCGTGCGTAGTGCACGTGGCTCGGCGAGACGTCGAAGAACGCGCCCATGACGACCGTGGCCGGCGCCTCGTCGACTGGATCGGGACACGCAAAGCTCATCTCGACGCGAGTGTCGCCGTGCGCCGCGGCCAGCACGGTCGGCTTCTCTGCCCGGCACGCGCGGCCTTCCTGGGAGACGGCCACCGTCTCGGCGAGATGGCTCGCGAGCAGCGCGCCGAGGTTGTTGGCATCCGCCTCCGCGCTGAGCTGCGTCACCCGACGGGCGTCGACCTGGAAGACGCCGGTCAACACGGCGCCGTCGACGCTCCAGCTCGAGTACGACTGGCTGCGCGTGTGGGCCTGCGCGGCGGCGCAGGCAACGAGCGAAAGCAAACCAAGGACGATTCGCAGTATCACGGCCGCGCCGTAGCCGGCGGCACGTCGTCCGCGTAGCGGATCTTCGCCGAGCGCCGCAGCCCCTGGAGATAGTGCTCGAGCGCCGTTTCGGCCTGGCGCCGGCGCCACTCCTCGGCGACGAGTTCGCGAACGCTTTCGAACGCGGGAACCTCGGCCGCAGTCCTGTCGAGCAGGAATACGAACGTCGGCACGCCGCCCACGTCGACGGGCCCGCCGACCTCGCCCGGAGCAAGTGTGAGTGCTGCGTCGCGGACGGCGGGGCCCGCGTAATTCGCGACCCTTCCGGCGGGCAACAATGTGTCGGGGATGACGACGGAGTCGGCCCCGGCCGCGCGCGCCGCCCCCTCGAAACTCGCGCCTTCACGGAGCGCCGACCGCATCGCCTCGACCTGCGCAGGATCCCGGGAAGGGAAGCTCACCACCCGCACCCGGACCTGCGGGTCGGGCCGCGCGAGCTCGGGGCGCCCGGCGTAAAACTCGCGGAGTTCCTCGTCGTCCGGCTTGCGGCCTGCGGCTTCGGCCGCCGCGAACTGGACCATCGCGTCGACGAGTGCCTTGCGTACGGCGAGATCGCTGGTGCCGAGCCCGAGCTCAAGCCCGCGGCTCACGAGAAGCTCTTCGTCGACCAGTCGATCGAGCGCGCGCCGCGCGTCGGCCGTCGTCAGCGGCGAGCGCTTGTCCGCGGCCAGTGCGCCGAGCGCGCGTTCGTAGTCCGCGCGCGCCACCTCGACGCCGTCGACCGTCGCGATGGCGTCGCGACCGGGCCGCCCGATCCCGGGCTGGCCGAGCGCACCCCACAGGGCCGCCCCGAGACCGAGCGCGGCGCCGACTGCGAGCAGTCGTCCCGTGCTGCCTCGCGGTTCCGCGCCCCCCGCGCCTTCAACCACGCGAGGCGGCGGTCGGATGGTACAGATAGATCGGCGACGACCACGCTCGCGGCTCGGACGGCGCGGTGCAGTCGCTCTCGCCGCTGCGATAGTCGCCGTAGCAGAGCTTCGCCTGCGTGCACCGACCCGACTCGTCCCGCACGCACTGGATCGGGTTCGCGTTGATCGTCGGCTGCGCCTCTTCGATGGCGCGCACGTAGTAGATCGCATCGCGTCCCTCGGCCGCGTAGGCCGGGTCAGTGAAGGTGAAGCTGCAGCCATTCGGGCTCGGCTCGCACTCGTGCACCAGGAACTTGTCCTGGATCAGGCCGTCGACGGGCTCGCCCGCGCTCGCCTGCGGCCGGATCTTCACGACTTCGATGCGCGTGATCAGCCGGCGTTCGTCGGACGGGTTGTCGCACTCGCCGGAGCAGAGGTGCTCGAGGCGCTCGGCATCGAGACCCGCCTTCGCGAAGTCCGGGCAACCCGGCTTCTGCTTGAACGAGCCCACGGCGCGCACCGTGAAGGACGGCGCGACACCAGTCGTGATCTCGCCGCCCATCTTCGCGGCAAGGCCGCTCGCCTCCTCGCGCGCGCCGAACCACAGGAGGATCTTGTGGCCGGACGTCGCGTAGACCTCACGCCGCTGCATGGCATCCCAGATCGCTTCGCGCGTCCGGTTCGGGGCGTGCACCGCGGCGAGGCCGCCGGTGAGCCAGAACGACGACTGCCGTTCGAACTCCGTGAGCTGGAATCCCGCCATCTTCATCAACTCCTCGCGCGGGATCGGGTGCGGAAGAGCGTCGGCTTCCGTCGGCCGCCCCATGAATCGCAGCCGCGTCTTCTCGTTCACTGCACCCGCGGCCTCGGTCTGCACGCGACGGTCGAACTGCTTGTATCCGGTGCCCGGCCGCGCACGGTGGTTGTCGGAGGACGCGATGAGACCCCACTTGAAGCGCGTCGGGTGGGCCGGGTCCTCGTCGAAGCGCGACACGGCCAGGCCGTACTGCACCGACGTACCGGGCCGATGATTGAACGGCGGCAGGAAGCAGTCGATGCACTGGCCCGAGTCGAGCCAGTCCTCCGGATTCTCGCCGCCGACGACGAGGTGTCCCGCGATGCCCATGTTGGCGTAGGCGAGGCGCGTCTCGTCGGCCCGTGCGGCGCAGACTTCCTCCTTCTGCCCGGTCTTCAGGCAACGCTCCAGGATGATCTCGCCCGCGCGCCAGCAACTTGGCAGGTAATTGGCTGCAGGCGGCGGACAGGTCGCCGACTGGCCGTCGGCGCTCGGCACGACGTCCTTCCAAGAACGGTACTCCTCGGAATTGCCGTGCCCGGAGTACACCTCGATCAGCGAGAATCGGTCGGGATGCTCCGACGGCGCGAGCGCCTTGTCCCAGGTCGTTCCGGCCGGCGTGTAGAAGCCCCACGACGTGCCGTGCGGGATGATGAGCGGGTCGAGGCCCTGCTGCTCGAGGCGCCGCACCAACTCGCCGGGGGTCGCGGCTTCCTCGAAGCAATCGGCCGGCAACTCGTTCGACGGCCGCTTCGGGTCGCACGCCGGGACCTTCTGTATGTTCTTGATGAACTTGTTGAAGTCGTAATAGACGTCGCGTTCCGGCAGGTCCTCGAGCGCGAGCACCGGCGAGACGCCGCGCGCGGTCGTGCGCAGCGTCTCGGTCGCCACCCCGGAGGCCGCGATCTGCCGCGCCGCCAGCCCCTCGTCGTCGAGACCCTCGAAGATCACGTTCTTGTGGCCGAAGTGCTCGTTCGGCGTGCGGCCCACCTGGGTCCACTCGAAGCCAATGAACGAGACGAGATCCGGCGAAGCGGCATCGCCCGACACGGCCTGGCACTGGCGGATGGACTCCTTGGTCTGCTTCCAGCGGTACGGCGTGCCCGACTCGGCGTGGTCCGTGATCGCCCAGAAATCGACGCCAGAGCAGTAGCGCGCGAAGTCGCACGCATCGCCCACGGGATACACGCCCGGGCCACCGAGGATCGGCAGCGCCCACTGGAACGCGTCGCTCGAATAGCTCGTGTGCACATGGAAGTCGCCGAACAGGATCTGCCCGATCTCGCCCTCCGGCGCGGTGCTTGTCACCGCCCGACCTCGAGCGTCGATGACCTCGGCGGGAATCGCCTTGCCCGTGATCGGTCCCGCGTCGCGTTCGTGGCCGAACCAGCCGTTGCGCGCGCCGATCCACCAGAATGCCCCGACGCCAATGACGAGTACGAGCACGCCCAGGACCAACTTCAATGCTTGTTTCATTCGACCCCCGGTTCACGGGCGTCAGGCGCGCCCTCGACGAAGCACGCATCAAAACCTGTCCCGCACGACACTGCAAGCACCGCGACGCCGCGCGTTGGCGAATTCGCCCCGGGTCGGGCAACCTAGATCGCCCGGCCGGATCCCCCGATGGACGACCTGCGACGCCTCGAACCCTACACGCTGCACATCTGCGACATCTCCTGCTTCAGCGGGAAGGTGCAGGCTCATCTCGCCTGCAAGTGCATCGCGCACCGCACCTACGAGATCACCTCGGCCGAACTCGTGGAGCGCGTCGCACCGCGCACGGGCCTCGTCGAGGTTCGCGCCTGGCTCGAGCGTGATGGAACGCTCGACCACCGCTACCCGGAGGGAGACGCCTTACCTCACTGCCGGCCGCGGCAATTCAGTGCCGTCGAGCGGTTGCGGCTCCGGGTCTTCGGGACGCCTCATCACCTCGAGGCAGGAGGAGACGCCGGCCCCTGAAGGGGCCGGCTTTTTCAGCCGAGCGCCACGAGATCGACGTCGACGGCCTTCAGCATGTCCTCGGTGATCATTCCGCCCGAGAAATTGGCCACGACGGACAGCGGGAATCCGCGCCCCATGGCGATCTGCGGGTGGGACGAGATACCCGGCATGTGCTTTTCCAGGATCGCCTTGGTCTGCTCGTTGTCAAGAAGGTCGCCCAGGGAGCTTTGGATCGAAAAAGCCATATCATTCCTCTCGAATCGACGTGAACGAGAAACTTCCCGTGCCGCGCGACTGCGGCCCGCCCGTCATCCTAGAATCTGCCGGCGCCGGGCGCCAGCGGTAACCATCCGCGGCTGGCGGGACCGGCCAGCGCAGGGGGCTCGATCGACATGACGCGACGACGACTGGGGCTCGGAGTCCTCGCCATCATCGCCCTCGTGTTCGTGCTCGCCTGCTCCCGGCGCGCGGAAATCAGCACGCGCATGGTGGACCCGGTCGGACGCCCGACCGAGCGAGGTCTCGCGGTCCTGCACCACGCAGTTGCCGCCGGTCTTGGCCCTGAGTTCCTCGAATCGTTCATGCGCGGGGCGTGGGCCGAAGGCCTCGATGGCGGCGACGACGGCGATCTCGACTTGATGGCCAGGCGTGCCGGGCTCGAGTCATCGCTGGTCACCGCCGCGCTCGGCGACGAGTCCTGGCGCGAGGTCGCTGCGCGCACCCGGGAGGAGATGCTCGCCCCGGGACTGTGGGGCGTGCCATCGTTCCGGGTGGACGCGGCGCCGGCGCGCTGGGGCCAGGACCGCCTCTGGCGCGTGGAGCGAGACTTGATTGCAGCGACGCAGGCAACGTCCGTGGAGGAAATGAAGCCGTGACGACATCGACGACCGCCGCACAGCCCGGCGCCCGCGCCCTGCCTCGGGTGAAGAACGTGCTGCGCACCCCGGAGAGCCGTTTCGATCACCTGCCGGATTTCCCGTTCGAGCCACGCTGGACCGAGATCGGGGGACTGCGCATCGCGCACCTCGACGAAGGCCCGGCATCGGCTGACCCCGTACTGCTCATGCACGGCGAGCCCGCGTGGTCGTTCCTCTACCGCAAGATGATCCCGGTGCTGGTCGCGGCCGGCCACCGCGTGATCGCGCCGGACCTCGTCGGCTTCGGCCGCTCGGACAAGCCCGCGGACGCCGGCGATTACTCCTACGCCAACCACGTCGCATGGATGAGGGCCTGGCTCGAGACGAACGATCTCCGTCACCTCACTCTGTTCGGACAGGACTGGGGCTCGCTCATCGGCTTGCGCCTCGCGGCCGCCATGCCTCAACGGTTCGACCGCATCGCGCTCGGCAACGGGGGACTGCCCACCGGCGCCACGCCCTTGCCGCGCGCGTTCAAGGTCTGGCGGGCCTTCGCGCGCTGGAGTCCCGTGTTTCCCATCGGACGGATCGTGAACGCCGGCTGCGTCGGGAAATTGAGCGAGGCCGAGATCGCCGCCTACGACGCCCCGTTCCCGGAAAGCCGCTACAAGATGGCGGCACGGCTGTTCCCCGGATTCGTGCCCGCCTCGCCGGACGATCCGGAGCGGGCTGCGAACGAGCAGGCGTGGGAGGTGTTCAAGCGCTGGGAAAAGCCGTTCCTGACCTGCTTCAGCAACGGCGACCCCATCACGCGCGGTGGCGAGCGCATCTGGCGGAAACTCGTGCCGGGCACGCAGGGCCAGCCACACACGACCATTCGCCGTGCCGGGCATTTCCTGCAGGAAGACAAGGGCCCGGAGCTCGCCGAGGTCATCTCGGACTTCATCGGCCGCACGCCGCGCAAGGACGGTTGATCCATGACGGCTTCCACGTTGATGGTCGCGCTGCCGCTCACCGCGCTCTACGCAGCGTTTCTGCTATGGTACGGAGGGCGCGGCAGGCCGCTCACCCGCGAGGAGATCGAGTCCTGCCTCGCACCGCTGCGCGCCCGCGCGCGGGACGAGCTCGGCCGGGCCCACCTGGCCGACCTCGAGCGGCTGCCAGCGCACGACGACGGCCGCGAATTCATGATGTACAACGTGATCCGCTACCGCGAGAAGGCCGCCTACCCGCCCGGCTACGACTACGGTCCGAGCGCCCCGGCGGCGGACCGGCGCTACGGCAAGGCGATCGTCCCGTACCTGCTGCGCTACAGGAACCTGCCGGTCTTCATCGCGCGCCGCAGCGGCGAGTTCGTCGAGCCCGCGGGCATCGACCGCTGGGACGTGGTGGCGATGGTCCGTTACCGGAGCCTGCGCGATTTCCTGAGGTTTGCGAATGCGACCACCACGGAACGCATCACGGTGCACAAGTGGGCGGCGATCGAGAAAACACGGATATTTCCGGTGCAGCCGCTGGTGAGCCTGATCTTCTTGCGCGGGGCGGTTGGCGCGCTCTTCGCGCTGGCGGCGTGGGTGCTGACGTGAGGCGTGCCAGTTGCATGGCCGCGGCGCTCATCGTGCTGCTCGCCGGCTGCGCGGCGTCGCCACCGGCGCCGGACGCCACGCCCGCCGACCTCGAGAAGTTCATCGACATATCGGCCGACACGGGCGTGCTGACGCCCGACGCGCAGTTCATCGGCAGTCCCTACCCGGACGTCGGGCTGAGCGGACTCTTCCCCGTGCACGGCCCCGACGGCTGCCGCGTCGCCGTGCTGGCGGGCGGCGAGGACTCCTTCGCCGTGCGCATGGCGGCGCTGCGTGGCGCCAAGCGCTCCATCCGCATCCAGGCGCTGATCTTCAAGGGGGATGAGACAGGGCTCCGCGTCGCCGAGGTCCTGAAGGAGAAGAAGGCCGCAGGCCTCGACGTCCGCGTCATCGTCGACGCCTTCTCGAATCCGTGGCTGCAGACGCAGTCGATGTTCTTCGACCTCAAGCAGTACGGCATCGAGGTCGAGGGCTACGAGGCGATGGCGTTGCAGTGGCTGAACGAGTTGCCGGTCCCGGCCCTCGTCCCGCACACGGACCCGGACGCACCCGACAAGCGCTTCCACGAGAAGATGTGGATCATCGACGGCGAAACGGACGATGGGCTCGCGGTCACGGGCGGGCTCAACATCGGCAACGAGTACTTCCGGGCTGATCCCGCGAACCCGGACGCGACGTGGCGCGACCAGGACGTGGTGCTGCGCGGCGCCGTCGTGCGCGACCTCGTCACGGCCTTCGACCGCAATTTCGACTACTTCGTCGCGGTCAAGAAGAGCCGCGGGATCCTGAACACGAATCTCTACTGGGACGCGACGCGCAAGGTCCTCGACAAGACCGGCAAGGTGGCCTTCCACTGGAAGACCGACCCGGCGGTACTGCAGAACGTCGAAGCGCTCGAGGCACGCCAGCCGGCGCTCGACTTCGAGAGCGCCACGTGCCGGTTCATCCAGAACCGGCCGCGGCTGCGCGAAACGTACATCCAGCAAGCCTACGTCAAGCTGATCGAGCGGGCGCGCAAGGAAGTGCTGATCGCCAATGCCTACTTCGTGCCGACGCCGTCGATCGCGACCGCGCTCACCGACGCGGCGAAGCGCTGTGTCTCGATCCGCCTCGTTTCGAACAGCCCCGACACCAACGACTTGCCCGAAATCAGCCTGGTCGGCCGGGGTTACTACAGGGAGCTGCTGGCGGTGAACGAAAGTCCCGAGGTCACCGCCTGCGCCAACGTCGATGCCGGCATCCGCATCTGGGAGTGGATCGGCCGGTCCGCCGCGGAAACGGAGCGCCACCAGGGGACGATGCACTCGAAGTTCGCGGTCATCGACGGCGAGCGCGGCCTCGTCGGGTCCTACAACCTCGACCCGCGCAGCGAGAAACTCAACAGCGAGACCGCGGTGGTGTTCCTGCAGCCCGTGCTGTCAGGGGAGCTTCGACACAAGTTCCTCGAGAACGACCTCAAGTACAGCCGCGAAGTTTCCCCGGCGATGGCGGCAGAATTCGAAGCGCCCGAGAGCGTGATCGAGCGCTTCCGCAAGTCGCTCGGCAGCCTGTTCGAGGATCACCTCTGATCAGCGGCTGCCGCGGGACCTGCGAGTCGCCGCCTTGACCCTGGCCCCGGGCTTGAGATTGGGCTTGAGATCGGGCTTGGGCTCGCTCTTCGCGCGCCGCGGACGCGCGGCCGCCTTGCGCGCCTGCTTGCGCGTCGGCACCGGGGTTTCGCCGCGCACGAAGACCGCCTCGAGCTCGTCGAGCGCCTCGCCGAGGTAGACGGCCAGCCGCTGCACGCTCGGCACGCGGTCCGGGCAGGCCGTGATCCCGAAGTAGAGCCCGCCGGCGTAGCTCATCACGGTGATGTTGAGCGCCTGCCCGTGCGCCAGCGCGGAGATCGGGTAGTAGGCCTCCATCTCGGCGCCCAGGAAGTAGAGCTTGCCGCGCGGCCCGGGCACGTTCGAGACGATGACGTTGTAGATCGGCGGCACGCGCGAGCCGATTCCCGGCAGGCGCGTCAGCATCTGGGGCGAGCTGATGAGCACCGTGTAATCGATCAGCGCCGTGCCGGTCATCTGCCGCAGGTACTCGCGGCCCGCGACGCTGCTGCGGCGGATGAGGTCGAAGCGCTCGCGCACGTCCTCGACGTCGGTCCCGAGGCGAACGTTTGCAAAGCTGATGGCGTTGCCGCCGGCCTGCTCGGCGTCGCGCGGCAACGCCACCGGGACCGACGCGATCAGCGTCTTGTGCGGCAACTCGTTCAACTCGAGCAGGTAACGGCGCAATGCCCCGGCACAGGCGGCGAGCAGCACGTCGTTGACGCTCCCGCCGGCCGCCTCGCCGATCGCCTTCATGCGCGCGAGCGTCGTCGCCTGGGTGGCGACGCGCCGCTGCGGCGTGACGTTCGTGTTCAGGATGGTGCGTGGAGTCTCCGCCAACGAAGCGAAATCCGGGTTCGTCGCCATGCCGAGTGCCGCAGTGGCCGACCCGGCGAGCCCCTTCAGCAGGCTGGGCAGGGCCTCGGCCTGGTTTCGCAGGATTTCCGGCAGCAGGCCGAAAGCGGCCGATGGGACGTTTCGAGCCCGCGTCCTGGCCTTGCGCTCCTGCGCCCAGATCGGCGGCGTGCGGCTCTTGTGCGGGTCCTCGGAAAAGTTGAGCAACCCGACGCCCGACACGCCGTCGGCGAGCGCGTGATGCAGCTTGCCGTACATGGCGAGGCGGCCGCCGTGCAGTCCCTCGATGAGGTGGATTTCCCACAAGGGCCGGTCGAGGTCCATCGGGTTCGAGTGCAGGCGCGAAATCAGCACGCCGAGCTCCCGCTCGCCGCCAGGGTACGGCAGCGCCGAGTGGCGCAGGTGGTAGTCGAGGTCGACTCGCTCGAGCTCCTCGAACACGGGCAGCAGGCGTCCGGGCCCGAGGCCGCGCAGCCGGTAATTGAACGGTGGCGCCGTCACCGGGAAGCTGCGCAGGTACTCGAAAACCTGCTTCGGGAAATCGCGCGGAGCGTCGGGCGGCGGCAGGAACGTCTGCAGGCCCGCGACGTGCATGGGCGTCTGGCGGGTCTCCATGAGCACGAAGCTCAGGTCGAGCAGGTTGAGCGGCTTCGTGGCAGCCATGATCGTCTCCCCGGGTCTACCGCTGAACTATAGGGCAGCACGGATCGCGCCGCGAGACGGCCTCACGGCCGTTCCTGGTGCACCGTGGCGTCCTCGCCCTTGCTTTCGCGTATCGGGTCCGTCGACTCGTTCCACTCGAGATTCACGGCCTTCCAGATCGGCACGGGCACACTCGAGATGTCGATCGCCATGCGCATGCCGTCGGTGAAATATGGATCGTCGGTCAGGTTACGGCGCGGCTGGTCCAAGGGCGCTGCGCCGACGCCGCGCACGATGGCGAACCAGTCCACGGCTTCCTGGTGCAGGAGGCTCTGCAGGACGTACTCGCGAGCCTCGTCGACATTGGGATCGATGACGTGCGTGGTGAGGGTGGGCGACTTGCTGGTGAGCTTCACGCCGATGTCGCGGCTCACCTGCCCGACCCAGACCGGCTTGCCTTCGCAGCGGAACGGCGCGAGCCAGAGCCGCATGTGGTTGCGCTGCGCAATTCTCGAGCGGCCGCGCTGCAGGGCCATGTCCTGCTTGCGGCCGAATGCGTAGAGCGCGCTTACCGGCGCGGTCGGCATCGCCTGGTCGGAGATCGCCGCACCGACCATGCGGCGGATGCTGTCGGCGGTGATCGCCTCGGTGAAGTCCCAGCCCCCCGATGTCAGCGCCGCGAGCATTTCCCTGCTGTCGCCGATGAGCACGATGTTGAGCGGGTCGCCCTCGCCGGTCCCGTCGGCACGACTCGTACAGCAGGGAAGCTCCCGGATGCGCAGCCGCACCTCCTCACGCGTGAGGTCCGGGTAGCTGTCCACCTGCGAGTAAAGCTGGCGCAGCGGCGACTGGACGTAGTCGAAGCCCTCGGTCGGCAGCAGCACCGCAAAGCGCATCCTCTGGCCATGGCCGGGCGCCGAGAGCCGCACGTCCACCAGCCGGCCGCCGCGCCGGTAGGTCGCGTACACATAACCCTCGTTCACGCTGTGGCCGCCCAGGAAGAACGGAAGCGCATTCTTGCGGAAGGCCGCGGTGACCGTTTCCGCGGCCGAGTCGTCGAGGTCGTCGGTGGAGACCAGTGCCGCCTCGTCCGCGGTGAAGTAGTCGGGGTCGATGGCGATCGGCAGGATCCAGTAGTGCACCGGAGTGGTGTTAACGATCCGGATCCAGATCGGCTGGATGTCGTGCTCGGCGAGCGGCACGCCAAATTGCGTAGCCGCCTCCTCCTCGCTCGGAATCGCCAGCTCCACGGTCACGCCGTCGTTGGTGATCACCTGCACGCGTTCGGGCGCCGGCTTGACTGCTCCGGGCGGCGCGGGCGGTGCCAAGGGCTTGACCGCGCATCCGGCGAGCAGGAGGCACGACGCCACGGCAAGATGCCACGCCGCCCGTGATCGGCCCCGCCTCTGGTCGTTGAAGGAGCGCATGGCCCCATTGCAGCAGGTTGCCGGGGCTGTCGGCAACGGTGCGCCGCCCACTATGATGGCCGCCCTGCCCTTCATGCCCCGGTGACCCGCTTGCGATCCCTCAAGAGACGGCTCGACCGCATTCCGGAGGGCACGGCCGCCCTCTTCTTCATCCAGCTGGTCGCCACGCTCGGTTTCGCGGTCCTCTATTCGACCCTCGTCCTGTACACGACCCGGCACCTCGGCTTCCCCGTGAAACACGCGACCGCGATCATGGGCGTGTTCGGCGCGTTCAACTACGGGCTGCACCTGTTCGGCGGCTACCTCGGCGGCCGCTTCATGAGCAACCGCAACCTGTTCGTCGCGGGCATGGCGCTGCAGGTACTCGGTTGCGCCTCGATCGCGCTCGGCTCGGCGGAGTCGATGTACTGGGGGCTCGCGTTCTTCCTGACCGGCAGCGGACTCAACGTCACCTGCCTCAACATGATGCTGACCCAGCGCTTCGCCCCGGCCGACGATCGCCGCGAGTCGGCGTTCCTGTGGAACTACGCCGGCATGAACATGGGCTTCTTCGTCGGCTACACGGTGGCGGGCCAATACCAGCTCACGGAGAACTACACGAGCCTGTTCCTGTTCGCGACCGTCGGCAACTTCCTCGCCATCGTGCTCGCCGGCCTCAACTGGAAATCGCTGAAGGACCGCAGCACGCCGCTGATCGACGCCAGCCCGGCCGACTTCAGGCGGCGTTTCGCGATCGGGCTCGCGGTGCTCCTCGGCCTGCCGCCGATCGTATGGTTCATGCTCCAGCACCCCGGGGAGACCGGCTGGGCGCTCAAGGCCGTGAGCGCGGGGATCGCCGGGTGGCTCGTGTACGTGACGCTGAAGCACCGCGATCCGGTCGAGAAGAACAACATGTGGGCCTACCTGATCCTCACCGCGGGCTCGCTCGTCTTCTGGTCGCTGTTCCAGATGTCGCCGAGCGGACTGCAGCTCTTCGCGGTAAACAACGTGGACATGCACGTCTTCGGCATCCCGGTCGCGCCGCAGTGGGTGCAGAACATCAACGCCATCGTGATCTCGGTCGGCGGCCCCCTGATGGCAGTGCTCTTTGTGCGCCTGCGCGATCGCGGCTGGCGGATCGACCTGCCGAAGCAGTTCGCAACTTCGCTGCTGCTCATGGGACTCGCGTTCCTCGCCCTGCCGGCGGGCATCGCGCTCGCCGACGACCAGGGCCGGACGGCCTTCGTGTGGCTCTTCGTCTGCTACGTGCTGCAGAGCCTGGGCGAGCTCCTGATCTCTCCGGTCGGCTACGCCATGATCGGCAAGCTCGCGCCGCGCGAGTACCAGGGCGTGATGATGGGCGCCTGGATGCTGGTGACGGGCCTCGCCTCGCTGTTCGCGGGCGACTTCTCGGGCATGGTGCCCGAGCCCGCCGGAACGACCGCGATCGCGACGAATCCGGAGTACGCGGCGCTGTTCTGGAAGCTCGGGCTCGCGAGCCTCTGCGTCGGCTTCGTGCTGGTGGCGCTGATCCCGTTCCTGAGGCGCCTGATCCGCAACAAGGTACCGGCGTGACCGGCCCGAACCGGCCGCCGATCGAGCGGCTCGTCCACCAGCTTGGGTTCGCACCGCTCGCCGGCGCGTTCGTGCTCCTCGCAGGCTGCGCAACGACGCCGCGCGGCGGGTTCGTCGTCGATATTCCACCGGGTCTCACGGACGACCGCGGCCGATTCGGCGAGGTGTATTGTGCCGTCCTCGAATCGCACGGGACGTCGCTCCCCGATCACCGTCCTTGCGAAGAGGCGCTGAGCCACGTCGCCGGCACGCCAGCTCGGCCCGGACGGCCGGTAGAAATCGGAGCGTCGCCGCGCCGGCTCGTCCTCGGGGTCGTGCCCGGCATCGGCTATCGCTGCGTCGCCGGCTGGCTCGAGACCACTTCATCGGTCCGCGATCACCTGCGTCGCCAGGGCTATGACCTGCAGGTGATCGAGGTCGACGCACTCTCCGGGACCACGACGAACGCACGCAGGATCCGCGATGCGATCCTCGCCATGCCGGAGGAGCCGGGACCTGCACGCCTCGTGCTGCTCGGTTACTCAAAGGGCACGCCGGACATCCTCGAGGCCATCGTGACCTACCCGGAGATCCGGCCGCGCATCGCCGGGGTGGTGAGTCTCGCGGGCGCGATCGGTGGATCGCAGCTCGCCGAGGACGCGAACGAGTGGATGGCCGATGCGTTCCGCTTCTTTCCTGGAGCGGATTGCGGGAAAGGCGACGACCAGTCGGTCGCGAGCCTCCGCCCCGATGTGCGGCGCCGCTGGCTCGCGGAACACCCGTTGCCGCCCGACGTGCGCTACTACACCCTCGTGACGCTGCCGGACCCCGACCGGATCTCGTGGGTACTGAAGCCGGGCTACTGGCGATTGAGCGAGTACGACGCGCGCAACGACGGCCAGGTCATCTTCTCCGACCAGATCATTCCATCGGGGTCGCTGCTCGGGTTCTTGAACGCGGACCACTGGGCCATTGCGCTGCCGATCGGTCGCGCGCACCCGGTCGTCGGAACGCTGTTCATCAATGACAACGAGTACCCGCGTGAGGCGCTGCTCGAGGCCGTGATGCGGTTCGTGGAGGAGGATCTCGCGACGAACTGACCGATCGCGATGGACTTCAGTGCGACCGCGCGACCGTTTGAACCATTTGCCTCCGGCCGGCATCTGACAGGACGACGCGGCCATTCACGGGCTGCGGTCCTTCCGGGGCAGACGACCGTGCAATTCCTCTTTCGATCCGCCGCCGTTCTATTCGCGTCCCTGGTAACGATTGAGGGCGCCCAGGCGGATTTTGACATCTTCCGGTACGAGATCCAGGCGGCCGACGCCGACCGGTTCGCCGAACTGTTCCGGCGGACGGACGGTCAGCCCACGGCGGAACAGATCGAACGGCACTACCTGCAGGGCGCCGGGCGCGGCGTGGAGATCTTCACGCCCGGCCGCATCAGGAATGCCGCACGCATGGCCGCGCGCGTCGGCGAATTGAACGCCGACTACCGGCACGCCATCGACACGTGCCTGCCGCTGACGCCGAAGCTGAACCAGGAACTGCGCGCGGTCTACCTGGCCTACCGCGCGCTGCTGCCAGAGTATCCCCTGCCGCAGGTCCACCTCGTGTTCGGTGCGGGCAACTCGGGCGGCACGGCGGCGGCCGATGCACAGGTCATCGGGCTCGAAGTCGCGTGTCGATCGGGCATCGGCACTGACGAGTACCGCCGATTCATGCGCATGATGTTTGCTCACGAAACGGCGCACAGCTGGCAACCACAGGTCGACGAATCCAGTGTTCACGACCTGCTGCTGTTTACCGCCCTGCGCGAGGGGACGCCCGACTTCCTGGCTGGGCTGGTGACCGGAACGAGCCCGAGTACTGAGCGCGACGACTTCGCCCGGCCTCGGGAGCGCTCGCTCTGGGCGCAGTTCCAGCGGGACCGGCAGGCCGTGATCGCCGCCGGCTCCAACGACTTCTCGCGAGAGTCCGCGGCCGGTCAGGCCTACTTCAGGTGGTTTGCAAACTACGGCACTGCCCCGGTGGGCTGGCCGCACGAGGTCGGCTACTGGGTTGGCATGCAGATCGCCGCCGCCTATGTCGCGCAGTCGAAGGACAAGGCGCAGGCCATCCGTGACCTGCTGAAACTCAAGGACCCGCAGGCCGTCCTGTCAGCGAGCGGTTACCAGGAGCGCATCGAAGCGCCCTGACCGGCTCGCTCTCGCCAGGTGGCTGGACCTCACTCCTGCAGCCGCTTCGCCCCTTCGATGATCGGATGCCACCCGGACACCAGCGAGATCATGAACACGTCCATCTGCAGGTCGTCGGGAGCGTTGTCGCTGGCCGTCGACTTGTAGCCGAACGTGAGGCCGAGGTTGTCGTTGATCTGGTAGCCGAGCGTGAGACCGAAGCCGTAGTTGTCGAGCTTGTCGCCCTTGACGCCGTCGACGGTCGCCTCGCCGCCGTTGTACCAGGCCGCATCGAGCGATCCCCAGAGGTGCTCGGTGAAGTCGCGCGTCAGGTGCGCGTCGATCTGCAACAGCGGGTCGGTCTCGAGGGTCCTGCCGACGTAATCCGTATTGTCGCCGAACAGCCAGACGGCAGGCAGGAACTCGAGCGTGGTGCGGCGGCCCGGCACCCAGGCGCCCAACTGCCAGACGATGGGGAAGCCGATGCGGCCGTACCACCGGTTCTGCCCGACGTTCAACACCTGATCGTTGTCGTATTCGCCGATCGGGATGGCGAGGTCCGCGATCACGTCGAGCGAGAAGCCCGGCTCGTACCGGATGGTGTCCGGAATGGTCTTCTGGGCCTTCGGGCCGATCAGGTTGAGATTCAACTCGACGGTCGGGTCGCCGAAACCGCTCACCGACTGCGAGAGCGGTACGCCGCCCGCCGTGATGACGTCCCCCGAGATCCGTCCCATGGGCAGCAGGACGGCTGCCATGGCCGCGCGATCGAAAAGCGTAAAGGTGCGCGCATACCCGGCCAGGGCGAGCGTGCCTTCGAAATCGGCACCGGGAGTAATCGTGTGCGCGGGGTCGAACGGATTGGTGTTGCCGCTCATGGACGTGACGATCAGCGGTACCGCGTTCGCGCCGGAGAGGGTCTTCCAGTAGAAGCGCGGCGGCACCTGGGACATGGCCTGCAACGGACACAGCACGCCGACGACGAGCAGCGTCAGCGCGATCGAGCGCCAGCTGGCGACCGGGTTCATCAAGCCACGCACGATGTTCATGGAGTGACCGTCCTCTTTCTCGTTGATTCGCGAACCGTCAGTGCTCACGGCTTGGGCTCCGCCAGCATGTCCGGTGGCGGCACGTACTGGCGCTTCAGGTTGAGCGGTGGGTAGCCAGCCTCGACAGGGACGCGCTGCGGGAGCGCCTTCTCGAGGGCCTCGTGAGGCGAGCGGTTGGGCAGGACCACGTTGTTCGTCCGGACGTAGTCGTCCCAGAGCGCCACCATCTCTTTCACCTTGTCGGGTCGCACCGCGGCCAGGTCCTTCAACTCCCCGGGATCCGCCGCGAGGTCGAAGAGCTCCCAGTCACCCTTTCCGAGGGGCCTCCACTCCCAGCGCAGCTTCCAGCTCCCCTGCCGGACGGCGCGGTTGCCGAAGAGCTGCCAGGCGAGGACGTCCTGGTCCGTTCGCGGCGACTCGGCCCGGCCCTCCAGCACCGGGACCCAGGACTTGCCCAGGGCCGGCGGCAGGTCCTTCCCGTTGTACGTCTTCGGGTAGCTCGTGCCGGCCACCTCGAGGAGCGTCGGCATGATATCGGCCACGTGCATGGTCCCCTGGGTGTTGATGCTCCCCGCGGGACGCTTGACCCCGGGTCCGCTCACGATGAGCGCGTTCCGGATACCGCCTTCCGCGAGCCAGGCCTTGTACTGGCTGAAGGGCGTCATGGAGACCTGGGCCCAGGCGGGCCCGTAGGCGAGCCAGGAGCCCGGGTCGCCCCACGCGTTGGGGTTGTTCTGCGACCAGTGC
>Ga0114939_10000123_pt1 | contig 63190 bp, 41 predicted proteins | sample AshMeaCrysSpring_FD_87196 | JGI IMG/M metagenome (GOLD analysis project Ga0114939, IMG submission 87196) | Groundwater microbial communities from Big Spring, Nevada to study Microbial Dark Matter (Phase II) - Ash Meadows Crystal Spring | ecosystem: Environmental > Aquatic > Deep subsurface >...
GAAAGGTGTACCGGTTAGATTTGTCTTTGAGTATAATCGTCCGTTGCACCGGAGTCGTTTTACCGGGTAGGGCGAAGGATACCTGTATCGGCATGGTGAACAGGCTACCATCGGTCTGGACCTGGTCCAGTTGAATCTCCACCTCCTTCCGGGCCGCATTATAGGTCCAAGAACCTTTCACGCGAAGAGCACCTGGCTTGTAGAGCCACTGGTCGAAAAATGGCTTCAGGTCCTGGCCCGAAGTCTCTTCCATCACCCGGATGAAATCGGCGGTGGTGGCGCTGCCGTTCATGTAGCGTGCGTAGTAGGTGCGGATGCCCTTCCAGAAGACCTCATCGCCCAATATCCCGCGCAGCATGTGCAGGGTCCAGCTGCCCTTCTGGTAGGTCTGCGAGCTGGTGACGCTGTCCATGTTGCTCAGGTTGTTGTGGATGATCCGGTAGCCGGGGTTCTTGGCGTAGAAGGCGTCCACGCGTTTCTTGCTATCGGCCAGGCCTTTGAGAAAGGCATCGCGTCCATACTGGTGCTCGATAAAGAGCAGGGTGAAGTAGGTGGCGAAGCCCTCGCTCAGCCAGACATCGTCCCAGTCGTACTCGGTCACGGCATTGCCGAACCACTGGTGCGCGATCTCGTGGATCACCACGTTGCGCCAGCGCTCGTTCCGGTCGCCTACCACCGATCCCTCACTGTACAGGATCGCCGAAGCGGCTTCCATGCCCCCGCTCACGCTGTTGCTCTGGATATTCGCGAGCTTCTCATAGGCAAAGGGCCCGATGCGATCGCTATAAAATTCCAGCACCTGCTTCGTGGGCTCGCTGAAATCATAGAAGCCTTTGTCGCGGTCCTGGTAATAGACCCAGGTCTGGATCGATTTGCTCCCAAAGGGTTCCAGCTCCTGCACGGCAAACCTCGCCACGCCCAGCACATAGAGCCAAGAGGCAATGGGGACCGATTGTTTCCAGTGTGTCAGCCGGTTTCCGTCTCCCATGTCCGTCTCCTCCACCTTCAATCCATTGCTCACCACCTGGTAATGCGCCGGCGCGGTGACGATGAAGGCACAGGTGGCTTTGTCGTAGGGATGGTCCACCATCGGCAGCCAGCCCCTGCCCTTGTCCGGCCAGTTGTCGCTGAAAAAGGTCCGGTCGCCATACTTGTTCTTCCCAATCTTCAGTCCCGAGGCCGGTATGCCCGCGTAGCGGATCGTGTAGACCTGTCGCTCCATCTTTTTACTCGCTGCCGGCAGGCTGATCAGCAGCACGTTGTTCGCATGCGTAAAGCGCAGGGGGCCGCCAGCGCCCATTACCGCGCTTACCGTCATGCCCTTGCCGCCCGATACATTCGCCAGATCGAGGCGCAGGCTGACCACCCCATCGGCCAGGTAGCGCACCTCAATCCGCGCTTCGCCGTTGACGACATCGGAACTGTCGTAGAGGCTGATCCGGTAGGTATAGTCCAGGATATCGATCCGCGGGTCCTTGGGGTAGGTATCGGCCAGGGCCGTGGCGGAGAGGAAGAGCAAGGCGATGGGGAGGAAACGCATGGGTTAGCCCTTTTTTATGCTGGAAACGATCTGACGCAAGGTCCGATCGTTCACATTCGCGATTTCTGATTTGTCGTAAATCAGGAGCAGATATACTTCTTTATTCGCGTTCAAATGGTATGTGATTACCCTACCCCCACCACTTTTACCCTTCCCTTTGCTGCTAATCGCAATTCTAATTTTAAATGTATTGTTACCAAGTGGGGTACCAGCTTCAGGATTGGAAATGAGCAATTTTCCCAAGTCTATGAGTTCATTCTTGGGCGAAGGAAATTTTTTTGCCAGGCGCTTAGCCTCCTTCTTGAACTTATCAACGGGAATTATCTTATAACTCATTGACGAATTCAGACAATGAGGTTTTATTAGACCTTGATTTTTTCAAGACCTCTACTTGATCATATGCTTCCTTAAGGTCAGTCCTTATCTTAAGTGCTTGCTCATACTTCTTCAGCTTGCCAAGCAGTTTTTCCCAGTCTTCCACAGGAACCTGCACTGCTTTGGCTCTTCCCTTGTGATCGCTGACGTACTGAACATCCATTTTCATGCACTGAAATTACAAAATATTTACCCATTATCAACTCCGCAATCATTTCCTCAACGGCAACGCCACCGCCGGCCGGAACTCGATCAAACCCTTCTCCTTGATCAGCGCTTCCACGTCCTCCAGCTTAGAAGGCACGAAGCCGCTGAGGTTTTCCACGCCGGTCTCGGTGACCAGGGCCATGTCCTCGATGCGGATATAGAGGCGCTCTTCGTGGATCCAGATCATAGGGTCGATGGTGAAGACCATGCCGGGCCTGAGCGGCACCCCGCGCACAACGCCCACATCATGCACGGCCATCCCCACGGGGTGCTGGAAATGCCCGCGGAACTTCAACCCCTCTTCCACGGCCTTGAGGTGGGCGGGTTTGAGGAACTGTTTGCCCACGAGGTATTGCTTCATATCGGCAGCGGCTTTGTCGAGGATCTCATCTGCCGTTGCGCCGGGTTTGATATAACGGAAGAGTGCATCGCGGTAAGCCACGATGAAATTGTAGAGTTCACGTTGTTCAGCCGTGAACTTGCCGTTCACGGGCCAGATCCTGGTGACATCGCTGACATAATACCGATAGTCGGGCGCATAATCCATCAGCACCAAATCCCCGTCTTTCAGCGGATCTGTCTTGTGGAAATAATGCCCCATATATGCGTTGGTACCCCCGCCGATGATCGAAGGATAAGCATCGCCGCGGGCGCCATGCAAGTAGAAGATATACTTGGCTGCCGCGTCCAGCTGGTATTCGTAGACGTTAGGCTGGGTGGATCGCATCGCTTCCATGATGCCCAGTCCGGCAATCTGGGTGGCTTTGCGGATCAGCGCGATCTCAGCGGGACTCTTGATCGTGCGCATGGAATCCAGCACCGGCGTGAGGTCGTGGATCTCGAACTGCGGGAAGCGCTCGCGTAGCTTGCTGATGAAGGCCGCTTCCCGCGTGGGCTTGCCATCCCAGGGATCGGCGGCGTCCCGGGCCTGGCCGGTCAGGATTTCGTCGCGACTATCATTCCCAGTTTCCGCGGGACTGAATTCCGTGTAGAGTTTGGGGGCCGGCGGGCGGAGGAGGCCGGTGCCGGAGAGGTCGGCCGACAAGCGCTCCAGTCCCTTCACCTGCTCAATGCCGGTGAGATGTTTGATCAGCTCGGCGTCTTCGGCGGAAAGGACCTTGCCCTGGTTCTGTTCCATACCCACGTCGCGGTGCGGGAGGTAGAGCGTGCTGGTTTTATTCCTGCCGTTCAACAGCAGGTAGGCATGGGGTGACTCGATGCCCGTCAGGTAGTAGAAATTGTTGGCCTGCCTGAATGGCGTAAATCCGGGAATCCCTGCGGCGCCTTGCAGGACGGCGATCGCCTTAGTTCCCATCGCGCCAAATATCGCGGCGCGCCTGGCCGCCAGTTCCTCTTTAGAAAAATCAGTTTGATAGCGGTGCTGGTCCTGGGCGGTGGCGGGGGTTAAGCAGATGCCAGCGATGGCCAGGATATACACGAACCTTGCAGACAACATAGATGGCTGATTTACTTAAACGGCAATCTATGCATAGATTTCAGGAAATACGCAGAAAAGTTCATGGTACCGCGGGAACGGTTCATGACTGTTTCCGCTTCCCGCAGAGGTCTTGTCTCCTAGCGTCGTTTAACCAGGATATCTGCCGACTGGGCGTCTCGGGAGCCCACCTGAACAAACTGTCCATTCTTCCAGTACCCGCTTCTATAGTTGTAACCATATTCGAATCCGGTCACATATACATCATTACCCCAGACGAAAATGGACGTTGTCAGCATAGCCTCCGTTGGCGTCGATAACAGGGTCTCCTGTCCATTCTTCCAATACCTCGCAACCGTTTTTCCGTAGTCGCCTTTTTCACCCGCCACAAACACATCGCCTCCCGAAACGAAGATCGACCGGGCGGTCGATGATTCAGATCCACCGGATAATGTAATAGCCTGCCCATTTCTCCAATATGTCGCTTTCCCGGTTTGACTGCCCGCGAGGTAGACATCGTTCCCTTCAACTGCCAGGCCACCGCCGTAGGAGGGATAGGTGGCACTCGAAGGCCCCGCAGGCTGTCCGTTCCGCCAGTATTTAGCGATATTCCCCTCATAGCCCGAAACATACACATCTCCACCAACCACCACGATGCCCCTCGCTTCTGCGTTTTTCGATCCATCCGTCAGCGAAACGGCAATACCATTCTTCCAGTATTTAGCCACCGAAATCCCTCCGCTCAATTCCCATCCCGCCACATAGACATCTGCTCCGGATACCGCGATGTCACTGGCCACTGCACCGGTAGCACCCGTCAGGAAAACTTCCTGTCCATTCTTCCAATACTTCGCCCTATTCTCCCTGATAATCAGAAAATCACCCTCCCAACCTGCCACATACACATCGTTCCCATCCACAACAATAGCGCTGGCACTGCCGTTCTGGAAGGGGCTGATCGGCAGGCTAATGGCCTGGCCATTCTTCCAGTAGACTGGCGCTGAATTTTCATCGCCGGCAACATAAACATCGAGGCTATCTGTTTCCATTGGCAAGGAATTGACCGTTACACGGACGGTGTCCATGGACATCAACCCGGACTGATCGCGCACGGTCAATTGAAAAACAAAGACTCCTTGTCCCAAACCGGTCACGGGCGTAAGGGGCTGGTCAGGATTTGTGATCTGGTATGCGGCAGGTCCCGACAATTTTGTCCAGAGGTAGGTGGAGATATCTTTATCCGGATCTGCGGAGCAGCGCCCATCGAGTATCACGTTATTGATGGGCAGGGTGATGCTTTGATCCGGCCCGGCGCAAGCCACTGGCGGCTGGTTCTGCTGACCCGGGGATTGCACTGTAACCGAAATGGTGTCCCTGGACGAAAGCCCACCATCATCCGTTACCGTTAGCTCAAACTGGTAGAGACCGGCAAGCAAGGTCCTGACCCAAGTTGCGGAAACTGCCGGGCTGACAATTGTAGACGGTGCGGGGCCAGAAATTTCCCGCCAGCGGTATGCGCTGATCGATCCATCTGGATCGTTGGACCCGGTGCCATCCAGCCAAATACTGTCCAATGGAAGCCTGATGACCTGGTCGCCCCCCGCCACTGCCTCTGGCACCCTGTTCGCCTTTCCGCAGGTTTCGCAGGAGAATTCTTTTTGACAGGAAGCGATCGTCATCACCATCAGGAAAACCAGCCCCCAACCGGGGACAGCTTTCCCTTTGAAAAATGATTTGATGCGTTTATGCATATGCACTCGATTACCGACCCGGTAAAAATACGGTGTGCCTGCACAGGTTGAAGGGAAAGCAGACGAACCACGGCAAATCGTCGACGGAAACAATCTGCGTGGGATTCCGTACTTTTCCAGCATACCCAAACCATCTCTATGCACCGCTTTCCCCTTGCCATACTGTTCTTACTGGCTTTGAGCCCCGCAAACGCCCAGCCCCCCCTCCCCTCCGATTACCTTAGCAAGTCCTTCCACCAGGAGCGGCGCGAGGCACTGCGCCGGATCATGCCGGAAAATTCAGTGGCCGTGATCTTCGCCTATCCGGAACGGGTATTCTCCCGGGACGTCACCTATGCCTACCACCCCAACCCGGACCTCTACTACTTTTCAGGATACAAGGAACCCAACGCGGTCCTGCTGATCTTCAAGGAAAACCAGGCCGGCAGAGACGGGACTTATAATGAACTGTTCTTTGTCCGCAAACGAAATCCGATCCAGGAGCAATGGACGGGCAGGAGACTTGGCGTGGATGGCGTAAAACAGCAGCTAGGATTCACCCATGTCTACCTCGACGAACAATTCGCAAACTTCCCGATCGACTTCATGAAGTTCAGCAAGGTATTATATGATGATATCCCGGACGATATCGGCGCGGGCATGCAGCTGACCATGATCAACGCATTTAAAACAAAGGCCGGTATCAGCAAACCCGTCAGCAAGAACCTGGCGGAGGACATCAACCTTATCCTGAGCTATACAACCCCCGCCAACCTTCCGGCCAGGATCAACCGCTTCAAAACCCGGATGAGCGAACTGGATGACGCGGAATACAAAGCCAGCCCCATCATCAGGGCGCTGATCGATCAACCCGATTCAGCTACACTGGCCAGGGTCGTGGCAGATATCCAGCGCGATCCCCTTCCCACCATCGCCTATAACCGGCTGGTGGGAACCCTGCGGGAAATCAAAACGCCCGAGGAACTGGGCCTGTTGCGGAAATCGGTCTTCCTCTCCGCCGTTGCCCACGCGGAAGTGATGAAGGCGATTCACCCGGCCATGTCCGAGACCGAATTGATGGGCATCTTTGAATACATACACAAGAAATACGGCGCAGAGGGCGAAGGCTATCCCCCCATCGTGGGCGCCGGGGCCAACGGTTGCATCCTGCATTACATCGAGAACAATGTTACCCGGGTGAATAACCAGCTGGTACTGATGGACGTGGCTTCGGAATACCATGGATATTCCGCTGACATCACCCGGACCGTACCGGCCAACGGAAAATTCACGCCAGCGCAGCGCGACATATACCAGGTAGTATTCCAGGCGCAGGAGGAAGTTTTCAAGCTCTGCAAAGAGGGAACGCCCTTCCGTGCCCTGAACATCAAAGCCACCGAAGTGCTGGCCGATGGGTTGATGAAACTGGGTATCATTGGCGACCGGAAGGATGTTTCGAAATACTACATTCATGGCGTGTCACACCACATGGGGCTGGACGTGCACGACAAATTCGCATCCACCACCCTCAAAGAAAATATGGTCATCACCGTTGAACCGGGTATTTACATCCCGAAGGGCAGCCCCTGCGATCCCAAGTGGTGGGATATTGCCGTGCGCATCGAAGACGATGTGATTATTGGAAAAAATGCCGGCGAGATCATCTCCCTGGCCGCACCCCGGCGCATCGACGAGATTGAAAAACTGGCAGCGAAGAAGAGCGTGCTGAATGATCTGGTCCTGCCGGAGAACACGGACAAACGGCATAATTGAAGTCCGGCCCCGGCGGACAAAATCGTTTCACCCACCGAAGGACTTCAATTACTGACCCTGAAATACAACAAGGGATCTAACCTCGCTTACCTGGATTTTCTGCTGGTGGAATAATCCTGACCCTGCAGGTCCCCTGCGGGTGACCTGCAGGGGAATAATACGGAATCCGCAATCCGTAATTCAACTCATATCACCTGCCCTGCCAGGAGGTCATCGAAGGTTTCACGCCGGCGGATCAGCCTGGCCTGGCCATCCTGAACCAACACTTCGGGTGGGCGTGTGCGTGAGTTGAAGCGACTGCTCATTTCAAATCCATAGGCACCCGCGTTCTGGAACACCAGGACATCGCCCTCACGCAGTTCCGCGATGGGACGGTCTGACGCAAAGGTATCCGTCTCGCAAATATTGCCCACCACGGTATAGAGCTGTTCCGGACCGTCCGGGTTGGACAGGTTCCGGATATGATGATAAGCTTCGTAGAACATGGGCCGGATCAGGTGGTTGAAGCCGCTGTTCACCCCAGCAAAAACCTTGGCCGGCGTCCGTTTCACCACATTTGTCTTCACCAGGAAATAACCGCTTTGGCTTACCAGGTATTTGCCCGGTTCAAACCAGACTTCATAGGCTTTGCCGGTCTTCGCTTCATGGGCTTTGAAAGCCTCGCATACCGCAGCGCCCAGTGCATGCATATCCGTTTCATGATCGCCCGGCCGGTAGGGCACTTTGAATCCGCCACCAAGGTCGATCACTTTCAGATCCGGGAAATGGGCCGCCATCTCGAACATGATGTCCAGCCCTTTCAGGAAGACCTCCACGTCTTTGATCTCACTGCCCGTATGCAAGTGGATGCCGCGGACCTGCAATCCTTTTGCACGCACTACGGATTTGATCTCTTCCACCTGTTCAATGGAGATGCCAAATTTGCTGTTTACATGACCCGTGGAAATTTTCAGGTTTCCACCGGCCATGATATGCGGGTTGAGGCGGATGTTGATGGGATACGCGCCACCGTACATATCTCCAAAAGCCGCAAGCATCGGCAGGCTGTCGATGTTGATGTTCACGCCCAGTTCCCTGGCTTCCACGTATTCCTGCAGGTCCGTGCAATTGGGCGTGAAAAGCACCTGCTCCGGCCTGAAACCCGCTTTCAGCGCCAGCTTCACTTCATTGACACTGACGCAATCCACGTTGGCGCCCAGGCCGTGGATATGTTTCAGGATATTGACATTGGTCAGCGCTTTGCTGGCGAAAAAGAAGCGCACATTGCAATTTCGAAAGGCTTCCGTAAGCTTTTGATACTGACGCGTGATGCGCTCCGCATGGTAGACATAGACGGGGGTACCGAATTCCCGGGCCACTTCGAGTAGCTGTTCCCGGGAGAGATCCTGGAAAGTTTCAGACATGCGGCAAATATCGGAAGATTACGGATTACGCATTCCGGATTCCGGATTGATCTTTCTGGTGTCGGGTGTCCTCGCTTCGATGTTGTCACCCGATAAGAAATATTCATCGTGAGGTGACCGCAGCGAAGCGAGGACACCTCACGGTTGCACAACGCCCTTTTGCGCTGCTCAGATGACATTGCGGGCTAGAGTTTCAAACCCTGCTCCAATCATAGTCCAGGTAATGGAAACGGGGATGGACACCGGCCCGCAGGATTCCGTGGCAACGAAGCAGTTCAAGCATGCCTGCCCGCCCGCCAAAATCACCCCGGAACCAAAGGAGCAGCCTGGGCAACGCGATGCGGTTCCGCCCTTCCTCAAATCTGCAATTTGCGCGCAGGTATTCCCCCGTGGCCCTGTCCAATTGCGCGTCCACCGATTTCGGCAGGTACTCCGCCAGCGGCGGACAGGAAACCGCCCCGCAGTTCAGCGCGAAGTGGATCCGGCAATCCACCGCATCCATGCGAAGTATTTTTTCCCAGCGAGCGGGAAAGGGGCGCCGCAGATAGCCGAGGCCATACTTCCAGGCAGAGCGGCGCAGGATGCCGTGTTCAATATCATCCAGGCTGAGTAAAGTGCCGGCCAGCGGAATGAAGCGACGGGAAAAAAAGAGGGATTTTCGGTTATACATTTCCGGTTGTTCACGCAGGGCCTGCAGGTTGCAGGCATTGTATAGATTGAGCCAGAAAGCCAGTTTGCGCGGAGGGTTGTCCAGTTGTGCGCCAAGTTCCGAAAGGGAAAATGCCGAGAGGCGGGCAAGGATATCTACATGTGTGATGCCCGCGCGCAAGGCCTGGAGGAATTGAGCGGAAAGTACGCAGGGATCAGTTGGCTGGAGTATCGTCTGCATGATCCGTATCGGCTGCTGCATCGTCTTCATCCGCAGGTGAAGCATCCCTTGCTTCCCCATCCGGCGTATTCTCCGCGCGGATTTCTGTAGTATCTTCCGCATCGGGCCCTTCTTCTGCCCGGATTTTCACAGTCGCCTCAGCATCCAAAGTACCGTCAGCCAGGCCCTCTGCGGCCAGTCCTTCATCGCCCCTGCTCACCAGTTCCCCGTCTTCCGTGACGGCCAGCACTTCGCCTTCTTCCACGTCAAAATGTTCCGCATTCACCAGCGTGGGTTCCACGATCTGGGTGGCGAGGATCTCGTTGATCTGCGGCAGTTCTTCCGCGGAATTGATGCCGAAATAATCCATGAAATGACGGGACGTATTGTACACCAGGGGCTTCCCGGGCATCTGCTCATTTCTTCCGGTGATGACGATCAGTTCCTTTTCCAGCAGTTTCTGAATGGAATAGTCCGTGTTCACACCCCGGATGGCTTCGATCTCTCCCTTGGTGATGGGTTGTTTGTAGGCGATGATGGCCAGGGTTTCCAGGGCCGCCGTAGAGAGACGCTTGAGGAACTTTTCGCCGTTGAGTTGTGCGATGGTCTTATGAAAATCCTTCTTCGTCAAAAACTGCAGTCCGCCGCCGCTCTCACGGACTTCAAACGGATAAAACTCGGATGCATATTTCTCGCGGATCCCTTGCACTGCTGTTTCCACCTGGTCCAGGACCACTTTGTCTTCCATGAAACCGAAGGCATTGTTGATCAGCTCCGTGATTTCCATGGCCGTCAGGGGCTTCTCGCTGGCAAAAATCAGCGCTTCAATATGCGTAATCAGGTTGGAAATCTCCATCTGTGAAGTCTGTGGTTGGGCGGTGAATATACAAATTCCTCCGAGGGCCTGTACCCATGAAGGCTGGAATCTCCTTATCCCTGCAGGGCTGCCGCGCCGCTCACGATCTCCGTCAGTTCCGTGGTGATGGCCGCCTGGCGGGCACGGTTGTAAGAGATCTTCAGGCTCTTCAGCAATTCATTGGCGTTCTCGGAAGCCTTGTCCATGGCCGTCATCCGCGCGCCATGCTCGGAAGCATGGGCATCCAGGACGGCTTTGAACAGCTGGGTGTTCAGGATCTTGGGCATCAGCTCCGCGATCAGGGTATCCTGGTTGGGCTCGAAAATGAAATCAGATTTCCTGGTCTTGGCTGCAGGATTGGGAGTCGTCTTGGGAATGGGCAGGAAGCGCTCAATTTCAAATCGCTGGGTGGCCGCATTCTTAAACTGGCTGTAGACCAGTTCCACCACGTCAAACTGTTTGCTCCGGAAACCTTCCACAGCCGCCTGCGCACAGGCCTGAACGTTGGGGAAGGTCAGGTTGAGGAAAATATCCTTATAACTGTTGTCTACTTTATAATTGCGCTTGGTGAAGAACTCGCTGCCCTTCTTGCCAATAGACCAGATCGTAACCTTGCCTTTGCGGTTTTGGTCGGCATATTTTTCATCAATCAGCAACTTGGCCATTTTCTGGATATTGGCGTTGTATGCGCCGCAAAGGCCGCGATCGCTCGTGATGACAATCACCAGCACGCTTTCCACCGGCCTCTCCGTAGCCAGTTCCATCCCGGCATTACCGCCTTCCACATTGCTCACGATGTTGCTCAGCACATCCTGGAGCTTGCGCGCGTAAGGGCGCATCTGGATGATGGCATCCTGGGCGCGACGCAGTTTGGCGGCGCTCACCATTTTCATGGCCTTCGTGATCTGCTGGGTGGACTGAACGGATTTAATCCGGTTGCGAACTTCTTTTAACTGTCCTGGCATGTGTTGTCAATTGCGGATTAGGACTCCGGAATCCGGATCCCCTTTCGGGTGGCAAAGGTAGGAAAAAAAGCCATCGGAAAGGCAGGATTTGGGGTCGATTGTCCTCCGTTTTGCACTAAATCCGGCTTTTTTGAAGCCAGGCCAGGCCCTTCCCCGGCAGGTATCTGAATTGGGATTATTTTGCAGGCATTTGCTTCAAGTCCAAATGCGCACTTATTTGCAATCCCTTTCCATAAGCTTAAGGGGCATAGCCGGCACGGCGCTCCTGCTGCTGTCTGTTGCCTCCACCCAAGGGCAAATCATCAACATCGAAAACCGGCGGATGCACACGGATTCCGTGCGCTGGGCAGGTTCCTTCCAAATGTCCCTGCTCCTCAACAGCACCAACGGCAAGAATATCTTCACCGTCAGGGGAAATACCGCCGCACAACTAAAAAGCAAAAATTACCGGCACCTGTGGCTGGGTGTGGCCAACTATGATTTTGCGAAAGCCGACGAAGAGAATTTCGTCAATAATTTTTTCGTGCACTTCAGATACAATTATAAGTGGACCAACTGGTTGAGGTGGGAGCTGTTTTTGCAGACCCAGGCCAATGAGCCCCTGGGATTCGCATATCGCAACATCGCGGGCACTGGTCCGCGGTTTAAAATCCGGCTCGACCAAAACAACGATATCTACCTGGGCACAGCAGTGATGTACGAAAGGGAAAAAACGATTCCGCCGGAAAGTACGATCCGGGAACATTTCCGATCCAGCAGCTACCTGTCTTTTGATTTCAGAATTCCGCGCGTGAACGGATTTGTGACCAGTACCACCTATTATCAACCATTGTTCGAAGACCTTTCTGATCACCGGATCATGACGGAAACGCGTTTGCGCTTCATGATCACCGATAGGTGGAATGTGTACACCACATTCAGCTATTATTACGACTCACGCCCACCGGCCAATATCCGAAAATCAGCCCTGAACCTGGAACAGGGATTTGGCTTCACTTTCTAGCCCCTGCACCCTACTTCATTTGTGCGAGCAATGAGGACAACATGACCGCCGGCTGCCAGGAAGAAACCGCGGCATCATCTATGCCGAACACAAAGGTGCTCCCGTTGGACAGTACACCCATATACGAGGAAAACCCAAAAGTCTGGCCACCGTGCCCAAGAGATAACCCCATCAGGTTGACTACACCCAAGCCGTAACGGATACCGCTGCCCATCTCATGGAAATCAGCCGACTGCACCATCGCCATGGTAGCCGGCAGGCGGAATAATTTCCCCTGGCTCCACGCCTTAATAAAAACCTGCATATCATCAGGCGTGGATACGATTTCCCCGGCTGCGCCTGCCATCGTTGCGGGCATTTCCGAGGGCATGCCTTCGTAATGCCCAGGCGCCCTGCCGGCAGGGGAATTTATCGAGGCAAAATAAGTGTGTTTCAAACGCAGGGGATCCAGGATATTGCGCTGGACGTATTGCTGATATGTCAATCCCGTGTATTTCTCAAGGATCATACCCAGCAGGATGTAATTCACGTTGCTATACCCAAAGGAAGTGCCCGGCCGGAATTTTGGCTTGTTGACGCGCGCAGCCGTGCGGATTAATTGACGGGGTGTGAACCGCAGCGTAGAATCACCGTGTATACGTAACTCCGTTTTGTCGTCTCCCATGAAATAATCGGCAAACCCCGATGTGTGGTTGAGCAAATGCCGGATGGTGATGGAGTCAATATAATCCTTGCCGTCGAACACGGACAATCCATTGTACAGGGAAGGGTCTGGCAGTACACGTACCAGGTGATCATCCAGGGAAATCTTCCCCTGTTCTACCAGCTGCAAGATAGAACCAGCCGTAAACATTTTGGTACAACTGCCGATATCAATCGTGGAAGTGAAATCCTTGATCGGCTGATTCATCCTGCCATCAAACCCGGAATAATAAGCGTTTCCTCGCGCGTCCGTGAACTTGCCAGTGATGCGGCATTGCCTGCTCTTCGCCAGCCGATACAAGACGGTATCGATGCTACGCTTCAAAGTATCCGGAATAGGTGCCGGAATAGTCTCACCATAAGGCATCTCCCACAGGAGCGTGTCTTCCCAAAGATGACCGGAAGCATGGAGTACAGAGCAAAAAGCAATTAATGTTGCGAAGAATTTCATGCGGCTCATTTGGTGAAAGTAAAGGGATTTGCGTCAATTCAAACAGCCTAAAATTGCATGTACACGGCATTCTTATGCAAAACCGGGCAACTTATGATGAAACCCAAAGGAATAAGAGGCTCGCTATTCCTTGCCCATCGCATCGTTCCGCTGCCCGTTTTGCACTTTCGAGATTCCACTTTCCAGTTGCCTAGAATCGTCTCATCCCTGGTGTCCCCGGCGCACCCTGCCCAGGTTGTCCGGCGAAGCGGTTCAGCCTGTAGGTAAAGCTGAGCATGAAATACCGTGTGAGTCGGTTTACCCGGGTATCCGTAATGGAGTTGGCGGTAACGGTCCTGCTGATATTCTTGTTCTGGTTGAACAGGTCGAACCCGGACAGCCGCAGAAATCCATTCTGCTTTTTGAACAGCTTTTTCTCAATGGATGCATTCAGCAGGGCGATGTTGCCATTCACCCCTTCGGCGAGGCCGTTATTGATCACATATTCAAAGTCGTAACGAAGGATCCATCCCCCCCTGATGTCGAGCCTGCTGTTGCTGGTGAAGATCCAGGATCCGTAATCGAGGTCCTGGTCGTCCGTGAGGGTGTAACGGGAGCTGTTGAGCGAATACCGGACGCCCGCGTCCCATTCAAACCAGTCCTTGTGGTTGAACTCATACACGAACCCCTGAGATGCCACCAAGTTGCTGCCGATGTTGCGGTTGCTATCGATCAAGCCCACATTGTGGTTGTAGTTCAAGGTTCCGTTGAGGGAAAAGATATGGGTGCGATTACTATACGGCCTGCTCAGGGTATAGAAGCCCGTGGCATTGTAGTAACCGTCCTCGTTCTCCGGCCGCGTGAGCTGGGCTCCGGCATTGCCCAGCGGAATGACATTGTTGACAATCTTGTGCTGGACAAAAGCAAAATTACCACCCACGAAAAACACATTGCCCTTGACGAAATTGAAATTATTGTAAAAGAGGCTGAAATTATGGTAGAGTTCGGGCTTCAGGTTGGGGTTTCCCACCGTCTGGTACTGCGGATTGGAGATATCCAGTACGGGTTGCAACTGGCTGAACCCTGGTTGCCTGGCGCTTCCCTGGTAGTTGAAACTGAGGTTGCGGGTACGGGTGAAATTATAGACGAAGCGGGCCACGGGAAAAATATTGACATCCTTCCGGGGGGTATAGTTGCTGTCCTTGGTGATGGAATACCCGTCCAGGTTCACGGGCTGGATGGCGATACCCAGAGAGTAATTATATTTCTTTTTTACCGTCCTGATGTTGGCGCCGAGCCGCTGGTTGACAAACGTATTTTCAAAAGCATTGGAAAGGTTGGGCGATGGCACGAGGTCTCCGTTAGCGTCCCTGGTAAAAGTTTCCCTGTCGTTCCGCGTGAATGAATAATTGTAGGCATAGATCAGGTCCAGGAAGCGGTCCTTCAGGATGGGCTCTGCGTAGTTGACGCGAATGCCGTAGTTCTGGCTCTCATTTTCCTGGAGGATCAGCTGCCTCAGCGTTGCCTCCACCGGTACGGGCAGGTTGAGGTTGCGCGTGAAGTTCAGTTTATCGCTTTCAGACTCGTTTCGGTTCATGCCCAGGTTCAGGTTCACGGATAAATTCCTGCCGCGCCTCCGGAATGCGTGGTTGTAGATGGCGTTCAGGCTGAGGTTGGGCGTTCTCCCCCGGGTGGAATCGCGGTTCTGGCCTTCAGAAGTGACAACATTCTTGTCCCGCACGAAACTGAAGTCAGACAGATTTTCATTGTCGGTTTCCCCGTAGGTGAACGATGGGCTGATCTTGAGGTAATTGAAGGAATCGATTTTATATTCAAAGTTCAGAAAAGCCCGATGCTGGTTACTGGTATTGAAAGCTTTGTTGTCCTGTTCATTGGTAAAGGTGTTGGCGTCAAAAAAGTTCTCCTGGGATATACTTCGTTCCACATCGGTCAGTCTTCGCGTGAAAGAGTAGCTGCCATAGACGGAAGATCCCTTGCTATTTTCAAAATCCTGCCGGTAGTTGGTGCCCAGGGAATGCACGCTGGTCACGCCATCGCTGCCGCCCAGGGAACTGCCACCGGAAAAATTGTTCCCGCCCCGGCCGGAGCCGCCGCCTTCACTCACCACGGCTGTCATGGCGCGACCAACACCACCTGCATTGACATTCATGCCACCGCCGCTGCCTCCCTCGTTGAAATTGGTGTTGTTGATATTATTGGTGTTACCCTGGAATGAAAGCTGTTTGCTGTCTTCAAAAAGGTTGGCATTGAAGGAAGCCTGGTAACGGTCCTGGGTACCCGCTCCGGCGGTGGCGCGACCGAAAACACCTTTGTTTCGGTCTTTTTTCAACTGCAGGTTGATGACTTTTTCCGGTTCGCCATCCTTGATGCCGGAGACATTGGCCAGGTCTCCGTAATCATCAACCACCTGCACCTTGTCGATCATCTCCGCGGGGATCTCCCGCGTGGCGGTCTTCACATCGCCCCCAAAAAAATCCTTTCCATTGACCTTTACGCGGGTCACCTGCTTTCCCTGGGCCGTCACATTGCCGTTCTTATCCACGGTGACCCCGGGCAATTTTTTGAGCAGGTCTTCGGTCATTGCGTCCGGCTTGACGCGGAAAGAATCCGCCTTGAACTCGATCGTATCCTCCTTCACCTGGATGGGCGGCACGGACACGATCACTTCCTGCAGGGACGTGAACTGCTGCGCCATGGAAAAATCCTCCACCCGGATGCTTTCCTCGGATGCAGGATAACTGAAATCCTTCTGCCTGCTGCCATAACCCACGGAACTCACGGCGATGGTGAAACTGGCAGCAGGCACCGTCCTAAACAAGAAAGCACCGTTGCTGCCGGTAATGGATTTGAGCGTGTCCTTACCCGCTTTGGACCAGAGGCGGACCGTGGCGCCGGAAAGTGGAAGGCCCGTGGAATCGAGGACCCTGCCACTCACCTGACGGTTTGACTGAGCCCAGGTCTGCAGGGAAAAAAACAGGAAAAAAAGGGCGATGGCCGTTCGTCTGAGGTTCATGGGTTGCGCCGGGGCGGGTTTTAACAAATCCTGAGACGCCAAAACTACGGGCTTGCCTTCGCCCGGGCCGAAAGAATGTGATGAAAGGCGGGCATTTTATTACCTTTGCAGCCTGCCAATCTGGCTTACCCGGCTTTCTGCACCATATTTGAAGCAGTCCCCAGCCGGCCGGCCCGGCAACCTAACAACAGACCATATGTTCAAATTCATATCGAAAATCTTTGGCGGCAGTAAATCCGAAAAAGACGTGCGGGAATTGCAGCCCCTCGTTGCCAGCATAAACCAGAATTTCCAACAGTTCCAGCAGCTTTCAAACGACGCTCTCCGGGCCAAGACCCGGGAATTCCAGTTGCGCATACGGGAACACATAGCCGAAACAGACAAAAATATTCAGCTCCTCAACGAAGAAGCGGAGGCCCTGGACCCGGCGGATATCACGGGCCGGGATGAACGGTACAACCAGGTGGACGAACTGCGCAAGGACCGGAACAAGAAAATTGAAGAGATCCTGCAGCAGATCCTCCCCGAGGCTTTCGCCGTGGTGAAGGAAGCATCGCGCAGGTTCAAAGAACATGCGGAGCTGGTGTCAACAGCCACGGACCTCGACCGGGAACTTTCCCTCAAGCGCGCGCACGTCACCATCCAGGGAGACCAGAGCATCTATAAAAACGCCTGGATGGCTGCCGGCAACGAAGTGACCTGGAACATGGTGCATTATGATGTGCAGCTCATCGGTGGCATCGTACTCCACCAGGGCAAGATCGCGGAAATGGGAACGGGCGAGGGTAAGACCCTGGTGTCCACCCTGCCTGCCTACCTCAATGCCCTGGCCGGCGCCGGTGTGCACATCGTGACGGTGAATGATTATCTGGCCCGCCGCGACTCCGAGTGGAACGGTACCCTCTTTGAATGGCTGGGGCTGACGGTGGACTGCATCGACAAGCACGAGCCGCACAGCGAAAACAGGCGCAAAGCCTATCTGTGCGACATTACTTACGGCACTAACAATGAATTTGGATTCGATTACCTGCGGGATAATATGGTGCACAGTCCGGACGAGCGCGTACAGCGCCGCCACCATTTTGCGATGGTGGATGAGGTGGACTCCGTATTGATCGATGACGCGCGTACCCCGCTGATCATTTCAGGTCCGGTACCCCGCGGAGACGACCAGCAATACCATGTGCTCAAGCCCCGCGTGCAACAACTCGTGGACGTGCAACGCCAGGTGGTGAACAAATCACTACTTGAAGCCAAAAAAATGATCCAGGACGGGAAAGATGATGCGGACAACGCAGGCCTGCACCTGATGCGTGCCTATCGCGGTCTGCCCAAGAACACCGCCCTGATCAAGTATCTCAGCGAACCCGGCATCAAGGTGAAATTGCAGAAATCGGAGAACTATTACCTGGCCGATCAGCAGAAGCATATGCCTGAAGTGGATGAAGAACTCTTCTTCCACATCGACGAAAAAAATAACCAGGTAGACCTCACGGAAAAAGGTCTGCAGTTCATCACCAAGGGTGGTGAGGATCCCAATTTTTTCGTCCTGCCGGACCTGAGCACGGAACTGGCTTCCATTGAAAAGGGCGATGGCAGCACGGAGGAGAAACTTCACCGTAAGGAACAGTTGCTCAGCGACTACAGCCAGAAAGCAGACCGCATCCATACCATCCAGCAGTTGCTGAAAGCCTATACACTGTTCGACAAAGACGTGGAATACGTGGTGCTGGACGGACAGGTGAAAATTGTAGACGAGCAGACGGGTCGTATCCTGGACGGCCGCCGTTATTCTGATGGCCTGCACCAGGCCATTGAAGCAAAGGAAAGCGTGAAGATTGAAGCGGCTACACAGACTTACGCTACGGTGACCCTGCAGAATTATTTCCGCATGTACCATAAGCTGGCTGGCATGACCGGTACAGCGGAAACGGAAGCCGCGGAATTGTGGAATATCTATAAGCTGGACGTGGTGTCCATCCCCACCAACCTGCCCCTGATCCGCAAGGATGAAGAGGACCTGGTGTACAAGACCAAGCGCGAAAAATATGGCGCCGTCATTGATGAAATCGAAAAACTCCGAAATGGCGGGAGGCCCGTACTGGTGGGCACCACTTCGGTGGAGGTGAGCGAGTTGCTGAGCCGCATGCTCAACCAGAAAAAAATACCGCACAATGTCCTCAACGCCAAACAGCACGCCCGTGAGGCACAGATCGTCCAGGAAGCCGGCATGCCCGGGAACGTGACGATTGCCACCAACATGGCTGGTAGGGGAACAGACATTAAACTCGGCCCCGGCGTAAAAGACGCCGGTGGTCTGGCCATCATTGGCACGGAAAGACATGAATCCAGGCGCGTGGACCGGCAGCTTCGCGGTCGCGCCGGCAGGCAGGGAGACCCCGGTTCCTCCCAGTTCTATGTATCCCTGGAAGACGACCTGATGCGCATGTTTGGATCAGACCGCATCGCCTCCCTCATGGACCGCATGGGCTACAAGGAAGGCGAAGTGATCCAGCACAGCATGATCACCAAGAGCATCGAACGCGCGCAGCGGAAAGTGGAAGAGAACAACTTCGGCATCCGGAAAAGACTCTTGGAATACGATGATGTGATGAATAAGCAACGGAATGTGGTGTATGGGAAAAGGGAACATGCGCTGGTGGGCGACCGCCTGGCGCTGGACCTCGACAACGCCTTCTATTCCGTTTCAGAAAGCCTGGTATCCGGCTTCAAGGGCATGACCGATTATGAGGGGTTCAAGCTGGCGGCGATCGTGAATTTTGCCATCGACAGCGCCATCACCAGGGAAGAATTTGACAAACAGGACGTACGCCAGCTGGCCGGCAGGCTCTATGACGAAGCAACGGCTTCGTATAACCGAAAAAAAGACGGCATGATGAAGCAGGCCCTGCCTGTTTTCCAGAATGTACGCGTCACCCAGGGCAACCATATCGAAAACGTGGTGGTACCGTTTACGGATGGTCGCAAAGCCATCAACGTGCTGGCCAACCTGGACAAGACCATCACATCCAAAGGGCACGAACTGGCCCGTTCCCTGGAGAAGACCATCACCCTGGCCATCATCGATGACGCATGGAAGGAGCACCTGAGGGCCATGGACGATCTGAAGCAAAGTGTACAGACAGCCGTCTATGAACAGAAAGATCCGCTGGTAATTTATAAGACCACCGCCTTTGAGCTTTTCTCCAATATGGACAATGAGGTGAACAAGGATATTGTTTCCTTCCTTTGTCATGCGGGACTTCCGGTGGAACAGGGACCCAATCAGCAACTTCGTGAAGGCCGTGAGCAAAAAACGGATATGAGCAAGATGCGGGTGCGCAAGGACGAGCTGGTGAGCGCGGGCGGCGGATCGGAACCCGAGATGCTGTCCACGGAAAACGACTACCACGATCCATCCGTACCGGCCAGACAGGAACCCATCAAAGTGGGACCAAAAGTGGGCCGGAATGATCCCTGTCCCTGCGGCAGTGGCAAGAAATTCAAGCATTGTCACGGAAGGGAATAAGGCAGGCACATTTTTTGAGGTCCCATGGGTATGAAAAGAATGGTTTTCCTGATTTTGATGTGCATGGCCTGGAATGGAATGCAGGCACAGGACACCAGTTCCGTGCGCATTTACAAGGATCCAAGGCTGGACCTGCTGGTGGCCAAGCAGGTGGAACTCAATAAGAAAGCCTACATCGAAAACAACCGCACCGGCGCTGGCTACCGGGTGCTGGTAATCAACACGAACGACCGGAAAAAAGCGATGGACGTAAAGTCTCGACTCATGACGGACTACCCGGAACACAAGACCTACCTGATTTACCAAAGCCCTTATTTTAAGATACAGGTGGGAAATTTTCGCGACCGCAAAGAAGCCGAAGCCCTCCGCAAACAGATACTGCGCATCTATCCCTCGGGAGTGATCGTGGTGCCCGCCACGGTTGAACTGAAGCCTGAACGGGACGAGACTACCCTCAATTAAGCCCCCCGGCGTATCTTCGCGCCATGTTACGTGAGCATATCCAGCGCCTTTCCCGGGAATTCACGGAAGATGCCGTGGCCATCCGCCATCATCTGCACATGCACCCGGAGCTGAGCTACCAGGAATTTGAAACATCGCAATTCATCCAGCAACAACTCAGGGAAGCAGGCATCCCCTTCCGGGTGATGGCCACCACCGGCGTGGTGGGACTGATAGAAGGAAAGAATCCCGGTTCCAGGATTGTGGCCCTGCGCGCAGATATGGACGCCCTGCCGATCCAGGAAGAAAACCAGGTCCCCTATAAATCCCGCAACCCTGGTGTGATGCATGCCTGCGGGCACGATGTGCATACCACCGTGCTCCTGGGCGCGGCCAGGATACTGCAACAATTGCGCAATGAATGGGAAGGCACCGTAAAACTGATTTTTCAGCCCGGCGAAGAGCGCAATCCCGGCGGCGCCAGCATCATGATACGGGAAGGGGTACTCGAAAATCCCCGGCCTGAATGCATCTTCGGACTACACGTGCATCCGCAGATGGAGGTGGGCAAGCTAAGTTTCCGCGGAGGCAAAGTGATGGCCAGCGCGGACGAGATCTATATCACCCTGAAAGGAAAGGGCGGACACGCGGCTGCGCCGCACCTCACCGTGGACACCATCCTGGCCGCCAGCCAGGTGATTGTGAACCTGCAACAGGTGGTGAGCAGGAATTCAAGTCCCTTCTCTCCATCGGTGCTCTCCATTTGTTCCGTGCAGGGTGGGCACACCACCAATGTCATCCCGTCTGAAGTAAAACTGATGGGAACCTTCCGCACCATGGACGAGAGCTGGCGCTTCAAGGCACATGAGTTGATTGAACGGCAGGCCCGGAGCATCGCTGAAGGAATGGGTGCAGAAGCGGACATCCGGATTGACGTGGGTTATCCCTGTGTGTACAACCACGAAGAGCTCAATGAATCCGCGCGCAAACTGGCGGAAGATTTTATGGGCCCGGAGCATATATCAGAAACCGAGCTGCGCATGGGTGCGGAAGACTTCGGCTATTATTCACAGGTGATCCCCGGCTGTTTTTACCGGCTTGGCACAGGAAACCTCGCCAAAGGCATCCATGCCGGGGTGCATACGCCTACTTTTAATGTGGACGAGGCAGCCATTCCCATTGGAATGAGCATGATGGCCTGGCTGGGTGCCACCGCAACCATGCCGAAATAGCCATTTAGGGCCATATCCTTAACTTGCACCCTTATCCATTCATTGCCCCATATGAAGAAAGACCTCAGAAGGGAACAGGCGTTGGAGTATCATGCCAAAGGCCGTCCCGGAAAAATCGAAGTAATCCCTACCAAGGAAGCGAAAACGCAGAGAGACCTATCCCTCGCTTATTCACCCGGCGTCGCCGAGCCCTGCCTGGAAATTGCCGCCAATCCGGAAAACGTGTACAAGTACACGGCCAAGGGCAACCTGGTGGCGGTGATCAGCAACGGAACAGCCGTGTTGGGTCTGGGCGATATCGGACCCGAAGCCGGTAAGCCGGTGATGGAGGGCAAGGGCGTCCTGTTCAAGATATTTGCAGACATCGACGTATTTGACATCGAGATCAACGAGAAGGATCCGGACAAATTCGTGGAGATTGTCAAAAGCCTGGAACCCACTTTTGGCGGGGTTAACCTGGAAGACATCAAGGCCCCGGAGTGTTTCCGCATTGAAGAAAGGCTGAAAGCGGAGATGAACATTCCCGTCATGCACGATGATCAGCATGGCACGGCCATCATCAGCGCGGCGGCCCTGCTGAACGCACTGGAACTCCAGGAAAAAAAGATTGAAAACATCCGCATCCTCGTCAATGGCGCGGGCGCGGCTGCCATCGCCTGTATCAAATTATATGTAGCCCTGGGCGCAGATCCCCATAAGATCTGGATGTTCGACTCCAAGGGATTGATCCATACCGGTCGCACAGACCTTGACGAACGCAAGAAAGCCTTTGCCGTTGAAGGCAAGGCTTTGTCCCTGGAAGAAGCCTTCCATGGAGCAGACGTATTCATCGGGCTCAGCAAAGGAAACGTGGTGTCCAAAGAGATGGTCAAAGTCATGGCGCCCAACGCCATTGTGTTTGCGATGGCCAACCCGGACCCGGAGATCACCTGGGAGGATGCGATGTCCGCAAGGGAAGACATCATCATGGCCACCGGCCGTTCAGACTATCCCAACCAGGTGAATAACGTACTGGGGTTCCCTTATATTTTTCGCGGAGCCCTGGACGTGCGCGCCACCGGCATCAACGAAGCCATGAAACTGGCTGCCGTCAAGGCTTTGGCGGAAATGGCCAAATGGCCCGTGCCGGATATCGTGAACATGGCTTATAACGAGCAAAATATGACTTTCGGGAAGAACTACATCATCCCCAAGCCGCTCGATCCCCGGTTACTCGTTACCGTTGCACCTGCTGTGGCACGCGCCGCGATGGAGAGCGGGGTGGCCCAGTTTCCCGTCAAGGATTTTGACGCTTACGAGCAGATCCTGCACGCGCGCCTGGGCACGGACAACCAGCTCATGCGGGCCATCGGATCCAAAGTGCGCAAGGATCCGCGCAAGGTGGTCTTTGCAGATGCGGAAAACACGAAGATCCTCAAAACGGCGCAGCTTGCCCTGGACGAAGGCATCGCTTTCCCCATCCTGTTGGGCGATCCAAAGAAAATCAACAGTCTTGCGGAGAAAAACAATATCAGCCTGGAGGGCATGAGCATCATCGATCCCAAGAGCGATGAAATGGAAGAGAAGCGCCAGCAATACGGCGAATTCTTCTTCAAGAAACGCCAGCGCCGGGGTGTCAACTCCTATGAGGGCGTGAAGAAAATGAAGGACCGCACGCATTTCGGTTGCATGATGGTGGAAATGGGAGATGCGGATGCGATGATCTCAGGGCTGAGCCGGAACTATGCGGATACGATCCGTCCTGCCATCCAGATTATTGGCACGGAAGACGGCGTCAAAAAAATCGCCGGCATGTATATCATGCTCACCAAGCGCGGGCCGCTGTTCCTGGCGGATACTACGGTGAACTTCAATCCAACGGCCGAAGAGCTGGCGGATATCACGCTGCTGGTGGCCAGGGAAGTCCGTTCCTTTGGCATCACGCCCCGGGTGGCCATGCTGAGCTATTCCAATTTTGGCAGCAGCGATACCCGCGAAGCCATCCTCATGCGGGAAGCGCGCAGCCTCGTCAAGCAGAAAAATCCTTCCCTGGTGGTGGACGGAGAAATGCAGGGCATGTTTGCATTCAATAAGGAGATCCTTCGGGACAATTACCCCTTCAGTGAACTGGTGGAGGAAGGGGAAGTGAATACGCTGATATTCCCCAACCTGAGTTCGGGCAACATCGCCTACAACCTCCTGCAGGAAGTGGGTGGAGCAGACAGTATCGGGCCGGTATTGCTGGGATTGAAAAAACCCGTTCATGTGCTGCAGCTCGGTTCTTCCGTGCGCAGCATCCTGAATATGGTGCTGATTGCCGTCATAGACGCGCAGTCGAAATCACCCCGGGAACACTCAAAGCATGGCCATGGATCACATCGAAAAAATCTCCAGGAAGAAAAAGAACTTTCCGGTCACTAAAACCTTTCAACGGTATCTGCAGCGTCACGGCAGGGCTACAACCCTGCCCGTGACCTACGAAACATTGCACGAGTACGATGGTACCGTACCGCTCTATGACGCCACGGGAAAGGATACCCTCTGGGAGACCGTGCTCTACCCTTCCTACCGGATGGATGAAATCCACCAGGGTCTGAAACGCACGTATTCCATCCTCAAAGCCAGCGGCTCCACGCAAGCGGAGGAGCACCTGCACATCGAGCGGATCGATTTCTGCGTCTTTGGCAATTCCAAGCCTTTCCGGATCAAGATCGTGAACAATTACAACGAAGTGCACGATTATTTCTATTTCAAGATCGCGGATACCTCCAGGATCTGGGGGCTGGAACTGGAGCACCTCCTGTCGCCCTATCGCATCAACTACATCGTGGACAACCAGACCCTGATTGAAGAGCATATTTCAGGCGTGCCCGGCGATGTCTTTGTGGACCAGTATTTTGGCAGGCCTGAATTCAATCCCAAACGCATTGCCAAGGAATTTGTGAAGTTTAACGAGCGCTGTTTCATGAGGCTGCTGGGCGATATGCGCAGTTATAATTTCGTATTTGACATCACGCAGGATTTTGACGACATCCAGTTCCGGATGCGGGCCATCGACTTCGATCAGCAGGCTTATGAGGGCAGGAAAAATGTATATCTCCCGCAATTCTTCAAAGAGAACAAGACCTTTGTAACGGATGTGATGCAGCACCTGCATCCGGATGTGATCAAACAGTACCAGATAGAAGAACGATCCCTGTTTACGCGCAGGGTAAAGGCGGAATTTCACAGGTTAAGCGACCTTCAAAGAACACTGGCACAGGAGGAATTGTCTCTCCCCGAAAAAATCATCCAACTTCGGGAAGAGTTGTTTGAACACCACGGACAGAAAAAATTCCTGCTCTGCACCACCATGCCGCAGATCCTGCACCTGCACATTAAAAGCATCATCAAAACGGACCTGCAAAAAGCCTGAGCCTCCGGACGCCAGTCTGCCGGCAGCTACAGATGCGGAAAGCCCACACATGCCCGTTCGTTGCGGAGCCCGGGCCAATGCGGAAAGCCTGCGCCTTTTTCCCTATTTTTAGCCCTCAAACCGATTCATGCGATTATTCAATCATTTCGGCCGTTTCCTGCTCATGCTACGGGGCATGTTCACCCGGCCGGAAAACCACAAGATATACTGGAAGGAGCTGATGCACCAGTGTTCAGAGCTGGGCATCGGCTCCCTGGGCATCGTGGCCATCATTTCCGTCTTCATAGGCGCGGTCTCCACCGTGCAGACGGCTTACCAATTGGTAAGTCCCATCATTCCCAAAGCTACCATCGCCCAGATTGTTCGGGACACCATCATCCTGGAATTTGCGCCCACGCTTACCTGTATTGTACTGGCGGGCGTGGTAGGCAGTAAGATTGCCAGCGAACTGGGTAATATGCGCGTGAGTGAACAGATTGACGCGCTGGAGATCATGGGTATCAACACCAAGGCCTACCTCGTATTTCCAAAAATCATGGCATGCATCATCATGATTCCCCTGCTGGTGGTGATTTCGATGGTCCTGGGGATCTGGGGTGGACGCTTTGCGGGTGAAGCAGCGGGCATCCTTTCCAATGAAATTTACGACCGCGGCCTTTTGCTGGAGTTCATTCCCTTCAACGTCACTTTTGCCCTGGCCAAGGCCTACACTTTTGCGTTCATTTTGTCTGCCATCCCGGCATATTATGGATACAATGTGGAAGGAGGTGCGCTGGAGATTGGTCGCGCCAGCACCTCCGCCGTAGTCACCAGTTGCGTAACAATCCTGCTGGCGGACTATTTACTGGCCGCACTCCTGTTATAACCAAAACCATGATTGAAGTCAACCATATACGGAAGAGTTTTGAGGACAAAGTGGTTATCCGCGATGTCAGCGCATCCATGGAAACGGGAAAATGCAACCTGATCATCGGGGCCAGCGGCAGCGGAAAGACTGTTTTCATGAAATGTGTAGTGGGCCTTTTTGAGCCCGATTCCGGGGAGATCGTGTACGACGGCCAGGTGTTTACCTCCATGAATACGGCAGAGAAAAAAGCCATGCGGCAGCAGATCGGCATGCTTTTCCAGGGTTCGGCCCTGTTTGATTCGATGACCGTGGAAGAGAATGTCATGTTTCCTCTGAACATGTTCACACACGGCACGCGCGCCGAAAAACAGAAAAGGGTGGATGAAGTACTGGAACGAGTGAAATTGGTGGATGCGCATAAGAAATATCCGGGAGAAATTTCGGGGGGCATGAAAAAAAGGGTGGGCATCGCGCGGGCGATTGTCCTCAACCCCAAATACCTTTTCTGCGATGAACCCAATTCCGGACTGGATCCGCAGACTTCCCTGGTGATAGACAAACTGATCAAGGAGATCACTTTGGAATATAATATCACCACGGTAGTCAATACGCATGACATGAATAGCGTGATGGAAATTGGAGACAAGATTATTTATATGTACCAGGGAGAGAAAGAGTGGGAAGGGACCAACAAGGAAATCATCTTCAGCAAAAACGAAAAACTCAACAACTTCATTTTCGCTTCGGAATTTCTTCAGGATGCCAAGGATATGCGGATGCTAGAAATGAAAGGCAAGATTTCGGACGACCGGGATATGGACCAGTTGCTGAAAAAAGGATTGTAACAGGGGAAATAATCAGCTAATGAGTTAATAAGCTAATGAGAAAATCCCTACTTGCCATCGCCCTCATGATGCTCTCTCCGTTGCTGGACAGCCATGAGTTCTGGCTGGAACCCCTGCGTTTCCAATACAAAGTGGGCGATGCCATCCGGGTCCGTTTCAGGGTTGGGGAAAATTTTGAGGGCGATAACTGGACGGGCAACCGCAGTTCCGTGGAGCAACTGAAACTATTCTATAAAAGTGTGGACGATGACCTGGTCTCGCTGTTGCCGGATAGTGCCCGGGGAGACTCGCTGACCCTGCAATTCTTCGACGAAGGCACGATGATGATTGCCTACGAATCCCGCAATAAATACATCCGGCTGCCGGCCGATTCCTTCCTGATGTACCTGCGGGAAGACGGGCTGCAGAATGCCATCGATTACCGGGCGGAACACGGCGAAACCGATTCCGCGGGCAAGGAGTATTACAGAAGAAGTGTCAAAACCATTTTCCAGGTAGGTGCTGCCAAGGACAACCTGCACAGCAAGAGGACCGGGCTTCCCCTGGACATCATCCCGCAGGCTCACCCATATTCCCTGAAAACAGGACAGGAATTGCCCGTGAAAATCCTGTTCAAAGGAGCTCCGCTGAAAGGTGCCCTGGTCAAAGCCTGGCATCGGCTGAACGGAAAGACCACCTCGACGGACCTGCGGACCGATGCAGAAGGACAGGTAAGTATCCCCGTTAGCCTGGCCGGACGCTGGATGCTGAGTACGGTCCGCATGGAAAGAGAACCCCGGGACAGCGCCCAATGGCAGAGCTATTGGGGAAGCCTGACCTGGGGGTATGAATAGATTACGCATTCCGAATTCCGGATTCCTAAATGCGTAATGCGAAATCCGGAATCCGGAATTCGGAATACGTAATTAACCTATTTTTGCGCGTCTCATCGATTAAACAATAGAAATATGTCGGTTTTAGTCAATAAAGATTCCAAAGTCCTGGTTCAGGGTTTCACCGGTACGGAGGGTACTTTCCACGCCACCCAGATGATCGAATACGGAACCAGGGTGATTGGCGGCGTGACCCCCGGAAAGGGAGGCAGCAAGCACCTCGACAAGCCCGTTTTCAATACGGTAGCAGACGCAGTCAGACAGACCGGCGCAGATGTTTCGATCATCTTCGTTCCTCCGGCATTTGCAGGGGACGCGGTGATGGAAGCGGCAGACGCCGGCATTGGCCTGGTGGTCTGCATCACCGAGGGCATTCCCGTCCAGGATATGGTACGGGTGAAAAACTACCTGCTGGGTAAGAAAACCAGGCTGGTAGGTCCCAACTGCCCGGGTGTGATCACCGCCGGGGAGTGCAAAGTGGGCATCATGCCCGGCTTCATCTTCAAACCGGGGAAAATTGGCATCGTGTCCAAATCCGGGACTTTGACCTATGAGGCGGCCGACCAAATCGTAAAAGCCGGCATGGGCATCACCACGGCCATCGGCATCGGCGGTGACCCCATCATCGGCACCACCACCAAGGAAGCCGTGGAGCTTTTCATGAACGATCCCGCCACCGAAGGCATCGTCATGATTGGCGAGATCGGCGGCGGCATGGAAGCCGAAGCTGCCAACTGGATCAAAGCCAATGGAACCAAGCCCGTGGTTGGCTTCATCGCCGGGCAAACTGCCCCTCCCGGCAGGCGGATGGGCCATGCTGGCGCCATCGTAGGTGGATCAGACGATACTGCTGCAGCCAAAATGAAAATCATGCGCGAATGCGGGATCCAGGTTGCGGACAGCCCCGCGGACATTGGCAAGACCATGGCTGAGGCGATGAAGAAGTGACGTTTCAGAAAAAGGCAATTTTCCTGACATAGTGCAAACAAAGCGGCCCCCTTTTGGGGCCGCTTTGTTTGCTTGCAGGTGTCCTCGCTTCGCTGCGGTCACCTGCAAGCGAAGTACGGACACCCTTCAACATTCCCCGCGGGTGACCGCAGCGAAGCGAGGACATTTTCCCCCGCGGGTGACCGCAGCGAAGCGAGGACACCCGCGGGGGCACTTTATGTAAATCACCCCCCTTCCTCATCTTTGGGTAAAGCACTGCCCCGATGACGTACCTTCGAACCAAGACCGTTGACATGATCAGACCAATCCTGCTGCTTGCCCTGCTCTCGGGCCTGTCCTGCAGCATCACTGCACAGAAAAAGATGAATACCTACGACGCGGAATGGAAAAAAGCGGAAAGCCTCTGGCACGAAAAGGGACTGCCCGAATCGGCCCTGACCGAAGTGCGCAAGATCTATTCCACCGCCGCCAAAGAAAACAATCCCATTCAGCAGGTCAAGGCCCTGCTGTACATGGCACAACTGACCGCTGTCAATACCGAAGACGCCGACCTTAAACAGCTCGAATTCCTCGAAAAACAACTTCCCGGCGCCAAAGAGCCGATAGCTTCCCTGCTCCAAAACATGACGGCCACGGCCTATTGGCAGTATTTCCAGGAACACCGCTGGGAGATCCGGGATCGCACCAATGTTGCTAATCCCGGCGAAGATATCGCCACCTGGCCTGCAGCTACCTTCCAGCAACGTATACACGAACATTTCCGGCAATCGCTGGCTGACCGCGCATACCTGCAGATGCAATCTCTCGATGCTTATCAGCCCCTGATCACCAAACCGGAAACCGGGAAAGACCAGGTTGGCACCACTGCCTTGCGTCCCACGCTGTACGACCTGCTCGCCCATGCGGCGCTAAGGTACTACACACAGGAAGAGAGCTTCGGGATGCCCAGGCCCCTGGGGCACGCCGGCATGCCAAGGTTGTCTGCCGATAATGCCGGGCAGGATTTCCTGCTCGACAGCCTCGCCTTTGCTCCTGCCGATCAATTCGCCGGCCACCTCTTTAAAGCGGAAGACAGCGCCAGCCTGCATTTCCAGGCCCTGCTGCTCTTCCAGGAACTGACCCGTTTTCACCTGCGGGACAAACAACCCGAAGCGCTGATCGACCTGGAGCTGCAGCGACTGCAATTTGCTCGCGAGATGAGCAACCATCCTCAGAAAGACGCCCTCTATTCCTGGAGTCTCGTTGCCCTCGAACTGCGCCATGCCACATCCCCGGCCATTGCCCAGGCAGTCTACCTATGGGTGCAGCAACTATATGAGGATGCAAACGAGCGCCAGGCAAACAAAGCACCTGCGGATCCCGCCCTGCTGCCTGCCCTCGCAGAAGCCTGCGGCCGCGTCATCCGCACCTATCCCCGCTCCGAAGGCGCCAACAATTGCGCCCGCCTCCTGCAAAGCCTGCAAAAAAAATCTTTCAGCATGCAGGTAGAGCAAGTGAATGTCCCGGGCAAACCATTTCGCATGCGCATCGCCTATAAAAATATTGATGCACTGCACTACCGCGTAATCGCTTTAACGGAATCCATGCTAGCCAGCCTTCGGCGCGATGAAACCTATTGGAACCTGTTGAGGTCTGCCCCCGTCCTCCGCAACGCGAGCCAATCGCTCCCTGCATTCAGCGACCTCCGAGAACATAGCGCAGAGGCCAAAGTGGACGGGCTCGAACCTGGCTACTACGCGATCCTCGCCAGTGCGGATCCATCGTTCAGCACAGAGAAAAACCCGCTGGCCGTGGCCCTGTTCCACGTTTCGAATATCGCCTGCATCCACCAGCAAAAAGACTTCTTCGTCCTGCACCGTGAAACCGGCAAACCCCTCGCTGGCGCGGAAGTGCGGGTGATGCAACAGACCTACGACTACACATCGCGCAAATACCTCACTATCCAAGTCGCCCAGGTACGCAGCGGAACTGACGGATTCTTCCGCATGCCCTACCTCGATGCAAAACAGGAAGGACAAACCAGGCTGGATATCCGCCATGGCAACGACAGACTCTATCTCGACGAAGGGGCATACTATTATTACGACAACAGCGCTGACGATGCGGAAGAGCGCGACCGAACAAAGTACGAAGCCAAGCACGAGCGCATATTCCTGTTTACAGACCGTGGCATCTACCGCCCCGGGCAGCCCGTCTATTTCAAAGGCATCCTGATGACCCGGGATTTCGACACGAAACGATACAAAATCGTCCCGGATGCAAATACCACCGTATTCCTCCACGATACCGAAGGACAAGAAACCGACTCCGTCAAGGTGCGCACCAACGCGTTCGGATCCTACGCCGGCGAATTTCGCCTACCCCAAACCGTGATGACAGGGGAATGGTCGATTGAAGACGAAACCCACGAAGGTCAGGCCGGTTTCCAGGTGGAAGAATACAAGCGCCCCACCTTCTATGTGGAGCCCGCGCCGTTGAAGGGTTTTCACCGCCTGGGCGACAGCATCACGGTACAAGGCACTGCCATGGCCTACGCCAGTGCGGCCCGCAACGATGCAGAGGTCCGCTACCGCGTTACCCGCCAGGTCAGTTTCCCCTTCCCCTGGCTGGCCCGTTTCTATCCCTACCGATACGAACCGCCCGTGGAAATCGCCCACGGCGTCACCCGTACCGGTGAGGATGGGAAATTCCGCATACCCTTCACTGCCATCCCGGATCCAAAACTGGACCCCAAATCCCTGCCGGTTTTCCAGTATGAAGTCAGTGCCGAAGTCACCGATGCCGGCGGCGAAACCCGCTCCATGTCCACAACCGTGCCCGTGGGTTACCATGCGCTGAACCTGGGTGCTTCGTTGCCCGACAATGCCGTGGTGGCCACCAATGGGGAAGCCCGCATTGCGCTTGTGGCGCGAAACCTCTCGGGCGAACCCCTAACTCAGCAGGTAACCCTAACCGTTATACCGGTACCGTCCCCAGGCAGGCTGATCCGGCCCCGTCTCTGGCCTGCACCGGATACCGTGGTGTTGACGGAACAGGAATTCCTGCAGGCCTTCCCCAATGATCCCTATCGCGAAGAGGACTTGCGCGAACACTGGACCCGCGGCAACCCCATCGCCCGGCAATCGGACACTATCCGGCAGGGCAGCGGCAGCATTGTTGTGCCGATGAAAGGCCGGGCCCCGGGCTGGTACCTCGCGGAGACAATCGCCACTGATCCATTTGGCCAGGAAGTGCGCAATGAGACCTGGTTCTACCATGCATCCGATGCCAAAGCCATGGCCGCATTGCCGCATTACCTGGAATCCCGGGTATTGCCCGCAACCTACAAGCCTGGCGACCAGGCCAGGATTCAACTCAGCACTTCACTGCCGGAACTCTGGGTGATCCGGTCACTACATGGTGCCGGTGAAGCGCCCAAACTGCCCCAGGAAGGCAAGATCAGCGATCCCAAGAAAGCCGTGGCCATGGAAGACCCTGGGCATCCCTACCTCATGATAAAACTTTCTGCGGGTGAGACGGACCAGAGCGTGGATATCCGGGAAAGCGACCTTGGCGGGCTGGGTGTTAGCCATATAACGGTCATGCACAACCGCATCTTTACCGCGGAGCAGTCGCTCTCCGTACCCTGGACCATGAAGGAGCTCGACGTGTCACTGACGACATTCCGCGCCAAGACCGAGCCCGGCGCTAAGGAATCCTGGACCGTGCAGCTGCGCGGTAAACAGGGCGAACGCTGGGCAGCGGAGATCCTGGCCTCGATGTACGATGCCTCGCTGGACCAGTTTCACTTGCATCAATGGCAGCGGCCAGATATCTATCCCACCTATCCGCAAAATATCAACCCTTACCGCGGCAGCGGCTGGGAAACCGGAGGCAATTTTCAGTCGGCCCGCTCCCTGGACCGTAGCTACCCGGACAGTGTCATTCCCTGGTGGAATAAGCAATACTATACGCTGCTTTGGGAATCCGGGGGCATGGGCGCACAGTTTGATCGAACAGAGAGGGTAGCAATGGCGATGGCGGCGCCGCCAGTGGCAGATTCGGCGCAGAACAAAGTAGATGTGTCCAAATTCACGCCGTCTAAAGTGTTGCGCGATGAAGAGATTGCAGGCATTGCTGAGGAAGGCGCGGTAAGGAGTGCACTAAACGAAGTAGTGGTTACAGGAATAACCAAGGGTAAATCATCTGGCATACCCATTCAGGAAACCCTTTCCCCAGCCACCCGCATCCGCACCGATTTCCGCGAAACGGCTTTCTTCTTCCCGCAACTGCTGACAGACACCGCGGGTAATGTTTCCTTCAGCTTCACCATGCCCGATGCGCTGACCAGCTGGAAGGCGCAGATCATCGCCCATACCAAGGACCTCGCCCTGGGTTACGCGGTGCAGCAGATCGTCACCCAAAAAGAACTGATGGTGCAGCCCAATGCGCCGCGATTCCTGCGGGAAGGCGACCAGCTGGTCTTTCCCGCACGCATCACCAACATGGGCGACAAAGAAGTCAGCGGCCAGGCGGAATTGCAGGTGATTGATACAGAAACCGGCCAGGTGGTGGACGGGCTCTTCAACAACCTCTTTCCCACGCAGTTTTTCACGGCAACACCCAAGCAGGGCACCCTGGTGACCTTCCCGCTGCAGGTGCCCGGGAATTTCTCCAAACCGCTCACCTATCGCATCGTTGCAAAAACAACAACGCATTCGGACGGTGAGGAGCAAACCCTCCCGGTACTGTCGAATCGCTTACTCGTTACCGAGAGCCTGCCTTTCTTCCTGAAAGGACCGGGCACGACGAATCTGTCCTTCGACGCCCTGAAACAATCCGCGTCCAGCGTCACGATCACGCACCAGAGCCTCACCCTCGAACTCAGCACTAACCCGGCCTGGTACGCGGTGCAATCGCTCCCCTACCTTGTGGAATACCCGTATGATTGCGCCGAGCAGGTTTTCAACCGCTTCTACGGCAATGTCCTCGCCGCGCATATCGCCAACAGCAAACCCGCCATCCGGAACTTCTTCAGTCAATGGATGCAGGAGAGCGCCGCGGGCAGGGACAAGCTGGTCAGCGCCCTGGAGAAAAACCCCGAACTGAAATCCATCCTGCTCCAGGAAAGCCCCTGGGCGCTGGATGCCAAAAGGCAAACAGAACAACTGCACCAAATCGGCAGGTTGTTCGACAGTGAAAGACTTACCACGGATCTCCAATCGGCCCTGGCCAAACTCGAACAGGCGCAGACGCCCAATGGTGGGTTCGCGTGGTTTACGGGCGGACCGGATGATCGTTATATCACCCAATATATCGTGACAGGCATCGGCAAACTGCAGCGCAGCGGCGCGGTACCGGCTGCGTACCAGGACAGGCTGAAGGTTATCGCCGGGAAAGGACTCACGTACATGCATAACCGTATTCTGGAAGACTACGAGGAGCTGAAACGAACAAAGGCCGATCGATCGAAACAGCATCTCGGTCCGGTGCAGGTGCAGTACCTCTATGCGTCCAGTTTCTTCCCGAGCCTGCCCGTGGAAGCACTGAACCTGGAAGCCATTAACTACTATCGAAAACAGTTCCGCCAGTTCTGGCTGGGGCAGTCGCGTCAAGCCCAGGCCATGGGCGCCCTCGCGCTCTGGCGCAGCGGCGATGCAAAGACCGCCCAGGCTATCCTCGCTTCCCTGCAGCAGACTGCCGTGAAAAACGAAGCGCTGGGCATGTACTGGAAACAAAGCGCCAACCCCTGGTACTGGCAGGAAGCCGGTCTCGAAACCCAGGCGCTGCTAATTGAAGCCTTCACCGAAATCACCAAAGACGAGCCGTCGATCGCCCGGATGAAACAGTGGCTGCTGACCCAGAAGCAGACCAGCCACTGGCCCAGCACCCGCGCTACCGCGGACGCCTGTTACGCGCTGCTGCTAAGGGGTAGTGATTGGCTAGCATCAAACACGCAGGCCACGGTAACGCTGGGGGGCAGCAAGCATATCGACTGGAAAAACGATCCTTCTATGGAAGTTGGGACCGGCTACAGAATGACGGTGATCCCTGGTTCTGCGGTGAGCCCCAGCATGGGCGATATCCGGGTGACACTCAGCGATCCCTCCGGGGCTTCCAAAGGCGTTCCCGCCTGGGGGGCGGTATACTGGCAGTATTTCGAGCGACTGGAATACATTCGACAGGCCGGCGGGCCCTTATCCGTTCAGAAAACCATTTATCGGTCCGTGAATACCAGTCGCGGTCCCGAATTGCAGTCGCTTTCCGAAGGCGATGCCGTGCAGGTAGGCGACAAGCTCGTGGTGCGCATGGAAATCCGAGCCGACCGGGATATGGAGTATGTGCACCTCAAGGACCTCCGGGCGGCCGGCACAGAGCCATCGAACGTACTCAGTGGCTTCCAATGGCAGGGACGGCTGGGCTATTACGAAAGCACCCGGGATGCGGCCACGCATTTCTTCTTCCCGTCCGTTCCTAAGGGGACCTACGTACTGGAGTACCCGCTATTCCCGGCCCAGGAGGGCAGCTATGGCGCCGGGCCGGCCAGCCTGCAATGCATGTACGCCCCGGAATTCACCGCGCATAGCCAGGGAATAAGGTTGAAAGTGAGGGGGAGGTAGTGGATTGGTAATTGCGGATGGTGGATGGTGGATGGTGGATGTCAGAAGCCGGGGTTATGGATTGTGGGGCTTCCTCAGCGGGCCCTTCGGGCGAAGCCCGAAGTAACCCACGGAAAATCCGGAATTCGGAATTCGCAATCTGGAATCCAAAATCACCCCTTACATTTGCTGCTTTGCCAAATTCACATGAGCGACCATAAAATCTACAGCATCCCGGCCAGGTTCCGGCGCATCGAAAACCTGCACATTCTCCTCTGGCTGGTCAAGGACCTTTGCTGGGCGCTGAACTACAAGGCCGTGGCAATGATCATGATCATCCCCACCATGGCCGTAGCACTCATGATTACCTGGCAGACCAGGCATATCCTTTCAGAATTGCTGCATAACCTGGCCGTGGTCTTCTGGATCACTGCCAACTGCACCTGGATGATTGGCGAATTCTACGGCTGGGACGAGAACCTGATTGGCGAAATCGGACTGCGCCAACTGTCAGTCATCCCCTTTGGCATCGGGCTGCTCATCCTTGCCTACTATTATGTCTTCCTTGCCAGCAAAGCCAGCTTCCGGGAAAAAATGTTCCAGAAAACAGAACAGGCGGTGCGCGAAGAAATCCGGTCTGCCGAATAAGCATCAGGCCTACAAAGAATACTGAAACCTTCCCCGCTTGATAGCGATCGCCCCTAATCATTTTCTTCAAAATGCAAATGCTGGTGATGAGCGCTCGCGCCAATATGCAACGCGAATGCGGCAATCGCGGTATCCTTCATAATATTGATCAATGCAAAAGTCTTGTACTCCTCGGCTCCTGCATTCATTGCATTGGGCACGTGCACGGTCAGGATGAAGAACACCAGGAAAAAGGCAAGCAGGTAGCTCGTTACCTTAACGTACTGGTTAAAAATAAACGATAATCCTACCAGGATAAAGCAGGCCCCTACCAGGTAAGCCCAGGTGATCCCGCCAGGCAGGAACATCGGTACATAGACCAGCGTATCATAAGGCCTTGCCAGGTGAAATCCGCCAATGGAAATCAGAACCGCTGCCAGCAGGTAAATGGCAAAACGCGATACCGGGTGGTACTGTTTCAGGTTTAGTTTCATGTTGAGCAGTTTTTGGTGAACAATGACAGGGAGAAGGTATGTCATGTGAAGACCTGAAATTATGACCGTGGTCATCTGGTTCAGAGAAACGGCTGATTCTTGGCAGCCAGGTATCCCACCCCGCAACCCCAACCTGCCATCCACCAACTCACCCGGAAATCGTCCCCGGCCTTGCACAATAGAACACCCCTTCTGGAAAGGAGTCCTGCCTCCCGCCGGGAAATGAGCCAATAAGCTAATCAGTTAATCCTATCTTTGCCGCCCAAAACAGCAAGCCCATGTACAGGACGCATACCTGCGGTGAATTGAGGAAAGCACAGATTGGACAAGAGACTACCCTGGCGGGATGGGTGCAAACCGTCCGGAAATTCGGGGCCATCACCTTTGTGGACCTGCGAGACCGGTATGGGATTACCCAACTCGTATTCGATGAGTCGCTCAACAACTCGCTCAACGATCAACCCCTGGGCCGGGAATTTGTCCTGCAGGTGAACGGTACCGTCATCGAACGGACCAATAAGAATCCACAGCTCCCCACCGGGGAGATCGAAATCTCCGTGAAAGAATTCCGCATATTGAACAAATCCGCCGTACCACCCTTCACCATCGTGGACGACACGGACGGAGGCGATGACCTCCGGATGAAATACCGCTACCTGGACTTACGGCGCAACGCCGTCAGACAGAACCTGGAACTGCGCTATGCCGTCAATCGTTCCGCACGCAACTACCTCCATGAAAACCATTTCATGGATATCGAAACTCCTTTCCTGATCAAATCCACCCCGGAAGGTGCCCGGGATTTCGTGGTCCCATCCCGCATGAACCCCGGCCAGTTCTATGCCCTGCCCCAGAGCCCCCAGACCTTCAAGCAACTGCTTATGGTCAGTGGATACGACCGGTACTACCAGGTGGTGAAATGCTTCCGGGATGAAGACCTGAGGGCGGACAGGCAGCCGGAGTTTACGCAGATCGACTGTGAAATGAGTTTCGTGGAACAGGAAGACATCCTGAACATGTTCGAAGGACTGATCAAAAGAATCTTCCGGGACGTCAAAGGTATCGGTTATACGGAACCGGTAGTCCGTATGACCTGGGAACAAGCCATGTGGCAATATGGCAATGATAAGCCCGATATCCGTTTCGGCATGAAACTCCTCAACCTGAAAAAACCTGCTTCGGTTTACACCAATCAGCAGGATCAACCTTCCCTCATTGTTGGGGCAGATTTTCCCGTATTTGATAAAGCGGAAACCGTGCTGGCCATTGCTGTTCCGGGTTGTGCCGAATACACCCGAAAGCAGACAGATGAACTCACTGATTGGGTCAAACGCCCGCAGATTGGCATGCAGGGCCTGGTCTTCGTCAAATGCAACGCGGACGGAAGCTTTAAAAGTTCCGTGGATAAGTTCTACCCGGAAGAACGCCTCAAATCCATCGCGGAAGCCGCCGGCGCCAAGGCAGGAGACCTGGTGCTGATCCTGGCAGGTGCAGAAGAGCGTACCCGCAAAGCCATGAGCGAACTCAGGTTGGAAATGGGCGAAAAACTGGGCCTGCGCAAAAAAGACGAATTCAAACTGCTCTGGGTACTGGACTTCCCGCTTTTCGAATACGCCGAAGAAGAAAATCGCTGGGTAGCCCGCCACCACCCGTTTACATCGCCCAAGCCATCAGATATTGCTACGATGATCGACCATAACCCGGAGATCACAAACGCCGCCGAATACCTTCAGCATCCGTATGCACAGATCAGGGCCAATGCCTATGACATGGTACTGAACGGGAACGAAATTGGCGGAGGTTCCATCCGGATCTACCAGCGGGAATTGCAGGAGAAAATGTTTGCCGCACTGGGCATGAGCAAGGAAGAATCCCTGCACAAATTCGGTTTCCTGCTGGGGGCCTTTGAATACGGCGCACCACCGCATGGCGGCATCGCATTTGGATTTGACCGTCTCTGCGCCATCCTCGGCGGCAGCGAAAGCATCCGGGATTTCATCGCCTTCCCCAAAAACAACAGCGGCAGGGACGTCATGCTGGACGCGCCTGCAAGCATTGATGAGAAGCAGTTGAAGGAGTTGGCGATCAGAATTTCGGATTAACTCATTAGCTGATTAACTTATTAGCTGATTGTACCAAGCATAATCCTGCGAACAGGGAATTAACTCATAAATCCAGATTAGCAATTAAATTTAATGAGTTAATGAGCTCATCAGCTAATGAGCTAATTTCCGTATATTCGATTGCTTGCCGGCATTCCTAACTCCTAACCTGACGTCTGCATGCAAACCGGCGAAGCCCTCATCGATCTGTACGTATCCCCCCCGGGTAAATGGGACGAAATGATGGACGGCAACCAGATTCGTCCCGAATACCGCCAGGTAGCGGAAACCCTGAAACATTGTGACGAAGCCTCGTTAAACCAAAAGGATAAGCTGGCAGCCGACCTGTTCATGAACCAGGGCATCACTTTCACGGTCTACTCGGACGATGCCGGGATCGAACGCATTTTCCCCTTTGACATCATCCCTCGCGTCATACGCAACGCGGAATGGCAACAGATCGAATCCGGCATCCGGCAGCGACTAAAAGCCCTGAATCTCTTCCTCAAAGACATTTATACGGAACAGCAGATCCTGAAAGAAGGAGTGGTACCTGCGCATATGATCGCCTCCTGCCCGCAGTATACCCGCGAAGTGCATGGCATCAAAGTAGCTCACGACATTTATGTGCACATTGCAGGGATCGATCTGATCCGCGGGGCAGACGGATCTTTCCATGTGCTCGAAGACAACCTCCGGACACCCTCCGGTGTGAGCTATATGCTGGAAAACCGCGAAGTGAACAAGCGCATTTTCCCGGACCTGCTGGCTAGTAACCGGGTGCGCATGGTGAGCAACTACCCGCTCCTGCTGCACCAGAACCTGCTGTCCATGGCTACCCGGCAAATCGCCCAACCTGTTGTAGTCATCCTGACGCCGGGTATTTTCAATTCCGCCTACTACGAACACACTTTCCTGGCCCGCCAAATGGGGATTCCCCTTGTGGAGGGCAGGGACCTGCTGGTGGACAACCATAAAGTATACATGAAGACCACACAGGGTCTTCAGCAGGTGGATGTCATCTATCGCCGCATCGACGATGATTTCCTGGACCCGCTGGTCTTCAGACCGGACAGCGCCCTGGGGGTTCCCGGCCTGATGAGCGCCTACCGCAAAGGCAATGTGGTCCTGGTCAATGCCCCGGGCAACGGCGTGGCGGACGATAAGGCCATCTATACCTTCGTGCCGGACATGATCCGGTACTACCTGAACGAGGACCCCATCCTGCCCAATGTGCCCACTTATCAAATGAGCGATCCGGACAATTTTGCCCATGTCTTTGAAAACATCCATTCCATGGTGCTTAAACGCACCAACCAGAGCGGAGGCTATGGGATGCTGATGGGCGATAAAGCAACGGATGAGGAAGTGGAAACCTTCCGCAAACAGGTCCTCGAAGACCCGCGCAATTTCATCGCGCAGCCCATTATCCAGCTCTCCACGGTGCCCTGTTTCCTGGATGGCAAATTCAGCGCGCGGCATGTGGACCTTCGTCCCTTTGCCCTATGTGGTCCGGACGGAATTGAAATTGTGCCCGGCGGTCTCACCAGGGTGGCCCTGAGGGAAGGATCCTTGGTAGTCAATTCTTCCCAGGGAGGCGGCAGTAAGGATACATGGGTGGTGGAGGGGTGAGGAGTGGATGGTGGATGGATTTCTAAGCCAAATAAAATGACTGAGATAAACAAACGAAAGTCCAGCGCCAAAGATTAACGACCAAAGATTGTATATATGATGTTGAGCCGCATTGCAGATTCTCTATACTGGCTGGACAGGTACATGGAAAGGACGGACGGCATCCTGCGCATACTCAGGACGGAATTCGTGCTATCCCTGGAAAAAGGCAGCGATGAAAGTTCCAACTGGAGACCAATCCTTCGGATGTTTACCCCGGCCGACGATCAACTCCTTGATAAACTGGAAAACAGCAGCAGCGAAGCACTTCACTTCATGATCTCCGATGCCGGCAACACCAATTCCCTGCGTGCCCTGCTCACCCGCGCCAGGGAAAACGCGCGCGGCGCGCAGGATCATATCACCAAAGAGGTCTGGGAACAGGTGAACCATGTGTACCATATGGTAAATAGCCCCGCGATGATCCGCAAACTGGAAGGACAGGAAGCACTTCCCCAACTGGACCGGCTTACGGAAATGGTTACCCTCTACAAAGGTGTCACCGGCAGTACCATGCCCCGCAGCATGGGATGGAATTTCATGAACCTGGGAAAATATATGGAGCGATCCATGATCACCCTGGAGATGATACAGCGCTTCCTGGCGCAAATCCACTATGACCTTGACGAACACCGCGATATCCTCTATTGGCGAAAACTCCTGTTGTCGCTTTCCGGGTATGAACTCCACCTGAAGAGTTACCGGAATACCAACTACACACACAACACCACTGACCAGGTGCTCTTCAATAAACAATTCACCCGGTCCATTCGCTATTCGCTGGATAAAATAGGGCACTACATGGACGATATTATGGAAACCAATACACTGCCCGGCAAGGAAGGAATGATCCGCGAATTCGGCAGGCTGAAATACCGGGTACAATTCGCGGACCTTGAGCAGGTCAAGGAGACCGGTTCGGAACAGTTTATTCAGGAAATTCGGCAGCAACTCATACATTTCAATAAATTGCTGACCCAACAGTTTTTCTCGTACGCTTAAAAACAACCATGCCCGTTTTCAAAATCCACCACATCACGCAGTACAGCTATGACAGGCCTGTCCGTGAAAGTGTGAACGAAATCCGCATCTACCCTTTTCCGGAAGCCCGGATGGAAATCCTGATGCACGAACTCTTCATCACGGATGAGCCGGATCTGCACATTTTCTCCGACTACTGGAACAACAAAACAGCCGTCTTCAACCTCAAAGAACCACACACGGAACTGATGATAGAAAGCAGGTTGCTGGTCAGGACCACCGCCATGGGGCAGCTCCCCCATTTCAATGCCACCCGGGAGGAGCTGGAACGTGAAGTGTCCGGCTCACTGAAACTAATGGAACTGACCAGGCCGGACCAGATTACCGCTCAACAGGAAATAGACGACATTGTCCTCAAAATCAATCAGCCCTGGAAAAGCGTAGCCGCCATCGTACAGGATTGCAGCCAGTATATCTACCAGTATTTTAAATATATCAAGGGGATCACCGATATCGAAACCACGGTGGACGAGATCCTGCAGCACAAAAGCGGTGTTTGCCAGGACTTTGCACACGTCATGCTGCAGGTACTCAGAACTTTGGGTATCCCTTCCCGTTATGTAAGCGGATACATCTGCCCCAACAAAAACGGGATGCGCGGAGAGGGTGCCACCCATGCCTGGGTGGAAGCCTGGTTGCCCGCACAGGGTTGGGCCGGCATCGATCCCACCAACAATGTATGGGTTACCAATGCCCATATCCCGCTGGCCGTAGGCAGGAATTTCACCGAATGTTCCCCGGTCCGGGGAACATTCAAGGGCCCGGCCCGCCAGCAACTTACGGTATACGTCTCCGTTGGTTACGAGGACGGACATGTCTTTGAAGAGAAAAATGCCGTCAAAAGCCAGGCTTTCGGATCCGCGCCGGTGGAGGAACCCGTTACAGAGGGGTTTGCGGCGCAGCAGCAACAATGAAGATTAGTGGATTAACTGATTAGCTCATTAGCTCTTTGTCGGTAAGTAACTGCCTGCGTTCGAGTAGCTAATCAGATATTCAGTTCAATGAGCTAATCAGTTAATCTGCTAATGAGCTAATTAAAAAATAAACCCCACCCTCAAAAACAACCTCCTTCCATTTCCGCCCATTTGTACCGCATCCCAGGGGCCGCCGGTTTCGTTATTGTATGCCCATCCTTTCGCACCGGGCGCCACGCCCAGGTCCGGGTGAATATTAAACAGGTTGTCCGCTCCCGCATGCAGGGACAGGGCTTTGTTCAGCTGGTATCCCACATACAGGTCCACCGGTGTCTTTCCCCCGTAAATATATTCATCGGGCGTGTAGCCGCTTCCGTTATCCAGGGGCACTTCGGGCTTGATGCCCAGGCCGTCTTCTCCATACCCCAGCAGGGTGACTTCCCCAAAATGAGTGATGCGCGTGCCGAAGGTCCACTGGCGCAGGCCAAACTCCAGGTTGAGTGCATATTTCAGGTTGGGTGCCGAAGCCAGGATAAATGCCTGTTCCCGATCACTCAGAAAAGAATTACGCAGGAATTCGGAGCCGGACAATTCCTCCGGAACATTGATGGAGCTGATTTCCATGCCCTGCACATTCATCGTAAAAATGGCGCGGAAGCGGTTCTGATTCCATCGTTTGTTGTAGTCCGCCACAATGTCCAGGCCTCTGTTCTTCGTATCCACGGCATTGGCAAAAAACTGCGCCAGCGCGATATTGGCATCCTGCAATTCCTGTGCGAGTTCAGGGTTCAGGTCCGGATCCCCGGCATCGAACTGACCGGTCAGCACCACCCTGTCGCTCACATTAACCAGGTAACCGTCAACGGTGAACGTCAGTTCCGGCGAAGCTTTCCAACTGAAACCCAGGGATGCGTTCAGGCTTTTTTCCTGTTTCAGTTCCGGTATGCCGGCCTTGCGGGTTATGTCAAGGTAGTTGGGGACGATGCGTACTTCCGCGATATTTCCACCCTGCACCGTGGTGAAGGTGGAGCTGAAATTCATCTGCTGGAGGGAAGGAGCCCGGAAGCCGGAACTGATGGATCCACGCAGGTTGAAGCGTTTTCCAAGTTTAAGTCTGGTAGCCAGCTTGTAGTTCAGGGTAAACCCGAAATCGCTGTACTGCTCCGCCCGCAAAGCACCGCTGAGCAGGAACTGATCCGTCAGGTCGATTTCCGCGTCTGCATAGGCGCCCACCACGCTGCGGTTGGCGCTCACTTCGTCGCCTGGCTGATAACCCGGGAAACCCTGGGCACCGGTTGCCTTGTTCCCGGTGGCGTCATAATTGCGGTAGGAAGCTTCTTCGCCCGCATAGAGCTTGTAACGCTCATACCGGTATTCCGCGCCCAGGGCCAGGTTCAGCCCACGGGCAATGGTCACGTATTTGCGGTTGAAATTTGCGTTTACCGTGTTCTGCAGGAAATGAAACCCGCCATCATCGAAATCCGTCTGGGCAGAACCGAGGGACGCATTGAAGGTACGATATCCGAAGAAATGGAAATTATTATACCCCAGGGTATTGCTCAGGTCCCAGGTCCAGTGAGATGCGGCACCGCCACGTACACCCGCTGCCAATGATCCGTCCGTGATGCGGGTTTGGATCATGGGGTTGTAAAAAGTGTCCGCATCTGCGCTGACACGCATGATGGAAGGCACGTAGTCCAGATCCCCGTTGCTGTTGGTGGGAAATCGATCAGGTCTTGCACTCCAGTTACGGGTGAACGCGAAGGCTTCAGAAGCCTTATAGTTCATACCGCCAAAGGCATAGAACACGGTATTCCCCTTGAGCGGCAGTTCGAGGTTGGCAAATCCACCGCCGCCCGTCATGGATCCGTCGCCGTGCGCCCGGCGATAGATATTCGTGGGCAGGTAGTCGTTGCTGTTAAAATCGGTCTCCAGGACCTGACGGTATGTCTTGCCCTGTGTGAGAAAATTGCCAGTCAGGTTGAGAAAGCCGTTTTTCCCAACATGAAAACCATAGTTTCCATTAAATGCAAAACTATTGCCGTCGAGTTTGTTTCCATAAACATACTGATCCAGTTCCGGCTTCGTGGCGGGATTGAACGCACCGTCCATGTAACTGCTCCATCCAAAATTTCCGGTAAATCTGTCCACATTTTTCCGGGTGATGATATTGATCACGCCGGCGATGGCGTCTGAACCATACTGGGCCGAAGCCCCATCGCGCAGCACTTCCACCCGGTCGATGGCCGCCACGGGAATAGCCGATAAATCCGTTCCGGCATTGCCCCTTCCGCGGGTCCCAAAGACGGACACAAAGGCGGTCTGGTGTCTTCTTTTCCCATTCACAAGGACCAGGGTCTGATCCGGGCCCAGCCCGCGCAGGGTTGCCAGGTCTATGTGATCAGCGCCATCAGAACCGCTCTGTTTATTGTAATTGAAAGAGGGGACCGCAAAATTCAGGATCGATGTCAGCTCCATCCTTCCCGTGGGCAGGGCTGCCTGCCCGATGTTCACCACATCCACCGGCACCGCCGTTTCGAGCCTGACCCGCCCCGTGCTCCGGGTTCCCACCAACACTACATCAGACAAAGTGGTTTCGAGGCTCTGCATCCTCAGCACCAGGAATCCCTGTTCACCCACCGCTACTTCCCCGCTTTTGTATCCCACATTCGAAAACTCCAGCAAATCCCCGGCGGAGACTTCAAGGGCGAACTCACCCTGGCTATTGGTGGTAGCCGCCATGGATGACCCTTTCACCTTTACAGTGGCGCGTAATACCGGGGTTCCATTTCCATCTACCACCACGCCGCGAACCGTTTTCTTTTGGGCAACCAGCCAAACCGGGAGCACCAGCAATCCGGTGAAAAGAAGCAGCGATATTTTTTTCATGTTGTGAGGGTTTTGGGTGTGTGGAACAACAGGCGTGCAGGGTACGCAACCAACGGCCTGGCGTCAAGATAAGCATTCTCCGCGTTCCGTTGCGTTCCGGGATTTACATGGCCCAGGGGCAAAAGCCAGGCCAACAAATGTCCGGTCTCACATAGGCAAAAATGACTGCCTTGATTTATCGAGACCAAACCTCATGGATCGGTTCTCCCCTGGAACTCTTCCCGGAATGATGCCAGTTGCGGCCCTCCACTTTGCCATTGAAGGAGAGCGACATGCCAACGCGACTGCTATCACGGGAGAAGAACTCGATCTGCTCCGTATAGATGCCGTCCTTGAATGTATAGGTACCACCGCCCGTGCCAAAAAATTCCCCGGTCTCCGTATTAATGGCCGCCCATTGGAAACGGCTGGCGGAAAGAAGCTTGATGGTCTTGCGCGCTGCAGGTTTGATCTCCACCATCTGCCCATTCTGCTCCCTGCCCGTGATGCGCCAGTTACCGGCCAATGGTCCCTTCCCATCATCGATCCGGGCATAGATCTCCGAAACACCGTTTCGGTTAATCGTCAGCGTTGTCTCATTGATCTCCATCGGCCATGCAAATGAAAGTCCTGCCAGGGCTTTGTCCGCGGAATGAAACTCTGTCTTTCCCTGGAGTTTGCGGTCGACCCTGGCCACGGTACCTCCAGTGGTGTAGTTGAATTTTTTCTGTTCGATGTTGAACTCCGTCAAACTGAGATACCCATCCACGATCACGAGGGTCCTGATGATGGAACCCGACTTCAAAGTCCAGGCTCCAATCGGCGTCTGTCCCAAAGCCGCTTTTGATACAAGTGAATCATCCGGCGAAGGAATCATGTCTGTCATCGCCCCAAAAAAAATCCACGGCAGAAGAAAAGCATACCATTTCATATGCATTGTCTTTTATGATGATGAAAGATAAAGCGATGAGCATTAGAATATTTCCACCCACCATGACCGCTCCCAGCTTTCCATTGGATCCAATTTCACCATGCCCGGTTTTTCCGTCAATGATCCGTTGTGGTCCACCGGGTCCGCATGACCCTGCCAGGGCTCGATGCAAACAAAAGGTGCCCCTTTAGCCGCCCAGATACCCAGGTGAGGCCAGTCCTTAAATCCAAACGTAAAGCCATGAGGGTGGCGATGGCACTCCATCCTGATCTCATCAGACTGAAGATCTTTCAGGACAATCGCGTCCCGTTCAAACAATGCGGGATGCAGGCGTATCTCGCTGCTTCCGTTCAGTAGTGGTTCGCCCTGGTTGAGCAACAAGCCATCCTGGAGTCCCCATCGAAGCGCTGTCTCAGGCCTGTTAAAGCGCAGGGTATAATCTGCATAGACCGTGTCCTGTGTCAGCGGGACGGCAAAAGCAGGATGTGCGCCCAGGGAAAAATAAAGCGGCTGTTCATCCGGATTACTTACGGTATACGTAACCGTAAGTCTGCTTCCTTCCAGCGCATACCGAATCTGGAGCACAAACCGGAATGGATATATCATGCGGGTACGCTCGTCGTCCTCCAATTGAAAGACCAGTTCCGTCGGGTCCTGGCGCATGAGTTGAAATGGCTTCTCCCTGGCGAATCCGTGACGCGGCAGGGTATAGTCGGTCCCCCGGTACGTATAATGGTTCTTACGCAGGGTACCCACAATGGGGAAAAGAACGGGTGAATACTTGCCCCAGAAAGCGGGATCGCCGGACCAGAGAAAGTCCCGCTGCGTGTACTTTTCATATAGCTGTTGCAGTTCAGCTCCAAGCGGATGAACGCGAATGGACAGTTGGTCATTCTCGAGGCTAACCGTTTCCATATATCAAATTAAGGCATTTTCTTCCAAGCGTTGCCCCAATGGCGGCCCAAAGGGGCGGATGCACTGACTAGAATCAGTTTTTATACTGAAACTGGTCACGGTGCGCCGCAGGCCCGCAGGGTACTTTTGGCAATATGGCAAGTACAGATATGACCAAACCGATAGACCTTCTGGCGCATCCGGAAGGCACGGGACCCTTGCGCAGTAAGCAACCTGTCTATATGGATTTCATGCCGCCCTGCAACAGCGCCTGTCCGGCCGGGGAGAATATCCAGGCCTGGCTGGCGCACGCACAGGCGGGCAGGGATTATGAAGCCTTCCAGCAGCTGATGGAGGACAACCCCTTCCCCTCCGTCATGGGCCGCATTTGCGTCAAGTCCTGCGAGACCGGCTGCAACCGAAACCATATCGATACCACCATCAATATCCATGCGATAGAACGCTATTTGGGCGATAAGGCCATCGAGGAAAACTGGCAACCCCACTATGTCGCAAAGTCCACGGGGAAAAGAGTGATGGTGGTGGGTGCAGGACCTGCGGGCCTTTCGGCAGCATATCATCTCTGCCGTTTGGGGCACCAGGTGGAAATTTTTGAAGCCGCGGAACATGCCGGTGGCCTGATGCGCTATGGCGTGCCTGAGTACAGGCTACCCCGAGCCATCCTGGAGGCCGAAATTGGCAGAATCCGGGCCATGGGCGTGCAGATACACCACAACCACCCCATACAGGACATTGCCTCCGTGCGGCAACGTCATGGTTTCGATGCCGTATTTGTCTCCGTTGGCGCACAGCTCATCCGGAAAGAAGACCTGCAATACAAATCAAATATTCCCCTGTACGACGCCTTTGAATTTCTCCGCGAAGTCACCGAAGGCAAACCGCTGCAACTGGGCGATACCACCGTCATCTATGGCGGAGGCAAACTGGCCATGTACATCGCCCGCATCGTCAAACGGTTGGGGGTAGACGCTATTATACTTTATCCGGGCGACCGTAAACTGATGCCTGCTTATGACTATGAGGCAGATGACGCCCTCTCTGAAGGGGTGGATATCCAGTTCCTGCGCCGCATCCACGCGATCGACGGTCATAATTTCACCCTGGAAAAAATGAAGGTGGAAAAAAACAAAGCCGCCGGGACCGGGGAATGGGAAGGCATACGGGGTGATTCCGTCATCATGGCCCTGCAGCAGGAAAGCGATACCGCATTCATGAGCCACCTGGACGGCATCAGCATCAAGGAAGACGGCACCGTGGTCATCAATGCGGAACGCATGACGGGAGCCGACGGTGTTTTTGCCGGGGGCGATATGCTGCCGGGCGAAAACCGCAGCAGCACCATCGCCATCGGTCATGGGAAAAAAGCCGCCCGCTATATCCACGCGTACCTGACGGGCATCCCCTACGTCAAACCGCCCAAACCACCTACCGCCGGGTACCGCAAACTGCATATCTGGTACAAGACCGAGGCCCCCCAGAAAGAACAGGATAAACTGGCCCCCTGGGTAGCGGTCCGAAGTTTCGACGAGATCGTAGCCGGACTTTCGGCTAAGGAAGCCCGTTATGAAGCACAGCGCTGCCTGAGCTGCGGCAACTGCTTTGAATGCGACGGATGTTTTGGCGCCTGCCCGGAAGATGCCATCATTAAACTGGGCCCGGGAAAGGGCTATAAGTTCGATTTTAACAAGTGCACCGGCTGCGGAGTCTGCTTCGAGCAATGCCCCTGCCATGCCATTGAAATGATTCCCGAACCCGCAAAAGCCGAAACGAATGCCTGAGCAAATCAAGAATACCATCGCCACCCTGGACGGCAACGAAGCCACGGCCTACATCGCTTACCGCGTCAATGAGGTCTGCGCCATCTACCCAATCACACCCTCTTCCACCATGGCCGAGCTGGCCGATGAATGGGCTTCCAAAGGCATTCAGAATATCTGGGGAAACGTGCCGGACGTCATTGAAATGCAGAGTGAAGGCGGCGCCGCAGGCACCGTGCACGGCGCCCTGCAAACCGGCTCCCTCACCACCACCTTTACGGCTTCGCAGGGGCTGATGCTCATGCTGCCCAATATGTACAAGATTGCCGGAGAACTGACCCCGGCCGTTTTTCACGTGGCGGCCAGGTCCCTGGCTGCCCAGGGTCTTTCCATCTTTGGGGATCACCAGGACGTCATGGCGGCTCGCACCACGGGTTTTGCCATGCTGGGATCGGCCAGTGTGCAGGAAGCGCACGACTTTGCCCTGATTGCCCAATCCGCCTCCTTACGGTCCCGCATACCCTTTATTCACTTCTTCGATGGCTTCCGGACCTCGCATGAAGTGAATAAACTGGAACTCATGACGGATCAACAGATCCGGTCCATGATCCCGGACGAACTGGTCTTTGCCCATCGCTCCCGCGCACTTACACCGGAAAAACCCTTTATACGCGGTACGGCCCAAAATCCGGACGTATACTTCCAGGGGCGCGAAACCGTCAACCCCCTCTATGACGCCACGCCCGGCATCGTGGAGTTGGAAATGAAAGCCTTTGAAAAACTGACGGGTAGGTGCTATGAGCTGTTTCAATATACGGGTGCCCCGGATGCCACCGAAGTGATCATCCTCATGGGATCAGGTGGTGAAACAGCTGAAGAAACCGCGCATTACCTCAACCAGAAATCCGGTGCCAAAACGGGCGTCATACAGGTCCGGCTTTATCGCCCCTTCTCCACGGCTCACCTGGTCCGCGCACTGCCCGAAACGGTGAAGACCATTGCCGTGCTGGACCGGACCAAGGAGCCCGGAGCCACCGGAGAACCCTTGTACCAGGATATCCTCGCTTCGCTGGTGGAAGCACTGCAAAACGGGCAGATCAGCAAACTGCCCAGGCTGGTGGGTGGCCGATATGGACTCTCCTCCAAGGAATTCACGCCGGCCATGGTGAAATCCGTATTCGATGAACTCAAAAAGGAAAAACCCCGCAATCATTTCACCATCGGCATCATGGACGATGTAGGACATACCAGCCTCGACTACGATCCCAATTTTACGCTCGACGAGTCAGCCTGGACCCAGGGGTTATTCTTTGGCCTGGGAGCTGACGGCACCGTGGGCGCAAATAAAAACTCGATTAAAATCATCGGGGAGAACACAAACCTCTACGCGCAAGGATATTTTGTATACGACTCCAAAAAATCCGGGGCTCGCACCGTATCCCATTTGCGCTTCGGACCCCGACCCATCCGCGCGCCTTACCTGATCCACCAGGCCAACTTCATCGCCTGCCACCAGTTCAATTTTCTATATAAAGTGGAGATGCTGCCTTTCGCCCGCGAAGGCGCTACATTCCTGCTCAACAGTCCCTACCCGGCGGACGCCGTGTGGAACGAACTTCCTGCGGCCGTACAGGAGGAAATCATCCGGAAGAAAATCAGGTTTCATGTCATTGACGCCACTTCCGTGGCAAGGGACACCGGCATGAGCGGCAGGATCAACACCATCATGCAGACCTGCTTCTTTGCCCTATCCGGCGTCCTGCCCAGGGAGGAAGCGATCGCGGAAATCAAACACGCCATCGAAAAAACCTACTATAAAAAAGGCAAAGCCGTCCTGGAACAGAACTACAAGGCCGTGGATGCCACCCTGGATCACCTGTATGAAGTGAAGGTACCCAATACCGTTAGTGGAAAATATGTATCCCTGACCGATATCATCAGCCCTAAAGCACCCGCCTTTGTCCGGGAAGTGACCGCCAGGATGATGGTAGGACACGGGGATGACCTGCCCGTCAGCGCCATGCCCATCGACGGCACCTATCCCAGCGGCACCACAAAATGGGAGAAAAGAAACATATCAGACCTGGTACCCATCTGGGATCCGGAGACCTGCATCCAATGCGGCAACTGCGCCTATGTTTGCCCGCACTCCGTGATCCGGGCCAAGTTCTACCATGAGGACAACCTTAAAAAAGCTCCTGCGGATTTTCCCTCCGCCCCCATCAACGCGCGTGGCTTCCCCGAGACCCGCTATACCCTCCAGGTCTACCTGGAAGACTGCACCGGCTGCAATCTCTGCGTGGAAGTCTGCCCGGCCATCAACACGGCCGACCGCAGCCTGAAAGCCATCAACATGGGCGAAAAAGAACCCATCCTGGAGAAAGAGAAATCCAATATTGAATTCTTTGAAGAGATCACCTGGAACGACCGGTCCACGATTGATTTTTCCACCGTGCATGGTGCCCAGTTCCTCGAGCCACTGTTTGAATTCTCCGGCGCCTGTGCGGGCTGCGGAGAAACCCCTTACCTCAAACTGCTCTCGCAACTCTTCGGAGACCGACTGTTGATTGCCAATGCCACCGGCTGCTCCTCCATATACGGAGGCAACCTGCCCACCACCCCCTGGAGCGTCAACAAAGAAGGCAGGGGTCCGGCATGGTCCAACTCCCTCTTTGAAGACAATGCGGAATTTGGACTGGGTATGCGGGTGACGGCGGACAAACAACAGGCCATGGCCAAAGGTCTCCTGAACCTCCTGGAAAACCATGTCCCGGCGCAGCTGGTCAAAGATATCCTGGAAGCGCCACAGGTGCTGGAATCTGACATCATTACACAACGTACACGTGTAGCCGAATTGAAATCGATCCTTGAATCCATAGACTCAGACGCCGCGAGGCAGTTGCTCTCCGTGGCAGACCACCTGGTTAAGAAAAGTGTCTGGCTGGTGGGGGGCGATGGATGGGCCTATGATATTGGCTATGGAGGCCTCGACCATGTACTGGCCACCGGCAGGAATATCAATGTGCTGGTGCTGGATACGGAAGTCTATTCCAATACAGGCGGTCAGAGTTCCAAAGCAACGCCTACCGCCGCCACGGCAAAATTTGCCGCCGCAGGCAAACGGGTGGGGAAAAAGGACCTGGCCATGCAGGCCATCTCTTACGGCAACGTATACGTGGCGAGGGTAGCTTTTGGCGCCAACCCGCAGCAGGCCCTGCTGGCCATGCGGGAAGCGGAGGCCTATGATGGCCCATCGCTGATCCTGGCTTATAGTCATTGCATTGCCCATGGATACGACCTCAAGGACGGACTCGACCAGCAACACAAAGCCGTCATCAGCGGCTACTGGCCCCTGCTGAGGTATAATCCCGCCCTGCGCAAAAAGAAAATCAATCCTTTCGTACTGGATTCCCCCAGGCCTACCATCGCCCTGCGCGACTATGCCTACCACGAACTCCGGTATAAGGTGTTGACCCGCACCCATCCTGAGGAGGCAGAGCACCTGATGAAAACCGCCCAGGAAATGGTAAACCTGCGCTGGAAAAACTATGAAGAGCTGGCCACCATGCCGCCCAGCAAATTCACGCCTGTAGCCTAAAAAAAGAAGCATATGGATCTACGCACAACATACATGGGCCTGGAACTGAATTCACCCATCGTGGTCTCCGCCTCCACCCTCTCGGAAGAAACGCATCGCATCATTGAGATGGAGGAGGCCGGGGCCGGGGCCGTGGTTCTGTTCTCGCTTTTTGAAGAACAGATTCGCGCGGAGCAACAACATATGGCATCCATCCGTAGCGCCACCAGCAATCTCTTCGCGGAGGCTGCAGATTTTTTCCCCAACCTGGACGCTTACGCGGCGGGTACGGAAGATTACCTGGAGAAAATTTGGGCTGCGAAGAACAGCGTGGACATCCCCATCATCGCAAGCCTGAATGGCATCACACCGGAAGGATGGATCGAATACTCCCGACAGATTGAACAGGCAGGCGCGGACGGGATTGAGATTAATATCTTCTTCATCCCGGGCGATGTGCATATCTCTTCCGCCGAAGTGGAACACCGCTACCTGAACATCATCACCGAAGTGCGCAACACGGTGAAGATCCCCATCGCGGTCAAGCTGAACCCCTATTTCAGTGCAATGGGCAACATGGCCCTGCGCATGCAGAAAGCCGGAGCGGATGCGCTGGTGTTGTTTAATCGTTTTTACCAGCCAGACTTCGACATCAACCAACTTCGCATCCTGTCTAATCTTCACTATTCAGATGCCGCAGAAATCAGGCTGCCCCTGCTTTGGATTGCCATGCTCTACGGAAGGGTGCCCGTTTCCCTGGCCGCAACTACCGGCGTGCAGAGCGCCACGGAAGTCATCAAGTACCTGCTGGCCGGCGCCGATGTAGCCATGACCGCATCGGCACTATATAAAAAAGGCATCGGCTGCCTGTCCAAAATGAACGACGACCTGGTTAGCTGGATGGGCATGATGGAATTCAGTTCACTCAAGGATTTCAAAGGAACCCTCAGTCAACAGCATGTCTCCGATCCCACGGCTTTTGAGCGGGCCAATTACATCAAAATTCTGCAAAGCAAACGTTGAGCACGGAGGGTCTCCTCGCTTCGCTGCGGCGACCCTCCGTTGGAAAAGATTCGGCCGCAGGTGATCGCAGCGAAGCGAGGACACCAGCGGAACGGTCAACTCCACCGCAGGTGATCGCAGCGAAGCGAGGACACCTGCGGAACGGTCAACTCCACCGCAGGTGACCACAGCGAAGCGAGGAAACCTGCGGGTAAAAGTTCAGCCCCGCAGATATTTGTTAGGAACATTCCCCGACCGGTAGTCAATGCCATACCGCGCACGCATCAGGATGGAGACCGTTTCGTAGATATCCTCCTCCCTGCGCTGGAACTGTCTGAGCAATCCCATCATGGCATAACCGATAGGGTTAACCGAAGGAATGAAGGTTTCCCAGGGGTATTCCCTGCCCCATACAAGCCCCTTGACCGTCAGTTCGAGACTGGCGCCATGCCTGAGGAGCAACTGGCACATGGGCAGGCAATGGTTACGATGCTGGTTGACGGTATGGAAAATGGGGGTATGGCCGCCGAATCCATCTGCATCAAAACCCGCGGGGGCATTCACATCGGCACCGGCATCCAACAGGACACGCGCCGCCGAAACACTGTTGTATTCCGCGCAAACATGCAGCAGGGTAGCATCCTCAAGTGGCGTGAAGCAGCAGTTGAGCGAGACCCTTTCCTTGAGCAATGAGGGATCTGAAGCCATCAGCGCCTTAAGCTTCTCTCCGTCATCGAGCAAAACGGCCATGAGGACAGGATGTTCAAACCGCAGCCCATGATCTACGAAGACCTGCAGGCAGGGAACAAATCCGGGACCGCGCAGGTACATATTGATCAGGCTGTATACCAATGGCATTCCTTCGTGCTCTCCGTTTGGATCAAGACCGCTCAAGAAAGCCCGGCGGATCGAATCCGCATCGTGCGTTTCAAAGGCCGCCATTAATTGATTCATCTCCCTCATCACAAAAAAAATCATGTAAAGAAACTGGTTTCATTGACGATTCTCCATGTCGATTCTCCTTCCGATTCCCCCTATTCAATCCTACCCATCCACTTCTGGTAAATTGAGGACAGGTCTACGCCGCTGCCCTCAGACATAAGTTCGGGCAATTGATCCCTTGAAAATGGCAATGTTTGCCTTCGCGACTGCTGCCAAAGATAACGAAACACATCGCGCATGCTCTTTTGTCCGCTTGTCTTCAACCGGATATGCGCATCCATTTCAATGAACATGAGTGCTCCTCTTGAGAACGCAGCCTGCCCGGTCCGGAAATCCAGCGAATACATGGTAGATGCCAGGCCGCTTAGTTCAGTCATGGACAATGCCCTGATTTCCGCTGCCGTTTCATAAACACTGCTTCGGAATCTCTGCAGGTATGCGGGTGATTTCAGGATGTCATGCAGGATGAACCAGCCACTGCCTTCATTCAGCCAAATTGTTTCAACGAGTGGAGGCAATTCCAATGGCCGTGGTCGATAGTGATCACTATAACAACGCAGCGGGATATAAGCGTGCGCCATATGATGCAGGAAATTGGATAAGGTCCTACGTCGAGTGACAGGCATCATGGGACCAGTTTGCAGACCTGTTGTGTCTCCCATGAACGTACCGCTATTCAAATGTTCCATTGCAAAAGGGGGCGCTACACGATTATCCGGCTGCAATGCTTTACTCAATACCAGGGTGTAGTGTGGAAAGGGTAATGCGCCGTAAAATGTATCAAGGATGGCCATGCACTCCATCCCAATCGATCCGTAATCGTCAAGGTATTCGTTGATTGTCTGGGCATAAGAAACCACATAGAGCGGAACCTTGCCTGGAAATGATTTTAATTGGATCCGAGGACCCATGAAAATCTGTCCATCCGCCAATGCAGGGTAATCATTCACTTGAAACTGAAAACTCCCGTAAGCAGGGTCTTGTACAGGCATATTAGTGGAAAAAACCGGCCAGTCGGCAAAGGTCTCCACCCTGCATGCCAGTGCCTGGCTATCGAGCCCTTCGATCCAACCAAAGACACTGTAATTGAGGATACCTGCAAACCCGGGCCGAATCAGAGATGCATCGCTTGGCGCATTATCCCTTTCCATACGGTCAATATTGACCCGGTACTCTACGGCCATGATGCCTGCTTCCTCAACCGGTGCGGCCCAACGCGGTGCTCCCGATGCATGCCTTTCCATAGGAATGTGTTTCCCTTGCATGTTGATGGCGTTCACCTTGTCGATGTACATATCATAGGTTAATATAGAATAGGCACCAGGAACGGAACGCGGCATAATGAACTGAACGGGTGCTTTGAGGGCTTTGCCCGCTTCAATCCTGACGGAAATGAATGGCGATGTACTGTCCCGGTAGCGCAAGGTATAGGTCAGCTGGGCCTGCACGCACAAAGTGCCGGCAATCATGCAAATGATAAATATGGTCTTGGTCATGGACATGAGTTTAAGCGTAAACACGTGCAATGTGATTTGGGGATTTGATGGTTGACTGGGTATTAATATGCTGTTGGATAGAAGTTGGTTAGTCTTTCACCTGCCTGAAAAAGCGAATCAACGCAGATGTGGCTCTCATTCACACGCTGAAAAAGCCCGCCTACCTCCCCTGTATGCCCGGAACAATGGGCAGGCTTTCATTGCCTTCTTCGCCTACACTCTGCACCGCAAAGAAGTAGTTATCCTTTGAATAGGGAAGCTGGTATTCGAGGGCGGTGGTGAATATTTTCTTCTGCCATACCGGGCTGGTGGTTTCGCGGACGAGCACAAAATAACCTTTAGGTTTTCCCGCACCGGGAGATTTCCAGCTGAGGTAACTGTAATTGGTCAATCGCCTGACTTCAATGCGCACCTCTTCGGGCATGGCGGGCGCCTTGGCCAGGTTGGCCAGGCTGGCGAGGTTCATCGCCGTATTCTTCCGCAGGTACTCAAAGTCCATGAATTCCGGCAGATCTCCATACTGCACCCCATTCTCCTTGCGTACGTTCTGGTGCTGGTGCAGGTAGTTCTCATTCATTTCCGTGATGCGCACGGCCGCATAATTGCTGTCCACAAAAGGTGTATGGTCCCCGCCGCGCAGGAATCGATCGTTGCGATAAATCATCACCACTTCCAGGTGGTCCACGTAGCGCTCGCCGAGCTCTTTCACGTAACGCGCCAGTTGCCTGGATTTGCCATCGTTCTCGAGTCCCAGTTGCCGGATTTGCCGCGCAGCCTTATCCGTCTGGTATGCAGGAAGACCTTCACTAAAGACCCGCACCTTTGTATTATCGATAATCTTTGTCTCACTGCTGTTATTGCTCCCCATGATATCATTGTTCAGGAGCGCTTCGATATTCCAGTTTTCCCTGCGGGCTTTTTGCGCCATGAAGCTGGCACCCAGGAGGCCCTGTTCCTCGCCGCTGAAAGCCACGAAAATGACGGTGGCAGGAAACCCTCTTTTGCTCATGATGCGCGCGCATTCCAGCAATGCGGCCACTCCGCTGGCGTCGTCATTGGCGCCTGGTGCATCGGTCCTTCGGTCCGTAGCGCTGGTGGGCATATTGTCCAGGTGTCCGCTGATCATAAAGATTCGCTTATCGGCGGGATCGGTGCCGCGGAGGGTGGCCACCACATTGCCCAGGAGCGTTGGCGTGTCAATCCTTCGCTTATCTGGCTGCAGCGTGACGGTATCAATGAATGCAGTCATTCTCCCGCCGGACAATCGGGCAAAATCATTGAACTTTCCCAGCACCCAGTTGCGGGCCGCGCCGATGCCGCGGTTGGGATGATCCTGCACACTCATCGTATTGCGCGTGCCGAATCCCACCATGGTGCGGACATAGGCTTCAAGCGAGTCCGATGAAACCTCCCGCACCATTTGTTCTATGAGAGGGTCTCGTTGCACAGTAACCTGGCCAATGGACTGCAAAGAACAAAACGAAAGGAAGGTCAGGGCAATCAGCTTTTTCATATGCCATGAAGTTATGCAAACGGGGGATTTATTTTCAACTGGTCTACTGCCGGCCCCGGGGACGATCCTTTCTTCCCCGTGATTAAAAGTTTAGTTTTCCTTACTTTTAATTGCACACCCGCATGGATTTCAAAAAACCATCCCATGAAACGGATCGCTCAACTGTTCCTCGCTTTATGCCTCTTTCATACAGCAATTTTTGCTCAAAGCAGCCTGCCAATCGCCTCCAGCCCTGAATCCCTGGGCATCTCCTCCCAGGCCATCCTCGATTTTGTACAGGCCGCTGAACGGGAAAGAAAAGACGAAGTCCACAGTTTTATGTTGGTCCGTCATGGCAAAGTGGCTGCCCAGGGCTGGTGGGACCCATACAAACCGGAAAGTCCGCACATGCTTTACTCGCTCAGCAAGAGTTTCACCTCCACTGCCATCGGCATCGCACAATCGGAAGGACTGCTCAGCATCAACGACTCCGTGCTGAAATTTTTCCCGGAAGAGGCGCCGGCCAATCCATCGGGCAACCTGAAAGCCATGCGCGTGCGGGACCTGCTGCGGATGACCACGGGGCATAATGCCGACCCCACTTTCACGATGGCCCGGGACACGAGCGACTGGGTGAGGGCATTCCTGGCCCTGCCCGTGGAGCACAAGCCAGGCACGCATTTCGTATACAACAGCGTGGCCACTTTCATGCTCTCGGCCATCGTCCAGAAAGTCAGCGGGAAGACCCTGCTGGAATACCTGAGGCCGCGACTCTTCGAGCCGCTGGGCATCACGGAACCCAGCTGGGAGTCTGCACCCAAGGGCATCAACGTGGGCGGTTGGGGACTGCGCATCCGCACATCAGACATCGCCCGGTTCGGCCAACTCTATCTGCAACAGGGTCTCTGGAACGGAAAACAACTGGTTCCACGGTCATGGATAACCGAAGCTACATCGGCACAGACCTCCAATGGAAGCAATCCGGAAAGCGACTGGGAACAGGGGTATGGCTACCAGTTCTGGAGATGCCGTTACAATCTTTACAGGGGTGACGGGGCTTTTGGTCAATACTGCATCGTCTTCCCGGAACAGGACGCCGTGCTGGCCATGACATCCGGATCAAAAGATATGGGGGCGATCTTGAACCTGGTGTGGAAGCACCTGCTGCCGGCCATGAAAACCGAAGCACTCCCGGAAAACAGCCCCGCATACCAGCTGCTTCAGACTAAACTGAACACGCTGAAACTGTCGGTTCCCGAAGGCCAGGCCAGCATGAAAAAAGAGAAATCCATATCCGGAAAAACTTATACCCTGCAACCCAACAACGAAGGCATCAGCGCAGTGCAGTTTAACATGGCCTCAAAGACGCCTTCCATTCGCTTTAGCCGCGGAACAACGAGCTATGAACTGCCCATCGCTTATGGCACCGTCAGGCCCGGCAGCTACCTGCCACTCATGGGTCCGGCGGAAAACGCCTCCTCCGGATTTGCCTGGAAGGGGACTGACACCCTGCTGGTCAGAAGCTATCTGAGGGAAACGCCCTACTATCACGAATATGAATTTGTGTTTAGCGAAAACGAAGTATTCATACACAGAGAGACCAACCTGGGTTTCAATATGGCCACTAAACTCGTGATGAAAGGGAAGAGCCAATAAATGAACGCACACTGCATCCATAGTTGAAGGGGATGATGCCCTTCATTGTTCTGATGCAAATACATCTGTTATGGAGGAAGAATTGGCCCCTGCTAAGCGCCCAGGTCAGCCCGGGATTCTCGTTGCAAAGGCACCGTTACGCGCTTCAACCGGATCAGCCCCAGTTTGTCCATGACCACCATGATGAGATAGGTTGGATCAATCTCATGCCAGCGCACGCCTCCGAAATTGGGCCTGCTGCCAAATTTGTGGTGATTGTTATGATAGGCTTCGCCCATCATCAGCCAGTCGAAATGCAGGAGGTTCCGGGATGTATCGCTCACGTTAAAATTGCGGTACCCGTATTTATGCGCAAACCAGTTGATGATTACGCCATGGATCGGCGCCATAAAATAGGCAACGGGCAGAAGCAGCCACTGCCACCAGGCCGTAGCAAAAAAGTAGAAGAACAGGGTGTATGCGATCCCCCAGGAAATCCTGGCCACCCATGAACTTGCAAACTGGTCAAAACGGTTCCACTGCGGAACATTTTTCGTAAACTTTTCGTCCACCTTGATCCGGCGCTTCAGGATATCCGTGAAAATATTCTTGGTCCGCCACATCATGGAAAAGATGCTGGGATCGTATTTGGGTGAATGCGGATCATCTTCCGTGTCCGCATAAGCGTGGTGCATGCGGTGCATGACACCATACGCATACGCACTCAGGTAATTGGAACCCTGGGTGATGAAAGTGAGCACATAACAAAGCTTTTCCCCAAACCGGGACATCCTGAAACTCTGGTGGGCCGCATAACGATGCAGAAAAAAGGTCTGGAAAAACAAACCCGCATACCAAAGCACTATGAGGAAGATTATAACGGCCATGAAAAACCTGGGATTAAAGGATGAATGAATTCAACCGGGCAAAGGTACATCCGGACCGGGATATCCCGTCATCTTGTTGAATTTCCCACACCCCTGGGTTCAAGAAGGCTGCTAAATCCTGAAACCGGCCGTTCAGAACAACTTCTCCTGTGGAGGCTTGGCACCGGCTAGGCGGATATATACCGTTGTCTGGCCCCGGTGATGGGTCTGGTGTTCAAAGCATTTTTCGAATGCCTGTGCGCGGGAAGCGTCATAGCGTCCAAAAAGCTTGATCATTTCAGACATCTGTGCCGGTTTCATATTCTTCAGAGCATTGATCACAAAATCATAACCATCCATCACCACCTTGTCGACGGCGGCCTTGCTCTTATCCTCCTGCTTTTCCAACGCCCCAAAAGCCACCGGGCTGTTGATCCCCGCCGCTACGGCACCAATCCCGTAGTTTGCTTCGGTCAGGTGCAGCATCTGCTCCGCGAATGAACGCATTTCCGGGGTGGGTTTATACCCGTATTTATCTGCCGGCATGGCATCCAGGTATTCTTTTGTGTATGCTTTGGCCCGCTCCCACTCTTTCACAAGGCTTTCATTGGCGTTCTGGGCATGCAGGAAGGAACTCATGCCAACCAACACGGTCAGCGTAAAAAAACGGTAAAACTGTTTCATGGCTGTTGCTTTTGAGTTGGTCAAGTTAGCCCCCTTTACGCAACTGGAAAAAGAAATCTGTGTAAACACAGCCACTAATAAACGCGGGATTTTCCCTGCAAATGGGCCAACTTTCCGTAGTTTTCTTTGTTTACGGGCTTGCTGCCGGGCCAGCCAAAAAAGCAAATGAAATTTGTACACATTTACAAAATAACCCGGTGCAACTGCATTTGCGGAATCGAACGCTGCCCGCTTTGCACTAACTTCATAGACTCAAAAAACCTTTAAGCAGGATTTCATATGGAAACAACGACTCCCCAACAAAGCACGAGCGTAAACGGCAACGGCGCCGCCAAATGCCCCTTCAGCGGTGGCGCGCTGAAACAAAGCGCAGGAAGCGGGACGCGGAACGCACACTGGTGGCCAAATCAGCTCAAGTTGAATATCCTTCGCCAGCATTCATCGCTTTCCAACCCCATGGATAAGCAATTCAACTATGCGGAGGAATTTAAAAAACTGGACCTGGCCGCCGTCAAAGCGGACATTGTCCACCTGATGACCCATTCCCAGGAATGGTGGCCGGCCGATTATGGCCACTATGGCCCGTTTTTTATCCGCATGGCCTGGCATAGTGCAGGCACCTACCGCATTCAGGACGGACGCGGCGGAGCCGGAAGCGGAACCCAGCGTTTTGCCCCGCTCAACAGCTGGCCGGACAATGCCAACCTGGACAAAGCCAGGCTGCTGCTCTGGCCCATCAAACAGAAATACGGGAACAAACTATCCTGGGCAGACCTCATGATCCTGGCGGGCAACTGCGCCCTGGAGTCCATGGGCTTCAAAACCTTTGGGTTCGGCGGCGGAAGGGAAGACGTCTGGGAACCGGAGGAGGATGTTTACTGGGGTGCGGAGAAGGATTGGCTGGGCGATCAGCGGTATACCGGAGATCGCCAACTGGAAAATCCCCTGGCCGCTGTCCAGATGGGCCTGATCTATGTCAACCCAGAGGGTCCCAACGGCGTGCCGGATCCCCTGGCTGCCGCGCGGGATATCCGCGAAACCTTTGGCCGCATGGCCATGAACGATGAAGAGACTGTAGCCCTGATTGCCGGCGGTCATACCTTTGGCAAAACCCATGGCGCCGCAGATCCTTCCAAATATGTGGGCAAAGAGCCCGCTGCGGCAGGCATCGAAGAACAAAACCTGGGCTGGAAAAACACCTTTGGAAGTGGTCATGGCAAAGACACGATCACCAGCGGCCTTGAAGGCGCCTGGACTACGACGCCAACTAAATGGAGCAACAACTACTTCTGGAACCTTTTCGGCTACGAATGGGAACTGACCAAGAGCCCGGCGGGTGCACACCAATGGAAACCCAAACACAATATGGGCGCGGATACGGTCCCCGATGCACATGATCCCTCCCTGAAGCATGCCCCCATGATGCTGACCACCGACCTCGCCCTCCGCGTGGACCCGGCATACGAGAAAATATCCCGTCGCTTCTTTGAAAACCCGGACCAGTTCGCAGACGCGTTCGCACGCGCCTGGTATAAACTGACCCACCGGGACATGGGTCCCATTGCCCGATACCTGGGTCCGGAAGTACCTAAAGAAGTGCTGGTCTGGCAGGACCCCATCCCAACGGTCACGCATAGCCTGGTGGACGGCGCGGACATCGCCGCGCTGAAATCACAGATCCTGGCAAGCGGACTTCAGGTAGCCGACCTCGTGAGTACTGCCTGGGCCTCTGCTTCCACTTTCCGCGGTTCAGATAAAAGGGGCGGCGCCAACGGAGCGCGGATCCGGCTCTCTCCGCAGAAATACTGGGAAGCCAACAATCCCGCCCTGCTGTCCAAAGTGCTGGATACCCTGGAAGGCATCCGGCAGAGTTTCAACAGCGCACAAACAGGCGGCAAGCAGGTTTCCCTGGCTGATCTGATTGTGTTGGGCGGCTGCGCCGCGATTGAGCATGCCGCTAAAGCTGCCGGTCATGCAGTATCCGTTCCCTTCACGCCGGGCCGTGCAGACGCTGCACAAGCAGATACAGATGTGGAATCCTTTGCCGCACTCGAACCCGTGGCCGATGGTTTCCGCAACTTCCTGGGAAAACGCGCCACCGCTTCAGCCGAGGAACTGCTGGTGGACAAAGCACAACTGCTCACCCTGACCGCCCCGGAAATGACGGTGCTGCTAGGTGGTCTGAGGGTGCTCAACACCAACTTCGACCGCTCTGCGCATGGTGTCTTCACCCAGAAGCCGGAACAACTCACCAATGATTTCTTTGTGAACCTCCTGGATATGGGCACCACCTGGAATGCCAGCTCGGCTAATCCGCATGTCTTCGAAGGCAGGGACCGGAAAACAGGAACGGTGAAATGGACAGGTACCAGAGCCGATCTGATCTTTGGCTCCAATTCAGAACTGCGGGCCATCGCTGAAGTATACGCCTGCTCTGATGGACAGGAAAAATTTGTCCGGGATTTTGTGGATGCATGGAATAAGGTCATGAACCTCGATCGTTTTGACCAGGCATAAATACATCGATCCATTGCAAAAAAAAGACAGCCCTGTTGGCTGTCTTTTTTTTGCAATCAGTAATATTCAGATATTCAGTTTACGGTAGAACTCATCTCTGCTGAGCTCCCTGACCTGGCCGGGTTGCAGATCGCCCAATTCAATGCCTTCAATGGAGACCCGCACCAGCCGGATGCATTTATGGTTGACGGCAGCCACCATCTTTCTGACCTGGTGAAACTTTCCTTCCGTCAGCGTGATGCTTAACCAGGAATTCAGCACTCTTTCATGAATCGGAAATCCGGCAGGCGGCAAAAAGGCAGGGGGTGCAATTCTTTCCACCTTGCAGGGACTGGTTCGATATACCGCACCCTCCGGAGCACTGATGTCGATCCCTTTGGACAACGCCACAACAGTCTGTTCACTTACCTGGAACCTCACCTGCACCAGGTAACGCCTGAGATGTGGTTGGGTTCCCATGAAGAGCAGCCGGGTGATACGCTTATCCGTGGTCAGCAACAACAGCCCTTCAGAATGCTTGTCCAATCTTCCAATGGCATGAGTTCCATCGGGAAAATCGAAATCAATGGATCCGAGCAGTGGCACTTCATGGGTACTGACAAACTGGGAAACCATGTTCCAGGGTTTGTACACCACAAAATACCGGTGTCCA
>Ga0114939_10000125_pt1 | contig 62917 bp, 61 predicted proteins | sample AshMeaCrysSpring_FD_87196 | JGI IMG/M metagenome (GOLD analysis project Ga0114939, IMG submission 87196) | Groundwater microbial communities from Big Spring, Nevada to study Microbial Dark Matter (Phase II) - Ash Meadows Crystal Spring | ecosystem: Environmental > Aquatic > Deep subsurface >...
CCCCGCCGTTATGAGGAGGCGAGTAGCGCAGGGGCAAGCGGATCAAGAGCCGTGCATGTTTGAGGCGTTAGCCGAGTTTGCGCGGCTCCCGCTTGCACCGAGCAACGCAGCGTGCCCGGAGCGGCAGCGTAGGGCCGACGAATCCGGCTCGCCTTTCTTTTGGGTACTTTTCTTTGGCGAAGCAAAGAAAAGTGCCTCGCCCGCCGGGGCGAGACCCGGCTCGCTGGCCCAGTCAAGGAAACAAGCCGACACAAACCCAACACCACAGACAGCCGTCAACCGGCCAACCAGCGGGTTAGCATCCGCCGCATGCAGGCACACCACCACCCCGCCCACCTGATGCCCCCCGCCCTCGCGGCCTGGCTCGCCGGCGTGGCCCTGCAACTGCAACAAGCCGAACTCTGGTCCCTCACGGTTTACGGGATTTTTCTGGCCCTGGCGTTCATCCTGCTTGCGTCAGCAGCTATCAAATCAATAGCATTCTGGCAAAAGGCAACCGCGGTCACCCTGGCCTTCGGCCTGCTCGGCTTCGCCAGCACCGGCCTGCGCGCCCATGTCTTCAGCAGCCACGCGCTCGACCCGGCGCTGGAAGGCAAGGACCTCACCGTCACCGGGCTGGTGGCCGCCATGCCGCAGTACAGCGAGGCCGGCACGCGCTTTCGCTTTGAAGTGGAGCAGGCAGAGCTCGACGGCAGGTCGGTCACGCTGCCGCCCAGGCTCTACCTGGGCTGGTACGGCGGTGCCTGGGCCGGCGGTGAGCTGCTGGACCTGCAGCGCGCACCGCAACCGCTGCAGGCCGGCGAACGCTGGCGCATGGCGGTGCGACTGAAGGCGCCGCACGGCGGTAGCAACCCGCATGGCTTCGACTTCGAGTTGTGGCTGTGGGAGCAAGGGCTGCAGGCCACCGGCTATGTCCGCGCCGGCCTGCGCGATGCAGCACCGCAGCGGCTGGCGCAGACGGCGTGGCACCCCGTGGAGTGGGCTCGCCAGCAGGTGCGCGATGCCATCTTCCTGCGCCTGCAGAGCGAAGAACGCTCGCCCGAACGTCTGCGCGTGGCCGGTGTGGTGGCGGCGCTGGTGACGGGCGACCAGCAGGCCATCGACCGTGCCGACTGGGACGTGTTCCGCGCCACCGGTGTGGCGCACCTCATGAGCATCTCGGGCCTGCACGTGACGCTGTTTGCCTGGCTGGCCGGCTTGGCCATCGGCTGGGCGTGGCGCCGCTCATCGCGGCTGTGCCTGGCGGTGCCGGCGCCCACCGCCGGGCTGCTGGGCGGTCTGGTGCTCGCGCTGGCCTATGCGCTCTTCAGCGGCTGGGGGGTGCCGGCGCAACGCACGGTGTGGATGCTGGCTACCGTTTCGCTGTTGCGCCTGTCGGCGCGGCGCTGGCCCTGGCCGCAGGTCTGGCTGCTGGTGTGCGCGCTGGTGGTGGCGATTGATCCATGGGCGCTGTTGCAACCGGGTTTCTGGCTCAGCTTCGTGGCCGTGGGGGTGCTGTTTGCCAGCGACAACCCGACGCTCAAACTCGGCCGGTCCAGCTGGCACCGCCGTCTGTTGGCGCTGCTGCGCGAGCAATGGGTGTTGACGCTGGCGCTGACGCCGCTCACGCTGCTGTTGTTCGGCCAGGTGTCGCTAGTTAGCCTAATCGCCAATGCGCTGGCCATTCCGTGGGTGACGCTGGTGGTGACGCCCTTGGCGCTGCTGGGTGTGCTGCTGCCCCCGCTGTGGGAACTCGCCGCCCACGCGGTGCAGTGGCTCAGCCTGTACCTGGGCCTGCTGGCAAAGCTGCCGCTGGCCACACTGGCGGTGGCGCAGGCGCCGCTGTGGGCCGGTGTGGCCGGCTTGCTGGGCGGTGCGCTGCTGGTGCTGCAGCTGCCCTGGCGCCTGCGTGCGCTCGGCGTGCCGCTGCTGCTGCCGGTGCTGCTGTGGCAGGCACCGCGCCCGCCGGCAGGCGAATTCGAATTGCTGGCGGCCGACATCGGCCAAGGCAACGCGGTGCTGGTGCAGACGGCCACGCACGCGCTGCTGTACGACGCCGGGCCACGCTACTCGCGCGAGAGCGATGCCGGCCACCGTGTGCTGGTGCCGCTGCTGCGCGCGCTCGACGTGCGGCTGGACCGGCTGGTGCTGAGCCACCGCGACAGCGACCACACCGGCGGTGCCGCCGCGGTGCTGGCCATGCAAGCGCAGGCCGATCTCCTGAGTTCCATCGAGGAGTCGCACGAACTGCACAGCCTGCGCCCGGGCCAGCGCTGCGAAGCAGGTCAGGCCTGGAACTGGGATGGCGTGCACTTCGAAGTGCTGCACCCCACGGCCGACGACTACGAGTTGGCACGGCGCAGCAACGCCTTGTCCTGCGTGCTGCGCATCAGCAATGGCAGACAGAGCGTGCTGCTGGCCGGCGACATTGAGGCCGGCCAGGAGAGCCAGCTGCTCATGCGGGGCGCGCCACTGCAGGCCGACGTATTGCTGGTGCCGCACCACGGCAGCAAGACCTCCAGCAGCGCGGCCTTTCTGGACGCGGTGGCGCCGCAGCTCGCGCTGGTGCAGGCCGGCTACCGCAACCGCTTCGGCCACCCGGCGCCGGCCGTGCTGGCGCGCTATGCCGAGCACGGCATCCGTGTGGTAGACAGTGCGCGTTGCGGCGCGGCACACTGGCAATCGCAGGCGCCGCGGCAGCTGTCTTGCCAGCGCCGGACGGAGCGGCGATACTGGCAGCACACGGTACCCTGACGATGCTCCTCCGGTGCGAGCCCGAGCGAATCGAGGTGGTGTTTTGTTTTCTCAAGTGACCCGGTTGGAGACAGGCAGATGACGGTTGCGGACATCGATCGCGAGTTGGATCAGGCGCGCAGTGCAGGCCCGGTGCGCGACATCGTCATCCCGCCCTGCCCCGAGCTGCTGGCCGCGCTGCAGGCCGAAACCCGCAAGGCCGACCCCGACCCCGCGGAGATCGCCCGCATTGCCGGCAGCGATGTGGCCATGGCCGCCGCCCTGCTACGCACCGCCAACAGCCCGCTGTACGCCCGCGCCCGCCCGGCCAACACCGTGGGCGAAGCCGTGGCCATGCTGGGCATGGGCCAGGCCGTGGCCATCCTCACCGGCTTCCTGACGCGCTACGCCATCCCCGTCAAGTCACCGCTGGTGGAGCATTTCTGGGAGACCTCCACGCGCCGCTCGCTGGCCATGGGCTATATCGCGCGCCAGCTCTACGGCATGAACCCGGAAGTGGCGCAGACCTGCGGCCTCTTCATGCACGTGGGCATTCCCGTCATGCTGCAGGGCGTGCGCGGCTACGCCGGCACGCTGGCCGAGGCCATGGCACGGCAGGACCGCAGCTTCACCGACACCGAAAACGCGGTGCACCGCACCGACCACGCGGTGGTGGGCGCGATCGTCGCCAAGACCTGGCACCTGCCGCCGGTAGTGTCATTCGCGGTGCGGCTGCACCATGACTTCACCATCCTCACCGACCCCAAGGTGCCGCCCGAGATCCGTAGCCTGGTGGCGATTGCCGCGTTGGCCGAGCACCTGGTGGCCGACTTCGAAGGCGTGCAGCCGCAGCGCGAGTGGGAACAGCATGGCACGGCCTGCCTGGCCTGCCTGCAGATCGGCGAAGCCGAAGTCGATCACTGGGTCGACGCGCTGCACCCGGTGTTCGAGGGCGTGCTGCTGGCCTGAGCCACGGTGGTGCAATCGGCACGCCGGGCCGCGGCCACGGCCTGCCCCAGCTCGATCACGGCCAGCGCGTAGTAGCTGCTCCAGTTGTAGCGTGTGATGACGTAGAAGTTCTCGGTGCCGGCCAGGTAGCTCGGCGGCGCGTCGCCGTTCTGCAGCTCCACCAGCGCCAGCGGGCCAGTGTGCTGCAGGCCGGCAGCATCGAGCACCGCGCCCTTGGCCGTGAAGCTGGCCACCGAGAAGGTGGGCAGGATGTCGGGTGCCAGCAAGGCGTCCTTGTCCAGCCGCTCGGCATCGAAGCCCACCGGGTAGTGCGTCGGCATGCCGGGCTGCCAGTTGAACAGCTTGAAGTAGTTGGCCACGGAGCCGATGACATCGGCCGGGCTGTTGAAGAGATCGATGCGGCCATCGCCGTCAAAGTCCACCGCAAAGCGTGCCCAGCTGGAAGGCATGAACTGCGGCAGGCCCATGGCGCCGGCGTAGCTGCCGCGCACGCTCAGCGCGTCCAGCCCGGCGCGGCCATGCAGGCTGAGCAGCTGCTCCAGCTCGCCACGGAAGAACTTGCTGCGCTCGGCCGCGCGCGGGTGCTCGGCCGGGAAGTCGAAGGCCAGTGTGGCCAGGGCATCCAGCACGCGGAAGCTGCCGGTCTGCTGGCCGTAGATGGTTTCCACCCCGATGATGCCGACGATGATCTCGGCCGGCACACCATAAGTGGCCTCGGCCCGCGCCAGCAGCGGCTGGTAGGCCTGCCAGAAGCGCACCCCGGCAGCAATGCGCCGCGGCTCGATGAAGCGGCTGCGGTACACCGCCCAGTTCTTCGGCGTGCCCTTGGGCGCCGGCGTCATGAGCTTGACCACCTGTGGCAGCTGCCGCGCCTGGGCAAGGGTCTCGCGCACCCAGCGCCGGTCCAGCCCGCGGCGCTCGGCAATCTCGTCGGCCAGCGCCAGCGCCTCGGCACGGCTGGCGTACAACGGGCCGGCCGGCGTCTTCTTGGATTGGGATTGTTTTGCGGCCTGGGCGCCCGTGCAAAGGGCGCAGGCAGCTATCAGAACAATAGCAGACAGGGAACGGAAACGCAGCATCATCACAGGGGCCAGTGTAATTGCTGGAACTCGCGCCGCAAAGCGCGCAGGCCTGCCGGCACGCGGTCGGCCGGCGCATAACGCAGCGCCTCCAACCGCAGCAGCCACTCGTGCACAGCTTGCACCTGGGGGGTGTGGGCGTCGGGGCGGGCCTGCAGTTGCTGCGCCAGTGCACGTGGCGTCACGCCAAGCGGCAGCACGCCGCGCGGATGCAGGCGACGCTGCGCCGCATCAAAGAGGCGCCGCCAGGGGTCGTGGCGCCGTTGCCCCCACAGGGCCCAGCCGCTGCCCGCCAGGCTCAGCAGCACCACGCTGGCGGCCATCAGGTACCCAAGGTCTTCCCAGCTCGGCGATGCAAAGCCGAGTTCGCGCAGCAGGTTGAGCTGGCGGCTCTGGCTGTAGTTCAGCACCCACTGGTTCCAGCGGTTGTTGACGGCCTCCCAGAGCGTGCGCAGGTTCAGCGCCATGGTCGGGCTGACGGTGTTGATCGCGGCCGCCACGGCCCCTTGTGGTATCTGCAGGCGTTGCAGTTCACCAATGCGCGCCGGTGCCACAGCGGCGGTCGGGTCCACGCGCACCCAGCCCTGGCCGGCCAGCCAGACCTCGGCCCAGGCATGCGCATCGCTCTGGCGCACCACCCAGTAGCCGTCCACGGCATTGCGCTCGCCACCCTGGTAGCCGGTGACGATGCGCGCCGGCACGCCGGCGGCGCGCATCAGGATGACAAAGGACGCGGCAATGTGCTCGCAAAAGCCCTGCTTGCGGTCGAACCAGAATTCGTCGGCACTGTGCAGGCCGAAGACACCGGGCTCCAGCGTGTAGCGGTAGCCGCCGCTGCGCAGGCGCTCCAGTGCGGCGGCCACCAAGGCGGCCGCACTGTTGTTGCGCGCATCGCGGCTGAGTTGGCCGGCCAGCTGCAACGTGCGCGGGTTGTAGCCGGTGGGCAGGTCGAGGTAGTCCTGCAGGCCAGGCACGGGGCGCAGCGGCCCGTGGCTGAACTGCGGATAGCTCTCGGCGCGGTAGCGCACCAGGTCGTGGATCGGCGTGCTGGCCAGCCATTGCAGCTCCGGCGTCATGCGCGCCGACTTACCCGGCAGCGCTGGCGGCTGCGGCGTGGCGTCGAGCACCGGCAGCCAGGGGCGGTTGCTCGGCTCCAGCGTCACCTCGTAGCGCAAGGGCGCGCCGCTGACCTGCAGGTTGGCCGGCGGCAGCAGTGCGGCGGGCAGGCTCGGGCGCAGGGCCTGCCATTCCACGCCGTCAAACGTAGACAGCACCGGCCCGCGGAAATAGAGCGCGGACACATCGGGCTGGGCACTCTCAAAACGCACGCGCATGGCCACGCTGTTGTCCAGCGCCAGCCGCGCCACCTGCCCCACCTGCATGCGCCCCGACAGGCCGCTGCGCCCGGCCATGGCGTCGCCGGGCAGACCCCACAGCGGCGCCAGGCGCGGAAACAGCAGGAACAGCAGCAGCATGATGGGTGCGCCCAGCAGTGCCAGCCGGCCTGCCAGCCGGGCCGACTGGCCCAGGGTGGGCCGGCCCACTGGCAGATGGCTGTTGACCAGAGCGGTGAGCAGCCCCAGCAAGCCCCCCAGCATGGCCAGTGCGGTCAGCAGCGACTGGGAGAAAAAGAACAGTGTCAGCAGGGTGAAGAAACCGAGGAAAAACACCACAAAAGCGTCGCGCCGCGCGCGCAGCTCCAGCGTCTTGAGTGCCAGCAGCACCACGATGAGCGTGACGCCGGCATCGCGCCCGAGCAGGGTGCGGTAGGTCGCCAGCGTGGCGGCCAGTGTCACCAGCAACAGGCCCAGCAGCCACCACTTGCCCGGCAGCGGCCGCAGCATCACGGCCAGCCAGCCACGCCACAACAGCATGGCCAGCGCCAGTGCGCTGCACCACCAGGGCAAGTGCGCTACCAGCGGCAGCAGGATCCAGCCGATCACGGCCAGCAGGAACAGCGTGTCACGGCTGTCGCGCGGCAAGGTAGTGAACTTCTTCAGCATGATCGGCTTGGGGTTTCCGGCTGCAACAATAGCCGACAATCGAACGGTTTGAAGCGCGAAAAGAAAGGTCTTTCCATGAACGTCTACGACAAGCTGCAGGAACTCGACATCACCCTGCCCCCGGTGGCCGTGCCGGCCGCCGCCTACGTGCCTTTTGTGCAGACCGGCAAGCTGGTGTTCCTGAGCGGCCACATTGCCAAGAAGAACGGCCAGCCCTGGGTCGGCCAGTTCGGCAAGAACCTGACCACGGCCGAGGGCCAGGCGGCCGCACGTGCCGTGGCCATCGACCTGCTGGGCACGCTGCATGCCGCGACCGGCGACCTGAATCGCGTCAAGCGCATCGTGAAGGTGATGTCACTGGTCAACTCCAGTGCCGACTTCACCGAGCACCACCTGGTGACCAATGGCGCCAGCGAGCTGCTGGGCCAGGTGTTCGGCGAGCGTGGCGCGCATGCGCGCAGCGCCTTCGGTGTGGCGCAGATTCCGCTCGGCGCCTGCGTCGAGATCGAACTGATCGCCGAGCTGGACTGAAATCCCCCCCCAAAGACAAACGGGCCTGCATTGCAGGCCCGTTTGTCTTTTCAGCGCAAGGTCAGAAGGTTTCCCACTCGTCCGACTCGGCAGCGGCAGTCTTCGCCACCGGCGCCGGCTTCTGAGTCGGCGGGCTGGCCGGCTTCTCGGCGGCGGGCGTGGACGGCAAGGCGGCAGCCGGCTTGGTAACCAGCGGCTTGGCCGGCTCGGCGCGGGGCGTGACGTCCATCACCGGGCGCTGCGGCATGGCGGCCATGCCGTTGACCTTGAACACCGCCACAGCCTGCGCCAGCTGCTCGGCCTGCTCACGCATGCTTTGCGCGGCCGCCGCGCTCTGCTCCACCAGCGCTGCGTTCTGCTGCGTCATCTGGTCGAGGTTGGCAATCGAGCTGTTGACCTGCGAGATGCCGGCGCTCTGCTCGGCCGAGGCGGCGGTGATCTCACCGATCACATCGGCCACACGACGCACCGACTGCACGATCTCGCCCATGGTGGCGCCGGCATTCGTCACCAGCTCGGTGCCGGACTCGACCTTCTCCACCGAGGTGTTGATCAGGCCCTTGATCTCCTTGGCGGCCTCGGCGCTGCGCCCGGCCAGGCTGCGCACCTCGCCCGCCACCACGGCAAAGCCGCGGCCTTGCTCGCCGGCGCGCGCGGCTTCCACCGCGGCATTCAAGGCCAGGATGTTGGTCTGGAAGGCAATGCCGTCGATCACGCCGATGATGTCGGAAATCTTCTTGCTGCTGGCATTGATCTCGTCCATGGTCGAGACCACCTGCTGCACCACCTCGCCACCCTTTTGTGCCACGGTGGAAGCACTGGCCGCCAGCTGCGAGGCCTGGCGCGCGTTGTCGGCGCTGTGCTGCACGGTGGTCGTCAGCTCGTCCATGGCCGAGGCAGTGGACTGCAGGTTGCTGGAGGTCTGTTCGGTGCGAACCGACAGGTCGTGGTTGCCGGTGGCGATCTCGGCGCTGGCAGTGGCAATGCTGTCGGTGCTCTGGCGCACCTGCTGCACCATACGCGCCAGCGACTCGTTCATGCGCGCCAGTGACTTCATCAGGGCGCCGAATTCATCACCGCGCGTGGTGTCGATGCGTGCGGTCAAGTCACCCTGCGCGATGCGGGCGGCCAGTTCGTTGGCTTGGTCCAGCGGGCGGCGGATGGAGCGGATCAGCACCGCCGCACCGATCAGGATGCCCGCCAGGATGAAGATCATGGCGAAGCCGGCGATGCGCACCGTCATGTTGCGCGCCTGCCCCATCGCCTGCGAGTAATCGAGCGTGGCCTGCTCTTCCTGCTGCACCAGCTCGCGCAGCGAGGCCAGGTAGGCGTTGACGGCCGGGTTGTACTGCTCGTTGATCAGCTTCTGCGCCTCTTCGCTGTTGCCGTCCGACTTGAGCTGGTTGGCCTTGGCCTGGATATCCAGCATGGCCTTCTGGGCGGCCGTGACCTTCTTCATCTGGGCCTGCTCCTGCGGGCTCAGCGTCATGGACTCGATGCTCTTTTGCACCTCGTCAATCTTCTTGTTGGTGGCCACCATGGCATCGGTAAAGGCGGCCTCGATGCTGGGGTCGAAGGTGGTGATCACGGCGCGGGTACGCACCGCATTGGCCTCGGCCAGGCCGGCCCAGGTGTTGGCAGCCTTGACCCGCTGACTCAAGGCCTGCAGGGTGACCTCGGTCTCCGCCTGGATGCGCGAGGAGCGCAGCGCCGCAAACCCGATCAGGACCACGAGGGCGATGACGATGGCACTGACGGCAAGCCACAACTTGGTGGCGACACTCACATTGTTGAACTTCATGGATTCCTGCAGCACACAAACAAGGTCAGATCATTCTATCGGCAGCCACCGCGGGCTTTTGAGCTGCCGCCGCGGGAAACTCAGCCCGCCGTGCCGGGCAGGCGCTCGATGCCCTGCCCCTGTACGGCGGCCAGCGCCGCAGTCGCCACCCGGTGCGGCGCGATCTCCGCCAGGGGTTGCAGCACGAAGGCGCGCGCCAGCATGCGGGGGTGCGGAATCGTCAGTGCCGCGCTGTCGAGCGTGATGTCACCGTAGAGCAGGATGTCCAGATCAAGCGTGCGCGGCGCGTTGCGGTAAGGACGCTCGCGCCCGGCGGCCAGCTCCAGCGCCTGCAGCGCGGCCAGCAATGCCTGCGGGCTCAGCGCGGTGCTGATCTCGGCCACAGCGTTGATGTAGTCCGGCCCGCTCGATTCGATCGGCGCCGTGCGGTACAGCGAAGAAGCGCGCAGCAGCCGGGTCTGCGGCAGTGTGGCCAGCGCGCGCACCGCCTGCTGCACGGTGGCCGCCGCGTCCCCAAGGTTGGCCCCGAGCGCGATGTAGGCCGTCACCGGCGCCACGGCCTGCAGACTCACTCGCTCGCTTCCGGGGCGCTGGCACCGCCGTTGCGGCTGCCGCTGGGGCGGCGACGGCGGCGACGCTTCTTCGGCGCGGCTTCGCCGGACTCCTGATCCGGCGCAGCCTCAGCGCCTTGCGGCCGTTCGGTGCGTTCGGACATTTCGGCCCGTTCGGCGGCCGGCTTGCTGTGCACGCGCGGGCTGCGGGCGCGCTGGCGGGCCTGCTCCTCGCGCACCTGGTCCACCAGGTCCTGACGCTCGGCATCGTCCGCGATGCTGAACTCCTGCCACCAGTCGGCCAGCGCCTCGTCCACTTCACCGACATCGGCACGCAGGCGCATGAAGTCGAAGCCGGCGCGGAAGCGCGGCTGCTCCACCAGACCGAAGGGCGTGCTGCCGACACGCTTATCAAAGCGCGGCTGCATCATCCAGATCTCGCGCATGTCGGCGGCCAGCTTGCCGCGGCCAGAGACGTCACCGATGCGGGCGTCGAACACCTCGTCGATCGCTTCCTGCAGCGCCGGGTGCGCATGCTGGCGCTGCGCCACGCGGCGCGCCCAGCCGTCGCGCACATCGGCCCACAGCACACAGGCGAGCAGGAAGCTCGGCGCCACCGGCTTGTCCTCGCCGACGCGGCGGTCGGTGTCCTGCAAGGCAGCCTTGACGAATGGCTGTTCGGCCCGCTCCACCACCAGGTCCAGCAGCGGGTAGATGCCGCGCGCCAGGCCCAGTTTCTTCAGCTGTTCGATCGTGGCCAGCGCATGGCCGGTCTGCAGCAGCTTGAGCATCTCGTCGAACAGGCGGCTTTGCGGCACGTCGGCGAGCAGCGCCTTCATCTCGACCAAGGGCTTGGCCGTCTTGGGCTCCAGCTTGAAGCCCAGCGGGCTGAGCTTGGCGGCAAATCGCACGGCGCGGATGATGCGCACCGGGTCTTCACGGTAGCGCGCCGCCGGGTCGCCGATCATGCGCAGCACACGTTTCTTGGCGTCCTTCAGACCGCCGTGGTAGTCCACCACAGTCTGGGAAGCCGGGTCGTAGTACATGGCGTTGACACTGAAGTCGCGCCGTGTGGCGTCCTCGTCCTGCGGGCCCCAGACGTTGTCGCGCAGCACGCGGCCGCTGGAGTCCACAGCGTGTTTCATGCCCGCCAGCTCACTCTTGCTGGTGCGTTCGTTGCCGGCCACCTGTTCGGCAGCAGCGTTGTCCATGTAGGCGCGGAAGGTCGAGACCTCGATCACCTCGTGCTCGCGCCCGCGGCCATAGACCACGTGCACGATGCGAAAGCGCCGCCCGATGATGAAGGCACGGCGGAACAGGCCCTTGACCTGCTCCGGTGTGGCGTTGGTCGCCACGTCGAAGTCCTTGGGCCGCAGGCCAAGCGACAGGTCACGCACCGCGCCGCCGACGATGTAGGCTTCGAAGCCGGCCTGCTGCAGGGTCTCCACCACGTCGATGGCGCGCTTGTCCACCAGGGCCGGGTCGATGCCGTGCACGGACGGGCCGAACGCTTCGCGCTTGCCGAAGCGCGATTTCTGGCTGCGGCTGTTACCCAGCAGCTTGTCGATGATTTTCTTGATCATTTTTCCTTGCGGGACATGCCTACAGCGCTGCCCCTGGCTTATCAGTGGAAAAGGTCCAGTATGCGCCAGCCACGTTGCGTGGCCAACTGGCGCAAGCGGTCGTCGGGGTTGGTCGCCACCGGATGGTCGGCATTGTCCATCAGCGGCAGGTCGTTGATGGAATCGGAATAGAAGGTCACCTCGGCATGCTCACGGCTCAACTGGCGTGCGGCCAGCCAGTCATGGAAGCGCTGCACTTTGCCTTCGCGGAAGGACGGCACGCCCCGGATCTCGCCCGTGATCCAGCCGTTGGCATCACGCACCAGCTCGACCGCAATCAACTGCTGCACGCCAAAAGCGTCAGCAATCGGGCGCGTGACGAACTCGTTGGTGGCGGTGATGATCAGCACCTCGTCACCCGCCTCCTGATGCTGGCGCACCAGCGCCCGCGCCTGCGGCTGGATGGCAGGCTCGATCACCTCGCGCATGAAGCGCTCGCGCGCCGCCAGCGCCTCCTGCGCACCGCGCAGGCGCGCCGCCTCGGTGGCAAAGCGCACGTAGTCGTGCACATCGAGCGTGCCGGCCTGGTAATGCGCGTAGAACTCGTCATTGCGGCGCGCAAACTCCACTGCGTCCGTCCAGCCGATGGTGGTGGTGAAAGTGCCCCAGGAGTAGTCGGAGTCGATCGGCAGCAAGGTGTGATCGAGGTCGAACAGGGCCAGTTTTTTCTTTTGGGTCATAGTCATTTACTTACCCGGCGCGCAAAACAGGACGAGCGCACCGGTCCAAAGCGGGAAACGCCGTGGAACCGGCTTGGCCGGGCCACTGGCGTTGTCCCCCTTGGGGGGAAGCGGCGTCAGACGCTCAGGGGGGCTACCCATCATTCAGCATCGCTTTGATCAGCGGAATGGTGATGGCACGCTGGGTCTGCAAGGCATAACCGTCCAGATGCTCCAGCAACTGCATCAGGCTGCCCAGGTCGCGTGAAAAGCGCGTCAGCATGAAATCCATCACCTCGTCACCGAGAAACACGCCGCGCTCGTCGGCCGCCTGCCGCAGCACGGCGCGGCGCTCCGGCTCGCTCAACACCTGCAGTGCGTACACATGGCCCCAGCCCAGCCGGGTGCGCAGGTCTTCGCGCAGCTTGAGGTCGGCCGGCGGCAATTCCCCTGCGGCCAGCACACCCTGGTGGCTGGTCTGGGCATTGACGAACCAGTTGAAGGCCGCATGCTGCTGCACCGCGGTGTACAGGTGCACATCGTCCAGCAGCACGGCGGCCCAGCGCTCATCAAACGGCGGCGGTTCGTGCACCGAGGCATCGAGCCAGCCCACCGTGGCGCCCTGCTCCCGCAGCGCCTCGCGCACGGCCTTGAGCAGGTGGGACTTGCCGCTGCCGCTGGCGCCCCAGAGGTAGGTGGGTACCGGCGAACGCGTCGCGGCGGTCGACTTGTCGCCCAGCCACAGCTGCAGATGCCGCAAGGCTGCCTCGTTGGGGCCGGGAAAGAAGTTGCGCAGCGTCGGCCCGGGTGCCAGACCGATGTCGAGTGCGATCTGCTTCATCGCTGGCCGTCCCCGCGGTACAGGCCGCTGCCCAGGTAGTGCAGGCGCAAGCGCCGTACCGCCACCAGCAGCACGGCACTGGCCGGTAGCGCCACCAGCACGCCGACAAAACCGAACAGCTGGCCGAAGGCCAGCAGGGCGAAGATCACGACCAGGGGATGCAGGCCGATGCGCTCGCCCACCAGTCGCGGCGTGAGGTAGAAGCTCTCGACCAGCTGCCCCAGCCCGTAGACCACGGCCAGCATGATGAGCACCCGGCCCGGCCCGTCGCTGACGGCAAATTCCAGCAGCCCGGCCAGCGCCGCCAGCGCCAGCCCCAGACCGAAACCGACATAGGGCACGAAGATCGCCAGCCCGGTGAACAGGCCGACCGGCAGCGCCACATCGAGACCGAACAGCGCCAGCGCCGCGCTGTAATAGACCGCCAGGATCAGCATCACCAGCAACTGGCCCCGCAGGTACTGCCCCAGCACCTCGTCGGCTTCCGCCATGCAGCTGTCATAGCTGCCACGCAGGCGCGGCGGCACCAGTTCCACCAGCCGCGTCACGAAACGTTTCCAGTCCATCAGCAGGTAGAACAGCGCCACCGGAATCAGGATGGCGTTGCCGAACACGGTCAGCGCCACGCTGCCGCCAATCTTGAGCGAGGCCAGCAGCGGCCCCATCAGCTCTTCAACATTGGCATTCAGGTACTTCAGAACGGCTGGCCTGAGGCTGGCCAAGTCCAGTGACACCGTGATGCCGAACTGCGCCAGCCAAGGGCCGAGCCAGCCGTCCAGCCACTCCAGCAGCAGCGGCACCTGGGCGCGCAGCTGCGGCAGCTCCTGAGCCAGGATGGGCACCATCAGCAGCAGCACCCCCAGCAGCGCGACGATGAACAGCAACTCGACGATCAGCACCGCCAGCAGGCGCGGCATGCGGCCGCCAGCCAGGGCGTCGAGCCGGTCCACCAGCGGCGTGAGCACATAGGCCAGCACCGCCGCCACCACGAAGGGGGTCAGCACCGGCGCCAGCAGCCACAGCGCCAGGGCCAGCACGGCGGCCATGGCACTCCAGGCGAGGGCACTTTTTTGGGTGTGGGTCAGGGACATGCAGAGGCGGGCAGAACGGGGGGAACGATGGCTGCCCTTAAAATCAGGGCAAATTCTATCGGGGTCTGCCTGTGCGCCGGCCTCTCCCACCCTCCATGAGCACTTCCAACACCACCCCCCTGTCCTACAAAGACGCCGGCGTCGACATCGATGCCGGTGACGCCCTGGTTGACCGCATCAAGCCGCTGGCCAAGAAAACCATGCGCGAAGGCGTGCTGGCCGGCATCGGCGGCTTCGGCGCCCTGTTCGAGGTGCCCAAGCGCTATAAGGAGCCGGTGCTGGTCTCGGGCACCGACGGCGTCGGCACCAAGCTCAAGCTGGCTTTTGAATGGGATATGCACGACACCGTGGGCATCGACCTCGTGGCCATGAGCGTGAACGACGTGCTGGTGCAGGGCGCCGAGCCGCTGTTCTTCCTCGACTACTTTGCCTGCGGCAAGCTTGACGTGGATACCGCCGCGGCCGTGGTGGGTGGGATTGCCAAAGGCTGCGAACTCTCCGGCTGCGCCCTGATCGGCGGCGAAACCGCCGAGATGCCTGGCATGTACCCGGCCGGTGAGTACGACCTGGCAGGTTTCTGTGTCGGCGCGGTCGAAAAATCGAAGATCCTCACTGGCCAGAACGTCAAGCCCGGTGACGTGGTGCTGGGCCTGGCCTCCAGCGGTGTGCATTCCAATGGTTTTTCACTGGCGCGCAAGTGCATCGAGCGTGCTGGCGCCAACACCCCGGCCATGCTGGACGGCAAGCCCTTCAAGCAGGCCGTCATGGAACCCACCCGCCTGTATGTGAAGAACGTGCTGGCCGCGCTGGCTAAGCACCCGATCAAGGCGCTGGCCCACATCACCGGCGGCGGCCTGCTGGAGAACATCCCGCGCGTGTTGCCTGAAGGCACGGCCGCCCACCTGAAAAAAGGCAGCTGGCCGCAGACCGAGCTCTTTGCCTGGCTGCAGAAAACCGCCGGCATTGATGACTTCGAGATGAACCGCACCTTCAACAACGGCATCGGCATGGTGGTGGTGATCGACGCCGCGAATTCCGCCGCCACCGCCCAGACCCTGCGTAGTCTGGGCGAGCAGGTGTACGAGATCGGCGTCATCGCCGCGCGCGGCGAAGGCGCTCCCGTCGTCGTCGCCTGAGGTTTCCCCGCGCTGGTTGACCATGACGGCCCACCAGCTGCCCCGCATGCCCGCCAGCATCTGGGCGCTGGGCTTCGTCAGCCTGCTGATGGACATCTCGTCCGAGTTGATCCACAGCCTGCTGCCCGTCTTCCTCGTCACCGGCCTGGGCGCCAGCATGCTGGTGGTGGGCCTGCTCGAAGGCGCCGCCGAGGCCATGGCACTGATCGTCAAGGTTTTCTCCGGTGCCTTGAGCGACTGGTGGGGCCGGCGCAAGCCGCTGGCCGTGCTGGGCTATAGCTTGGGCGCCTTCACCAAACCCCTGTTCGCGCTGGCCACCTCGGTGGAGCCGGTGATCGCCGCGCGCCTGCTGGACCGGGTGGGCAAAGGCATCCGTGGCGCACCGCGTGACGCCCTGGTGGCCGACATCGCGCCGCCCGAGTTGCGCGGTGCCGCCTTCGGCCTGCGCCAGTCGCTCGACACCGTGGGCGCCTTCCTCGGCCCGCTGCTGGCCATGGGCCTGATGCTGCTGTGGGCCAACGACTTCCATGCCGTGTTCTGGGTGGCGGTGATCCCGGCTTTCCTCTGCGTTGCCTTGCTGGTGCTGGGGGTGCAGGAGCCCGAACGGCCGGCAGGCACTCCGCGCACCAACCCGATCCAGCGCGACAACCTGCGCCGACTCTCACCTGCCTACTGGTGGGTAGTGGGCATCGGTGCCGTCTTCACGCTGGCACGCTTCTCCGAAGCCTTTCTGGTGCTGCGGGCCCAGCAGGGCGGCCTGCCGCTAGCCTGGGTGCCGCTGGTGCTGATCGTCATGAACGCGGTCTACGCCCTGGGTGCCTACCCGTTCGGCAAGCTGGCCGACCGCATGAGCCACCGCACGCTGCTGGCCTGGGGCCTGGGACTGCTGATCGCGGCCGATGTGCTGCTGGCCTGGAGCGACCGCGGCCTGTTCGTCTGGGGCGGTGTCGTGCTCTGGGGCCTGCACATGGCCATGACACAAGGGCTGCTGGCCACCATGGTCGCCGACACCGCCCCGGCCGATCTGCGCGGCACGGCGTTTGGCATGTTCAACCTGCTCAGCGGTCTGGCCATGCTGTTGGCCAGCGTGCTGGCCGGCCTGCTGTGGGATCAGTTCGGCGCCGGCGTCACCTTTGCCGCCGGGGCCGGCTTCAGCCTGCTGGCGATGGCGCTGCTGGCCGGGCGCCGCCCGGCAGCGACCTGACTCTGACCCGGCTTCATCCCGGCCGGGGTATTCCCGCCACGTTGTTTCGCTACAAAAAACATAGTCATCGGCGTGCGCGTGCGGTAGACGGAACGAACTTTTTGTATCAGACTGTTACTTTCGGCTGTTTCTGGAGTTCTCATGCCGGTGGTGGCAGTGGTCAATCGCAAAGGCGGCAGCGGCAAAAGCACGTTGGCGGCGCATCTGGCGGCCTGGTTGGCACACCAGGGCTGCGCCGTGATGCTGGGCGACGTGGACCGCCAGCAGTCGACCCGCGCCTGGCTGCGTCGTCGCAATGCAGCCCTGCCGGCCATTGCGCCCTGGACCGTGGATCAGAACATGTTGCGCGTACCCACCGGCATCACGCACGTGGTGCTGGACACACCAGGCGGCATGCACGGCTTTGAACTGGCGCGCATGGTGATGTTTGCCGATGCCATCCTGATGCCGGTCTGCAATTCCGCCTTCGACCGTGAAGCCGCGGCCGCCTGTCACGCCGAGTTGATGGCACTGCCGCGCGTGGCCAGCGGCCGCTGCAAGCTGGCGGCGGTCGGCATGCGCATCGATGCCCGTACCCATGCCTCGCAGGTGCTGGGCGACTGGGCCGCGCAGTTGAAGCTGCCCTTCCTCAGCGTGCTGCGCGAGACCCAGTTGTACGTGCAGTGCCTGGAACGCGGCATGACGATCTTCGACCTGTCGGGCCAGCGCACCGCGACCGACCTGACGCAGTGGCAGCCGATCCTGGACTGGCTGACGCCGATCCTCATGCCCGCTGCGGCCCCGCAGCCCGTGGCCAAGGCTGCGGCGGAGCCGGTGGTCAAACGTGTCGGCAGTTCGCTGCCCGACAGCCTGATGCCGGCGCAGGAGTCGATGATCCCTGGCGGTCGCTTCACCGGCGCCCAGGTCGAGCGCCGGGTGGCGCAGCAGGAGCCCGCCAACGGGACCTTTGTCGCGGCCCGCCCAGGCGTGCTGCAGCCGCGCCAGCAGATTCCGGCCTTTCTGCGACAGGCAGGCTGAACACCGCCAAGGCCTACCTGCTGCGCGCCTCCAGGTTGGCCTGCAAATCGAGATAACGCGGCAACCTCGTGCCCCCCAAGGCCACCGCCTTGGCCGCGGCCACCTTCGCCTCCTGGCGCGCTCCCTGTTCCACCAGCACCCGGGCCAGGTTGTGCCATGCGTCAGCGAAATCCGGATGGACATGCACCGCATGACGGAAAGCGGCGACAGCCTCCGCCAACTGCCCCGCGGCGTAAGCGGCATTGCCTGCACCCAGCAGGCTCGGCCTGTGCGTGGGCCAGCGCTGCAACGCCCGGACGTAGGCTGCTCGCGCCGCCTGCGGTTGCACACGCTCGAGTACGGCAAGGGCAGCCGCCAGCCGATCCGGCTCCGCAGTAGCCGGCAATTGCCGCGGCGCCAGCGCCACCATGGCCCAGTACCCGCCCCGGGCCCAGGTCCGCTCGAAGGTATCGAGCGTCATCTCCAGACGCTCGCTGCGCCCCGAATGCAGCAGCACGGTGCCTTGCTCCCGGTCGTAACCGATCACCACGGCGTAGTGCCAGATCGGATAGATCGGCAGCGCAAGGTTCTGGAACACGATCACCGGATGGCCGGCCGCCACCTCCTGCAGCACCGCCTCGAGCCGCGGCGCCAGGGCATAGCTCAGCAGGCCCTGGCGACGGGCCGCGGCCAGCATCTCCTGCTGCAACGCCCCTTTTCGGGCCGGCACATAAACCTGCTCCACCAGCTGCTCCGGGCGCACACTGACACCCGCCGCCGAAGCCACCATGGCCAATGTGGCCGGGCCGCACTCATAGTCCTCCTGGGGATAGAACGGCACCGAGCGGATCTCGGCCTGCGCCGGGATGGCCTCGGGCCAGGCCGCCTGCAGGCGGGCCAGCTGAGGGGGTGCGGCGCAGCCCGCGAGCAGCAGGGCGGCACAAAGCAAAACCCCCGCCAAGGCGAGGGTGCGGCGCCAAACGGCCAGCCCATTCATCGGACGGAGCGCGTGAAGGGGAAGACCTTGGTCAAGCCCATGATGTCGGTCACCAGCAGCACGATGAACACGGTGAACAGGACACCCAGCACATCCCCGCCTGCCGGCGCCTGATCGACGCGGCCAGCGAGTTGCTCGACTTCTTCGTCGGACATGGCACGCACGCGTTCGACGGCATCTTGGGGACGAACGCCATGGTCTTGCAGAGCCTGGCGCACGTCGTCACGTGCGAGGAAACGGTCGACGCGTTCGCGCGAACCGGAGGTGGTGGTCGCTTGGTCGGGGAGCACCTCGTCGGTGGTCACAAGCCTGGCGTGCGCGGTGAAGGGAACACCAGCCCAGGCGGTGGAGACGATCAGAAGGGATGCAACGTAGCGTTTGAAGTTTTTCATGCCGCCACTCTAGCGAGGCAAGCCGAGCAGCGTCAACGCGTCTTACAGACGGTCGACGCACCTTACACTTGTTCACATCAGGGTACGACGCAGCAGGTTCAAACGTTCGCTCACCAAGCCTGCGACAGGCAGGCTGAGTTACGGCGTCACCGGCATGCCGGTGGCAGGGTCCGTCGTCGATGCCGGCGTCGGGTACGCGTTGTTCACCGAGTTGTCCGTGGGCGTCTGCATGAGCTGCGGCGATGCCGCCACACCGGTTGGCAGTACTGGGGCCACCGGATTGGCAGCCAGCGCCGCAGTGCCGGCCGACACCTGGGCCTTGGAAATGGTGACGATGGCGTCCAGGAAATCCTTGTAGATCTGGCGTTCTGTCGCCGGGTCCGCATTGATGTTGGAGGCCAATTCGCAGGCGCGGTAAAGCAACTCCCTCGAGATCAGTACCGCCGGATTGCGGCCCCCGAGGTCCACGCCACCACGGGTTGCGCTCGAACCGATCTCGCCCAGGCCTCCCGCCTGGGCGGGCACGCCCAATTGCACACCTGAACTGCTGGTCGAGATGGCATCCGGCCCCGGCCCCCGGCAATAACGCTCCGTGGCACCGCGCTCCTTGAAGTAGGTGAACTGGCGGGCCGTATCAGCCGCCACCACGTCGACACCCTGACGATCGATCAGCATCTCGGCCCGACCGCTCTGAGGGGACGAGGTACCGCACCCGCCCAGCGACATGAACGTCGCTGCCATCAGGATCATTCCAAGCTTTTGAAACCGCATGCCCCCCCCTTGCTCAAACTGCAAAAAAATGACAAGACCTAGTTCTGCGTGACCGGAAATGGCTCCGGCAGGAAACATCTGGGATTGGCGAAAGCAGCGATCACGCCGGTCACTCCGGTCGGATCAAATCCGCTGGCCCCGTCGAGCGCATCGATCGCGCTTTCACCCAGCTCCTGCTGGTACAACAAGTGCAGGCTGTTCATCGCATACTGCCGCTTGATGTAGTTCCGGGCGTCAGGCTTCAGGTTGGCCTTGACCAGACGATCGACCTCCGGCGTGGTCATGCCGGCAAAGTTGCTCATCAGCAGCTCGATCCAGCCTTCGCTGGTCTTGGCCAGCTGATAGCCGGCGCTTGCCCCACTCTTGACCAATTTGGCGGCCTTGATCTCGGACTGGAAACGGGCCATCAAACCCGACGTCGTGCCGTCAGTCAGGATATTCCAGGCCAGCACAGCAGGCGCAATCACCATGCTGGCCGTACTGCCGACACAGGTCTGGGTATCCTTGGCACAACCAGCCCCGCAGGCGGTCTTGCCCGCTTGGCAGTTCTCCCAGCAGAGGTTCGCCACGCCATGGAAGCCCGACTTGCATTGCGGGTAGCACAGACCCGCGTCCTCCTGCAGACCCGGCTGACAGATCATGGGCGTACCCGCCCCCCGGTCATGGGTCTTCTTGGCGATCGTGTCCGGCCCGCGGTAGCAGCTCACCCCGGTATTGGTGTAGCCGTCAGGGCAGCGGCTGTAGCAGAAGGCGCCCTTGCGTTCCATCCCTTGCGGGCATGTGGCATGGCTCAGGCTCTCCGATTTGGGCGGCCAGGCACGATAGCAGGACACGCCGGTGTTGTGAAAGTGACTGGGACAGTCGGCCGAGCGGATGCTCAGGTGCTGGGTCGATGCCGGACGGGTACACAGGGCCCCCGTGTCGACATAGCCGGCCGGACAGTGCTCCCAGCAGACCGGACCAGCACCGCCGTAGCCCTCAGGGCACCTGGGATAGCACAAGGCGCCGTTCTTCTCCTGCTCAGGGGTGCAGGTACTCAAAGGAACACCGGCATGCCGGTCATAACTTTGGCGGTAGCAATAGGGCTGCCGCGCACTCGCCACCTGATCCGCGATCCAGCGGATTACCGCGTTCGTATCAGCCTTGCTGAGCGGGGGCGTCTGCTGGGCCTGGAGCGGCAGGGCCACGAAGCAGAGCAGGTACACCAGGCCCCAGACGGAACGAATCAGATGCCTCATGGTCTCTCCAGAACCTGCCCCTCAATCAGGCAAGTCAATTTGGCCAAGCACCGCGTTCTGCGACGCGGCGTCACAAGCACCAGCACATAGGCAACGACGTCAAGGCATGCTAACGCAGCGTCACCTCATTGGCAACACGGCCACAATCCCAACCCCGGCGTCACACAGCGCGGGAGCCGCCATCAGCCGTTGATGTGCCGCAACTCGGCCAGGCGGGCCATGATGGCCGCGACATCGTGCTGCGACTCACCGCGTGACAGATAGGTTTCGAGGTCCCGCACCGCGGGCTCAACCTGCCCGAGTTCGGCATGCGCCAGCCCGCGATCACGGTACGCCTCCCAAGCCTGCGGCTGCAGCACCAGCAGACGGTCGAGCACCGCCACCTGGCGCGCCCAGTCCTCGTGCGAAGCATGGATTTCCTTCAGGTTGTGCAACATGCGAGCGATGATGTCGCGTGCCGGCGTCACCTGCAGGTACAGACCCAGCGGCGCCTCCAGCTCGTCGAGCAGGCCATGGCGACGTCGGAACGGTTCCAGCCGCTCTGCCAGAGCCTCACGGCTGAGCGACTGGCCGGTGAAAGGGTCGATCACGACCTGGCCATGCGGCAGGTTGACCTTGACCATGAAATGCCCCGGGAAGCCCACGCCGCGCGCGGCCAGCCCGAGTCCTTGCGCCAGCTCCAGCCAGAGTACCGCCAGCGAGATCGGAATACCACGCCGGCTGTGCAGCACCACGTTGAGGTAGCTGTTACCCGGATCGTAGTAGTCATTGACGTTGCCGCGGAAATGCAACTCACGGAAGAAGTACTGGTTGAGCATGCGCAAGCGGTGACTGGCCGGCGCATCGGCCGGAATGCGGCGCTTGAGCCGGTCCAACAGCTGGTCGACCTCGGCCAGCACCTGCTGCACGTCCAGTTGCGGGTATTCGTCCTGCGCCAGGCTGATGGCCGCCTCCAGCAATGGAAACTGCGCGTCGCTCTGCACCAGCGTACGGAAGTATTCCAGCGGCGAGGGAGCGACCAGGGACAGGTTCATGGGAAAGGTCATGTCGTCTCGGACCTGAGCATTTTGCTCCGGTTGTCGGGCCTTGACCAGCCTGCGTCAGCGCCGGATGAACTGGCGCAGCTTGAGGCCCGCGGCCCAGGCCGCCCCGAAATACACCGCGCCCGCGCCAACCAGCACCAGCGCCAGCAGGCCGATGCGCGCCCAGGCCTGCGCCTGCAGTTGCGTCCAGTGAAATGTCGAGGCGGCCCACATCAGGAACACCGCCAGCAAGGCACTGGCCGCCAGCACCTGCAGCACGAAGACACCCCAGCCCGGCGCCGGCCGATAGCTGCCGCGCCGCAGCAAGCCCAGCAGCAGCCACAGGGCGTTGATCAGCGCGCCCAGCCCGATGGACAACGACAGCGCCGCGTGCTGGTACAGCGGTACCAGGCCGATGTTGAGCAACTGGGTGATGACCAGCACCACGATGGCGATGCGCACCGGGGTACGGATGTCCTGGCTGGCGTAGTAGCCCGGCGCCAGCACCTTGACGGCGATCACGCCGACGAGCCCGACGCCCCACCCCATCAGCGCCACGGCCGTCTGCTGCACGTCGCGCTCGCTGAAAGCCCCATAGTGGTAGAGCACCGCCACCAGCGGTTTGGCAAAGGTCAGCAGGGCCAGCGCACACGGCACCGCCAGCAGGACCACCAGGCGCAGGCCCCAGTCGAGCATGCCGGAATAACGCACCACGTCGTTCGACGCCTTGGCGGCCGCCAGTTGCGGCATCAGCACCACCCCCAACGCCACGCCCAGCAAGGCGGTCGGGAATTCCATCAGACGGTCGGCATAACTCAGCCAGCTCACGCTGCCGGGTGCCAGGTGCGAGGCGATCTGCGTGTTGATCAGCAACGAAATCTGCGCCACGCTCACGCCCAGCAGCGCCGGCACCATCAGCTTGGCGACACGCTGGGTATGCGGGTCGCGCCAGGCCGTGCGTACGGCGGCCGGGCTCAGTCCGATGCTCGGCCACAACCCGAGACGGCGCAGCGCCAGCAACTGCACGGCCAGTTGCAGCACGCCGCCCACCATTACGCCCATGGCCAGGGCATAGATCGGCTCGACGCCCAGCTGATTGAACCAGGGCGCCCCAAACCAGGCGGCGGCAATCATGGCCAGGTTCAGCAGCACCGGCGTGGCGGCCGGTACGGCAAAGCGCTTCCAGGTGTTGAGCACACCGGCGGCCAGTGCCACCAGCGACATGAAGGCGATGTAGGGGAACATCCAGCGTGTCATGACGACCGCCGCGTCGAAGGCATTGCCGGCGTCCATCTGCCGCAAGCCGCTGGCCATGGCCCAGACCAGCAGTGGCGCCACTAGCACGCCCAGCACGCTGACTGCCAGCAGCACCCAGGCCAGCACCGTGGCCACGCGATCGATCAGCAGGCGGGTGGCCGCCTCGCCTTCCTGCGCCTTGCTGGCTGCCAGCACCGGCACAAAAGCCTGGCTGAAGGCGCCCTCGGCAAACAGGCGGCGAAACAGGTTGGGGATGCGGAAGGCGACGTTGAAGGCGTCGGTCAGGGCACTGGCGCCAAAGGTGGCGGCAATCAGCAGCTCGCGCGCCAAGCCCGTGATGCGGGACACCAGGGTCAGGAGGGAAACCGTCGAGGCGGCTTTGAAGAGGCTCACGGCAACAGCATCCTGTTCTCACTCAATAACTGCCCCGAGTGTAGCCCGGCCGACCGGCGGCTGAGTGCCCGCTCACCTGCCCTGCAACAAACTGGTACAATGGTCGGCTTTGCTGACATCATCCACAGACACAAGGAACTACTGATATGGCATCTGGAAAGCCGAAGAAAAAGAACCCGCGCCTGGCGTCGGGCCGTAAACGCGCACGTCAGGACGTGAAGCTGAATGCAGCCAACACCTCCCTGCGCTCCAAATACCGCACTGCCGTGAAGAACGTCGAGAAGGCTGTTCTGACCGGTGACAAGGCCAAGGCCACCGAACTGTTTGCCAAGATGCAAGCCGTGGTGGACACCGTGGCCGACAAGGGCATCTTCCACAAGAACAAGGCCGCTCGCGACAAGAGCCGCCTGTCTGCCAAGGTCAAGGCCCTGGCCGCCGCCTGATCACCAGGCACATCGCACGGAAGGGTTCGCCCTTCTGCCGTTTGTAACGGGTGCGCTGTCAGCAAAGCAAAAAGCCGCTCACTGAGCGGCTTTTTTGTTGCCTGGAAAGAAAACGCTGGTCAGGCGATGGGTTGGCCTTTGCCGTCACCCTCGCGCACCTGCAGCTCATTGTCGCGGGCGAAGTTCATGCAGAAGTCCCAGGCCATGGGCTCGGCGTCGCGCAGGTCGCGGTGCACCACGACGCACTTCACGCCGTCGAGCGTGGTCGGAATGCACCAGGGGGAATAACCGAGATGGCTGCCAGGTTGCGGCCCGCCCGGGCGGAACTGGCTCATGACGCCCGCCAAGCGCTCGGCCCAGTCGCTGGGACGGAAAGTCTTACCCGTGCGGGAGAGTCCCAGGATGAAGACTTCTTTGGCGGCGTTGGAAACCATCAGACAGATACTAATTGCGGCGGTTCAGATGGGGAAGATGCGCGGACATGCCGTCTTGCGCACCCGGCCCATCAGGGCACAGCCGACCGGACGCGGGCTGGGTACAGCGGCTGGACCGGTCTTGGTGGGGTTGGAAGTATTGTATCTTATATAAGACCAAACCACGATCTGAAATGCCGCCATCCTGGCCGCAGCGCCGCCCTCCCCTGGATCCGGCCGCCACCGCCGCACTCTGGGTCTAAAATCACGGCTCAACGGCCCAACCTGCGTTGGGCCGCCTTGTTTTGTGCCACAACGGAGTGTGAAAACCATGAACGCCGCCGCCCCGCAAATCATTGAAGCCGCGTCGCCGCACGTGATGAACACCTACGGCCGTGTGCCGATCGCTCTGTCGCACGGCCAGGGCTGCCGCGTCTGGGACATCAACGGCAAGCAGTACCTCGACGCGCTGGGCGGCATTGCGGTCAACACCCTGGGCCACAACCACCCCAAGCTGGTGCCGGCACTGCAGGACCAGCTGAGCAAGCTGATCCACACCTCCAACTACTACCATGTGCCCGGCCAGGAACAACTTGCCAGCATGCTGGTGGAACGTTCCGGCATGAGCAACGTCTTCTTCTGCTCCACCGGCCTGGAAGCCAATGAGGCCGCGCTGAAACTGGCGCGCAAGTTCGGCCACGACAAGGGCATCGAGAAACCCGAGATCGTGGTGTACGAACGCGCCTTCCACGGCCGCTCCATCGCCACCCTCAGTGCCACTGGCAACCCCAAGGTGCAGGCAGGCTTCGGGCCGCTGGTCGAAGGTTTCATCCGTGTGCCGCTCAACGACATCGAGGCACTGAAGAAAGCCACCGCTGGCAACCCGAACGTGGTGGCGGTGTTCTTCGAGACCATCCAGGGTGAAGGCGGCATCAACCCGATGCGCGCCGAGTACTTGCGCGCGGTGCGCCAGCTCTGCGACGAACGCGACTGGCTGATGATGATTGACGAGGTGCAGTGCGGCATGGGCCGCACCGGCAAATGGTTTGCCCACCAGTGGGCCGGCATCCAGCCGGACGTGATGCCGCTGGCCAAGGGCCTGGGCTCCGGCGTGCCCGTGGGCGCGGTGGTGGCCGGCCCCAAGGCTGCCAACATCTTCCAGCCCGGCAACCATGGCACCACGTTCGGCGGCAACCCGTTGGCCATGCGCGCCGGCATCGAGACCATTCGCATCATGGAAGAGGATGGCCTGCTGGAGAATGCAGCGCGCGTCGGCGCCCACCTCAAGGGTGCACTGGAACGCGCCCTGGGCGGCAACCCCGGCGTCAAGGAAATCCGTGGACAGGGCCTGATGCTCGGCGTGGAGCTGACCAAGCCCTGCGGCGTGCTGGTCAACCGCGCTGCAGAGGCTGGCCTGCTGATCAGCGTCACCGCCGACAGCGTCGTGCGCCTGGTGCCGCCGCTCATCATGACCGAAGCCGAGGCCGATGAAGTGGTGCGCCTGCTGGTGCCACTGATTCAGCAAGTCCTGGCTGAAGCCTGAAGTTTCCGGAATACAGCGACATGAGCCTCAAGCATTACCTGCAGTTCACCGACCTGACCGCCGACGAGTACGCCTACCTGTTCGAGCGCGCGGCGCTGATCAAGAAGAAGTTCAAGGCCTACGAGAAGCACCAGCCGCTGGTGGACCGCACGCTGGCGATGATCTTCGAGAAGGCCTCCACCCGCACCCGCGTGAGCTTCGAGGCCGGCATGTACCAGCTCGGCGGCAGCGTGGTGCACCTGACCACCGGCGACAGCCAGCTCGGCCGCGCCGAGCCGATCGAGGACAGCGCCCGCGTCATCAGCCGCATGGTGGACTTGGTGATGATCCGCACCTACGGTCAGGACAAGATCGCTCGTTTTGCCGAGTACTCGCGTGTGCCGGTCATCAACGGCCTGACCAACGAGTACCACCCCTGCCAGATCATGGCCGACATCTTCACCTACATCGAGCACCGTGGCAGCATCCGCGGCAAAACGGTAGCCTGGGTCGGCGACGGCAACAACATGGCCAACACCTGGCTGCAGGCGGCCGAACTGCTGGGCTTCACGGTGCACGTCAGCACCCCCAGCGGCTACGAGATCAACCCGGCTGTCGCCGGCGTCAAGAGCGACTGCTACAAGGTCTTCAAAGATCCGATGCAGGCCTGCGCCGGCGCCGACCTGGTGACCACCGACGTCTGGACCAGCATGGGCTATGAAGCCGAGAACGAAGCCCGCAAAAAAGCCTTCGCCGACTGGTGCGTAGACGCCGAGATGATGCGCGCCGCCAAGTCCGATGCGCTGTTCATGCACTGCCTGCCGGCACACCGTGGCGAGGAAGTTGAGGCCGAGGTCATCGACGGCCCGCAATCGGTGGTGTGGGATGAGGCGGAGAACCGCCTGCATGTGCAGAAAGCCCTGATGGAGTATCTGTTGCTCGGGAAACTCTGATGACGGCCTGCACGAGTTGCGGCGCCTGCTGTTCCTGGTGCCGCGTCGACTTCTCGATCTACGAACTGGAAGGCAATGGCGGCCAAGTGCCGGTGGGGCTGACCGTCGAGGTCAACGGCAACACCGCCCGCATGCGTGGCACTGACCACTGGCCGCCGCGCTGCGCCGCTCTCACCGGCAAGCTCGGCGAGTCGGTCGCCTGCGGCATCTACGAGTGGCGCCCCTCGCCCTGCCGCGAGTTCGAGGAAGGCAGCGACGGCTGCCACCGCGCCCGTGCCAAGGTCGGCTTGCCGCCGCTGCCGGCCTGAGCCCTTCCGCTGCCGCAGCCGCCACAGGCACTGCAGCTGCCGCAGGCGCCCGCCGATTCCGGTGTCCGCGCCCCCCACCGCTGCCGCCAACGGGCCGGCAGCCAACGCCAGACCAGATACAGCGCCGCCGCAACCACGATCAGTCCAGCCCAGAACTCCTGGCTCATGCGATGCCTCCGGCGCCCAGCCACAAGGCCAAGCGGAAGGTGATGAAGCTGGCCAGGTAGGCCAACGTAAACAGGTAGCCAGCCAGCAGCAGTGGATAGCGCCAGTTGTTGGTCTCGCGCCGAACGGTCACCAGGGTCGACACACACTGGGGCGCAAACACGTACCAGACCAACAAGGACAGTGCCGTAGCCAGCGACCAGCTCTGGGCAATCAGCGGCCCGAGCTGGGACGCCACATCGTCGCCGGTGGCCGACAGGGCATAGACCGTTCCCAGTGCCCCCACCGCCACCTCACGCGCGGCCATGCCGGGCACCAGGGCGATCGAAATCTGCCAGTTGAAGCCGATGGGCGCGAACAGCGGCTCGATGGCGCGACCGAGCTGCCCCGCCCAGCTGTACTGGATCGCCGGACCGACGGCACCAGCCGGCGCTGCCGGGTAACTGGATAGGAACCAGAGCAGGACCATCAGCGCCAGGATGATGCCGCCCACGCGCTGCACGAACATCAGGGCCCGCGCGTACAGCTCGCGCGCCAGGTTGCGCAGATGCGGCCAACGGTAGGCCGGCAGTTCCATGACCAGCGGCGTCGGCCGCGCCTGCCCGTGCAGCAGCATGCTCACACCGGCCACCGCCATCGCCGACAGGATGCCGCCGACATACAGCACAAACAGCACCAGCCCCTGCAGGTTGAACACGCCAGCCACTGTGCGCTCGGGAATGAAGGCGCCGATCAGCAGGGCATAGACCGGCAGGCGGGCCGAACAGGTCATCAGCGGCGCGATCATGATGGTCGTCAGCCGGTCCTGCCAATGCGTGATGGTGCGCGTGGCCATGATGCCCGGCACGGCGCAGGCGAAGCTGGAGAGCAGCGGGATGAAGGACCGCCCCGACAGGCCGACCGTTCCCATGACCCGGTCAAGCAGAAAGGCTGCGCGTGGCAGGTAGCCCGAATCCTCCAGCGCCAGGATGAAGAGGAACAGGATCAGGATCTGCGGCAGGAAGACCAGTACGCCGCCCGCGCCGGCCAGCACACCATCGACCAACAGGCTCTGCAGCGCCCCGGCCGGCATCGCCGCGCGCAGGGCCTCGCCCAGCCACTCGACGCCGTGGCGGATTCCGTCCATCGGCAGCGCAGCCCAGCTGAACACGGCCTGGAACATCAGGAACAGGGTCGCCGTCAGCAGCAGCATGCCCCACAACGGATGCAGCACCACGCGGTCAATGGCATCGTCACGCTGCAGGCTGTTGGCCGGGCTGCGCACGGCCTGCTGCAGGATGTGGCGCACCTCCTGCTGCGTAGTGATCACCTGCGCCACATCCGGGCGCTGCCAGCCTGCCACCGTCGGCCGCACTGCTGAAGTGGCCGCAGGCTCGAGTGTGTCGAGCAGGGTCAGCAAGTCGCGGGCCCCTTCCGGCCGCACACCCACCGTTTCCACCACCGGCATGCCCAGCGCCTGCGACAAGGCAGCCCGGTCCACCTCGATGCCGAGCCGCCGGGCGCGATCGCTCATGTTCAGCGCCAGCACCATGGGCAAGCCCAGGGCCCGCGCTTCCAACACCAGGCGCAGGTTCAGGCGCAGGTTGGTGGCATCCACCACGCACACCAGCAACTCCGGCAGCGGCTCATCAGCACGCTGGCCGGTCACCACGTCGCGCGTGATGGCCTCATCGGCGCTGAAGGCATTGAGGCTGTAGGCACCCGGCAGGTCCAGCACTCGCACTTGGCGCCCGGCCGGCGTCTGCAACTGACCGGCCTTGCGCTCAACCGTCACCCCTGCGTAGTTGGCCACCTTCTGGCGGCTGCCTGTCAGCAGATTGAAGAGCGCGGTCTTGCCGCAGTTGGGGTTGCCCAGCAGAGCCAGCCGTAAGGGCGGCAGCGCGGCGGCCGTCATGCCCCACCTCCGGGGCGCACCCGGACCAGCTGCGCCTCATGCCGGCGCAGCGCAAACGTCGATTGGCCGATCCGCACCGCCAACGGGTCGTTGCCCGGATGCCCCTGGGCAATCACGCGCACCCGCTCCCCGGGCAGAAAACCGATCTCGATCAGGCGCAGCACCAACTCTGTGTCCTGCGGCTGCGCGACGGCCCCCACGTCGACCACCACGGCCTCAGTCTGCCGCGGCAACTCAGGCAGCCCGATGACGGCCGCCGCCATTGCCGGCGGACTCTCTACAGTAAGGTTCATGACAATAGCAAATGAAAACTATTCTCATTCTACGCCATCCCCCTGCGAGTACCCTGCCATCGCAGCGCTCACGCGCCCGGCCCCCGGTACAGCCAAGGCACGTCCAGCAGCCGTTCACCGAGCAGCCTGAGGGACGCGTCGCGCGCCCAGGCCATGGGGCCGTCGAGATGGAAGATTTCACCGTTGCGGATGGCGCGCGCCTGCACGCGGGCATTGCGCTGCCAGCGGTTGAGCGCATAGCGGCTCAGCATCGTGGCGACGTCCAGCACCTCGTCCACCTGCGCCAGGCAGCGCCCGAGCTCGGCGGCGTCCTCGATCGCCATGCCGGCGCCCTGCGCCATATAGGGCCGCATTGGATGCGCGGCATCACCCAGCAGGGCCACCCGCCCCTGCGCCATCTCGGCCGCGCTCGCCATCGGCACCCGGTCGCACAGCACCCACAGGCGCCAGTCAGGAATGGCCTCGATCAGCGCACGCAAGGGGTGGCACACCTGGGCCAGATGGACTTGCAGGTCGGCGCCGTTGGCACTGTGGTCCCAATCCTCCAGGCCGCCATGCACATGGCCGTGCACGATGGCCACCACGTTCAGCCATTCGCCGCCGCGCACGGGGTACTGCACCACGTGCAGGCGCGGCCCGAGCCAGGCGGTGATCTGCTGGCTGCGCAGCGCGGCCGGCAGGCTGGCTTGCGGCAGCATGGCGCGGTAGGCCAGATGACCGGCCACGCGCGGCGGGCCATCGTGCAGCAGTTGTGTGCGCACCCGGCTCCACAGGCCGTCGGCGCCCACCAAGGCATCGCCTTCCACCGCCAAACCGGCCGCGGTATGCAACGTCACCGCCTCGGGTGTTTCGGCAAAGTGGCTCAGGGTCTGATCCAGCTGCAGCCAGACCTCGTCACGCTCGCGTACGGCGGCCAGCAGCAACTGGTGCAGATCGGCCCGATGGATGGTGGCATAAGGCGCGCCATAACGCTGCGCCATCGCCTGCCCCATGCGCAGCACGCCGAGTTCGACACCGGAGACGGCATGACGCACCTGCAGCCGCTCGGGAAACGCGGCCACCGCCTGCAGCGCGGCAGACAGGCCCCAGCCCTGCAGGAGACGCACGACGTTCGGACCGATCTGGATCCCGGCGCCGACTTCGCCGAACTGCAACGCCTGCTCGTACAGGCGCACCTGCCAGCCGGCGCGCGATGCCGCCAGCGCGGCGGCCAGGCCGCCGATGCCACCGCCGGCGATCAAAACCTGTTTCGCGACCTGTGAACTCATGAGCGGCAATTCTGCCCCACCTAAGCCTTGATTCCGGTCAGGTCCTACTCAACGCGCGTGATGGCCGTCGGCTTGAAGCCCAGATCGGCCGCCTTGCCCTTGCGGCCCCGGGCGGCACGGGCGTTGTTGAGGCTGCGGATCTCCAGCGTCTCCTCGCGTGCCTTGCCGCCACGGCCGATACCCTCGATCTTCACGCTGCGCGTGTAGGCCGCTGCACCCGCCAGCGTGTCCTTGGCCTCCAGATCCAGCAGCATCAGGCCGCGGCCGCCATTGGCCATGGGCTTGAGCTCGGAGATCTCGAAGGTCAGGATGCGGCCGCCGGTGGAGGCGCAGGCCACGTGCGTGGCCGGGGTGTACAGCGCCGAGCTGCTACCGCCAGCCGGCGCCGGCACGTTGGCCGGGGAAGGACGGCACACGGTATCGCCCTCGTTGCAGGTGATGAAGGCCTTGCCGCCCTTCTGGCGCGACACCATGTTCTCCACCGTGGCCAGGAAACCGTAGCCAGCCGAGGTGGACAGCAGCAGCCAGGCGTTGGCCGGGCCCGCGTAGTAATGCGCCAGCTGCGTGCCGGCTTCCAGTTCGATCAGCGTCGTGACCGGCTGGCCGTCGCCGCGCGCGCCGGGCAGGCTGGCCACCGGCACCGAGTAGACACGCCCGTTGGAGCCGAACACCAGCAGCGTGTCCACGGTGCGGCACTCGAAGGTGCCGTACAGGCCGTCGCCGGCCTTGAAGGCGAAGCTGGCGGCGTCGTGGCCGTGGCCGGTGCGCGCGCGCACCCAGCCCTTTTCCGACACCACCACCGTCACCGGTTCGTCAACCACCTTGACCTCGGCCACGGCCTTCTTCTCGGCCTGGATCAGCGTGCGGCGCGCGTCGGCAAACACCTTGGCGTCGGCCTCGATCTCCTTCACCATCAGCCGGCGCAGCGCGGCCGGGCTGCCCAGAATTTCTTCCAGCTTGCCCTGCTCCTCGCGCAGCTCCTTGAGTTCCTGCTCGATCTTGATGGCTTCCAGCCGTGCCAATTGGCGCAGGCGGATTTCCAGGATGTCTTCGGCCTGCCGCTCTGACAGACGGAAGCGTTCGATCAGCGCCGCCTTCGGCTCATCCGACTGGCGGATGATGGCAATCACCTCGTCGATGTTGAGCAGCACCAGCTGCCGGCCTTCGAGGATGTGGATGCGGTCCAGCACCTTGTCCAGGCGGTGGCGCGAGCGACGCTCGATGGTGCTTTGGCGGAAGGCGATCCATTCCTCCAGCATCTGACGCAGCGACTTCTGCGTAGGACGGCCGTCCAGCCCCACCATGGTGAGGTTGATGGGGGCCGAGGTTTCCAGGCTGGTGTGCGCCAGCAAGGTGGTGATGAGCTCCTGCTGCTCGATGCGGCTGGTCTTGGGCTCGCATACCAGGCGCACCGGTGCGTCCTTGCTCGACTCGTCGCGCACCCCGTCCAGCACCGCCAGCACCGTGGCCTTGATCTGGTTCTGCTCCTGCGTCAGCGCCTTCTTGCCGGCCTTGACCTTGGGGTTGGTCAGCTCCTCGATCTCTTCCAGCACCTTCTGCGTGCTGACACCCGGCGGCAGCTCGGTCACCACCAGCTGCCACTGACCGCGCGCCAGCTCCTCGATCTTCCAGCGCGCGCGCACCTTCAGGGACCCGCGGCCGGTACGGTAGGCCTCGGCAATATCGGACGCGGGGCTGATGATCTGGCCGCCACCGGGGTAGTCCGGTCCTGGCAGCAGCGTCAGCAACTCGTCGTCGGCCAGCTTGGGGTTCTTGATCAGCGCCACACAGGCCTGCGCCACCTCGCCCAGGTTGTGGCTCGGGATCTCGGTGGCCAGACCGACGGCAATGCCGGACGCGCCATTGAGCAGCGTGAACGGCAAGCGCGCCGGCAACTGCTTCGGCTCCTCGGTGGAGCCGTCGTAGTTGGGTTGAAAGTCCACCGTGCCCTCGTCAATCTCGTCGAGCAGCAGGTTGGAGATCTTGGCGAGGCGCGCTTCGGTGTAGCGCATCGCGGCCGCACCGTCACCGTCGCGGCTGCCGAAGTTGCCTTGACCGTCGATTAGCGGGTAGCGCTGCGCGAAGTCCTGTGCCATGCGCACCAGCGCGTCGTAGGCGGCCTGGTCACCGTGCGGGTGGAAACGACCCAGCACGTCACCGACCACGCGCGCGCTCTTGACCGGCTTGGCCGCCGTGTTGCCGCTGGGACCGCTGTAGCCCAGGCCCATGCGCGACATGGCATAGAGGATGCGGCGCTGCACCGGCTTCTGGCCGTCGGACACGTCGGGCAGCGCGCGGCCCTTGACCACGGACAGCGCGTATTCAAGGTAGGCCTGCTGGGCATAGCTGGCCAGGGCCAGGGCGTCACCGCCGCCGGCGTCGGCAGCGAAATCGAGGGTCGGCTGATCGCTCATGGGAAAACTAGTCGGACTCGGACAAGGAAGGATTCGGCATTGCCGCCACCTGCAGGGCGGGCATGTTGCCGCGGCCGGCGGCACCGCCGGCCAGATTCAGGGCAGGACGCCCGGGCGCCGGACGCAGCGTGGGCGGTTTGAGCACCGCGTACAGCTGCAGCACGGTGCGCACGTAGTTCTGCGTTTCGCGATAAGGCGGGATGCGGTTGCCGGCGCGTTGTACCGCGCCCTCACCGGCGTTGTAGGCCGCCAACGCCAGTTCGGGCTGACCAGGGAACAGGGCCAGCAAATCGCGCAAGTAGCGTGCACCAACGCGGATATTGGTCCGCGGGTCAGCCAGCTTCTGCTCCACCGGCGTGCGGGCGTCACCCGCCACGCCATAACGCTGCGCCGTGGCCGGCATGATCTGCATCAGCCCGACTGCGCCCTTGGGCGACACCGCCTGCGCATCGAAACCGGATTCAGCTGCGATGAGCGCCTGCAGCAGCTCGTAATCGATACCGTGCTGGCGGGCCGCCTCGCGCAGCAGGTGCTTGACCTGCTTGTAGCTCGGCGACACCTCGAAGAAGGCAATCAGCTTGGGCGGCACGGTGGGCACCGCCACCGGGCGCAGGCCGCCGGGGGCCGTCGCGTCGGCCGAACGCGAGAACAGCTCGTAGCGCGCGTCCAGCCGCTCGGGCGCGAAGTGCGCCACACCCTGGCCGTCGATGTAGCCCCAGATGTCGGCTCGCGCGGATTGCTGCGAAAACAATAGCACGCCACACAGTAGCAGCAAGGCCAGAGGTCGGAAAAGACCTGCAACACCGGGCAGGTCGGAGCGGTGGGCATGCATCAGATGTCCACCTCGACCGAATCGCCGTGCAGCTCCATCAGTTCACGCCGCGCCGCTGCCTCGCCCTTGCCCATGAGCTGGGTGATCAGGCCCTCGGTCTGCAGGAAATCGAACTGGCCCAGCTGCACGCGCAGCAGACGGCGCGTGTCCGGGTTGAGCGTGGTTTCCCACAGCTGCTCGGCGTTCATCTCGCCCAGGCCCTTGAAGCGGCTGATCTGGCAACGCTCCTTGGGCACGCCGTCCTTGGCGCATTTGTCGAGGATGGCGGTGAGCTCGCCTTCGTCCAGGGCGTAAGCCTTGGTGGCCGGCTTCTTGCCGCGTGCCGGCACGTCGACACGGAACAGCGGCGGGCGCGCCACGTAGACATGGCCGGCCTCGATCAGCTTGGGGAAGTGGCGGAAGAACAGGGTAAGCAGCAGCACCTGGATGTGCGAGCCGTCCACGTCGGCATCGGACAGGATGCAGACCTTGCCGTAGCGCAGGCCGCTCAAATCCGGCGTGTCATTGGGCCCGTGCGGATCGACGCCGATGGCCACCGCGATGTCGTGGATCTCGGTGTTGGCAAACAGGCGGTCGCGTTCGACCTCCCAGGTGTTGAGCACCTTGCCGCGCAGCGGCAGGATGGCCTGGCACTCCTTGTCGCGCCCCATCTTGGCGCTGCCGCCGGCCGAGTCGCCCTCGACCAGGAAGACCTCGTTGTGGCTGGTATCGCGGCTCTCGCAGTCGGTCAGCTTGCCCGGCAACACGGCCACGCCGGAACCCTTGCGCTTCTCGACCTTCTGGCCGGCGCGCTGGCGCGTCTGCGCCGCCTTGATGGCCAGCTCGGCCAGCTTCTTGCCGTACTCGACGTGCTGGTTGAGCCACAGCTCCAGCGCCGGACGCACGAAGCTCGACACCAGGCGCACCGCGTCACGCGAGTTCAGGCGTTCCTTGATCTGGCCCTGAAACTGCGGGTCCAGCACCTTGGCGCTCAACACATAGCTGGCGCGCGCGAACACGTCTTCCGGCAGCAGCTTGACGCCCTTGGGCAAGAGGCTGTGCAGTTCGATGAAACTCTTGACGGCGTTGAACAGGCCGTCGCGCAGGCCGCTGTCATGCGTGCCGCCGGCGCTGGTGGGGATCAGGTTGACGTAGCTCTCGCGCACGGGCGCGCCGTCTTCGGTGAAGGCCACGGCCCAGGCCGCGCCCTCGCCTTCGGCGAAGCTGTCGTTGCCGCCGTCGGCATAGCCCTCGCCGGCGAAGAGCGGGATCACCGGATCGGCGTTCAGGGTCTGCAGCAGGTAGTCGCCCAGGCCGCCTTTGTATTGCCAGCTCTGCGTCTCTTTGGTCTTCTCATTGAGCAGCGAAACGCTCACACCCGGCATCAGCACCGCCTTGCTGCGCAGCAGGTGGGTGAGCTCGCCCATGGGCAAGGCAGCCGACTCAAAGTACTTGGCATCAGGCCAGACGCGCACCGTGGTGCCCTGCTTGCGGTCGCCCTCGCCGGCCGGCCGCGCCTGCAGCGGCTGCGTTACATCGCCGCCCTCGAACACCAGGTGCGCCACCTGCCCTTCGCGGTAGCTGGTGGCCTCCAGCCGCTTGGCCAGCGCGTTGGTCACAGACACACCGACACCGTGCAGGCCGCCCGAAAAGCTGTAAGCGCCGCCCTTGCCCTTGTCGAACTTGCCGCCGGCATGCAGCCGGGTGAACACCAGCTCGATCACCGGTGCCTTCTCTTCCGGGTGCAGGCCGAAGGGGATGCCGCGGCCGTCGTCCTCGACGCTGACCGAACCGTCGGCATGCAGCGTGACCTTGATCTTCTTGCCAAAGCCGGCCAGCGCCTCGTCGGCCGCGTTGTCCAGCACTTCCTGGATGATGTGCAGCGGGTTGTCGGTGCGGGTGTACATACCCGGGCGCTGCTTGACCGGCTCCAGTCCCTTGAGGACGCGGATGGAGCCTTCGGAGTAATCGGTGGTAGGTTTCAGAGCCATGGCCGGCAATTGTAGTCGCTCGCCATAAAAACAACTGGATACATGTACAGCCCACATCGGGGGGCGACAGCACGCCACGGACAGATTGGCTACAGTTCGGGGATGAGCACACACAACAAGAAACTCCCCATGGCCCAGGTGCTGATCTGCGGCGCGCTGATCGTCACCCTGTCCATGGGCATCCGCCACGGCTTCGGCCTGTGGCTGCAACCCGTCACCCAGACCCAGGGCTGGACGCGCGAGACCTTCGCGCTGGCGATGGCGATCCAGAACCTGACCTGGGGCTTCGCCGGCATCTTTGCCGGCATGCTGGCCGACAAGTTCGGCGCCTTCAAGGTCATCCTCGGCGGCGCCATCCTCTACGCCCTGGGCCTGATCGGCATGGCCCACGCGCCGACCCCGCTGATGTTCGCCCTGACCTGCGGCGTGCTGATCGGCATGGCGCAAGCCGGCACCACCTATGCCGTGATCTACGGCGTGATCGGCCGCAACGTCAGTCTGGAGAAACGCTCCTGGGCCATGGGCGTGGCGGCGGCCGCCGGCTCCTTTGGCCAGTTCCTCATGGTGCCGACCGAAGGCTGGCTCATCAGCAGCCTGGGCTGGCAACAGGCACTGGTGGCGCTGGGCATGGCGGCCTTGCTCATCATTCCGCTGGCCTGGGGCCTGCACGAACCGGGCTTTGCCGGTGGCGCTACGCCACCCAAGCGGGAACAGACCATCATGCAGGCGCTGCGCGAGGCCTTTGCCTACCCCAGCTTCCAACTGCTGATGGCGGGCTACTTCGTCTGCGGCTTCCAGGTGGTGTTCATCGGTGTGCACATGCCGAGCTACCTGAAGGACCACGGCCTGTCGCCCCAGGTGGCCAGCTATTCGCTGGCGCTGATCGGCCTCTTCAATGTGTTCGGCACCTACGCCGCCGGCGCGCTGGGCCAGCGCCTGGCCAAGAAGAAGATCCTGGCCTTCATCTACTTCGCCCGCTCCATCGCCATCACGCTGTTCCTGCTGGCGCCGCTCACCCCCACCAGCGTCTACATCTTCTCGGCCGTGATGGGTCTGCTGTGGCTGTCCACGGTGCCGCCGACCAACGCCGTGGTGGCGCAGATCTTCGGTGTGGCGCACCTGTCGATGCTGGGCGGTTTCGTCTTTTTCAGCCACCAGATCGGCTCCTTCATGGGTGTGTGGTTGGGCGGCTACCTGTATGACCAGACCGGCAGCTACGACATCGTCTGGTACATCGCCATTGCCCTGGGGGTGCTGGCCGCGCTGGTCAACCTGCCGGTGCGCGAGGCCGCCATCGCCCGCCACAAGGCCCACGCGGCGGCGCAGGCATGAACACCGGACCCAAGCTGTGGCGCAAAGGGCTGGCCTATGCCGGTGCGCTGCTGGCCTTGCTGGCGGTCTTTGCGCTCTACACGCGGCCGGACTTCCTGGTCACCCTGGCCGACCAGCTCTGGGCCTGTTTCTGAATCTTTTCGACCTCCCGCCCTTACCCAACGGGCGCAATACGCTATGAAAACGATAGTGATCACGGGCGCCTCGGACGGCATCGGCGCCGAGCTAGCTCGCCAGCTGGCCCAACGACACGGCACCGACGCCGCCCTGGTGCTGGCCGCACGCAATGAAGCCGGGCTGCAGGAGGTGGCCACCCAATGCCGAGCGCAGGGCAGCACGGTGCTGGTGGCACCGACCGACGTCAGCGAACAGGCCCAATGCAGCGCCCTGGTGGCACGAAGCGTGGCTGAGTTCGGCCGCCTCGACACCCTGATCAACAACGCCGGTGTCTCGGCCCAGGCATTGTTTGAAGATGTCGAGGATCTGAGCTGGTACGAGCAGCTGATGCGCGTCAACTTGTGGGGCAGCGTCTGGTGCACCCACGCCGCGCTGCCGCACCTCAAGGCCAGCCGCGGCCAGGTGGTGGCGGTGTCGTCCCTGGCCGGTCTGGTGGGCGTGCCCGGCCGCACGGCCTATAGCGCCAGCAAATTCGCCATGACCGGCTTCTTCGAGGCCTTGCGCGCCGAGCTCAAGGGTGCCGGCGTTGGCGTCACCACCGCCTACCCGGGCGTGGTGGCGACGCAGATCCGTTACCGCGGCTACCGTGCCGACGGACAGCCCGCCGGGAAAAGTGGCCTGAAGGAAGACAAGGCCATGCCGGTGGAGGTCTGCGCCCGCCTGATCCTGGACGGCATGGCGCGCCGCCAGCGCGAGATCGTGATGGAGCCGCGCGCCAAGCTGGGCCGCTACCTCAAGCTGCTGGCGCCGGGCATGGTGGAGAACATGGCACTGGCCGCGCTCAAGGACGAGGTCAAACCGCGATGAGCAGCGCGCCGCTGCACGGCAGCGAGGCGCCGTCGGCCTGGGTACAGCGCTGGGCGCACCTGGTGCGCCCGGGCGGCACGGTGCTTGACGTCGCCTGCGGCCACGGCCGTCACATGCGCTGGTTCGCCGCACGTGGCCACCCGGTCACTGGCGTGGACCGTTCGCCCGAGGCCATTGCCGCTGTGTCCGCGCTGGGCGAGGCGCTGCAGGCCGACATCGAAAACGGCCCCTGGCCGCTGCGGCAGGACGGCGCGCTGCGGACCTTCGACGCCGTGGTGGTGACCAACTATCTCTGGCGCCCGCTGCTGCCGCTGATCCGCGACAGCCTGGCCGCCGGTGGCGTGCTGCTTTACGAAACTTTTACCCGCGGCAACGAGACCGTGGGCAAGCCCTCGCGCCCGGACTTCCTGCTGCAGCCGGGCGAGCTCTTGCAGGCCTGCGCCGGACTGCGGGTCGTGGCGTTTGAAGACGGCTACCTGGCCTCGCCCGAGCGCTTCGTGCAGCGCATCGCCGCCGTGCGGCCCGCACCAGCCGTGTCCACCGATGGCGCGCCGCCGCGTTACCCACTTTAGGGGCCGTTAGCCCTCGTTAGAATGCTTCTTTCGCCCGAACTTATTTCATTGCGGACATGACTTCCTCCTTCAGCCCAATCACCGGCAGCATCGTGGCCCTCGTTACCCCCCTGCACGAGGACGGTAGCGTCGACTACCCCACGCTGCGCAAACTGATTGACTGGCATATCGCCGAGGGCACCGACTGCATCGGCGTGGTGGGCACCACCGGCGAATCGCCCACCGTCAACGTGGACGAGCACTGCGAAATCATCCGCGTCTCGGTGGAGCAAGCCAAAGGCCGCGTGCCGATCATGGCCGGCTGCGGCGCCAATTCCACCGCCGAAGCCATCGAGCTGGCCCGCTTTGCGAAGAAGGTCGGCGCCGACTGCCAGTTGCAGGTCGTGCCCTACTACAACAAGCCCACTCAGGAAGGCCAGTACCGGCACTTCAAGGCCATCGCCGAGGCCGTGGGCGACCTGCCCATGGTGCTGTACAACGTGCCGGGCCGCAGCGTGGCCGATATGGCGCACGACACCGTGCTGCGTCTGGCGCAGGTGCCGGGCGTGGTCGGCATCAAGGAAGCCACCGGCAACATCGAGCGCGCCCAGTGGCTGATCCGCGAAGCGCCGAAAGGCTTCTCGATCTACTCCGGTGACGACCCGACCGCGGTCGCCTTGATGCTGTGCGGCGGCCAGGGCAACATCAGCGTCACCGCCAACGTGGCGCCGCGTCTGATGCACGAGTTGTGCGTGGCCGCCATGGCGGGCGATGTCAAGCGCGCCATGGAGATCCAGTTCAAGCTGATGCCGGTGCACAAGCAGCTGTTCGTGGAGCCGAACCCGATTCCCGTGAAATGGGCCATGCAGCGCATGGGCCTGTGCGGTGGCACCCTGCGCCTGCCCATGACGCCGCTGACCGAATCCAACCAGCCGGTGGTCGAAGGCGCTCTGCGCGCCAGCGGCCTGCTCTGAATCTCACTTCCCCCGAGGACTACCTGGTGAATCACTCTCCCAAACTGGCTCTGCTCAGCCTGACCCTGGCGTTGTCGGCCTGCTCCGTGTTGCAGAGCGACAAGGTCGACTACAAAAGCGCCGGCAAGGCGGCTCCCACGCTCGAGGTACCGCCGGACCTGAGCCAACTCAGCCGCGACAACCGCTACACGGTGCCCGGTGGCGCCGTGACGGCCTCCGGCTTCCAGGCCGGAAACACCGCGCGGGCCGACGCCCCCATGGCCCAGACCGCCATTGCCGACGTGCGCATCGAGCGCGCCGGCAACCAACGGTGGCTGGTGGTGGACCGGCCGCCGGAAAAGCTGTGGGACGATATCAAGGACTTCTGGCAGAACAGCGGTTTTCTGCTCGTGATGGACCAGAAGGATCTGGGCATCATGGAAACCGACTGGGCCGAGAACCGCGCCAAGATTCCGGATGACATCCTTCGGAATGCGCTGGGCAAGCTCCTCGATTCACTGTATTCCACCGGCGAGCGGGACAAGTTCCGCACCCGCCTGGAGCGCAACGCCGCAGGCGGCACGGAGATTTTCATCAGCCACCGCGGCATGGTGGAGACCTACATCCGGCAACAGAGTGAAGATACCCGCTGGCAGCCGCGCCCGGCCGACCCTGAACTCGAGGCCGAGTTCCTGCGCCGGCTGATGGTCAAGCTCGGCGTGACCCAGGAGCAGTCCAAGGCGCTGGTAGCGGCGAGCGTGCCGCAGTCCACCTCGCGCGTGGCCAATGTCAATGGTCAGCCGGTGGTGCAGATTGACGAAGGGTTCGATCGCGCTTGGCGCCGTGTCGGCCTGACGTTGGACCGTACCGGCTTCACGGTGGAAGATCGCGATCGTGCCCAGGGCCTCTACTTCGTCCGTTACGTCGAGCCCTCGGCCGACAAAGGCAAGGAGCCGGGCTTCTTCGGCAAGCTGTTCGGCCAGACCGCCAAGACCAGCACGCTGCAGAAGTACCGCATCGCGGTGCGCAGCGAAGGCAACAGCACCACGGTCTCGGTGCTCAGCGCCAGCGGCACGCCCGAGACTTCGGAGATCGCCCAGCGTATCGTCAAGGTGATTGCCGACGACCTCAAGTAGCCCGTGCCCTGGTACGCTGCAACGGCACGCCCGTTGCAGCGGGCATGAAAAAAGCCACCCCGAAAGGTGGCTTTTTTTGCTTGCGCAGCAGAAGAATTACTTCTTCTCGCCTTCGGCAGCAGCGGGAGCAGCCGGGGCGGCAGCGGGAGCAGCAGCCGGAGCGGATGCATCGGCAGCCGGAGCCGGGGCAGCGGCGGGAGCCGGGGCGGCAGCGGGAGCCGGGGCGGCAGCGGGAGCGGCAGCCTCTTCCTTCTTACCGCAAGCAGCCAGAGCAGCAGCAGCGATCACAGCTGCCAGAACGAGAGTTTTGTTCATTTTGATTTACCTGATGAGTTGAAGAACAATTTCCGGAAATTGCCAATGCGACGCAAGCCGCATTGACTGGCTGGAACAGCTCGAGCCCGTTCCATCCAGCTTTAAATTATAGGGAAAAAATTACCATCCAGACTATCCCTTAGGTGGAATTCCGGCGTCACAAGCCCAGGGTGGTCGCCGGGAATCCCGGCGTACTGTTGCGGCGCCATTCGTCCAGAACCTGGCGCAATGCCAGTCGACGCGACGCATCGGCGTCACAGACGAACACGCTGCGCGCCACATCATGCCGCTGCAGCACCCAGGCCGGACTCCAGATCGCGCTCGGGAAGTCCTGCGGATCGGCGGCGCGACACTGGCGGCATTCGATGATGTGGTCCCAGGTCTGCCGCCAGCGCACGAAACGCGGCTGATGGCGCTGAACCGTGTCGAAACGGGTGGCCAGCATCAGCAGGTGGCGACCGCTGCGCGCCCAGGCCTGCAGCGCATCGACCACCGCGCGTTCGGGCAGCGGCCAGTCGTGAAAATCGGCATCACAAAGTATGAGCTCGCGCCAGCCTTCACGCGCGGCGCAGGCCAATGCCGCGCGTATGCCTTGCGCAAAGGCCTCGCGACCGGCAAAGCGCCCTAGGGGCAGTTTGGGCACGTTTGACGAACAAGGATCGGCATCAGCGTCCGAGGCCATGCAGCCACCCTGCCTCGGTCCAGGACTGCAGCAAGTCCAGCGCCGCTGCGCTGGCACGCGCCAGATCGCGTACCTCCAGCCGGCGCTGGTCGGCCAACCGGCGCATCAGCGTCGCATCGCGGCCCGAGGCCCGGTAGCCCTCGCCGTTGATGAAGACGTGATGGTCGTCGTACATCATGCGCGTGCGCCGGTCCAGCACCACGCCGGCGCGCACATCGTCGGTCGCACCGGACTCGAACCAGACGCTGGATTTCGGCTCGGTCAGGTACTCGCCGAGCACCCGGGCCAGGGCCCGTGGATCCGCCAACGCCTCCTGCACTGCCTGCTGCGCAAAATCCTGCAATGCTGCGGGAATGGCGGCCGGCGTGTTGATTGCCGCCTGCCCCGGGTCGCGGTAACGCTGGTCGTCGCCGGCCTCCACCACCTCATCGGCCAGGCGCTGCAGCAGTTCCTGCGCCAGCTCGTTGCGCGCGGGAGAGCGGAAGCCGATGGAATAGGTCATGCACTCGCCGCCTTCGGCCACACCGTCATGGGCGTAGCGGTGCGGCAGGTAGAGCATGTCGCCGGGCTCCAGCACAAACTCCTCTTCCGGCACGAAATTGGCGAGGATTTTCACCGGCACATCGTCGCGCAGCGTCGGGTCATAGCGCCGGCCGATGCGCCAGCGCCGACGCCCCTGCGCCTGCAGCAGAAAAACGTCGTAACTGTCGTAATGCGGCCCCACGCCACCGCCCTCGCTGGCGTAGCTGATCATCAGATCGTCCAGCCGCGCATCGGGCACGAAACGGAACCGGTTCATCAAGGCATGCACGGCATCGTTGTGCAGGTCCACGCCTTGCACCAGCAGCGTCCATAGCGGGGTCTTGAGCGCCGGCAGGGCGCGGCGCGCAAACGGGCCGCGCTGCAGCCGCCAATGCTCCTTGCCGCGCGAGCGCTGCAGCGTCACCAGCCGTGACTCGACATCCTCCCGCGCCGCCAGCTCGAACAGTGCGGGACGCGCCAGCAAGGGCTGGAAACCGGGGATAGCCTGGCGCACCAGCAAGGGCTTCTTGTGCCAGTGGCGTTTCATGAAGGCGGCCGGGCTCAGGCCACCCAGCAATTGCAGGGGTTGAGTAATGTCCATGTAGGAAACTGTAATGGATGCGCCGCCTGCGGCAAGCTATAGTTCTCTGATGGAAATCAATCAGCAATGCGTGGTCGCCCTGACCTGGACACTCCAGGACACCCTGGGCGAGACACTGGACGTGCTCGACGAACCGGTCGAGTTCCTGATCGGCGGCAACGACCTGTTCAAGAAAATCGAAGAAGCTCTGCAAGGCCATGGCATCGGGGCCACAGTCGCCCTGCAGCTGGAACCGGAAGAGGCCTTCGGCGACTACAAGGACCAGCTCGTCTTCCTCGAAGACCGCAAGCTGTTCCCGGCCGAGTTGGAAGAAGGCATGACCATCGAAGGCTCCGCCCTGCCCGCCGGTTGCAACCCGGATGCCCCCAAGGACATGCTTTACACCGTGACCGAGCTCTATCCGGAGCACGTGGTGCTCGACGGCAACCACCCCCTGGCCGGCATTGCCCTGCGCTTGACGATGAAGGTCGAAGGCGTGCGCGAAGCCACCGAAGAAGAAATCGGCCGCGGCTCCGCCGGCACCGGCTTCTTCCGCATCGCCCCGCCGCACGAGCACGGCCCCGGCAGCTCCTCCCTGCACTGAGGCTCAGCCGGTCGCACGCCGGAGCATGAACCGGGGAACCCCGTGGAACTGGCTTTGCCAGGCCACTGGGGTTGTCCCCCTTGGGGGAGAGGGGGCTACACGCAGTGAGCCCCAACAGGGGGTTAACTCTATCCCGTCGAACCGTAGCCACCCGCGCCACGCTCGGTAGCGGCGGCGAACTCGTTCACCACGTTGAACTGCGCCTGCACCACCGGCACGATGACCAACTGCGCGATGCGCTCCATCGGCTGGATGGTGAAGGCGATGTCGCTGCGGTTCCAGGCGCTGACCATCAACTGGCCCTGGTAGTCGCTGTCGATCAAGCCGACCAGGTTGCCCAGCACGATGCCATGCTTGTGGCCCAGGCCGGAGCGCGGCAGGATCAGCGCCGCATAACCGGGGTCGGCCAGATGGATGGCGATACCGGTAGGCACCAGCTGCCAGGCATTGGGCAGCAGCATCAGCGGCTCGTCGATGCAGGCGCGCAGGTCGAGGCCGGCGCTGCCGGGCGTGGCGTAGGCAGGGAGCTGATCCGCCATGCGCGGATCGAGGATCTTGACGTCGAGTTTCATTGAATCAGGGGGAAACGGGATAAAGGAATCAGGCCGATTGGCCAAGGCGTTGAGCGATCTCGGCCACCAGCTGACGCGCCAGCGTCAGCTTGTCGGCGCGCGGCAGCTCCACTGCCCGGTGTTCGTCGACCAGCAGCAGCGCATTGTCGTCCTGGCCGAAAGTGGCCGGGCCGATATTGCCCACCAGCAGCGGCACACCCTTGCGCGCCCGCTTGGCCTGGGCGTTGGCCAGCAGGTCGTGGCTTTCGGCGGCAAAGCCGACGCAGTAGAGTGCGCCACTCTTGGCACGTTCACCCTGCGCCACGCCGGCCAGGATGTCCGGGTTCTCCACGAACGCCAGTGCCGGTGGCAGGCCGGAGCCATCCTTCTTGATCTTCTGCTCGGCCGCACTGGCTGGACGCCAGTCCGCCACAGCCGCCGTTGCTATGAAAACAGTAGCGATTGACGCTTGATCCATAACGGCCAACTGCATGTTTTGTGCTGATTTCACGTCGATGCGGCGCACGCCGCGCGGCGTGGCCAGATGCACCGGCCCGGCCACCAGCGTGACCTCGGCACCGGCCTCGCGTGCCGCACGCGCGATGGCAAAGCCCATCTTGCCGCTGGAGAGGTTGGTGATGCCGCGCACCGGATCGATGGCTTCATAGGTCGGACCGGCCGTCACCAGCACGCGCTGGCCCCGCAGCGCCTTGGGCTGGAAGAAGGCGATCACCTCTTCCAGCAATTCGTCGGCCTCCAGCATGCGGCCGTCGCCCACCTCGCCGCAGGCCTGCTCACCGCTGCCGACGTCGAACACCATCGCCCCGTCGGCCTGGAGCTGCGCCACGTTGCGCTGTGTGGCCGGGTGGGCCCACATCTCGCGGTTCATGGCCGGGGCGATCAGCAGCGGCACCTTGTCGATGGGGCGTGCCAGACACATCAGGCTCAACAGCTCATCCGCCCGGCCGTGCAGCAGCTTGGCCATGAAGTCGGCACTGCATGGGGCAATCAGGATGGCGTCGGCCTCGCGGCTGAGGTTGATGTGCGCCATGTTGTTGGCCTCGCGTGCGTCCCACTGCGAGCCGTAGACGGGCCGGTTGGACAGCGCCTGCATCGTCACCGGGGTGATGAAGTGCTCGGCCGCCTCGGTCATCACCACCTGCACGGTGGCGCCCGCCTTCACCAGGGCGCGGCACAGCTCGGCCGCCTTGTAGCAGGCAATGCCGCCCGTCAGCCCGAGGACGATGTGTTTTCCGGCAAGGTCGTTCATGGGATCGGAATGTAGCAGAGGCCCCGCCGGCGACGCCCCGCGGAATAGTCCCCTGCAAGCGAGCCGTCATGGCCACGCGCCTATAATCTCGCTTTACCACCTCCCCGAGCCGACCCGGCTCCCCAGACATGACCAAATTTGTCTTCGTCACTGGCGGTGTGGTGTCCTCCCTGGGCAAGGGAATCGCCTCAGCCTCCCTCGCTGCGATCCTGGAATCGCGGGGCCTCAAAGTCACCCTGATCAAGCTCGACCCCTACCTGAACGTCGATCCAGGCACCATGTCGCCCTTCCAGCACGGCGAGGTGTTCGTCACCGACGACGGCGCGGAAACCGACCTCGACCTGGGCCACTACGAGCGTTTCATCGAAACGCGCATGAAGAAGTCCAACAACTTCACCACCGGCCAGATCTACAAGAGCGTGCTGGAGAAGGAACGCCGCGGCGACTACCTCGGCAAGACGGTGCAGGTCATTCCGCACGTCACCAACGAGATCCAGGAATACGTCAAGCGCGGCGCGGGTTACGAGACGGCGGACGCGGTGGACGTCGCCATCGTCGAGATTGGCGGCACCGTGGGTGACATCGAGTCCCTGCCCTTCCTGGAAGCGGTGCGCCAGTTGAGCCTGCGCCTGGGGCCGAACAACGCCGCCTTCGTGCACCTGACCTATGTGCCGTGGATCGCTGCCGCCGGCGAGCTCAAGACCAAGCCCACACAGCACACGGTGCAGAAGCTGCGCGAGATCGGCATCCAGCCCGACGCGCTGCTGTGCCGTGCCGACCGCCCGATTCCGGACGACGAGCGCGAAAAGATCAGCCTCTTCACCAACGTGGCGCAATGGGGCGTGATCTCCATGCCCGATGTCGACACCATCTACAAGGTGCCGCGCGTGCTGCACGAGCAGGGCCTGGATGGCCTGATCTGCGACAAGCTGCGCCTCAACACCCCGCCGGCCAACCTCAAGCGCTGGGACGACCTGGTCTACGAGGTGGAAAACCCGCAGGGCGAAGTCACCATCGCCATGGTCGGCAAGTACGTCGAACTGACCGACAGCTACAAGTCCGTCAACGAAGCGCTGCGCCACGCCGGCATGAAGAACCACGTGCGCGTCAAGATCGAGCACGTCGATTCCGAGACAATCTCCGACGATGCCGTCTCGCGCCTGGCCAAGTACGACGCCATCCTGGTGCCCGGCGGCTTCGGCAAGCGCGGCATCGAGGGCAAGATCAACACTGCCCGCTTTGCGCGCGAAAACAAGGTGCCCTACCTGGGCATCTGCCTTGGCATGCAGGTGGCCACCATCGAATTCGCGCGCCACGTGGCCGGCCTGAAGGACGCCAACAGCACCGAGTTCGAACCGAACAGCCCCAACCCCGTGATCGCGCTGATCACCGAGTGGAAGGACGCCGACGGCACCATCAAGACGCGCGACGCCAATTCGGATCTGGGCGGCACCATGCGCCTGGGCGCGCAGAGCTCCGACGTCGCCAAGGGCACGCTGGCGCACCAGATCTACGGCGACGTGGTCACCGAGCGCCACCGCCATCGCTACGAGGCCAACGTCAACTACCTCGACACCCTGCGCAAGTCCGGCCTCGTGATCTCTGCGCTGACGCAGCGCGAGCACCTGACAGAGATCGTGGAGTTGCCGCAGACCGTGCACCCCTGGTTCGTCGGCGTGCAGTTCCACCCCGAGTTCAAGTCCACGCCCTGGAACGGCCACCCGCTGTTCAACGCCTTCATCAAGGCCGCGCTGGACCACCAGGCCGCCGGTAAGAAGAACCTCAAGGCCGTGGCCTGAGAAAGCACGCATGAAACTCTGCGGTTTTGACGTCGGCCTGGACCAGCGCTTCTTCCTGATCGCCGGCACCTGCTCCATCGAAGGGCTGCAGATCTCCATTGATGTCGCCGGCCAGTTGAAGGAAACCTGCACGTCCCTGGGCATCCCCCTGATCTACAAGGGCTCCTTCGACAAGGCCAACCGCTCGTCGGGCGCGACCAAGCGTGGCGTGGGGCTGGAGGCCGGCCTGAAGATCCTGGACGAGGTGCGCCGCCAGACCGGCCTGCCCGTGCTCACCGACGTGCACGACGAGTCGCAGGTGGCCGAGGTCGCCAGCGTGGTCGACGTGCTGCAGACCCCGGCCTTCCTGTGCCGTCAGACCGATTTCATTCGTGCGGTGGCCAAGTCCGGCAAGCCGGTGAACATCAAGAAGGGCCAGTTCCTCGCGCCCTGGGACATGAAGAACGTGATCGACAAGGCCCGGGCCGCCGCCATGGAAGCGGGTCTGGACCCGGACCGTTTCCTGGCCTGCGAACGCGGCGTGAGCTTTGGCTACAACAACCTCGTGGCCGACATGACCAGCCTGGCCGAGATGCGCAAGTCCGGCGCACCGGTGGTGTTTGACGTGACCCACTCGGTGCAGAAGCCCGGTGGCCAAGGCACCAGCAGTGGCGGCGCACGCGAGATGGTGCCCGTGCTGGCCCGCGCCGGCGCGGCCGTCGGCGTGGCGGGCTTCTTCATGGAAACCCACCCCAACCCGGCCGAGGCCTGGTCTGACGGCCCGAACGCCGTGCCGCTCAAGCACATGAAGGCGCTGCTGGAAACGCTGGTGGCGTTGGATGATGTCACCAAGAAGCACGGCTTTCTCGAAAACCATTTCAACTGAAGCCTGACACTGAACAACTCATGACTGCCGCCTACATCATTGTCGACATGAAAGTCTCCGAACCGGAGCAGTACAAGGACTACATGGCCGCCGCACCGGCGGCGGTCAAGGCCTTCGGCGGCGAATACTTGGTGCGTGGCGGCAAGTTCGAGGTGATGGAAGGCAACTGGCAGCCGGCGCGCATCGCCATGCTGCGCTTTCCCAGTTTTGAGCAGGCCAAGGCCTTCTACGACGACCAGATGTACCGTGCCGCCCGCGCCAAGCGCGCCGGCGCCACCGAGTTCTTCAACATGATCCTGGTGGAGGGCGTGGCCGCCCCCGTCATCTGAACCCGATTCATCCAGTTATTCAAATCGAAAGGAAACCATGAGCGCTATTGTTGATATCGTCGGCCGCGAAGTCCTGGACTCGCGTGGCAACCCCACCGTGGAATGCGACGTCCTGCTGGAGTCCGGCGTGATGGGCCGCGCCGCTGTGCCGTCCGGTGCCTCCACCGGTTCGCGTGAAGCTATCGAGCTGCGCGACGGTGACAAGAGCCGTTACCTGGGCAAGGGCGTGCTCAAGGCCGTGGAATACATCAACACCGAAATCAGCGAAGCCGTGCTCGGCCTCGATGCCTCCGAGCAGGCCTTCCTCGACAAGACCCTGATCGACCTCGACGGCACCGAGAACAAGAGCCGCCTGGGCGCCAACGCCATGCTGGCCGTCTCCATGGCCGTGGCCCGCGCCGCCGCCGAAGAAGCCGGCCTGCCCCTGTACCGCTACTTCGGCGGCATGGGCGCGGTGCAGATGCCGGTGCCGATGATGAACGTCATCAACGGTGGCGCACACGCCAACAACAACCTCGACCTGCAGGAGTTCATGATCCTGCCGGTGGGCGCCCCGAACTTCCGTGAAGCCCTGCGCTGGGGCGCCGAAGTCTTCCACGCGCTGAAGAAAATCGTGCACGACAAAGGCATGAGCGTGGCCGTCGGTGACGAAGGTGGCTTCGCCCCCAGCGTGGCCAGCCACGAGGCCGCGATCCAGATGATCCTGGAAGCCATCGACAAGGCCGGCTACACCGCCGGCGAGCAGATCGCCTTGGGCCTGGACTGCGCCGCCAGCGAGTTCTACAAGGACGGCAAGTACCACCTCGAAGGCGAAGGCTTGGTGCTGTCCGCCACCGAGTGGACCGACATTCTGGCCACCTGGTGCGACAAGTACCCGATCATCAGCATCGAAGACGGCATGCACGAAGGCGACTGGGAAGGCTGGAAGATCCTGACCGAGCGCCTGGGCCAGAAGGTGCAGCTGGTGGGCGACGACCTGTTCGTCACCAACACCAAGATCCTGAAGGAAGGCATTGACAAGAACATTGCCAACTCCATCCTCATCAAGATCAACCAGATCGGCACCCTGACCGAGACCTTTGCCGCCATCGAGATGGCCAAGCGCGCCGGCTACACCGCCGTCATCAGCCACCGCTCGGGTGAGACCGAGGACAGCACCATTGCCGACATCGCCGTAGGCACCAATGCCGGCCAGATCAAGACCGGCTCCATGAGCCGCAGTGACCGCATGGCCAAGTACAACCAGCTGCTGCGCATCGAGGAAGATTTGGGCGAGATCGCCGTCTACCCCGGCCGCAGCGCGTTCTACAACTTGAAGTAAACCGCTTCATGGGTTCACGCCTCGTCCCGGCCATCCTCATCGCGCTGCTCGTGATCCTTCACGCGCAGCTGTGGTTTGGCCGGGGCAGCGTGCCCAGCGTGGCAGGCATGGCGACCGAGCTGGAAGCACAGAAACAGAAGAACGCCCAGGCCCAACTGGCCAACGACCAGCTGGCCGCCGAGGTGCGCGACCTGAAAGAAGGCCTGGAAATGGTGGAAGAAAAAGCCAGGCTGGAACTGGGCATGGTCAAGCCCAACGAGATCTACGTCCAGATCACGCCCAAATAGGCCACGCGCCACCCGGCCCATGCGCATTGCCATCCTCGGCGCCCCCGCGACCGGCAAGACCTCCCTGGCAAACGCCCTGGCGCAGCACCTGAACCAGCTGCACATCAGCGACGCTCCGTCCCTGGACGCGCTGCGATCCCCGCCCTACGACCGCATCCTGCTCACCGGCCTCGACTGGCCCGGCATCACGCCACAACAGCAGCAGGTCGATGACGCCTTACGTTCCGCCCTGCAGGCCCGAGGCTTGCAGTACAGCGTGGTCTACGGCGAGGGAACACAGCGCCTGCGCGCCGCGATGCGCTTGATCACGCCGCCACGGGACACCCCCGCACCGCGCTGGCGCGGCACCTGTGATTGCGCCGACCCGGATTGCGAGTTCCGCCTCTTTACTGGATTGACGCGCTCGACGGCGGCTGATCACCCGCCTGCGTAAACAGCTGCGCGGCGTCGATGGCATCGAAGCGGTAGTTGGCGCCGCAGAACTCGCAGTCGACCATGATCACACCTCGCTCGGCCAGGATCTCCTTGGCCTCAACCTCGCCCAGGCCCTGGATCATGCGGCCCACACGCTCGCGGCTGCAGGTACAGGCAAAACGCGGCGCCGTCTCGCCAGCCAGCGGCTCAAAACGCTGCAGCTGTTCCTCCCAGAACAGGCGGCGCAGGATGGTCTCCACGTCCAGCGTCAGCAGCTCTTCGCGCTTGAGGCTGGCCGCCAGCGTGGCAATGCGGTTGTAGTGCTCGTACTGCTCCGCCTCGTACTGCTCGGCCTCCGCCGGGTTCTGGCCCGCCAGATTGGCCATGCCCTCGATCGGCAGGCGCTGGATCAGCAGGCCCGCGGCCACCTTGTCGTCGGCCGCCAGCACCAGCGTGGTCTCCAGCTGTTCGCTCTGGCGCATGTAGTGCTGCAGGGCCTCCGACAGGGTGTGGAGCGACTTGCCTTGCGCATCGCTCAGCGGCACCACGCCCTGGTAGGGCTGCTGGCCCGGAAGCCGGTCCTGCGGATCGAGCGTGATGGCGCACCGACCATGACCATGCACATTCAGCATGGCTGCCAGATGGGCATCGACGGGCACCTCCCCCTGCACGGTGGCCGTGGCACGCAGGCTCAGATCGGACTGGATTTCGGCCACAGCCAGCTTGACCGGCCCGTCACCGAACACCTGCAGGATCAGTGCACCGTTGAACTTGATGTTGGACTGCATCAGCGCGCCAGCCGCGGCCATCTCGCCCAGCAGGTTCTGCACCGGTGGCGGGTAGGCCCCGGTGGCACTGCCAGCGCGCCGGCGCAGGATTTCGGTCCAGGCATCGGTCAGGCGCACGATCATGCCGCGGACCGGCAGACCTTCGAAAAGAAATTTGTGAAGTTCAGACACGTGAAATGCTTTGCTGGGGCCAGCCGCCAGGCTCAGCCGATTTTCTTGAAGCTCTTGCGGTAGTGCGCCGCGTTCTCGACGTAGTGCGCCGCAATGCGCTTGAGACCCTCGATCTGCTCGGGCGTGAGCTGGCGCACCGCCTTGGCCGGGCTGCCCAGGATCATGGAGCCATCGGGAAATTCCTTGCCCTCGGTCACCAGCGCACCGGCGCCCACCAGGCAGTTCTTGCCGATCTTCGCGTGGTTCAGCACCACGGCACCGATGCCGATGAGAGAGCCGTCGCCCACGGTACAGCCATGCAGCATGACCTTGTGGCCCACGGACACGTTCTCGCCCAGCGTGAGCGGCACGCCTTCGTCGGCATGCAGCACGCTGGCGTCCTGGATGTTGGAGCCGGCACCGATGTGGATGTGCTCCGAATCACCACGGATGATGGTGCCGAACCAGACGCTCACATCGTCCTCCAGCGTGACCTTGCCGATGACTTGCGCGCTGTCAGCGACCCAGGCGTTCTGGCCGAGCGTGGGGGATTTGCCGTCGAGTTCGTAGATTGCCATTTTTTTCTGCGCTTGCGAGGGGGATGGGGAGATTGTAAGTAGGACCGCTTTTCCGCTCCGGCGGCACGGTTTGGCCGGGATGTGCCCCCGGCAGGGCACTCACTTTCTTTGCTTCGCCAAAGAAAGTAAGCAAAGAAAGGCGAGCCGGATTCGTCGGCCCTGCGCTGACGCTCCGGGCACGCTGCGTTGCTCGGGACCGGCGGGAAGCGCAGAAACTCGCCCTACGGGCTCAGACATCTGCGCTTCTTACTCCGCCGCTCCCTGCGCTACTCGCCTCCTCATAACGGCGCGGGGTACCGAATACCGAAGGCAACAAGGACGCGCCATAGCGCGTCCTTGTGGTATTCCGGCTGTTGGGCTTCCCACTCCCTTGTGGCTGTGCTGAGAAGCGCAGCGACAGGCGGATCAAGAGACGCGCATGTTTGAGGCGTTAGCCGAGTTTGCGCGGCTCCCGCCTGGCGCGAGCATCGCAGGTTGCCCCGGCGCAGCCGGGGTCACAGACACCAGGGTCGCCTTTTCTTTGGTGGCTTTCTTTTGGCGAAGCAAAAGAAAGTTACTGCGCTGCCGGGCGCACTTCCCGGCAAAGCCCCACTGGCCAGGGCATCAATCAAAGAGCATCACTCAGACTGAAGTGCAATCAACTCAGCATCAGAAAACCCAGCGGCCCGCCGCGCATCCAGATTAAACGGCTTCTTCAACTTCGGCGCTTCATACCGAACCGTCAACTCCGCATAAGTGCGAACCGGGTCCAACCCACGCTGCGTGCACAGCCAGCCATACCAGCGGTTGCCCGTGGCCACATGGCCGATCTCATCGCGCAGGATGATGTCCAGAATCTCCCCGGCCCGGTGGTCGCCGATCGACACCAGCTTGGTCTTCACCGCCGGCGAGGCGTCCAGCCCGCGCGCTTCCAGCGTGCGCGGCACCAGCGCCACGCGCGCCAGGATGTCACCCTGGGTGCGCTCGGCCATGGACCACAGGCCGTCGTGGGCCGGAAAGTCGCCGTACTCGAAGCCCAGCGTCAGCAAATGGTTGCGCAACAGCGTGAAGTGGTAGGCCTCCTCGAAGGCCACCTGCAGCCAGTCGCGGTAGAAGGCCTCCGGCATACCGGCAAAGCGCCAGCAGATGTCCAGCGCGAGATCAATCGCATTGCGTTCGATGTGCACGATGGAGTGCAGCAGCGCCGCATGACCCTGCATCGTGGCCAGCGAGCCGGGCTTGATCTGCGTATGCGGCACCAGCGGCGGGCGCTCGCTGCGGCCGGGCAGGCCGTCCATGGCCTCGATCAACTCCTCGGTGTCGATCGGCGCACTGCGATCAAGCGCGGTGACCAGGCGCGCTTTCTCCACCGGGTCGGCAATGGCGAGCAGGCGTTGACATTCGCGGCGCAGGTTCATGGGCTGAATTATCCCGGATGCATAGCTGCCAGGCATGACTTCGCAAGGACGCGCCACGGCGCGTCCTTGTGGTTTTCGGTATCTCGGGCTTCCCCCGCCGTTATGAGGAGGCGAGTAGCGCAGGGACAAGCGGATCAAGAGCCGTGCATGTCTGAGCCCGCAGGGCGAGTTTGCGCGGCTCCCGCTTGCACCGAGCAACGCAGCGTACCGGCGTAGCCGGGCGACGAATCCGGCTGCCTTTTCTTTTGGATACTTTTCTTTGGGCAAGCAAAGAAAAGTATCTCGCCCGCCGGGGCGAGACCGGCACGTCAGCCCGTCAAACCATCATGACAAAGCGACTCACCCGCGCGGATGATGCTGCGCATGCAAAGCCTTCAGCCGTTCCCGCGCCACGTGCGTGTAGATCGTCGTGGTCGAAATGTCCGCATGCCCCAGCAGCATCTGCACCGCCCGGAGATCGGCCCCATGGTTCAGCAGGTGGGTGGCGAAGGCATGCCGCAGGGTATGCGGTGACAGCGGCGCCGTGATGCCGGCCACCACGGCATATTTCTTCACCAGCATCCAGAACATCACGCGCGACATGGCCTCGCCGGCGCGGGTGCCGCGGAAGGTGACGAACAGGTCGTCGGTCTGCTTGCCCGCCAGCAGCGCTGGGCGTGCCTCCTGCAGGTAGCGCTGCAGCCACTGGCCGGCCACCTCGCCAAACGGAACCAGGCGCTCCTTGTTGCCCTTGCCGAACACTCGCAGCACGTGCTCGGACAGACTCACGTTGAAGGTCTTGAGCGTGACCAGCTCGCTCACGCGCAGGCCGCTGGCGTACATCAACTCCAGCATGGTGCGGTCGCGCACCGCCAATGGCGTGGCCTCGCCGGGAGCGGCCAGCAACGCTTCCACCTGCGCTTCCGTCAGCGTCTTGGGCACGCGCAGCGGCTGCCGGGCGGCCTGCAGGCGCAACGTGGGATCGGCGTTGATCAGGCGCTCGCGCAGCGCCCAGCGGAAGTAACGTTTGAAGACCGTCAGGCGCCGGTTGGCGGTGGTGGCGCGGGTCTGGCTGTGGCGTTCGGCGAAGTAGGCGTTGAGATCGGCTTCGCCGGTGTCCAAAAGAGAACGCCCGCGGCCTTGCAGCCAGCGGGCGTAGAGTTCGAGGTCGCGCCGGTAGGCCGTCAGCGTGTTGCGTGACAGGCCCTCTTCCAGCCACAGAGCATCGATGAAGGCATCAATGCCCTGCATGGCTCCTCAGTCGAGCTTGAGGCCGGCGGTCTCGACCACCTTCTTGTACACCGTGTACTCGGCCTTGATCTGGTCGGCAAACTGCGCGGGCGTATTGGCCACGATGATGGAGCCGGTGTCCTCGATGCGCTTGCGCACCGCCGGGTCCTGCAGCGCCTGGCGGGCAGCGGCGTTGATCTTGTCCACGATGTCCTTGGGCAGGCCCTTGGGCGCCAGGATGCCGTAGTAGGCCATGCGGTTCACCGGCTCCAGACCGACTTCCTTGAAGGTGGGCACATTGGGCAGCACGGCCAGGCGTTGCGGCGCAGCCACCACGATGGGCACCAGGCGGCCGCTCTGGATGAAAGGCAGCGCCGAGGGCAGGTTGTCGAAGATGATCGGCACCTGGCCGGCCACGGTGTCGTTCAACGCCGGGCCGGCGCCACGGTAGGGAATGTGGGTGATGAAGGTACCGGTCTGGCTCTTGTACAGCTCGGTCTGCAGGTGGCCGATGCCGCCGGTGCCGGAGGTGGCGTAAGAGTACTTGCCGGGGTTCTTCTTGACCTCGGCCAGGAAGGCCTTGTGGTCCTTGGCCGGGAAGCTCGGGTGCACGGCGATGATGTTCGGCGTGGCAGCGATGTTGATGATGGGCGTGAAGTCCGTCAACGGGTTGTACGTGATCTTCGGATTGATGGCCGGATTGGCGGCGGTGGTCGACACCGTGGCCATGCCCAGCGAATAGCCGTCCGGCGCGGCTTTGGCGGTTTCCGTGGCGCCGATGACACCGCCGCCACCGGCCTTGTTCTCCACCACCACCGGCTGGCCCAGGGCCTTGCCCAGCGGTTCGGCGATGGTGCGGGCAATGATGTCGGTCGTACCGCCCGGTGCAAACGGCACCTGCAGCTTGATCGGCTTGGTCGGATAGGCCTGGGCCATGGCAGTGCCGGCCGCGGCCAGCAGGCTGAGTGCGAAGATCGTTCGACGTTTCATTACGGTGTGCTCCTTGTGGGATGAGAAAAGTTGATTCTATTGCCCCAGCATGCCCTTCTTGAGGCGGCCGTCCACGGGGTTATCCCCGACGAAGATCTCGAGCACGGCGTTGTAGAAATCGGCGCCGCTGATGGCATGGCCCTTGGCCACGTCATTCACCGCCAGCAGCAGGCCGCGTTCGGGCACGTAGTCCAGGGTGATCGTGTCCCCCGGCTTGGCCACACCGATCGACTCGATGGTGCGCGAGAACTGCGCCACCCGCTCCTGCATGGCCGCCCACTGGCTTTCGCTCACGTTCTTCTGCATGCCGTCAACCAGCGCCTTCTTGATGTCGGGCGCAGTGATCTCCCTCAGCATGCGCATCTGGATGCGCTTCGGCCCCGGCTGGCGCACGATCTGCTGCCCCACGGTGGATTTCTCAGGCACATACAGGCCGGCCACGTAGGCCTTGATGAACAGCACGCCGCGCAGGCCCAGTCCGTTGAGCTTGAGCTCCTGGTTGCCGATCTTCACGATGTCGTCAAAACTCTGGCCTTCAAGCACGGCTGCCTGCACGGGCAGGCAAATGGCCGCCGCGCTCAGAGTCAGTGCTGCCAGCAGTTGTTTTTTCATGGTGTGTCCTCCTCGGTGTTAGGCGCCAGTGACGCCGATGCGCAGGAATTTAACCCGAATTCGAGCGCGCGCCGGCAAAGCCGCGGGCTGGTATTCTCGCCCGGTGAACTACGCCCAACTGCTTTTCCCCGATTTCTCCCTCATCATGTGCGGCTATCTGCTCTGCCGCTACACCGCCCTCAACCGCAGCGTCTGGGAGCCGGTCGAGGCCCTGGTTTATTACTTCCTGTTTCCGGTGCTGCTGTTCCACAGCATCGTGCGCAGCACGCTCGACTTCCAGGCCGCCTCCGGCCTGATCGGCGCCGGCCTGATCACCGGCCTGTGCGGCATTGCCCTGTCGTATTCGCTGCCCTGGCTGCCGCTGATCGGCCGCCACATCGACACGCGCCAGCACGCCGCCAGCGCGCAGGTGGCATTCCGCTTCAATTCCTTCATCGGGCTGGCACTGGCCGAGCGCCTGGCCGGGCCCAGTGGCGTGCTGCTGATCGCCGTGCTGATCGGGTTCTGTGTGCCACTGTTCAACGTGGCGGCGGTGTGGCCGATGGCGCGCCATTCGCAGCGCCATTTCGGGCGCGAACTGCTGCGCAACCCGCTGATCATCGCCACCGTCTCAGGCCTGCTGGCCAATCTGGCTGGACTGAGGATTCCGACCTGGATCGACCCCACCCTGTCGCGCATCGGTGCCGCCACGCTGGCGCTGGGCCTGATGGCCGCCGGCGCCGGCCTGCAGTTCTCCAGCCTGGCGCGTGCCAAGGCACTGGCGGTGGGCACGCTGACCATCCGGCATTTCGCGTTGCCGCTGATCGCCTTCGGCCTGTCGCGCGCCTTCGGCCTGTCGTCGGAGCAGACCACCATGCTGTTGGCCTTCTCGGCGCTGCCTACGGCTTCCAGCTGCTACGTGCTGGCTACCCGCATGGGCTATGACGGCCCGCTGGTCGCGGCGCTGGTCACCTTGTCCACGCTGCTGGGCATGGCCAGCCTGACCTTCGCGCTGGGCGTGCTGCGCTAGCGCGCCACGCCGCCGGCTTAGTCCTTGAGCAGCGTGGCAGCGAAGTCGTGGATGGCCTGGATGTCGGGCTTGAGCGGCGTGAAGGCCATGCCCTCGTGGCGCAGCGTGGCACGCAGACCGAAGTCCACCGCCCGAGCCTGCTCCTCGTCCTGGAAGCGGCCGGTGTGCACGTAGGGCTTCTCGGTATCGCGTTCCACCATCACGTTGACGTTGTTGAACTGCCGGTACCACTCGACGATCTGCTTGCGTGTCTTCTCGACATCGCAGATGTTGTCGGCGTAGTTCTCGTTGTAGTAGAGGATCTGCGGCAGCGAGCACTCGGTGATGAGGAACTGCACCTGGCCGTCGAGCAGCTCGAGCATGCGGTACTGCTGCTGGGCGATGTGGTACTGGTTCTTCAGCGCCTCGTAGTCCTTCTGCCAGACCAGCGACTTGGCGTAGTCCGGGATCAGCTCCACCGTCTTGTGGTGCAGGTTGAGGTACAGGATGATGGCCGCGGTGAAGAGCGACTTGTCGCAACCCGGGCCGCCGACGATGTTGATCACCTTGGTGGGGTACAGCCGCATCTTGTTCTCGGGCAGCTGGTTGGGCACATAGCTGTAGCGCATCGTCATGATGGACTCCGTTTGTTATGGTTGTCGCAATTCCGTCTGCTGCGCCAGCGCCCAGGCCACGTGCTCGCGCACCAGCTCGCTGGGGTCCGACGCCCGTTGCCGCAGTGCCTCCACTATCGCAGGGTCGGGCGCCACACGCAAGGCATTGCCCAGCGCCACCGCGATATTGCGCAGCCAGCGTGTGTGGCCGATGCGACGGATGGCACTGCCTTCGGTGCGACGCAGGAACTCGGCCTCGCTCCAGCCGAACAGCGCCGCCAGCGTGCCGCCGGCCAGGCCCTCGCGCACATCGAAGTCCGGCAAGGCGCTGCGTTGCGAGTACTTGTTCCACGGGCAGACCAACTGGCAGTCGTCGCAGCCGTAGATGCGGTTACCCAGCAGCGGTCGCAGTTCCAGCGGAATCGGCCCGTCGTGCTCGATGGTCAGGTAAGAAATGCAGCGCCGCGCATCCAGCCGATGCGGCGCGACGATGGCCTGTGTGGGGCAGATATCCAGGCAGGCCTGACAGCTGCCGCAGTGGCCGCTGACCGGCTCGCTCGGCGGCAGCGCCATGTCCACATAGATCTCGCCGAGGAAGAACATCGAGCCGGCCTCACGGCTCAGCACCAGCGTGTGCTTGCCGCGCCAACCCTGGCCGCTGCGCGCGGCCAGCTCGGCCTCCAGCACTGGCGCCGAGTCAGTGAAGACGCGGTGGCCGAACGGGCCCGCGTGCTCGGCCATACGCTCCGCCAGCTTCTGCAGCCGGTAACGCAGCACCTTGTGGTAGTCGCGGCCGCGGGCATAAAGCGAGACCACACCCTCCTGCGGCCGCGCCAGGCGCGCGAATTCAATCGCCTGCCAGTCCTCGGGGGTTGTCCTCGGCAGATAATCCATGCGTGCGGTGATGACGCTGACGGTGCCCGGCACCAGCTCCGCCGGGCGCGCCCGCTTAAGGCCGTGCGCCGCCATGTAGGCCATGTCGCCGTGGAAGCCCTCGGCCAGCCAGGCCTGCAGCCCCGGCTCGGCGGCCGACAGGTCCACGCCGCTGACGCCGATTTGGGAGAATCCAAGTTCACGGGCCCAGTCCCGGACCAGGGAAACGAATTGAGTGCTGTTGAACGACACGAGCCGATTGTAGAAAGTCTCCTGCTGCACAGCGAGGACGACACGCAGCGCCTCGCCGCCGCGCTGGCCGCGCAGCCGGCGCTGCACAACGCCTTCCTGGAACTGCAGGGCAACCTGGGCGCCGGCAAGACCACGCTGGTGCGCCACCTGCTGCGGGCGCTGGGCGTGCAGGGCCGCATCAAGAGCCCAACCTACGCCGTGGTGGAGCCGCACGAAGTGCCGGGCCTGGCCATCTGGCACTTCGACTTCTACCGCTTCTCCGACCCGCGCGAGTGGGAGGATGCCGGCTTTCGCGACATCTTCGCCAGCCCGGGCCTGAAGCTGGCCGAATGGCCCGAGCAGGCCACTGGTCTGCTGCCACCGGCTGACCTGATGATCCGGCTTGAAGCACAAGCCGACGCGTCGCGCCAGGCCACGCTGACGGCGCAAACCGCTACCGGGGCCGCGCTGCTGGCCGGCATCAGGAAGGGGATGCCCGCTTGAACCGGCGCGATCTGCTGCAAACCGGCGCACTGGTGCTGCTGCTCGGGCGGGCACAGATTGCGCGCGGCGCCACCATCCTGGCAGTGCGCGTCTGGCCCGCGCCCGAGTACTCGCGCGTGACCATCGAGTCCGACGGCCAGCTCAGTACCAAGCAGCTCTTCGTGCCCAGCCCGCCGCGGCTGGCGGTGGACATCGAAGGCATCGAACTCAACCCGGCGCTGCGTGAGCTGGTGGCCAAGGTGCGGCCGGACGATCCCAACATCGCCGGCATCCGTGTCGGCCAGTTCTCGCCCACCGTGGTGCGGCTGGTGATCGACCTCAAGCAGGCCATCACGCCGCAGGTCTTCACGCTCGAGCCGGTGGCCGCCTACCAACACCGGCTGGTGCTCGACCTCTACCCCAAGGAAGCGGCCGACCCCTTGGCGGCGTTGATCGCCGAGCGCTTGAAGGACAAGGAAACGGTCGCCGCCCCCACGCCAGCCTCACCTGCGTCGGCCGCCCGCGCCCACGACCCGCTGGGCGACCTGATTGCGCAGCACACCCGCAAGGCCGCCCCAGCCCCGGCAAGCCCCGCCTCCGCTCCTATTTCAGGAGCGCCTGCCGCTGATGCGGCAAGGGCCGGAGGCCCAAAAGACTCACAAGGCAGCAAGACCGAGCGCCTCATCATCGTCGCCCTCGACCCCGGCCACGGCGGCGAAGACCCAGGCGCCATCGGCCCCGGCGGCACGCGCGAGAAGGACGTGGTGCTCAAGCTGGCGCACCGGCTGCGCGAACGCATCAACGCCACCACCATCAACGGCAACCCGATGCGCGCCTACCTCACACGCGACGGCGACTTCTTCGTACCGCTGCATGTGCGTGTCAACAAGGCGCGCCAGGTGCAGGCTGACCTGTTTGTCAGCATCCACGCCGACGCCTTCTACACCCCGCGGCCGCAGGGTGCCAGCGTGTTCGCACTGAGCCAGAGCGGTGCGTCCAGCAGCGCGGCACGCTGGATGGCCGCCAAGGAAAACAAGGCCGACCTGATCGGCGGCCTCAACGTCAAGAGCAAGGACGCGCATGTGCAGCGCATGCTGTTCGACATGAGCACCACGGCGCAGATCAAGGACAGCCTCAAGCTCGGCGACACATTGCTCAAGGAGATCGGCCGCGTCGGCAAGCTGCACAAGCCCAAGGTGGAGCAGGCCGGCTTTGCCGTGCTGAAGGCGCCCGACATCCCGAGCGTGCTGGTGGAGGCCGCCTTCATCAGCAACCCGGAAGAAGAAACCAAGCTCAACAGCGAGGCCTACCAGGAGCAGCTGGCCGATGCGCTGATGCGCGGCATCGAAGGCTACTTCGCCAAGAACCCGCCGCTGGCGCGCACGCGGCGCAGCATCTAGGCTCTCACCCCTCGTCGATACCACGCGTTGTACGCCACCTGCGTCAACTCGTTCGGTCAGAGCCTTTTGAATCGCTTCTTTCCCATCGCCAAATCCAAGGTGAGCAGCGGTCGACTTGCTCCACGATTTGAAAACTTCGATAGGCTTGGGCAACAGATCCTACGGCTCTTGGTCAAACTCAAAAACCAACGTTCAAGATTTTCCCCCCATAGCAATCAGCTACGAACACGAGATCGCCAATCTGGCTGGACCATGCTTACTCGCTTTCAATACCGAAAAGCAAAACGAAATAAACGCTGCTGGGATTTACAGATCGAAAATCGGATAGCCCTTGTCATCAAGATAGTTCGTCAAAGTTTGCACGGCGTGTTGTCTTTATTAAGACGAAGACGACCTAAATTGGGCGTTGCAGAGTCACCAGTTGGATGAAAGGACTTTTCCAATGAGTTGTATGGAAGGGAATACTTCGCACCGTTTACCTCTAGCTCAATTTGAAACTCGTTGTGGCAGCCAACATGCCTGATCTCAACCACTTCAAAACTTCCAATTTCAGTATTGGTAGTTGACGTTTCCCAGACAGGCCACCCGGACTTTGAAGTAATGTCCTTAAATGTGATACGACAAACCGTCTCGTTTGATATATGAATTGCCTTGTAGTCGGTAACTGAGAAATAGACAGAAACTAATCCCAGCCCAATCAGAATCAAGCTCGCAACTTTTCGGTTAGCTTTCACTCCATAGCCTCTCTTCACGCACTGCCTTCATAGCCCTGGCGCAACCCTACCGTCTGAGTCAACAGCAGTTGCTGGTCCGGCGTCAGCCCCATGGTTTGCGTGAGCGCATCGCGGTCGAACCAGGCGCGCACCACGGTGGCCAGACCTGCTGAGGCGCACCAGAGGTAGACGCTCTGCGCCATGGCACCGGCCGCCACCGAGGCGTAGGCCGTGCGTTGAGCCGCCGGCACCAGCTTCATGCGCGTGTGGTCGGCCACGTAGATCAGGTCCAGCGCTGCGTTGTCCACGAAGTCCTGGTAGCCGGTGACGCGCCGAACATCTTCGGCCTTGATAACTTGCAGCACGTGCCGCTTGGGCTCATAGCGGTACAGGCCCTGCGGCAGCGCCACGTAGAGATCCACCTCCTGCGCATTCATGGCCGACGGTGCGGTGCGCCCGCCATGCTCGGCGCGGTTGATGCCGGCCGCGGCCCACAGCAGGTCCGACAGCTGCTGGAGCGTCAGTGCCTCGGACCGGAATTCGCGCTGCGACTGGCGGCGCTGCAGCGCGTCCATCAGCGGCAGGCCGCCCGAGGTCTGTGCGGGTGGCAGGGCCATCTCAGCAAGTACCTCACCGCTGGCCGGCTGGCCATGCAGCCGGCCCAGCATACCGAGCGCCATCTTGGTCAGTGGATTCATGGTGTCCTCCCTGGTCTGGATCACGGCGCTGGCAAGGCCGCCGGTAGGGCCGGCTGTACCAGCGCCTGGATATCGTCCTCATTGAGCGTCTCGTGCACCAGCAGCAGGCGACTGCCCTCTTCCAGCGTGGCGCGGCGCTGCGTCAGCAGTTCGGTAGCGCGCTGGAAGGCGGCCTCGGTCAGCGCGCGCACTGCGCAGTCGATCTCGCGCGCCGTCTCGGGCGCGTACTGCCGCGCCCCGCCATCAAAGCCCTCGGGCACCGGCCCGAGGAAGGGCGATGGCGGACTCTCGTAGGCCACCTGGCCCAGCGTGGCGTCCATGCCGAAGCGCATCACCATGCTGCGCGCAATGTCGGTGGCCTTGGCCAGGTCGTCGGCCGCGCCGGTGGAGGCATGGCCGATGAGCAGCATCTCGGCCGCGCGGCCAGCCAGCAGCATGGCCATCTTGTTCTCCAGCTCCTGCCGCGTCATCAGGAAGCGGTCTTCGGTGGGTCGCTGGATGGTGTAGCCCAGCGCACCGATGCCGCGCGGGATGATGGAGACCTTGTGCACCGTGTCCAGCCCCGGCAGCGCCATGGCCACCAGCGCGTGGCCCATCTCGTGCACGGCGATGATGCGGCGCTCTTCGGGGTTGAGGATGCGGTTGCGCTTTTCCAGCCCGGCCACGATACGCTCGATGGCGGTGGTGAAGTCAGCCAGCGTCACCTCGTCGGCGTTGCGGCGCGTGGCCATCAGCGCCGCTTCGTTTACCAGGTTGGCGATGTCCGCGCCGGTGAAGCCCGGTGTCAGCGCGGCCACCTGCTCCAGGTCCAGGTGGGCGGCGAGCTTGATGCGCTTGATGTGCACGCGCAGGATCTGCACCCGGCCGTGTTTGTCGGGCCGGTCCACCAGCACCTGGCGGTCGAAGCGGCCGGCGCGCAGCAGCGCAGGGTCCAGAATTTCGGGCCGGTTGGTGGCGG
>Ga0114939_10000126_pt1 | contig 62699 bp, 67 predicted proteins | sample AshMeaCrysSpring_FD_87196 | JGI IMG/M metagenome (GOLD analysis project Ga0114939, IMG submission 87196) | Groundwater microbial communities from Big Spring, Nevada to study Microbial Dark Matter (Phase II) - Ash Meadows Crystal Spring | ecosystem: Environmental > Aquatic > Deep subsurface >...
CAGCTGCTTGCAGAGATCCGCACCACCGCGCAGACCTGGTACGGCGCGAACTGCCGCCTGCAGCAGGCCCAGCTCGAGCCCGGCCACGCGCAGTGGCAGGTGACGCCCGACTACGGCAACCGCGGCCAGCGACCCGAGCGGCTGCGACTCGCGCACCCGTTACACGTTGACCGCCACCGAGCACGATGCACGCGGCCGGGTGATCCGCACGTACCGGCCGCACTGGGCCGGCACGCCCCACGACGGCTACACGCAGTACGCCTTCGACCTGCTCGACCGGGTGACCACCGAGACCGATCACGGCTCGACGGGCGGCGTGTACCGCACCCGCAGCACGGCCTTGTGCCGCTTCAGGAAGTTCGTCGTCTCCCCGACGTAGTGGATGAACCGCCGCGTCCCGTCGGTCCTGGTCCAAAGATAGATGCCTTGCTGATTCGCGAACCCGCAGGTTGCGATCCCTCGCCCGCGATCGACGAACGTAAACGGTCCGAGGAAGTGCAGCGACGTCGGCAGGTCCATCGGGCCACCTATGCTCGTGAGCAGACTCTCATCATGCTGCCCTGACTTCTCGACCCGCGCCAGACAGCCGCCGTCCCCTCGGATTCCACGCGCCCGTGTATTGCGGTGCTACGACGCCTGCGCAGCGCTGCCGTCACCCGCCCCCGCGAGTCGCGCTTCGGCATCGGCAATCATCTTCTTGAAGCGCGGATCCTCACGTAGCGGATCCAGATCCGCATCGACCTTGGCATGGTTCAACCGGTCGATATACGCGCTCTCGAGGAGCGGACGGAGCACATCGATCGCCGCCTCATTCTCCTTGAGTACTGTCAGCGCACAGGCGAAGTTGTAGCGCATGTTCATGTTGTCGGGGTCGATCAACAGCGCCCGATTGATCCATTCCTTCGCGCGCTCCCGTTCCCCGAGACGGGCGAGTGCGGTGACGCCATAACCCATGGCGGCCCCGTTGCTGGGATCACGCTCGAGGATTTTCTCAGCACGGGCAAACGCGATGTGCGATACCCGCCTGACGGCCTCGGTGTCACCCACTGCTGCATAACAGGTCTTCAACATGCTCGGCGAGTTGACGTCGGTTTCCATCAGCGTCATCGCCTTTTCGTAGAACGGAATCGCATCCTTCAGGCGGTGCTGCCGCACGCGCAGGTAAGCGGCCGACTTGTTGACCTCGTAGGACTCAGGATCCAGGCGCAGGGCAATGTCGATCTCCACCTCCGCCTCGTCGTGACGACCGTACTGGGACAGGATCCTGGCCTTCACCGCGTGGGCCTCGGCCAGGTCATTGTCCAGCGCCAGCGCCCGTTCGGCGGCTGCCAGTCCGTCATCCGCCCGCTGGCCATGAGCGAAATGCATCAGCATCTGGCCAAGCGCCATCAGGTAAAGGTTGTACGCCTCCACATTATCGGTGCCGCGCTGTTCGATGGCATTCTTCTCCTCGGGCAGGAGCTTGAGCCTCAGCGCCTTGACGATTGCCTCGGAGATCTCGTCCTGCAGCGCGAAGATGTCGTTCAGGTCGCGATCGTAGCGTTCAGCCCAGATCTGGCCGCCGCTGCTGCCCTCGATCAACTGAGCGGTGATGCGTACCCGACCCCCCGCTTTGCGTACGCTTCCCTCCAGCACGTGGCTGACCTTGAGTTGCCGGGCGAGCTGCGCGACGTCGATATTCTTGCCCTTGAAAGTGAACGCCGTATTGCGTGCGACCACGAACAGCGACGAAACCTTGTTCAGGTCGGTGATCACGTCCTCACTGATGCCGTCACTGAAGTACTCCTGCTCGGAGTCGCCGCTCATATTGGCGAACGGCAGCACGCAGATCCCGATGCGCGCCACTTCGGCAGGGAGCGGGCTCGCTGCAGGAGCGGCATGGGTCCCGCCCCGGCTTGCGATGATGGCGCCGAGCGCACGCAACAACTCCCGGACCTGAGGGCTCTGAAAGTTTCCCCCCCAGCCATCGAGGTCGGTCGTGTGGATTGCGCGCACGTCGATCGGCAACTCGGCACCCTCGAAGCGCGCCGGCACGAGAATGCCCCGGTCGGCGGCATCGCGCGCCTCGCCGCGTACCCAGCGGGACTCCACCGAGGTCGGCGTCCAGACCACGACGACGGCAGCAGCGGTTTTGAGCGCCGCGGTGATCTGGCGATCGAATTCCTGGCCAGGTGAAATCTCCGGGTCCCACCACACCGACCGGCCCTGCGCCTCGATTGCGGCCACCAGTGGCGCCCCATGGGATCAGTTGCCCAACCAGCACCCGGATCGGCTGCTGAACGTCGGCGGCGGGTCGCCGCCGCCGACGCCGACACCTCACCAGTCCATCGGTCCTGCACCAGCCTCGACGGCCTTGGGCACGTCGTTGGTTGGCTGTGCCAGCCCAGCCGGCCCATACAATACCGGCGCCCAGCCCGCGTCCGGCAGCAGGTCTGGATCGTTCACGGCATTCCACGCCGCAACCACATCGACGAACGCGCCAGCCTTCTCACCGGCGAGTCGTGTGCCGATGGCAGTGATCCTGGTGCCGGTGAGGCGCTCAATCAGGTCCGCGAGCGCAATCGACTTGTCGGTGATGAAAAAGTTGTTCTCGGCGTAGATCTGCGACTCGCGCCCGATGCCCCAGCTGTAGCCGTAGTTCGGGACGTGCTGCACCTTGTAGAAGTTGTTGTACACGTGGACCTGTCCATACCGCACGCGCGGCACCCGCTGCCCGACGCCTGCGATGAAGTTGTGGTGCAGCGTCACTCGAAGCTTGTTGCGGTCGGCGGTCGCACTGTCGGAGCTGCCGATCAGCATCACCTTGTCATGGTCGAGGATGCGGTTCCACGACACGGTCACGTAGTCCGAAACGTTGGTGATATCCACGTGCCCGTCGTGCACCTGGTACAGCCGCCCGAAGTAGGTCGGCAGCCGATCATCGCGTGTGGCTCGATCACGGAAGCTGTTGTGGTCGATCCACACATGAGTGACGTTGCGCACCGAGATCGCGTCATACAGCGCGTTCCAGTTGCCGGCCGATCCATCGGTCGGCTCCCAGGCTGGAAAACAATCGGCCACGTCCTCAAATGCAATGTTGCGGACAATGACGTTGGCTGGCGTATTTCCGCTGCTCGGTACGCCCAGGTTTGACGGGGGGCGGAGGTCGAACCAGGCGCCGACCACGCGCGCATCCGCCCCGAGGCCCACGATCGTCGTGTTGAAAGGCAGCCTCATGCGCACGCGCGCCTGCTGCGCGGCCACCGAGGCGAGGCGTGCCCGCTCCTGCGGCCCCGACGGGGGCACGCGACCCCAGGTCGCCGGGTCGTACGCCTCGAGGAACTTCTCGAGCGAGTACAGCTCACCCGTGCTCGGATCCGCTCGGTAGTAGTCCTCGCAGGCGAGCGGCTGATTCTGGTCATCGACGTTGACATTGATTGTGCCGGCGATCTGGATGATGCGTGGCGCCGTGCCCGCTGCGGTCATCGCCGCGACCAGTTCACTGCGATTCGTCACTGTGAACACCCGATCGCTTGCCGCCGCCGAACCACCCGTGGTGCCACTCGGGAGAGCAGCAGTCGGCGTCGCCGCCCAGCCGTCGTCCGCTGGAATCGTTTCACGGGCCAGGTCGACTGCCGATGCAGTCCCTGTCGCCGCGATGCCAATGATGAGCACCGCCAGTGCGGTGCGGCGTACCGTGCTTGTCATGGCTCCGTCTCCTGGAGAGTTTTGAGTTGTCGGTATGACACCGGTGTCATACTGCCACGCTAGAAGCGGGTTCGCAATGACGCCGGGCATGGGCATCCTCAACGGGGTTCCCGCGTTTTCGCTGCCAATTTTCCCGGTAGGATTCGCGGTGTTTGCCAGTTGTCGGCTCCCGTTTTCGTAGACTGATCAGCGACTTGCTGTTCGCGTTTCCGGGTCCGCTATGGTGCCCTTGAGCGGGAGGGCACGACATGCAGGACTGGCACGCGACGTTCCTGGGCCGGCGGCGGCTGCCGCGCGAGCTCTCGGCGTTCGAGCTCGAGGCGTTTTTCACCTTCGCCGGCGCCGAGCGGCAGGCGATCGTGGAGCGCCGCCAGCCGGCGCTCAAGCGCGGGCTCGCGCTGCAGATGGGCTTCCTGCGCATGACCGGTCGCCCGCTCGCGGCGGTTGGCGCCGTACCTCCGGCGCTGTGGCGGCACCTGGGCGCGCAGTTGGCCGTCACCGCTCCGGATCTCGCGTCCCTGCGCGTGATGTATCGGCGACTGTCCACGCTCTACGAGCACCAGCAGCCCGCCTGCGAGGTGCTGGGCTTTCGCGACCTCACCGAGGCGCAGCGGCGTGCGGCAGGGCACGCCGACGCCGGCGGAACTCGCCGAGATCGCGAGCACCATGCGCGACGGGTCCACGGGGCACGTGATGCTCGACAACGTGGGTCTCGTGCACATGCAGGGACGGGTGTACGACCCGGCGATCGGGCGGTTCCTGTCGGTGGATCCGGTGGTGCGCGATGTGGCTGCGGCGCAGTCCTGGAATGGACACCCGGCGTGCCGCCAGAACGATCGGACTTTGGCGACAGGCGAACTGGCGTTGGCGATCGGTGGATTGCGAACGGCAGTCTGCCGGCACAATCGCACGGACGGCACGATTCAGATGGCCCTGGCAGCGCAGACCGGAAGATGGTCCGAACCGTCTTCAGCCGAAGAACTCGACAGTCCGCGACAATTGACTGGCTATTCCTATTGCCGCGATCACGATCCGAACTGCCTGTCCTACTTCGAGGATGGCAGCACCACGAACTCGCCCTCGAGATCCCCGGACGGCGTGCCGACGCATTCGAGCACGCCGTGAATGCGGATGCGCCCCGGCCGGCCGCGCCGGATGGCGGCGAGGAGCCGCTCCCACGACGCGCCGTCCGGCACCGAGGCACTGGCCGTGAAGGCGGCGGCCATCGGCCGCTCGTAGTGCATGGTGTTGCGCTGGATCACGATACGGCCGTCGAGCGCTGCGTCCATCAAGCGCACAAGGAGCGCCGACCAGGCGGCGAGTATCGCGACCGCCGAGGCGCTGCCGCCGAATACCGTGTCGCGATGGTTGATGTTGGGGGCCAGCGGCGCGAAGAGCGTCACCCCTGCGGGTGTGGCCGCGCGCACTTCGACCGCCATCGCCCGGGAGAGGGGGATGCGGTCGTGCAGGTAGCGCTCGAGGTCCCTTGCGTCCATCGGTGCCTTGCGGTGCGGCTGGTGCACAAGCGTAGAATCGGCGGGGCCGGGCCGCAACGGATGCCGGCGGACACAAGAGCCGTGCCGAAGGGGGCGCAATGTCGGACACGATTCTCGACGATGTCACGAGTCACCCGTTCACCCAGGGCCTGATGCCCGAGCACTGCGCGACGCTCGCGAGCCTCGCGCGCCGCACGAGCTTCGCCAAGGACGAGATCATCTTCCGGGAGGGCGACCCGAAGCACGAGTTCTTCCTGCTGATCAGCGGGCGAGTGGCGCTCGAGATGGTGGTGCAGGGCAAGGCGCTCCGCGTCCACAACCTCGAGGCGGGCGACGAACTCGGCTGGTCGGCGGTGCTGATGGGCGGGGGCAAGCGCTTCCAGGCGCGCGCGCTCGAGCCCGTGGAGGCCCTCGCGTTCGACGGCTACAAGCTGCTCGACACCTGCAGGACCGACAACTCGTTTGGCTACAAGATCATGCACCGGCTGCTCGGCGTCGTCTCCGAGCGCCTGCAGGCGGCGCGGCTGCAGGTGCTCGACATGCACTCGCCCGTGGCGAAAAGGGCGGGGGCCTAGAGCCGGTCGATCAGCCAGCCCGGGAACAGCATCAGCAGCAGCGCGGGCACCAGGCACAGCACGCTCGCCGCGAAGGCGTAGCGGCGCGGGGCGCCTTTCGCCGCCGACGGTTCGTGCTCGGCCATGAACATGTACTGGATCACCCGCAGGTAGAAGTACAGGCCGAGGTAGCTCGCCACGAGGCCCGCCACCGCGTAGGCCGTATAGCCCGCCTCGAGGACGTTGCGGAACACGAGGAACTTGGCGGCGAAGCCGGGCAGCGGTGGGAGTCCCGCGAGCGACAGCATGGCCATCGCGATCATCACCGCCGCGAACGGACGGCGGCGGTAGAGGCCCTTGAGTGCCTCGAGGCTGTCCTGCCGTTCGTCGTCCGCACCGCGTGGCAGGGCCGAGAACGCGAGCACGTTCATGACCCCGTACGTGATCAGGTAGAAGACGATCGCCTCCCAGCGGCCCGCTCCGTCGCCCAGGAGCGCATAGAACAGGTACCCGGCATGCGCGATCGACGAGTACGCGATCATGCGGCGGAAGCTCGTCTGGCGGAGAGCGGCGAGGTTGCCCCAGGCCATCGACACGAGCGGCAGCACGCCGAGGAGCCCGGCCACCGGCGCCAGCACCGGCGCCGTGCCGTAGACCACGAGGGCCGCGAGCAGCACGCCGGCCTTGACGATCGTCGCCATGTAGGCGGTCACCGGGGCGCTCGCGCCCTCGTAGGCGTCCGGGGCCCAGGTGTGGAAGGGCACGACGGCGGCCTTGAGGAACAGCGCGGCCGTCACCAGTGCAACGCCTGCGGCGGCGAGCGGATCCGCGCTGCCGAGCGCGCGCCCGAACACGGTCACCTGCAGCGAGCCGCTCCAGCCGTAGAGGAACGCGATGCCGAGCAGCAGCGTGGCCGTCGCCGCGCCGCCGAGGACGAGGTACTTGAGCCCGGCCTCGGCGCTGCCCGAGCGCACGAGCCCGAGGACGACCAGCGCGTAGACCGGCAGCGACATGATCTCGATGCCGAGGAACAGTGTCGGGAACGAGGTCGAGGACACGATGAGGCAGGCGCCGTAGAGCGAGGAGAGCACCAGCGTGTAGTAGGGCGTCTCCGCGAAGTCGTCCCGGGAGATGAGCAGCACCGGCACCGCGAGCGCGAGCACGACGGCCTTCGGCAGCGTCGCGGCCGGCCCTACCCGGAAGTGCTGCGGGAAGGGCGTGCCCTCGAAGCCCGAGGCGTACAACCACATCGCCGCGGCAGCGGCGGCCACCGTGAACCCGACCGCGAGCAGGAAGCCGTCGCGCGACCGGCCACTCACGATCTCGAGCCCGAGGATGGCCAGCATGCCGGCGAGCAGCAGGTGCTCCGGCAGCATCGAGGTCAGGATCAACGACCAGTTCATGGCGCGGCCTCCGGCAGGCGCGAGGCAAGCACGCGCTGCTGGTAGTCACGCGCGGCGAGTTCGGTCTTCTCGAGCGGCCCGTCCGGGAAGAGCCCGAGCGCGAAGATCGCGACCACGAGCGCGAGCAGGATCGCCTTCTCGCGTGCCACGAGGTCCGTAAGCGGCTGGTGCGGGGCCTTCGCTTCGCCGAAGAGCATCCGCTCGGCGAGCCAAAGCATGTAGAGCGCGCCGAGTACCACGCCCGTCACCGCGAGCACCGCGAGCACGAGCGGCAGCTGGTACCCCGCTTCGTGCTGCGGCCAGGCTGCGCTGAACGCGCCGAGGAGCGCCATGAACTCGCCGGTGAAGCCGCTCGTGGTGGGGAGCCCGATCGAGGCGAGCGTCAGGATGGCGAAGAACACCGAGTACACCGGCAGCAGCTTCGCGAGGCCGCCGTAGTCCGCGATGGCGCGCGAGTGGCAGCGCTCGTAGATCATGCCGACCATGGTGAAGAGGCCGCCCGCGACGAGGCCGTGGCTCACCATCTGCACGATCGCGCCCTGGATGCCGACGAGGTCGAGGCTCACGAGGCCGAGCATCACGTAGCCGAGGTGGCTGATCGAGGAGTAAGCGATGACCTTCTTGATGTCGGGCTGCACGAGCGCGAGGCACGCGCCGTAGACGATGCTCACCACGGAGAGCGTCATCAGCACCGGCGTGAAGGCGCGCGTGGCGTCCGGGAACATCGGGAAGCCGAGCTTCATGAAGCCGTAGGTGCCCATCTTGAGCAGCACGCCGGCGAGGATGACCGAGCCCGCGGTCGGGGCCTCGACGTGGGCGTCCGGCAGCCACGTGTGCAGCGGCACCATCGGCACCTTGATCGCGAAGGAGAGCGCGAACGCGGCGAGCATCCACCCCTGCGCCTCGAGCGGGAGCGGGTAGCTCGCGAGGTCCTCGAAGGCGAAGGAGAGCGTCCCCGTCGCCTGGGACTGCGACCAGACGAGGTAGATCACCGCCGCGAGCATCAGGATGCTGCCGAACGCGGTGTAGAGCACGAACTTGACCGTGGCGTAGATCCGCCGCTCGCCGCCCCAGATGCCGATGATGAGGAACATCGGGATCAGCATCGCCTCCCAGAACACGTAGAAGAGGAACAGGTCCTGGGCGAGGAAGGCGCCCATCATCGCGAACTGGATGAAGAACACCATCGCGTAGAAGAGCTTCACGTTCTTCTGCACGGCGCTGAACGCCCCGGCTGCGACGATGGGCCCGAGAAACGCGGTTAGCGCGACGAGCAGCACGTTCAGGCCGTCGAGGCCGATCCGGTAGCGCACCCCCCAGTCCGCGATCCACGCGCGGCTCGTCTCGAACTGCAGCCCGGGGGCATTCGGGTCGAAGCGGCAGTAGAGCCAGGTGGTGAGCGCGAGCTGCACCAGCATCGCGACGAAGGTGAAGGCGCGCACCTGTCGGTCCGTCGCGCCCCGCCACAGGGCGAGCGCCACGAGCCCGAGCGCGGGCAGCCACAGGACCAGGTTCAGCACGGTGGACTCAGGCATTGCGCCACACCCACGCCAGCGACGCGATCACGCCGAGCACCGCGAGCAGCACGTAGAACTGGAGGTTGCCGGTCTCGACGCGGCTCAGCCGCCCGGCCGCGCGCTGCGCGAGCGCCGTGAGCCCGTGCAGCGAGCCGTCGATCAGCGTGCGGTCGCCGAGCTGGAGGAACACGCGGTCCGAGACCCAGTGCAGCGGCCGCCCGAGCACGGCCTCATACAGCTCGTCGACGTAGTACTTGCCGGAGAGCAGGCGGTGCAGGCGCGGGAAGCGCCGCGCGAGCGCCTCGGCCCGGCCGAGCCCGCCGCGATACACGTAGAGCGCGCCCGCGAGGCCGGCAAACCCGATCAGCACCGCGACCACCACGAGCGGGGTCTTCAGGTGCGCGAGCGCCTCGTTCTCCGCCGGCATCGGCATCACGGGCTCGAGGAAGTGGTAGACGTGGAAGAACCCGCCGATCGCGGAGAGCACCGCGAGCACGACGAGCACGGAGGTCATCGACAGCGGCGACTCGTGCACGTGGTGCGCGGTCTCGTGGTCCATGCGCGAGGACGTGAGGAAGGTGAGCCACAGCAGGCGGAACATGTAGAAGGCAGTCATGAGCGCCGTGAACGACATCACCGCCCACAGGAGCGCGGAGCCGCCCCTCTCGCTCGAGAACGCGAACCAGAGGATCTCGTCCTTGGAGAAGAAGCCGGCGAGCGGCGGGATGCCCGCGATCGCGGCCGTGGCGATGGCGAAGGTGACGAAGGTCACCGGGATCTTCTTCGCCAGGCCGCCCATGCGGCGGATGTCCTGCTCGCCGGAGAGCGCGTGGATCACGCTGCCCGCGCCGAGGAACAGGCACGCCTTGAAGAATGCGTGCGTGTAGACGTGGAAGACCGCCACGCCGTAGGCGCCGACGCCGAGCGCGACGAACATGAAGCCGAGCTGCGAGACCGTCGAGTAGGCGAGCACCTTCTTGATGTCGGTCTGCACGACCGCGACGGTCGCGGCGAAGAACGCCGTGGCGGCGCCCACCACTGCGATGACGTGCGAGGCCTCCGGCGCGTGGAGATACAGCCCGTTGAGCCGCGCGACGAGGTACACGCCCGCGGTCACCATCGTGGCGGCGTGGATCAGCGCCGAGACCGGGGTCGGGCCCGCCATCGCATCCGGCAGCCACACGTGCAGCGGGATCTGCGCCGACTTGCCGCAGGCGCCGACGAAAAGCAGCAGCCCCACGAGGCTGGCTGACACGGCGGGCGCCACGGGGCCGTTGAACGCGGCGTTGACGGCGTCGAAGTCGAGCGTGCCGAGCGCGTGGTAGATCAGGAACATGCCGAGCAGGAAGCCGGCGTCGCCCACGCGGTTGGTGATGAAGGCCTTCTTGCCGGCCGCCGCCTTGGCCGGGTCCTCGAACCAGAAGCCGATCAGGAGGTAGGAGGCGAGCCCCACGCCCTCCCAGCCGACGAAGCACACGAGCAGCGAGCGCCCGAGCACCAGCAGCAGCATGAAGAACAGGAACAGGTTGAGGTACGCGAAGTACCGCGAGTAGCCCGGATCGCCCTTCATGTAGCCGGTCGAGTAGACGTGGATCAGCGAGCCGACACCGATGACGATCAGCGTCATGAGCGCGCTCAGGCGGTCGAAGTAGAACGCCACCTGGAACTCGAAGTCGCCGACCGTGGCCCAGGTGTAGGCGGTCTCGAGGAGTGCCGTGCCCTCGGCCGACTGCAGGTGCAGCCAGGCCCGCACCGTGGCGACGAAGGCGAGGATCGGCAGGCCGCAGCCCACGACGCTCACGAAGCCCGGGCCGAGACGGCGCCCGACGAGCCCGTTCAGCACGAAGCCGGCGAGGGGCAGCAGGACGATGAGCGTGAGCAGGTCCATCGTCATCCCTTGAGCTCGGACCAGGCGCCGACGTCGAGCGTGTGCCGCTCCTTCGCGAGCAGCAGCACGATCGGGATGGCGATTGCGATCTCCGCCGCCGCCACGACGAACACCAGGAACACGAGGACCGCGCCCGAGAGCGTCGCGCTGAGCGCGGCGAAAGTGACGAGGCTCAGGATCACGCCGTTCAGCATGAGCTCCATGCACATCAGCATGACGAGCGCGTTCCTGCGCACCATCACGCCCACGAGCCCGAGCGCGAAGAGCGCGAACGACAGCGAGAGCAGCAGCTGCGTCCTATCCATCGCGCCGCCTCCCGGCCTTGATGAGGGCGATCGCGGCGACCACGGCCGCGAGCAGCAGGACCGAGGTGAGCTCGAAGTGCAGCCAGTAGCGCCCGATGAACTCGGCCGAGAACGGCTGCACCTCGAAAGTGGCGGCCACGCGCCCCGGGTGGGCCTCGGCGATCCGGGCCGCGGTCATGACCTGGCCGCGGCCCACGGCCGCGGCGAGCGCCGCGGCGAGCGCGGCGGCAACCACGATCGACGGCACGATGGCCCGGCCATAGCGCTCGAGAAACGACGGGTCGCGGACGTCGAGCAGCATGATCACGTAGACCATGAAAACCATCACGGCCCCAACGTAGATCAGCACCTGGAAGACCGCGATCACGTGCACGCCGAGCACCGCATAGATGCCCGCGAGCGAAATCATGGCCGAGATGAGCGCGAGTGCGACGCGCATCGGGTGGCGCGCGATCAGCATGAGCACGCCGCCCGCGAGCGCCGAGGCCGCGAAGAAGGCGAGCAGCACGTTCTCGAGGCTCATGGGGCGCCTCGCGTGCGGCCGGCACCGGCGGCCGGGTAGGGCTTGGCCACGTCCTGCTTCGGCTGCCAGTTGAGGAGTTCGTCCTGCTTGAGCCACATGCGCTGGCGGTCGAACCCGGGCAGGTCCGGAGTCTCCTTCACCATGCGGATCGCGTCCTCCGGGCAGGCCTCGACGCAGAGCCCGCAGAACACGCAGCGCGAGTAGTCGATCTCGAAGCGCGACGGGTACTTCGGGTGCGCCGGGTCGTCCGGGTCGAAGGCGGCGTCGATCTCGATCACCTGCGCCGGGCACACCGTCGCGCACATGTTGCAGGCGACGCACTGAGGCCGGCCGTCCGGACGCTGGGTGAGGATGTGCTTGCCACGGTTGTGGGCCGCGTAGTCCGCGCGGATCTCCTCGGGATAGTAGGCGGTGAGGGCGCCCTTGCGGCCCGTCATCCATTTCCACATGTTGGCGAGGAACACGCCGCCCGTGATCCGGAGGCCCCGCCAGACCTCGAAGAAGTACGAGCGCTCGTACCAGCCCATCTCGGGCTCGTTCCAGTAGCGCTTGCGGACGTAGGGCTTGCGATTCGCCATGCCGGGCCTCACCCGAGTGCCCAGACCGCGACCGCGGTCACGACGAGGTTGGCGATGGCGAGCGGCAGCATGAATTTCCACGCGAAGCGCAGCAGCTGGTCCCACCGGAAGCGCGGCAGCGTCCAGCGCACGAGGATCTGGAAGCTGCAGAGCAGGAGCACCTTGGCGAGGAAAGTCAGGAGCTGGATCACGACCACCCATCCATGGGCGAGCGCGACCGTCCTGCCGCCGGGAAGCACGAAGCCCGCGTCGGTCAGCCACGGCAGGTTGTACCCGCCGAGGAACAGCGTCGTGAAGAGCGCCGCGATGATCGCGATCTCGATGAACTCGGAGAGCATGAACATGCCCTGCTTCATCGCGCTGTATTCGGTGAAGTAGCCGGAGATGAGCTCCGACTCGGCCTCCGGCAGGTCGAACGGGATGCGCTTGTTCTCCGCGATGCCCGCCGTGAGGAACAGGATCGCGGCGAGCGGCTGGTAGACGATGCCCCAGGCGGGCAGGATGCCGAGCACCGTTCCGGACTGGTGCTCGACCATCGCCGTGAGGTCGACCGTGCCGTAGATCAGGATCAGCCCGATCACGGTGAGGCCCATGACGAGCTCGTAGGAGATGAGCTGAGAGCCGGCGCGGAGCGCGCCGAGCATCGAGAACTTGTTCGACGAGGACCAGCCCGCGAGCATCGCGCCGATGATCGAGATGCCGCCGAACGCGAACACCACAAGGAGCCCCGCGTCGAGCTCGGCGATCTGCATGCGGTAGGTGCGCCCGTCGAACCACTGCGCGAGCGACGGGAAGAGCAGGCCCGGGTCGAGCGCGCCGCCGAACGGGATCACGGCGAACACGATCATCACCGGCACGAACACGAGCCAGGGCCCGAGCGCGTAGGCGAGGCGGTCGCAGGCGACGGGCTTGAAGTCCTCCTTCAGGAGCAGCTTCAGGCCGTCGGCCATGCCGTGGAAGAGCCCGAGCCAGATCAGCTTCACCTGCGTGAACGGGATGCGCAGGTACGCGCGGTTCGCGCCGATGCGATCGGACATGATCGCGGCCTGCTTGCGCTCGACCCAGGTCAGGATCGCGCCGAAGGTGAGCAGCACCGCGAGCGCGTAGCCGACGTAGACCAGCGTGACGGCGAGGTCCGGGCTCACGTGTGGCCCCGCGGCGGCGCCTCGAGCGCCTTGAAGAGCGCCTCGGCGTCGAGGACGTGCTTGCCTTTCGCGAAGCAGGGCTCGAAGCGGCTCACGACGCCCTGGAAGTTCGTGTAATGGCCGGCCCGCTCAGTCTGGATGCTGATGGCCAGGAACACGTCGGCGTGCCCGTTCTCGGGCGCGAGGTAGGAATTGAGGAAGATGATCTTCGCCTGCGGAGGGATCTTCGCGAAGTCGTAGCCCTCACCCCAGACGAGCACGAGGTCGGTGCCGTCGTGGTAGGCGGGCTGGGTCTCGTCGAAGAGCTCGCGCGCCTTCGCCGTGTTCGGGTTCTTGTCGGCGCGGATGAGGAGGTCGTCCTCGATGCGCTCGCCTTCCTCGGGCTGCCAGTCCGTTTTCACGTGCGCGTGGACGAACACTTCGCCGAGGTGACGCTTGAACGAGTCGAGTTCCTCGTTCGAGCCCCAGTTCGACACGAGTGCCACCGGGTGGCGCGCGGCGCCGATCAGCCGCCGCGCCTCGTCCACCGCCTCGGCGACCGGGACCGGGCGGCCCTTCAGCATCGGCTCGACGGCGCGGGTCCGCTCGAAGATGCGCGAGAGGTCGCGCCCCTTGTTGCAGATCCACGGCCCGTTCACGGCCGGGTTCTCGAGCGGCGTGATACGCGCGATGGCGGTGTTCTGGCGCGCGTCGAGCGACTTCAGGAACCACTCGGGCTTGCGGTGCCAGACCTGGATCGTGCAGCCGCGCTCGCAGCCCGGGCACACGGACGGCGTGGCCTTCAGGTACCAGACACGGGACTTGTACAGGAACTGCCGCGACTGCAGCGCGCCCACCGGGCACAGGTCGACGATGTTGTCCGAGTACGGGTCCTCGCCGAGCGGGCGGTCCTCGACCGGGCGGATGTTCGACACGTCGCCGCGGCGCTCCACGCCGAGCGCCATCGACTTCGATACCTCGTGCGTGAAGCGCGTGCAGCGCAGGCACAGGATGCAGCGCTCGTTGTCGAGCAGGATGCGGTTCGAGAGGTTGTAGTACTTGGTCGAGCGGACCTTCTGGTCCGCCGACAGCGACGCGTCGCCGTTGTAGGTGTAGTGGTAGTCCTGCAGCGTGCACTCGCCGGCCTTGTCGCAGATGCCGCAGTCCACCGGGTGGTTGAGGGTGATGAACTGCAGGATCGCCTTGCGGTGCGCCTTGACGTCGTCGGAGTCGGTGAACACCTTCATGAAGGCGCTCACCGGCATGTTGCAGGCGATGTCGAGCCCGCGGCCCTCGACCTCGACGAGGCACATGCGGCAGTTGCCCGCCGTCGAGAGCTGGGGGTGCCAGCAGAAGTACGGCACGAAGACGCCATTCTCGAGCGCCACCTCGAGGACCGTCTGGTCCTCGCGCGCCTGGACGGACTGCCCGTTCAGGAAGATCTCAGGCATTCCAGGTTCCCGTCGCAGCGCGAGCGCTTGTGCTCGATGAAGTACTCGAATTCGTCGCGGAACTTGTCGAGGATCCCGCTCACCGCGTAGCCGGCGGCGTCCCCGAGGCCGCAGATCGTCGTGCCGTCGTTGAACTTCGAGATGTAGTAGAGGCGCTCGATGTCCTCCGGGCGGCCCTGGCCCGCGACGATGCGGTCCATGATGCGGTGCATCCAGCCGGTGCCGTGGCGGCAGGGCGTGCACTGGCCGCAGGACTCGTGGTGGTAGAAGCGCATGAGGATCTGCGCGAGGGTCACCATGCAGGTGCCCTCGGCGATCACGATCATGCCGCCGGAACCGAGCGTCGATCCCACGTCCCAAAGCGCCTCGTGCGAGAGGTCGAGGTCCCTGATCTCCGCGCCGGTCAGGACCTTGGACGATACGCCGCCCGGGACCACGCACTTGATGGCCCTGCCGCCCACGATGCCGCCGCAGTCCTCCTCGAGGAATTTCATCCAGGGATAGCCGAGCTCGACCTCGTAGACCCCGGGCCTGTTCACGTGGCCCGAGACCGAGAAGAGCCGCGTGCCCGGGCTCTTCGGCGTGCCGACCTCTTTGAAGGCCGCGGCGCCGTGCGCGATGATCCAGGCTACGTTCGACAGCGACTCGACGTTGTTGACGACGGTCGGGCGCTGGTAGAGCCCCTTCACGGTCAGCCGCGGCGGGCGGTTGCGCGGGTAACTCTTCTTGCCTTCGAGGGATGCGATGAGGCCTGATGCCTCACCGGCGACGTACGCACCGGCGCCGCGATAGACGACGATGTCGCAGGAGAAATCCGTGCCGAGGATGCGCTCGCCGAAATAGCCCGCGGCGTAGGCCTCCTCGACGGCGGCGGCGAGTCGCTCGTAGGGCAGGTCGAACTCGCCGCGAATGTATACGAAGCAGTTCCTGACGTTGAGCGCGTAGCTCGCGATCAGCATCGACTCGATGAGCGCGTGCGGGTTCTGCTCGAGGATCCAGCGGTCCTTGAACGTGCCCGGCTCGCCCTCGTCGGCGTTCGCGATGAGGTAGTGCGGCTGGCCGTCGTCGTAGACCACGACCTGCCACTTGCGGCCGACCGAGAAGGCGGCGCCGCCGCGGCCCTGGAGACCCGAGGCCGTCACTTCCTTCACGACGTCCGACGGACGCATGGTCTTCAGCGCCTTCTCGAGCGCCTGGTAGCCGCCGCGCGCGCGGTACTCCGCGAGCGTGTGCGAGGTCGCGGTGACCGGGAAACTCATGATGAGCTGGCGGCCGGGCATGGCTACTTCAGCCCCGCGAGCAGCTCGTCGATCTTCGCGACGGTCAGGTTCTCGTGGTAGCCCTCGTTCACCATCATCATCGGCGCCGTGCCGCAGGAACCGAGGCACTCCGCCACCGACAGGGTGAAGCGGCCGTCCGGCGTCGTCTCGCCCGGACGGATGCCGAGCTTCTTCTCGACGTGGGCGAGGATGCGCTCCGCGCCGTTCATCGAGCAGCTCACGTTGTGGCAGAACTGCAGGTGCCAGCGCCCGATCGGCTTGCGCCGGAACATCGTGTAAAAGGAGAGCACTTCCTCGATCTGGATCTGCGGGACGCCGAGGTACTTCGCCAGTTCGGCGATGTCCTCGTCCGACACGTAGCCGCGGTCCTCCTGGATGCGCCGCACGCAGGGCAGCACGAGCGAGGACTCGAACCCGGCCGGGAAACGCGAGCGGAGCCGCTCGAACTCGGGGATCAGGTGCCTCACCGGTCGCACTCCCCGCCGATCATGTTCACCGAGCCGAAGGTCGGCACGATGTCGGCGAGCTGGTAGCCGTCGAGCATGCGGTGCACGCCTCCCATGTGCACGAAGCTCGGGGACCGGCAGTGCACTTTCCAGGGCACGCCGCCGCCCACGCTCACGATGTAGAAGCCGAGCTCGCCGTTGGCACCCTCGTGCGCCGAGTACACCTCGCCCGGCGGCACCTGGGGGCCCTCCATGACGAGCTTGAAGTGGTTGATCAGCGATTCGATCTCTGTGTAGACAAGCTTCTTGTCGGGGAAGGTGCAGCGGCGGTCGTCCACGCAGAGCGGGCCCGCGGGCAGCATCTCCACGAGCTGGCGGATCATGTGCGCCGACTCGTCGATCTCGCGCATGCGCACGTAGTAACGATCGTAGTTGTCGCCCTTGATGCCCACCGGCACCTCGAAGTCGAGCTCGGCGTAGGCGAGGTAGGGCGTGTCCTTGCGCAGGTCCCGAGGCACACCCGTCGAGCGCAGGATCGGGCCGGTGAAGCCCCAGTTGACCGCCTCGGCCGTGGTGAGCACGCCGACGTTGCGCATGCGGTCGATGAAGATGCGGTTGCGATCCACGAGGCCGTGCACGCGGCCGGTGAAGGTGTCCATCTCCTCCAGGATCTCGAGAAGGCGCTCGAGCCAGCCCTCAGGCACGTCGTTCGCGAGCCCGCCGATGCGGCCGTAGCTGTAGGTCACGCGGGCGCCCGTGAGGGCCGCGAGGTGTTCGTAGATGTAGTCGCGGATCGTGACGAGATACAGGAAGGCCGTCATCGCGCCGAGCTCCATCAGGGCCGCGGCGATGCAGGTCAGGTGGTCGGCGATACGCGAGTACTCGGCGAGCAGCGTGCGCAGGTACCTGGCGCGCGGGGTGATTTCGATCCCCATCAGCTTCTCGACGGCTTCGCAGTAAGCGAAGTCGTTGATGAGCGCCGAGCAGTAGTTCAGCCGGTCGACGTAGGGGATCAGGTTGTGCCAGGTGTGCGACTCGCACTCCTTCTCGAAGCCCCGGTGCAGGTAGCCGCAGTGCACGTCGGTGCGGACGACCCGCTCGCCGGAGAGCTCCGCCACGATCTGGATCGTGCCGTGGGTCGCCGGGTGCGAGGGGCCGATGTTGACGATCACCGAGCCCGGGACCGATCCCCGGTCGAAGGCCGGGCGGATCGGGTTCGGCAGGCTCGTGAGCGGAGGCAGGCTCACGACTTCGTCTCCCGGTAGGGCACCAGCGGCTGCTCTTTCTGCTTCGGGTAGTCCTTGCGCAGCGGATACCCCTCGAAACCCTCGTAGAGCAGTATCGGCCGCAGGTCCTCGTTGCCGCGGAAGACGATGCCGTACATCTCGTGGCACTCACGCTCCATGTAGCGCGCCGAACCGTAGAAGGGCACGAGGGTGTCCACCGAGGGAGCCGCGAGCGGTACCCGGGTCTTCACCCGCACGCGGACGAAGTGCCGCGTCGAATAGAAGTGCCAGACCACGTCGAAGCGCGGCTCGCGCTCGGGCCAGTCCACGGCCGTGACGTCGAGGAACATGTCGAAGCCGAACGCATCCTTGAGCGCGTCGACCACCTCGAGCAGGTTGGCGGGTTCGATCTCGAGCGCCAGCACCCCGTGCTCGACGGCGGCCTCCCGGGTCACCCCGGACAGCTGCTCGCGGATCTCGGTGAAGACGGCTTCGTTCACGCTCAGAACTTCTCGTTGATGATCGGGTGGCGGTCGCGCGCGATCCGGTCCTGGAGCTTCATGATCCCGTCGATGACCATCTCGGGCCGCGGCGGGCAGCCCGGGATGTAGAGGTCGACCGGGATGATCCTGTCGATGCCGGGCAGTGCGGCGTAGTTCTGGTAGAAGCCGCCGCTCGTCGCGCAGACGCCGAAGGCGATCACCCACTTGGGCTCGCACATCTGCTCGTAGACCTTGCGCAGGATCGGGGCCTGCTTGTGCGTCACCGTGCCGACGACCATGAGCAGGTCGGACTGGCGCGGGGTGAAGCGGGGCAGGGCGGCGCCGAAGCGGTCCGTGTCGTAGAGCGTCGAGCTCACCGACATGAATTCCATTGCGCAACAGGCGGTTACGAACGGATAGGGGAACAGCGAGAACTTGCGGGCCCAGCCGACGAACTCGTCCTTCCTGGTCGTCAGGTACTCGAAGGCGCCCGAGGGTGCGGGCCGTGCCGGCTGCGTGGTCACCGCGTCACCTCCTCGAGGAGCCCGGTCCGCCACACGTACAGCATGATCACCACCAGCAACGCCAGGAACACCCCGAGGGCCGCTAGCAGCGCCCCCGAGAGCGGCTGGGCGCCGAGCGCCCACAGGAAGAGGAACACCGTCTCGAGGTCGAAGAGGATGAAGACCACCGCGATCGCGTAGTACTTGACCGGCACCGCCCTGACGCTGACCTGCTCGATCGGGTTTGCGCCGCACTCGAAGGGCTCGAGCTTGAGCGGTGTCGGCGCGGGCTTCGGACCGACGACCTTGTTGAGCCACAGCGTAAACGCCACGAAGCCGAGGATCGCGACGAGGTAGACGAGGAAGGCGAGGTAGGGATTCATCGTGATTGTGCGGCCCCGGAGCGCGACTTTAGCCACGCGCACCTCGTTGATCGCCCACGGAAAACACCTATGGTCTCGCAGGGTGTGGATCGCTCGAAATCGAGCCCTCGTCCGCAAGTCCCGGGACGCCGCACTTGAACACACGATCCCACGCGCCCGACATGGTGCTGGCGCCACCGTCGCGCACCCGTTCGCGCTGGCCCGCACGCCTCGATCTCCTGCAGAGCGGTACCGGGTTGCTGCTCGGCCTCTTCATGTGGGGCCACATGTTCTTCGTCGCGACCATCCTGCTCGGCAAGGACGCGATGTGGGCCGTGGCGCGGTTCTTCGAGGGCTACTACGTCTTCGGCCGCAGCTTCCCCGGGCTCGTCTCCGCGATCGTCGCCATCGTGTTCGCGCTGTTCATCGCCCACGCCGCGCTCGCCCTGCGCAAGTTCCCGTCGAACTACCGGCAGTACCGCAACTATCGGGAGCACATGGAGACCATGCGCCACGAGGACACCACGCTCTGGTACTGGCAGGTGGTCACCGGGTTCGCGCTCTTCTTCATGGCCTCGGTGCACCTCTACATCATGCTCACGCACCCGGATCGCATCGGCCCCTTCGAGTCCGGCGACCGCGTGTGGAGCGACCTCATGTGGCCGCTCTACCTCGTGATGCTGTTCGCCGTGGAGTTCCACGGGGGCATCGGCCTCTACCGCCTCGCGCTCAAGTGGGGCTGGTTCGAGGGCGGCGACCCCGCGGCCACCCGGCGCAAGCTCCGGGCGTTCAAGTGGGCGATCACGGCGTTCTTCCTCGTGCTCGGGCTCGCGACGCTCGCCGCCTACATGAAGATCGGCTTCGACCACGCGCCGCATTACGGCCAGCCCTACGTACCGGCCGGTATCGCCGCGCCGCACACGCCATGAAAGTCATCTACACCGATGTCCTCGTGATCGGCGGCGGCCTCGCGGGCCTGCGCGTGGCGATCGGCGCCCGGCAGCGTGGCCACGACGCGATCGTGCTCTCGCTCGTTCCCCCGAAGCGCTCCCACTCCGCGGCGGCCCAGGGCGGCATGCAGGCGAGCCTCGGCAACGTCATCAAGGGCGAGGGCGACAACGAGGACGTGCACTTCGAGGACACCGTCCGCGGCAGCGACTGGGGCGCCGACCAGCAGGTCGTGCGGATGTTCGTGAACACCGCGCCGAAGGCCGTGCGCGAACTCGCGGCCTGGGGCGTGCCCTGGAGCCGCGTGCAGCGTGGCGACCGCCAGGTGATCATCAACGGCCAGAAGGTGACGCTCACCGAGCGCGACGCGGCGCACGGGCTCGTGGCGCAGCGCGATTTCGGCGGCACCAAGAAGTGGCGCACCTGCTACGTCTCGGACGGCACCGGCCACGCGATGCTGTTCGCGGTGGGCGACCAGGCGATCGCGCAGGGCGTGCCCGTCCACGAGCGCAAGGAGGCCATCGCGCTCATCCACGACGGCTCGCGCTGCTACGGCGCCGTGGTGCGCGACCTCATCACGGGCGAACTCGTCGCCTACGTGGCCAAGGCCACCACGATCGCCACCGGCGGGGCGGGGCGCGTCTATCGCGTCACGACGAACGCCGTGATCTGCGAGGGCATCGGCGCGGCCATCGCACTCGAGACCGGCGTGGCGACGCTCGGCAACATGGAAGCAGTGCAGTTCCACCCGACCGGCATCTTCCCGGCCGGCATCCTCGTCACCGAGGGCTGCCGCGGCGACGGCGGGCTGCTGCGCGACGTCGACGGCCATCGCTTCATGCCGGACTACGAGCCGGAGAAGAAGGAACTCGCCTCGCGCGACGTCGTCTCGCGCCGGATGGAGGAGCACATCCGCAAGGGCAAGGGCGCAAGGTCCCGGTTCGGCGAGCACATCTGGCTCGACATCACGCTCCTCGGGCGCGCGCACATCGAGCACAACCTGCGCGAGGTGAAGGAGATCTGCCACTACTTCCTCGGCGTCGATCCCGCCGAGCAATGGATTCCCGTGCGCCCGGCGCAGCACTACACCATGGGCGGCATCCGCACCGACCACACCGGCCAGAGCCGAAGCCTGCGCGGACTCTTCGCAGCCGGCGAGGCCGCCTGCTGGGACATGCACGGCTTCAACCGCCTCGGCGGCAACTCGGTCGCGGAAACCGTGGTCGCGGGCATGATCGTCGGCGAGTTCGTCGCCGACTTCTGCGACGGTCCGAAGAGCGACCTCGACATCCCGACCGCGCTCGTGCGCGAGGCGCTCGAGTCGGAGCGGGCCAGGCTCGACGCACTGCTGCACGGCGGGGGCACCGAGCGGGCCGATGAACTCAAGATCGAGATGCAGCAGATCATGACCGACAAGGTCGGTATCTTCCGCAAGGGCGAGGACCTCGAAGAGGCGGTGCACCGCCTGCAGGGGCTGCTGGTGCGCAGCCGGAAGATCGGCCTGCGCTACCGGGTCGACGGCCCGAATCCCGAGCTCGTCACGGCCTACCGCACGCAGAAGATGCTCAAGGTGGCGCTCTGCATCGCGACCGGGGCACTCGCGCGCACGGAGAGCCGGGGCGCGCACTTCCGCGAGGATTTCCCGCGCCGCGACGACGCGGCCTGGCTCCGGCGCACGATCGCGACCTGGAAGGATCCCGCCGACACGCTGCCGTGCCTCGCCTACGAGCCGCTCGACGTGATGTCGATGGAACTGCCGCCCGGCTGGCGCGGGTACGGCGCGAAGAACTACGTGGACCATCCCGACACGCCGCGTCGGGCCGGGGAGATCGCCGCGCTGCGCGAGCGGGTGACGGAGGCGGACCGCCACTCGATCCAGTCGCAGTTGATGCCCTACGAACACCTGCTCCCGGAGCGCTTCCGCGGCCGGAACGAGCGCATCGACGAGAAGCTGCCATGAGCGACCCGAGGCCGAACACCAAACCCACGGAGTCCTCGGTCGAGCTGCGCCGGCTGCGCTTCCACGTGCTGCGCCACGATCCGCGCGACCCGAAGAGCGAGCCGCACTTCCAGACCTTCGAGCTCGAGGAAGCGGCTGGCATGACGCTCTTCATCGCGCTGAACGAGATCCGCGAGCAGCTCGACTCGTCGCTCGCCTTCGACTTCGTGTGCCGCGCAGGCATCTGCGGCAGCTGCGGAATGGTGGTGAACGGCCGCCCCGGGCTCGCCTGCCGGACCCTCACGAAGGACCTGCCCGCCGACATCACGCTCGCGCCGCTGCCGGCCTTCGAGCTGATCGCCGACCTCTCGGTGAACACGGGCAAGTGGATGCGCGGCATGAGCGAGCGGCTCGAGACCTGGGTCCACTCCCTCGGCGAGCAGCGCGACCTGCGGCGCCTCGAGGAGCGCATGGAGCCGGAGCTCGCGGACCGGATCTACGAGCTCGACCGCTGCATCGAATGCGGCTGCTGTGTGGCGGCCTGCGGTACGGCCCGCATGCGCGAGGATTTCGTGGGCGCCGTGGGCCTCAACAAGATCGCCCGCTTCGCGCTCGACCCGCGCGACTCGCGCACCGACGCGGATTTCTACGAGCTCGTGGGCAACGACGACGGCGTCTTCGGCTGCATGACGCTGCTCGGCTGCCACGACGTGTGCCCCAAGAACCTGCCGCTGCAGACGCAGATCGCGTTCCTCAGGCGGAAGATGATCAAGGAAGGGGTGGGGTAGGGTCGCGTCCGTCGGTGGGCGGAAACCGACGCTTTGAGTTGTCCATAACTTATTGCTTTACGTCGCCCTGCATGGCGCGACGCACCACGTCGAGAAACTCGTCCGGCAGTCTCGCCGCGTGCAGGAGCAGGAGAAACTCTCCCGCGAGGCGCGGCAGCAGGCCGGTCGGCGCATTGATGCTCGAGGCGCTCGAGGCAGCAATGCACGACCTGCCGCTGCCGGACGATTGTCAGAACGATCTGCAAGTTTAAGCTGAAACGTCGGTGACGACGCGACGCGCCGACGCAATGGTCGCGCTCGCGGAGGGCTACCAGAAGCACGGCGCCGCGGCGTTGAATGGCGGCGAGCGCCACCCGATCGACGTGCACGTGGACGCGAAGACCCTGCGCGCGGGTGCTGCCGGCCGCTGCGAGATCGAGGAGGGCCCCGCCGTGCCGGTCGAGACCGCGCGTCGCTGTGCTGATTCCAGCACCGCGCGGTGCACGAGGGCGGGGTTCGCATCGAGCGGCTGCTGTACCGGCAGCAGCGGGCGCTCGCCGCGAATCCGGTGGATCCCGTCGTCTGATCAAATTCCCCTGTACAACTGAAACTGTACAGGATCTGTCCAACGAAAGACGCCTCGCACATGCCGGAATCCGGCCATTGGCAACACCTGTCCTGTTTTACATAACCAGTACGAGGGAAACGTCCATGATCCGCAGAACCTTCCTTTCGATTGCTGCCGCCGCTGCCTCCGTCGCCCTGCTGCTCGGGGCCACGCCGAACGCGCATGCAAAGCAGCCGATACCCGAAAACAACATTGTCGACGTCGCCATCGCGGTGAACAGCAGTGGACCGTTCGCCGGCCAGTTCGACACGCTCATCGCCGCGGTCCTCGCCGCTGACCCGGCCGTCGCTGCGCGGCTGACCAGCAAGGGCCAGTCCACCGTGTTCGCGCCGACGGACGACGCCTTCGCGAAGCTGAGCCTGACGCCCGAGAACGTCGGAACCCTCGACCAGGCCTTCCTGACCGACGTGCTCCTCTACCACGTCGTGACCGGCCGTCGCGACTCGGGCCAGGTGCTGGCGAGCGAGCGCCTGCGCACGCTGCAGGGCGGCATCCTGCGCCAGGCGGGCGGGGTGCTCACCGACAACCTCGGCCGCACGTCGAGCATCATCGTCACCGACGTCGGTGCGTCGAACGGCGTGATCCACGCGATCGATACGGTGGTGCTCCCGTACGCACCGTGAACCGTCCGTGACGGACGGCGGGCGCGCGCCGGGATGGCCGGCGCGCGCGCTTTCGTCTAAGGTCGCTCGCCTGCATCGGGAATCGGGGAGGCGAAGCATGCAGTGCTCAGCGCGTCGGGCGGCCGGTTTTTTGTTCCTTGGTCTGCTCTCGATCACCACGCCGTGGAGCACGCACGCAGCCGCACCGGGCGCGACCGATACTGCGATTCCGGCGCTCATCGGGCAGCTGGGCCTCGTCGAGTCGCCGACGCCCGTCCGCGACCGTCCGGGCTGGAAGCCGCCGACGAAAATCCTCGTGTGGGCGGTCGAACCGGAGCTGATGCCGCAGTTGCAGTCCGTCGCCCCCGGCGTCGAGCTCGTGGCCGCGCGTGACGCGGCCGAGGGCGCCAGGCTCGCCGCGGGCGTCGACGCCGCCATCGGTTTCTGCACGCAGGAGGTCCTCGCCTCCGGCACCGGCATCCGCTGGATACAGTCGTTCTCGGCGGGCGTCGAGCGTTGCGTGGCGATCCCGGCCCTGCGCGAGCGCGGCATACTGCTGACCAACATGCAGCGCGTGGCCGCGCCGGTCATGGCCGAGCACGTGCTGGGCATGATGCTGGCCTTCGCGCGCGGCCTCGATTTCTACATCCCCGAGCGCGCCGCCGCGAGCTGGACCCGCGAGCTGCCACCGCCCGCGAAGATGCTGACGCTGGAGGGCAAGACCGTCATGGTCGTCGGGCTCGGCGGCATCGGCACCGAGGTCGCGAAGCGCGCGCACGCGCTCGGCATGCGCGTGATCGCGACGCGCGCGAGCGGACGCGACGGGCCGCCGTACGTCGCCTACGTCGGGCTGCCGGACGAGCTGCGCAAGCTGGCGGCCCAGGCGGACTTCGTCGTCAACACCACGCCGCTCACGCCCGAGACCACGCGCCTCTTCGACGCCGCGTTCTTCGCGGCCATGAAGCCGCGCGGGTATTTCTTCAACGTCGGCCGCGGCCAGAGCGTGGTGCAGGACGATCTCGTCGCGGCGCTCAGGAGCGGACACCTCGCGGGCGCCGGCCTCGACGTCACCGATCCCGAGCCGCTCCCGAAGTCGAGCCCGCTCTGGCAGCTGCCGAACGTGATCATCACGCCGCACGTGTCGGCCGCCTCCGACGTCGGCGATGCGGCCCGCTTCGCGATCGTGCGCGAGAACCTGCGCCGCTACGTGGCTGGCGAGAAGATGCTCTCGGTCGTGGACGTGGCCAGGGGATACTGAGGTCGTCGATGCACGATTCCATCTTCGACCTTCCACTGGCCGTCGCCGGTCCGGTCATCGTCGCCTCGCTGTGCGCGTTCGGCGTCGGTGGACTGCTGCTGGTCCGCCGCTTCGTCCTGCCCCGGATGCGGATTCGCATGGAGGACTCCGAATTCACCGGATCCATGCTGCAGGCGGTCATGGTCTTCTACGGGCTCGCCGTGGCCCTGATTGCGGTGAGTGTCTTCGAGAACTACTCGGACGTCTCCATGGACATTGCGAAGGAAGCGGCCGAGCTGAGCGCGCTCTACCGCGACGCGAGCAGCTATCCGGAGCCGATCGGTCCCGTGCTGCAGCAGGAACTCCGTGACTACGCCCAGTACGTGATCCACACGGCCTGGCCGGCGCAGCGGAAGGGCGAGGTCGCGCTGGGCGGAATCGGGATGCTGAACCGCTTCCAGGCGAACATCACCGGTTTCGAGCCCGCCACCGAGGGCCAGAAGGCCCTGCATGCGGAGGCGCTCAGGGCCTACAACCAGCTCGTCGAGGCCCGCAGCCTGCGGCTCGTTGCGGTGGTGAACTCGGGGCTGCCCGGAGTGCTGTGGCTCGTGATCCTGCTGGGCGCGGTCATCGGCCTCGCGGCCACGTTCTTCTTCAAGGTCGAGGACGTGCGGCTGCACGCGGTCATGGTGACGCTCGTGGCGGCCTTCATGGGCCTCGTCATCTTCATGATCCTTGCCTTCGACCGCCCCTTCCGCGGTGATCTCGGGCTGACGGCGGACCCGTACCAGCAGGTCTACGACGTCGTGATGCGGGAGGCGCGCTGACGCAGGCCGAGGGTTACGCGCTCCCTGCCTGCGACGATCCCGCGGGCGGATGGAGCCGGGTCTTGAGGGCCTCCACCTCGCGCTGCAGTTCCGAAACCGCGGCTTCGAGTGCCGCGATCCGTTCCGTGGCGCCGGTCCACACGGGCGCTTCCTCCGCGCTGGGCCCGAGCTCCGGCGCGGCCTCGCCCGAGAACAGGTGCATGTAGCGCGACTCGCGACGCCCCGGCTCGCGCGGCAGCTTCGCGACGAAGGGGCCGTCCGGTCGCGTCGCGAGATCCTCGAGCGCGGTCTCCACGTCGCTGACGTCGTGCAGGGGCGCGAGGCGTGCCGCGTGGGAACGCAGCTCTCCCGGTGTCTGCGGGCCGCGCAGCAGCAACTCGCAGACGATCGCGGTCTGCTGCGGCGAGAATTTCAGCGACCCGTACTGCGTGTTGCAGAAGAGGTGCTGGTACTTCGGTACCCGGCTGCCGAAGCCGGAGCGCTCGAGCAGCAGCTGGCGCCGCATCAGTCCGTCGACCACGGCCTGCACCTCGCGTTCGCCGAGATCGAGCACCGGATGCCGGTTGCTCTTCTGGTTGCAGGCGTTCGTCAGTGCGTTGAGCGACAGCGGGTACTGGTCGGGCGTGGCGATCTGCTTCTCGATCAGGCAGCCGATCACGCGGGCTTCGTGGGCGGTCAGTTCGACGGGCATAATCACCTCCCCAGGCAGTCGGATTCTACCCGGTGAAGCAGCGCGACGGCTCGACGATCAGGGGCGTGGCAACGGTCTCGGCGATGGCCATCAACGTCGTCGCCTGGTGCCTCGTGCTCTTCGCGGTCGGGGTAGTCAAGTTCCTGCTGCCCGTGCCAGCGGTGCGGCGCCTGCTGAGCCGCGTCATGACGGCGCTCGCGGAGGGGTGGATCGGGACCAACAACGCGCTCTTCCGCGCGACTGGCGCCCTGCCCATCGACGCGCGCGGACTCGAGGGCCTCTCGACGAACGAGTGGTACCTCGTCGTGTCGAATCACCAGTCCTGGGTCGACATCCTGGTGCTGCAGTCGGTCTTCAATCGCCGCATCCCGTTCCTCAAGTTCTTCCTGAAGCAGCAGCTCATCTGGGTGCCGTTCCTCGGCATCGCGTGGTGGGCACTCGACTTCCCCTTCATGCGCCGCCACTCGCCCGCCTACCTCGAGAAGCACCCGGAGAAGCGCGGCGAGGACCTCGAGGTCACGCGCCGGGCCTGCGAGAAGTTCCGGCTGATCCCGACCTCGGTCATGAATTTCGTCGAGGGCACGCGCTTCACCGGGAGGAAGCACGCAGCCTTCAAATCGCCCTACCGACACCTGCTGCCGCCGCGCCCGGGCGGCACGTCGTTCGTGCTCTCCGCCATGGGCGGCATGCTGCACTCGATGCTCGACGTCACGATCGCCTACGAGGGCCGCACGCCGAGCTTCTGGGACCTGTGCTGCGGGCGGCTCGGTACGGTGACCGTCGACGTCCGCCGGCGCCCGATCGACGCCTGGATGTCATCCGGCGACTACGCCGGCGACCCGGCCTTCCGTGCCCGGTTCAAGGACTGGCTCGCGGGGATCTGGTCCGAGAAGGACGCACTTCTCGACTCGCTCGGACGCTGAGGAGCCGCGCATGAGCTGGGACCTGCCTTCACCCTTCGTGCACGAGCGCACCGTCGTGCATGCCGAGATCGACGGCTACGGGCACGTGAACAACGTCGTCTACATCGCGTGGATGGACGATTGTGCCTGGGAGCACTCGAAGGAGCGCGGCATCCCCTTCGAGCTCTGCAAGCAGCTCGGGCGCGGAATGGCGGTCTGGCGCACGCAGGTGAACTATCTCGGGGCCGCGTACCTCGGCGACCGCGTGCAGGTGGCGACCTGGCCGGTGCTGAACGACGGGCGCCTGCGCATCGCGCGCCGCTTCCAGATCCGACGCGAGTCCGACGGCGCCACGCTCGTACGGGCCCTCGTGCACTACGTCTGCATCGACCTCGAGTCGGGCCGGGCGAAACGGATGCCCACCGAGTTCACGAAATACACCGTGGCGCCAGAGGTGGCCGCCGCGCTGGCGCTCGAGACCGGGCCGTACCAGCCCGGCGTCGAGCCTGGCTGACCCCGAAAACGACACTCACGGAGACCCTCCCCATGCACGACAAGTGGACTGGCCCCGAACTCGACTCGCTCACGGGCAAGGCCCCGCTCACCCGTCGCGACGTCCTGATGACCTCGCTCGCCGTCGGCTTCGCCGCCGCGGCCGGACCGGTGGCTGCCGACACCGTCGTCACGACCCCGAGCGAGGGCCTGGTCGCCGGCGAAGTGAAGATCCCGACGGCAGACGTCGAGATCCCGGCCTACCGCGCGATGCCGGCGACGGGTGGCCCGTTCCCCGTGGTTCTCGTCGTGCAGGAGATCTTCGGCGTGCACGAGCACATCAAGGACGTGTGCCGCCGGTTCGCACAGCAGGGCTGCCTCGCCATTGCCCCCGAGATGTACGCACGGCAGGGCGACCCGTCGAAATTCACGGACTGGAAGCAGCTCTTCGCCGAGATCGTCTCCAAGGTCCCGGACGCCCAGGTCATGTCCGACCTCGATGCCACGGTCGCGTGGGCCGGCAAGAGCGGCTCAGGTGACGTGAAGCGAGTCGGCGTCACCGGATTCTGCTGGGGCGGCCGCATCACGTGGCTGTATTCGGCGCACAGCGCGCAGGTGAAGGCCGGAGTCGCGTGGTACGGGCGGCTGGTGGGCGAGTCCACGGAGCTGCAGCCGAAGTACCCGATCGACGTCGCGGCCTCGCTCAAGGCGCCCGTGCTCGGGCTCTACGGCGGGAAGGACCAGGGCATCCCGCTCGCCGACGTCGAGAAGATGCGTGCCGCGCTCGCGGCGGCGAAGAGCCCGTCCGAGATCGTCGTGTTCCCCGACGCGCCGCACGGCTTCCTCGCCGACTACCGCCCGAGCTATCGCGCAACGGAGGCCGCCGAGGCCTGGAAGCAATGCCTCGCTTGGTTCCGCAGGCACGGCGTCGGCTAGCCGGGAGGCCAGCCGAGCCGCCCCGCGAGCCGCTCGAATTCTTCGCCCGGGCCCGTCGCGACGGCGATCCGCCGTCCCGTCACGGGGTGCGCGAACTCGAGCCGCGTGCAGGCAAGCAGCAGCCGGTGGACGCCGAAGAGCTCCGCGAACAGACGGTTGTGCCGTCCCTTGCCGTAGGTCGAATCGCCGATGATCGGATGCGAGATGTGCGCGAGGTGCCGCCGCAGCTGGTGGCGTCGGCCGCCCTCGGGATCGAGCTCGACGAGCGCGTAGCGCGAGGTGGGGTAGCGGTCGACGCGGTGCGGCAGCTCGACGGTGGCGAGCCTGCGGTAGCGGGTCGACGCGGGACGTGCCGCGGACTCTGCCGTGGGCGCGTACTCGTCCCGCACCGCGACGAGCGGGTGGTCGATCGTCCCGGACGGCTCGGGCCAGCCGCGCACGACGGCAAGGTAGGTCTTCGCGATCTCGCGACCGGCGAACGCCTCGGCCATCGCGCGGGCGGCAGCGCGGTCGAGGGCAAACGCCAGCGCGCCTGACGTGCCCTTGTCGAGCCGGTGCACGGGGAACACGCGCCGGCCGAGCTGATCGCGCAGCATCTGCACCGCGAAGCGCGTCTCGTGACGGTCGATCGGCGAACGGTGCACGAGGAGTCCCGACGGCTTGTCCACGACGACGATCGAATCGTCCGCGTAGAGGATCGGGAGATTGCGCGCGTCCACGGATGAACGCAGCATGGGAGCAACTTCGGTCGGCGGAGAGTTCACGGTGGCGAAGGTTAACGCACTCGGCGGTTCGCGGAGCCTCGAGGACTGGGCGGATGCGGGCGAGTTCCGCACGCTCGACGGGCAGCGCATCTTCGTGAGGACGTCCATGCAGCAGGGACTGCCGCCGCTGCTGCTGATCCACGGCTATCCGACCGCAAGCTACGACTGGCACCTCGTCTGGACGCGGCTCGCCGCACGCTACTCGCTCCTGACCTGCGACATGCTCGGGTTTGGTCTCTCTGCCAAGCCGCGCGACGCCGAGTACACGATCGCCGGGCAGGCCGACATCTGCCAGGCGCTGCTCGAGCAGTTCGGTGTCGGTACGGCGCACGTGCTGGCCCACGACTACGGCGACACCGTGGCGCAGGAACTGCTCGCACGTGAGGTCGAGGGGAGGCTGCGCCTGCAGAGCGTATGTTTCCTGAACGGCGGCCTCTTCCCGGAGACGCACCGTGCGCGAACGGTGCAGAAGCTGCTCGCGATGCCGGTGGTCGGACCGCTGCTCGCCAGGACGATGAGCCGCGGCAAGTTCGATGCCACGATGCGCTCGATCTGGGGCCGGCATCCACCGTCCGAGGCGGAACTCGGCGACCTGTGGGCGCTCGTCGAGCACGACGGCGGGCGGCAGGCGCTCGCGCGGCTCATCAACTACATGGAACAGCGCCGCCTCAACCGCGCGCGCTGGGTCGGCGCGCTCACCGGGTCGAGCGTGCCGCGGCGGCTCGTCTGTGGCACGGACGACCCGGTGTCGGGCGCGCACCTCGCGCGGCGCTATCGCGAGCTCGTTCCGGATCCGGACGTCGTGCTGCTCGAGGGCGTCGGTCACTACCCGCAGCTCGAGGACCCGGATCGCGTCCTCGACGCGTACTTCGCGTTTCGCGACCGGACTCGCTAGACTTCGTCGAAAGGGTGGAGGGGGCCACATGACGCTGCACACGGTCTGCCGCACGAGCGACGTCAAGCGGGGCCAGATGAAGGCCTTCCAGGTCGGCGACGAGAAGATCATCCTCTACAACCTCGCCGATGGCTTCTTCGCCACCCAGGCGCACTGCTCGCACGTCTTCGCCCCGCTGGCGCGCGGCAAGATCATCGAGGGTCGCATGGTGCAGTGCCCGTTCCACCGCGCGCGGTTCGACATCCGCACCGGCGAAGTCATCGAATGGGCAAATTTTCCGCCCGGGATCCAGCTCCTCAATGTCGTGCGCGGCGAGAAGGCGCTCAAGACCTACAAGGTGAGCGTGAAGGACGGCGAGGTGAGGGTGCACCTCGGCTGAGGCGCCCGCTCAGGCGTTCGCGAGCGCGAGAACCCACGCCGCGGCGATGGCCGCGAGGCTCAGTGCACCGGCCACGACCTGCGCGACGGGTCCTCGCGGTACGCGCCAGGCCGCGTGCAGCGCGCCGGCGAGCGCGCCGGCGGCAAACCCGTTCAGGTGCGCCAGAACGTCCGTGTTCTCGCCACCCGCACCGGTGAACGCGAGCAGGAACACCCCGGCGACGAGCGGCGCCCAGCGGTACGCACGACGCTCGGTGCCGCCCGAGCGCTGGCGCCACGCGTAGGCGGCGAGCAGCCCGAGCGTCGCAAACACCGCCGTCGACGCGCCGACCGACGAGTGCATCTCCGGCTGGATCCAAGCGTTCAGCAGGTTGGCCGCACTCGCGGCGACGAGCACCGATGCCCAGGCGATGCCCGGACCGAGCAACTGGCCCGCCAGCAGGCCGAACACCGTCCCGAACCCGAGGTTCGCGAGCAGGTGGCCCACGTCGAGGTGCAGCGTGAGCGCGGTGACCGCCCGCCAGGCCTCGCCGGCGCGGACCGGCTCCGACCGCAGCGACCCCGTGCCGAGCCAATCGAGCGTGTACATACCGGCGCCGGCGAGAAACCCGATCAGGAGCACGACGAGGGCGTAGCCGAGCGAGCCGAGCCACGCCCGGCGGTGCAGCGGCTCGGGCGGGGGAGGCGGACGGCGCGGCGGATTCTCGCGCTCGTAGCGGCGCAGCTGCACCCGGGCCTCACGCTCCTGCGCGGCCGCGACGAACAGGGACCAGTCGCGGCCGTTCCACGCCGCCTGCGAGGGAATCCCGATCGCGTGCAGCACGAACGCGCGTTCCTCGCAGGACGGCCGCCAGTGCGAGCGGTAGATCTCGACCGCGCCCTCGGGCGTCGTCCCTTCATCAGGCGTGCTCATTGCGCCGGGCGGATCAGCGGAGGAATCTCGCGCGGATCGGCGCGACGCGCGCGGCGTACTCGTGCACGTGCTTGTGCCCGATCTCGATCGCCTCTGCCGCGCGGTGGAAGTCCATCAGCTGGAAGTGATTGACGTCCGGACGCAGGACGAGGTCGGCGGGCTCGATCACGAGCCGGCTGCGCGTGATCGCGTCCTGCATGATGCTCACCGCATTCGCCATCGAGTCGAGCAGGGTCGGCTGCGTCCTGCGGTGTTCCTGCACGTCGCCCTCGCCGACCGGGCGGCCGAGGTCGACCGCGATCACCACATCGGCGCCGAGCGCGCGGCACACGGAGACGGGCAGCGGGTTCACGACGCCGCCGTCGATCAGCCAACGCTCCAGGTACCAGGTCGGCGTGAAGAGTCCCGGCAAGCCGCTCGAGGCACGCACCGCGGTCATCACCGGGCCCTCGCGGATCCACACTTCCTCGCCCGTGTGCAGGTCGGTGGCGACGGCGGCGAAACCGAGGGCGAGTTCCTCGATCAGCGGGTCGCCGACGTGCCGGGCGATCTCGTCCATCAGCCGGTTGCCGGTCATCACGCCGCCGCCGCGGAAGCGCGTGTCGACCAGCCGCCAGACCTCGCGCTGGGTGAGCGCGCGGACCCAGTCCTCGAGCGCCTCGAGGCGGCCCGACGCGTGTGCCGCTGCCACGAGCGAGCCGACCGAGGCACCCGCCACGACGTCCGGCTCGAGCCCGAGTTCGGCGAGCCCGCGGATCACGCCGATGTGCGACCAGCCGCGCGCCGACCCGCAGCCGAGTGCGAGCCCGAGCCTCGGTCGCGTCATGGCTGGAGCGCGCGGTACAGGAACGGCAGGCTCGTCTCCATGCGGTAGTCGACGTCGGAATGATCGTCGTCGAATTCTTCGTAGCGGTGCGCGATGCCCGCCTCCGCCAGCTGCCGCGAGAGTTGACGCGTGCCGAAGTGGATGTGGTACTGGTCGCGCCAGCCGCAGTCGATGTAGATGCCCTTGAGACGGCGCAGGCTGCGCGCGTGGCGGGTGACGAGCCGCACGGGGTCGTGCTCGAGCCAGCGCCGCCAGTTGCCCTCGATCAGCTCGCCCGTGTCCATGTGGAACGGGATGCGGAAGCCGAGCGGCGCACGCGGGTCGGGGTCGTAGGTCGCCGCCATGCAGACGTTCATGATCGCGTGACCCTCGCCGTGCGTGAGCTTGTGCTTCGCCCACATGGCCTCGAGAAACCGGCGGACGCGGCCGTCGTCGTGACCGAACCGCAGGCCGCGCTCGGCCGCGGTCTCCCGCGGTGGCGGTACCAGGCCGGCCTTGCGCGGCGGGCGACGGTACTTTGCCAGCTCGTTCAGCGTGTTCGGCCAGTCGGCTCGATAGAGGAAGTCGAAGTACGCGTCGCCGGAGTGGTTCGCGATCGCCCCCCAGTGGCTCGCGTACTTCATGCCGTGGATGATGGCGCCGTAGCCGCCCGAGGACTTGCCGAAGCAGCCGCGGTGCTCACGCGAGGCGAGCGTGCGGAACTCGCGGTCGACGAAGGGAATGATTTCCTCGAGCAGGTAGTCCGCGTAGCGTCCGATCGCGGAGGAGTTCACGTACTGGTTGCCGCCGAGTGCGGTGAAGCAGTCGGGAAAGACGAGGATGACCGGGCCCATGCGGCCGTCGCGGACCAGGCGCGCGGCGCGCTCGGCCGCGTTCTCGCTGAACGGCTTCCAGTTGAGGTGCGCGGGTCCCGTGCTGGTGAAGCCGACCATGTCGTAGAGCACCGGGAAGCGCCGTCCGGGGCCGCCGCGCCCCGCCTCGTACTCGGCCGGCAGCCAGACCGCGAGCCGGCGCAGGTGCGGGTCGCCGAGCGGGTTGCCCTCGAGCACCCGTGAGTGGTGCTCGAGGATGACCACCGTGCCGGCGCTGCCGAGCGGGCGTTTGCGAGCCATGCTCCGATCCTCCGGGTCAGCGGCGGGCCCGGCCCCGCCAGTAGACGAGCAGCGCGTATCCGGCCGCCATGCCGCCGAGGTGCGCGAAGTGGGCGACACCGAGGCCCGAGCCGGTCACCCCGAGATAGAGCTCGAGCAGGCCGTAGAGCGTCACGAATAGCCACGCCGGCATGGGGATCGGCGGGAACAGCAGCATGATGCGGCGATGCGGCCACGCCATGCCGAAGGCGAGCAGCAGCCCGAACACGCCACCCGAGGCGCCGACCGTGGGCAGTGGCGGCAGGTTCATGTTGCTCATGACCACGAGCTGCGCGAGCGCGGCGCCCACCACGCAGGTGAAGTAGTACTGGATGTAATGCGAGGGCCCGAGCAGCCGCTCGACCTCGCCGCCGAACATGTAGAGGGCCAGCATGTTGAACAGCAGGTGCGTGAGGCTGCCATGCAGGAAGCCGTAGCTCACCAGCTGCCAGATCTCGAAGGAGGGCGCGCCCGGGAACTGCGGCGAGGCCGTGGGCCAGAGCGCGAACGGGCGCACCAGCAGGTCGCCGGTGAGCATCTGCAGCAGGAACACCGCCACGTTGGCGATCAGGAGCGCGCGGGTGATGGGCGGAATGCGGTTCATGGCCGGTGCATCCTAGCGGAAATCGGGCCGCCGGGCGGCTGCGGGCGGACCGTCCGGCCGCGCGCTGAGATACGATGCGCGCATGCTCACGCAAGTGCTCATGTTCCTGCTCGGCCTTCTCGCGCTGGTCGCGGGCGCCGAGGCGCTCGTCCGTGGGGCCTCGAAGATCGCGCTCTCGCTCGGCGTCTCCTCGCTCGTGGTCGGCCTCACCATCGTCGCCTTCGGCACCAGCGCGCCGGAGGTCGCGGTCTCGGTCGGGGCCGTCCTGAACGGCTCGACCGACATCGCGATCGGCAACGTCGTCGGAAGCAACGTTTTCAACGTGCTCTTCATCCTCGGCGCGAGTGCGCTCATCGCACCGCTCGCGGTGCACTCGCAGATCATCCGCCAGGAAGTGCCGATCATGATCGGCGCCTCGCTGCTGCTGCTGGTGGTCGTTCTCGACGGCCGTCTCGGTGCCTGGGACTCGGCGCTCTTCCTCGCGCTGCTCGCTGGCTATACCTTCTTCCTGATCCGCCAGTCGCGCGCGGAGACGAAGGAAGTGCGCGACGAGTACGAGGCGGGCGTGCGGCGCGAGGGCGGCTGGGACGGCCATTGGTTCGTTCAACTCGGGCTGATCGTCGTCGGACTCGCGCTGCTGGTGCTCGGCTCGAACTGGCTGGTGGACGCGGCGGTCGCATTCGCGCGCGCTCTCGGGGTCAGCGACCTCGTCATCGGCCTCACGATCATCGCGGCCGGCACCTCGATGCCGGAGGTGGCCACCTCGATCACGGCCGCGATCCGCGGCGAGCGCGACATCGCCGTCGGCAATGTCGTCGGCAGCTGCACGTTCAACATCCTCGGCTGCGTCGGCGTCGCGGGCCTCGCGAGCGGTACCGGACTCACGATCGCCCCGGCCGTCATGAACTTCGACATCTGGGTGATGCTCGCGGTGGCGCTCGCCTGCCTGCCCGTGTTCGTCTCGGACCGCGAGATCGGCCGCGGCAAGGGCGCGCTGTTCCTCGCCTACTACGTCGTCTACGTGGCCTACCTGATACTCGACGCGCGCGGGCACGACCTGCTGCCGAAGTTCTCCGCGGTGATGATCGGCTTCGTCCTGCCGATCACCATCGTCACGCTGGTGGCGATGCTGGTGCGCAATCAGGTGCAGGAGCCGGGCCGCTAGTGCGCGTCGTCAGTGGATCGGCACGCCGGCCAGGCTGACTGCTGCCGCGGCGAGCATCACGAGGCCAGCCAGACGGCCGGCGGGAACCCCGAAGCGTGTCGTCTTCTCGGCAAAGATGAATGCCGCGAGGATCGCCATTGCAGCGACGTTCATCAGTCCGACGAGCGCAAGCACCGCCATCAGCGACCAGCAGCAGGCGAGGCACCAGGCGCCGTGCAGCGCGCCGGCACGCAGGTCGCGCAACGGGGCAGGCCCCGCCGTGGCCAGGCCGAGCACGGTGGCCGGCGAACGGCATTTCGACAGGCAGGCCTCGCGCAGTGCGGAAAGCTGGTAGAGGCCTGCCAGCGCGAACACGGCTGCCGAGGCCGACTGCGCCGAGTAGAGCCCGCGGTCGATCCCGATCTCCACCGGGCGCATGAGCGCAAAGGCCGCGACGCCCGCGGACGTCCACACGACGAGGTAGCCCAGTCCGAAGAGAGCGAGCCGCGACATGCGATGCAGCGCGCCAGCTTGTCGGGCAACGCAGCGGACCCAGACGGTCGCGACCGGTGCGATGGCGGGCAGCATCATGGCGGTCATCATCGGCAGCCACATCGCGAGGAAGGGACCGAACGGCATGCCCATCGTGCCCGGCGCGTTGCCCATGGCTGCCGCGTCGGTCAGCGTCCATTGCCAGGCGAGTGCGGCCACGAGCAGCAGCGCGATCCAGCCCGGCAGGGCCTCACGCGTTGACCCGTTCACGTGTTGTAGGCTACCTCGGCGATGAATGCGCTCGATCCGCCGTAGTTGAAGTCGAGGCCGGGTCCGTGAACCCACCCTTTTTCAACGTTCACGACCATCCCGTCCTTGAAGATGAAGCCGTCCGGCATCACGAGTCGCGCATTGGCTTCGCTGCCGTCCATGTCGGAGATGACCGGGCCGACCTCGACGCCGCTCGTGTCGCCGAGGCCGACCCTGGCGCGGCGTCCGTCGACGGAGAACTGCATCGGACCCACGACGACCGCCGGTCGCTCGTCTAAGGTGCTGCGAAAGATCTCGAACGGCCCGCCCGGGCCGGCCTCTCCAGCGGCGATGCGTTCGAGCGCCGCCCGCTGCGCTGCGTTCGCGCGCTCGTCGATGTAGATGATGCCATGGCCGTGACCATGGTGGATCGGTCCGGGCCAGGCGAACGCGAAGGCGACGTTGAGCCCGTCGAGCCTCACGCCGTCGCACTCGCCCTCGCGGATGTGGTACGCGTCGATGCCATGGCAACCGCCATGGGTCGGGATCATCGTGAAGTTGCAGGGACAACCGTGCGCGCAGTTGCACGTCTCGACATAATCCGCGCGCCACCACCACTTGCTCATGGTCACACCTCCCATAACGGTCGAGGCCGGGTCGCTGGATGTCGCGTTCCAGACTATGCCCGGAGGTGGTGCGCTGCAATCCTGCAGTGCAAGAGCGGCCGGGTCCTACCACGCGATGCCGTAGTCCTCGCCGTGGTTGCTCGACCCGCCCCACATCGTTCCGTGCGCGTGGTCGAGCATGATGGCGTTGATCGGCCCCGAGGTGCGCGACTCGTACTCGAGCCTGTAGCCCTTCTGCACGAGTTCCCTGCGGACCCACTGCGGAACCTGGTCGGAGAGCAGCAGGCGGCCGGGCTGCGACTCGTGCTTGTCGAAGGACGAGCGCATCTGGAAGCTGTTGATGTTCGCCGCCTCGCTCGCCTCCTGCGGCGTCATCCCGAACTCGTGCACGTTCAGGAAGAACTGCAGCAGGTTCTGGTCCTGCGAGTCGCCGCCCTGCACGGCGAAGGCGAGCCAGGGCTTGCCGTCCTTCATCGCCAGGCTCGGCGTGAGCGTCACGCGCGGCCGCTTGCCGGGCTCGAGCACGTTGAACGGGTTCTGCGCCGGGTCGAGCACGAACGACTGCAGCCGCTGCGTGAGGCCGATCCCCGTGCGGCCCGCGATGGTGGCGGGCACCCAGCCGCCGCTCGGCGTCACCGAAACGAGCCAGCCCGACTCGTCGGCGGCGACCACGGTGGTGGTCCCCGACCGGAAGGATTCCTTGAAGGCCGCGAGCTGCTGCGCGGTCGCCTCGGTGCCCCTCGGCGAGGTGGCTGCCTTCGGCCGCCGTTGCTCGAGCAGGCCGGCGTACGGATTGCGACCGCCCTGGTACGGATACGGATCACCGGGGCCCGCCGTCGCGTCGTTGCGGTCGGGGCGGATGGTCGCCGCCCGCGCCTTCGCGTACTCCTTCGAGAGCAGTCCGCGCGTGGGCTCCTCGGGCGGGAATCGCGGGTCGCCGTAGTAGAAGTCGCGGTCGGCGAAGGCGAGGTTCATGGCCTGGTAGAGCGTGTGGATGTAGCTCGCGCTGTTGTAGCCCATCGACTTCAAGTCGAAGTTCTCGAGGATGTTGAGCGACTGCAGCAGCGCGGGTCCCTGAGTCCAGGTGTCGAGCTTGTAGACCTCAACGCCCCGGTAGTCGACGTGCAGCGGTTCCTCGACGTAGGGATGCCACTTCGCCAGGTCCTCGAGCGTGATGAGCCCGCCCTGGTCCTGCACCGCCCGGACGAACTCGCGCGCGACGTCGCCCTTGTAGAAACGGTCGTACGCGGCCTGGATCGCCTCCTTGCGCGGCTTGCCGGCGGCGAGCGCCTGCTGCTCGGCCTCGACCAGCCTGCGCAAGGTCGCCGCCAGATCGGGCTGGCGGAAAATCTCGCCCGCGTGCGGCGCTTCGCGCGCCTCGCCCGCGTGCGGCAGCATCACGCGCGCCGAGTCCGGCCACTCCTTCAGCTTCGACTTCCAGCTCTCGATGCGGTCGGCGGTCTCCGCGTCGATCGCGTAACCGTCGGCGAGCTCGATCGAGGGCGCGAGCACCTCGCCGAGCGACAGCGTGCCGTACTCGGCGAGCATCAGCATCAGCGCACCGGGCGTCCCCGGCGTGAGCGCCGCGAGCGGTCCGTAGGCCGGCGGGAACTCGTAGCCCTTCGAGCGGTAGAACTCGGGCGTCGCGCCCGAGGGTGCGATGCCGAGCCCGTTGATGGCGACGACCTTCTTCGTCCGCGGATCGTAGATCAGCGCCTGCGTCTCGCCGCCCCAGGAGAGCACGTCCCACATGGTCGAGGTCGCGGCGATCATCGCGCAGGCGGCATCGACGGCATTGCCGCCGCGCTGGAACATCATCGCCCCGGCCGTCGCGGCGAGGGGTTTCCCGGTGATGGCCATCCAGTGGCTGCCGTAAAGTGGCGGCTTCTGCGTGCGGGCGAGCGACTTGTTGGCGATGGGGGAGACGGACTGCGCGTCCGCGGTCGGTGCGTGCGTCATGAGCGTCAGGGTTGCGGTGATCAGGGCGAGGGCGAGCCGTTTCGTGTTCATGCGTTGCGGGCGGGCCGGCGGTGGGGTGATCGGGGCCAGTATACGGCCGGCGCGGGCCCGCCCTGGAAAGCCCGGGCACGCTCGCGCGGATCCCGCTATCCTTCGCCGCTCGCAAACCCTGTACGGATTCCCGACATGACCCGACGCCTTGCCGCCGCCGTTACCGCCCTGCTGGCCGTCGCCGCCCAGCCGTCGCGCGCCGCGATCACCGAGACGCAACTCGACCAGGCCGCCAAGTCGCTTGCGCCGCGGGTGATCACCTGGCGCCGCGACTTCCACCAGAACCCGGAACTCGGCAACCGCGAAACGCGCACCTCGCAGAAGGTCGCCGAGCACCTCAAGGCGCTCGGGCTCGAGGTGCGTACGGGCATCGCGCACACGGGCGTCGTCGGCGTGCTGAAGGGCGGCAAGCCCGGGCCGACGATTGCACTCAGGGCCGACATGGACGCGCTGCCGGTCACGGAGCAGGTGGACGTCCCCTTCAAGTCGCAGGTCACCTCGGAGTACCGCGGCGAGAAAGTCGGCGTGATGCACGCCTGCGGTCACGATGCGCACACTGCGATCCTGATGGGCGCGGCCGAGGCGCTCGCCTCGATGCGCAAGGACCTGCCAGGCACCGTGCTCTTCATCTTCCAGCCGGCCGAGGAGGGGGCGCCCGAGGGCGAGAAGGGCGGCGCGCCGCTGATGCTCGAGGAAGGCGTGTTCGACATTGTGAAGCCGGACGCCGCCTTCGGCCTGCATGTTTGGTCGGGGCTCAATGCCGGCAAGATCGGCTACCGCTCGGGCCCGTTCATGGCGGCGTCCGACCGCTACCGGATCCTCGTCAAGGGCGAGCAGACCCACGGGTCGAAGCCGTGGGGCGGCGTCGACCCGATCGTCGCCTCCGCGCAGATCGTGATGGGCCTGCAGACGCTGGTGAGCCGGCAGATCGACATCACGGCGCACCCCGCCGTCGTGTCCATCGGCGCCATCAAGGGCGGCATACGCAACAACATCATCCCGGACCAGGTCGAGATGATCGGCACGTTCCGCACCTTCGATCCGGGTGTCCGTCAGCAGATCATCGACGGGATCACGCGCACCTCGAAGGACATCGCCGCCTCGAGCGGAGCGACGGCCGAGGTCGAGATCGCGGACGACGCGAACCCCGTGACCTTCAACGACGTGAAGCTCACCGAGCGTATGCTGCCGTCGCTCGAGCGCGCCGCGGGGCCAGGCAACCTGCTCGAGATTCCGTTCGTCACCGGTGCCGAGGACTTCTCGTTCTTCGGCCAGCGCGTGCCGAGCCTGTTCTTCTTCGTCGGCATCACGCCGCCGGGACAGAACGCGGCGAAGGCGCCGAGCAACCACTCGCCGAAGTTCTACATCGACGAGAGCGGCCTCGAGCTCGGCGTACGCGCGATGCTCGGCGTGGCCGTGGACTTCCTGCAGGGCGGAAGCCGCTAGGCCGGCTGCCCGCCCCGGCCCGCGCCCCCGACGAATCGCGCCGCGCCGGCGGCGGATTCGCCGCTCGCGAGGACCTCGAGGCCGTCGGCGAACTCGCGCTCGAGCGCCTCGCCGGCGGGGAGCGACCACTGGCGGCGGGCCGAGCGCCGGTCGGCGCGCAGGCACCGCTGGGGCAGCCGGGCCAGTTCCTGCGCAAGCGCCTCGGCGGCGCGACGCGATTGGCCGCGGGGCACGAGGCGGTTGGCGAGCCCGATCGCGAGCGCTTCCTCGGCGCGGACCGCGCGGCCCGTGAGGATCATGTCGAGCGCACGGCTCTCGCCGATCAGGCGCGGCAGGCGCAGCGTGCCGCCGTCGATGAGCGGGACGCCCCAGCGGCGACAGAACACCCCGAACACGGCGCCTTCCTCCGCGACCCGCAGGTCGCACCACAGCGCGAGCTCGAGCCCGCCGGCGACGGCGTGACCCGCCACGGCCGCGATCACCGGCTTGCCGAGCTCGAGACGGGTCGGGCCCATCGGCCCGTGCCGGTCGTCCGCCGCGCCCGAGGGCGGACGGAGTTGCGACGGATCCCAGCCGGAGGCGACGGCCCCGAGGTCCGCGCCCGCGCAGAACGTTCCTCCGTCACCCCACAGGACGATGGCGTTCACCACGGGATCGGCGTCCAGCGCGAGGAAGGCCTCCGCGAGGCTCGCGGCGGTGGCCGGGTCCACGGCATTGCGTACCTGCGGACGGTGGAGGATGACCGTGGCGACCGCGTCTTCGCGCTCGATCCTTACTGCTGCCGACATGCTGCCTCCAAACCATTTCGACGACCGGTGCATCTTAGTCGTCGAATGGGTGGCTTCACCCCCGGGGGTCCGTACGGGGCCTGTGTAGGATGACCGGACGAGACCCCGGCCGGGGGCGGCCACGAGGTGCGTGTTGTCGGCGGCATTGGATCCGGGCGAGTTCGAGCGGGCGCGGCAGTCGGCGGAGGACCGCCGGCTCGTGGCGGCGGCGGCCGGTGGCTCGTCGGAAGCGTTCGAGAGGCTCTACCGGCGGCACGCGGGCAGGATTTTCGGGTTGTGCCTGCGCATGACGGGACATCGGGAAACCGCTGAAGACTGCGTCCAGGAGGCCTTCGTGCAGGCCTGGCGGAACCTGCCGCGCTTCGAGGCCCGCAGCGGCTTCGGCACGTGGCTTCACCGCATCGCGGTCAACGCGGTGCTGGCCCAGGCCCGCCGCCGCCAGGAGCGGGTCGGGGCCGAGGCGTCGGTCGAGGAGGAGATCGCCGAGTCGGTCGCGGACGGCGAAGTCGGGGATTTCGGTGCGGGCCTCGACGTCGAGGCGGCCATCGCGAGCCTGCCGCCCGGTGCGCGTCACGTGCTCGTACTGGCCGGCGTCTACGGCTACTCGCACGAGGAGACCGCGTCCATGCTCGGCGTCGCGGTCGGCACCTGCAAGGCGCAGCTGCATCGTGCGCGGCAACTGCTGGGCCAGCGGCTCGGCGTGGAGGAGGGTGGGTCATGACACGGCCGGTGGACGACCGCAGGATCGACGCGGCGCTCGGGACCCTGGCCCGCGAGGTCGAGCCACCGCGGGACCTCTGGCCTGGCATCGCGGCCCGGCTCGAGGCCAGTCCAGGCCCGTCGCGGCGGTCCTGGGCGTGGCAGGCCGTTGCGGCGCTGGTGCTGGTCGCGGTTTCGTCACTGGTGACGGCGACCCTCGTGCGCCGGTCCCCGACCCCGGTGGCGCAGCAGCCGGTGCCTGCATCCGCGTCCGCGGCGATGCCGGTCGCATTCGGGCCGTCGTTCGCGCTGAACGGCGAATACGCGGCCGCGCGTGCCCAGCTCGCGGCCGAACTGGAGCGGCGCGTCGCGACGATGCCGCCGTCGGCACGCCAGAAACTCGAGGCCAATCTCGCCGAGATGCGCCGGGCGGCCGACGAGATCAACGCCGCGCTCGCGCGGCAGCCGGGCGATCCGCTGCTCCAGGAACTGCTCCTGAGCACCTACCAGCAAGAGCTCGGCGTGCTCGCGAGCGTGAACCAGCTGACCGGAACGAGTGCCGCCGAGGAGGCGCGCCAGGAGAACGTGAAGCTATGACTGCACCAGCCCGATCTGCCCTGAAACCCCTCGCCTCGCCGTTGTCCGTGGCGGCCGTCGTGCTGATGGCGGTTCCGCCGGTTGCCGCGGCCGGCACCCCGATCAACGAGCGGGGCCCCGCCGACCCGAGCGGCGCGGTGGAGGTCTCGAACGTCGCGGGGACCGTGCGGGTGAGCGGCTGGGACCGCAACGAGGTCGAGGTGACGGGCGAGCTCGGCGAAGGAACGGAGCGCCTGGAATTCGTGGCGGGCGACAAGGTGACGCGCGTGAAGGTCATCCTTCCCGGCCGTTCGCGCAACGTCGACGACACGGACCTGATCGTGCGCGTGCCGGCGGCGAGCCGGCTTGCGGTCAACACGGTAAGCGCCGACATCGAGGTGTCGGGCGTGGCAGGCGCGCAGCGGCTGCAGTCGGTGAGCGCCGACATCCGCACGCAGGCCGAGGCCGAGGACGTGGAGTGCAAGTCCGTGAGCGGCGATGTGACGATCCATGGCACGGGCAAGAAGGCACTCGTCACCGTCACGACCGTGAGCGGGGACGCCACTGCGCTCAAGGTTGCGGGCGAGGTCAACGCCAACACGGTGAGCGGCAACATGACGCTCGGGCTGGGCCAGACCGCGCGCTCGCGCGTGCGCTCGACGAGCGGCGACCTCACGATCGCCAGCGTGCTCGCCCAGGACGGCCGGTTCGACGTCGAGAGCATCAGCGGCGATGTGCGGCTCGAGCTGCACGGGCCGGTGGACGCCGAGTTCGACGTCTCGAGCTTCAACGGCGAGATCCGGAACTGTTTCGGCCCGAAGGCAGTCTCTACCAGCGAGTACGCGCCAGGCAAGGAACTGCGCTTCAGGGAGGGGCAGGGCTCCGGGCGCGTGCGGCTCAAGACGCTGAACGGAGACATCGACCTCTGCCGGAAGTGATGCGGGGATCGCCGCCGCCCCGCAATCGTGGACAATACGCCGCACGAACGAGGTGACCGGCCCGGGCAGCCATGGCATTTCTAGCTGAACTGAAGCGCCGGCGCGTCGGCAAGGTGGCCATCGCGTACGGCGCCATCGCGTGGGCGGTCACGGAGGCGTCCTCCGTGGTCCTGCCCGCGCTGCACGTCCCGGAATGGGCGATGACCTTCATCGTCATCTTCCTGATGGCGGGCTTCCCGATCGCCATGGTGCTGGCGTGGGTGTTCGACGTCGGGCCCGAGGGCATCCAGCGCACGGAACCCCTGGCCCAGTCGGCGCCGGCCGCGCAGGTGAAGCTGCGGCTCGCCTACGCGGTCGCCGTGCTGGCGTGCATGGCAGCCCTGGGCTACGTGCTCTACGAGCGTGGCCTCGGGCGGGCACACGCTGGCGAGCCGCACGACTCGATCGCGGTCATGCCGTTCGCGAACCTGAGCGGCGACCCGTCGAAGGACTACTTCAGCGACGGCATGTCCGAGGAACTGCTGAACCTGCTCGCCCGCGTGCCGGGTCTGCAGGTGGCGTCGCGGACCTCGTCGTTCGCATACAAGGCGCGCGAAGTCGACGTGCGGCAGATCGGCCGCGAGCTCGGCGTCGAGACGGTGCTCGAGGGCAGCGTGCGGCAGTCGGGCGGCCAGGTGCGCATCACCGCGCAGCTCATAGACGCCGAGACCGGGTTCCACCTCTGGTCTGAGACGTACGATCGCGGGATGGCCGACATCTTCCAGGTGCAGGACGAGATCGCCAGGGCCATCGTCGACAAGCTCAGGATCGAGCTCGCGCCCGCTGACCAGCAGCTCGCCCAGCGCCAGAAGGCGCCGACGCAGGATGTCGAGGCCTACGAGCTCTACCTGCAGGGCCGCGCGATCTGGAAGCGCCGCGGCGAGGAGAACCTGCGGCGCGCCGTCGAGCTCTACCAGGCGGCGCTCGGCCACGACCCGGGCTTCGCGCGTGCGCACGCGGCGCTCGCCTCCGCGTACGTCGTGATGCCGGGCTACACCGAGGAGAAGGGCGACGAGGAGAAGTATTTTGAGCTCGCGGAGAACGCCGCACGGCAGGCGCTCGCGATCGATCCGAACATCGGTGAGGCGCACGCCGTGCTGGCGCAGATCAACGCCGATCGCGGCGACCTGCTGGACGCGGAGTCCGGCTTCTTCTTCGCGATCTCCCTCGAGCCGAACGAGGCGACTCCGCACCACTGGTACTCGATCCTGCTCATGAAGGTCGGGCGGGTCGACGCCGCGCTCGCCCAGGCGAGGCGCGCGCAGGAACTCGACCCGACCTCGCCGATCATCGCGCTGAACCTCGCCAACACCTGCCTGCTCAAGGGCGACGACGAGTGCGCGTTGCGCTTCGGGAAGCTCGCGGGCGGACTCGGCCTCGGCCGGAAGACCGGTGACGTGGAGCTTTCGGTGGCGGTGCGGCGCGGCCAATGGGACGCGGCCCGGCAGCTGCTCGCGGCGCAGGAGGAGCTGCCGCCCGAACTGAGGTCGATGATCTCGGGCTTCGTCGACGCGCTCGCTGACCCGGCGCGGCGACCCGCCTTCGTCGCCGAGTTGAAGCGCGTCGACCCGAAGGTGAAGCCCCAGCTCGAATTGCTCGGGCCCTACCTCGAGCTCGGGCAGACGGACCTGGCATACCGGCTCATGTTCGAGTCGCTCGACCGGGACCCGCTTGCGTGGCTGCACCAGTGGGACCTCATGCACGCATGGGCGCCGGAGACCGCCGCGATGCGCAGGGACCCGCGGTTCGCCGAACTCGCCGAGCGCATCGGTCTCGTCGACTACTGGAAGCAGTACGGTTTCCCGGACGGGTGCCGCGCCGGGGCGGACACGCCCGTCGTCTGTTCCTGAGGCATGCGCCACTCACATGCTGCGCGAGTCGACGGTGCAACTGTTCGAGAATGTCGAGAGAACCGCGCGTGAGCGCTGAATTCGATCCAGCGGAGGCCGGACGCGTGGCGCGGCTCGCGCCGGCGCTCCTCGCGTGGTTCGAGGTCGACGGACGCAAGGACCTGCCGTGGCAGCGTGACCCCACGCCGTACCGGGTGTGGGTCTCCGAGATCATGCTGCAGCAGACGCAGGTCGCCACGGCGATCCCGTACTTCGAGGCATTCGTCGCCCGCTTTGCGGACGCGCGGACGCTCGCGGGCGCACGCCTCGACGAGGTGCTGCACCTGTGGTCCGGGCTCGGCTACTACGCGCGCGCACGCAACCTCCACCGCGCGGCGCAGGTGATCGTGCGTGACCACGGCGGCCGGTTCCCCGGGGACTTCGAGTCGGTCCTCGCGCTGCCCGGTATCGGCCGCTCGACGGCCGGCGCGATCCTGGCGCTCTCGAGCGGGCAGCGCCACGCGATCCTCGACGGCAACGTCAAGCGCGTGCTGGCACGCTACTTCGCGGTGCGGGGATTTCCGGGCGAGGCGGCGGTCGAGAGGGAGCTGTGGTCGCTCGCGGAAGCGGGCACGCCGCAGCTTCGCGTCGGCGAGTACACCCAGGCGATCATGGATCTCGGCGCGACCGTCTGCACGCGCGCGCGTCCGGCGTGCCTCCTGTGCCCGCTGGCGGGCGGATGTGCCGCGCGAGCGCAGGGGCTCGAAGGCAGCCTGCCCGCCCCGCGGCCCAGGACCCGTCGACCGCAGCGCGAGGCGTGGGTCGTCGTCGCCCGGCGCGGGCAGCACCAGGTGCTGCTCGAGCGACGGCCGGCGAGCGGGGTGTGGGGCGGGCTGTGGGGACTGCCGGAATTCCCGACGCGTGCGCACGCCGAGCAGTGGTGCAGCGAGCACCTGTCGGGGGCGTCGACGGCGGAGCGGGGCGAGCTGCTGCGGCACGTGTTCAGCCACTTCGACTACCGGATGCGCCCGCTGGTGGTGCGCTGCCTGGGAAAGTCCGCGGAACTGCGCGACGACGACCGCTATCGATGGTATGACCCGCGTGATCCCATGAAAGTCGGGCTGCCGAAACCGATCGCCACGCTCATTGGAAAATAGGGGGAAAATAGCGGAATGTCCCCGATTTCGTCAGCTGTCTTCTCGCGCCGCTGCATCTCGACGGGCGCCCTGCTGATGCTCGCAGGCGTGATGCTCGGCGCGTTCGGCGCCCACCTGCTCGAGGCGCGGCTCGAGCCGCGGCGGCTTGCGAGCTACCAGACCGCCGTGCTCTACCAGTTCCTGCACGCCTTCGGCCTCGTGCTCGTCGGCCTCGTCGCCCGCGCGACCGGCGTAACGTCGAGCCTGCGGTGGTCTGCGTGGCTGATGCTCTTCGGCATCGCCTGCTTCTCGGGATCGATCTACCTCGTGACCGCCGGCGCTACACGCGCGCTCGGCATGGTCGCCCCGGTCGGCGGAATTTCGTTCATGGTGGCCTGGGCGATGCTCGCCCGCCACGCGCTCACGATCCGGGATTGACGTAGCCCTCGGGCGCCTGCGAGCCGCCGCCGAACAGGAACTTCTCCATCTCCTCGACGAGGAACTGCCGGGCCTTGGGCTCGATCGGCGAGAGGCGGTATTCGTTGATCAGCATCGTCTGGTGGCGCAGCCACAGCTGCCACGCCTCCTTGCTGATGCTCGCGTGGATGCGCTGCCCGAGGGGGCCGGGGTAGGGAACGCGGTCGAGGCCCTCGGCCTCGCGCTTGAGATAGGTGCAGTGGATCGTGCGTGCCATCGAGGGACCGCTCCTCAGGCCAGGGGCCCGTGCGACACGACGACGCCATCCTCGTCGGCGTAGACGTGGTCGCCGGGACGGAAGGTGACGCCCGCGAATCGCACCGGTACGTCGCGGTCGCCCACGCCGCGCTTCTCGCTGCGCAGCGGCATCGTGCCGAGCGCCCGGATACCGAGGTTCAGCTGGGAGAGCTCCGCGGAGTCGCGGATGCAGCCGTGGATGATGATTCCGGCCCAGCCGTTCCTCACCGCGGCGAGGCCGAGGTTGCCGCCGAAGAGCGCGCGCCGGCGCGACCCGCCTCCGTCGACGACGAGGACGCGGCCCTGGCCCGGGCCCTCGACCGCTTCCTTCACGCGGGAGTTGTCCTCGAAGCAGCGGACCGTGCTCACGGGGCCGGAAAAGGCCCGCCGCCCGCCGTAGGCCTGGAAAACGGGTTCGCACACCTGCACCGCGTCGGCGTGCTCGTCGCAGAGGTCGGCGGTGCCCTTCTCGATCGTCATGGAGACATCCCGGGGTCGCATGGACCCCGGGATTATAGGGCGACCCGTATCCCTTACTGCACCTGGATCTGGCGCGGCTGCGGCTCGACGACCTTGTGCTTCGGGACGTGGATCACGATGATGCCGTCCCTGCTCTCGGCCCGGATGGCCTGCTCGTCCGCATTCTCCGGCAGCGCGAAGCGGCGCACGAACGCGCCGTACTGGCGCTCCACGCGGTGCAGCTTCTCGCCGTCCGAGCGCTTCTCCTGCTTGCGCTCGCCCGAGAGCGTCAGCACGCCGTCGAGCACGGTGACGTTCACGTCCTCCTTGCGGACCTCTGGGAGCTCGGCCTTGATGAGGTATTCGCCCTCGGTCTCGCTCACGTCGGCGAGCGGCGCCCAGTCGAGCGCCGGCCGGCCTTCTGCAGCCTGGCGCGGGAAGCGCCGGAAGGCGTCGGCAAAAAAGCGGTCGAAGACGTCGTCGACGTCACGGAAAGGTTCCCACTTGATCACGCGCATGGCGGTCTGTCCTCTTCGGCTGGCGGGACGGCCCCTGCCGTCTCCATGCCGGCCTAGATAGGAGCCGCCCGTCGGCTTTCAAGGGGGTCCCGGACCTACTGCGGGTACCAGCGGATGAAGTTGGCCTCGGCGGGGACCCGGGCCCTCGGGTCGTGCGCCACGACGCGGGGCGTGTAGAAGCGCGCCGCCTGGTCACGGTTGAGGCTCGCGACGTAGAGGTAGCCTCCGGCGGCCCCGCTCAGCGCGTGGTCGCGCCGCATCTCGATGCACTCGGGTGCGCCCGCGGGCCCCGCATCGCTGTAGAGCTGCACGTGCACGGCGTCCGCGTCGACCTCGCCGAGATACACCTGCGCGCGCACGACCAGCGAGTCGCCCTCGGGCGCGCGGTCGACGTTGCCCCAGTGAATCTCCTGCCAGCGACGGCGCAGGTGCCGGTACCACGCCGACAGCTCGCGGGCGTTCCTGAGGTGCTCGCCGGTGCGCAGGCCGTAGGCATCGGCCGCCGGCAGGTAGAGCCGCTCGAGGTACTCCGCCAGCATGCGGTTGCTGCTGAAGCGGGGCGTGAGCCGCGCCAGGCTGCTGCGGATGCGCGCGACCCAGGCGCGCGGAATACCCTCGGGGTCGCGTGCGTAGAACTCGGGGACCACCTCGCGCTCGAGCAGGTCGAACAACTGCGTCGTCTCGGCTTCGTCCCAGCCGGGCTCGTCGTGTTCCCGGCCGTCGCCGATCGCCCAGCCCACCTCCGGCGTATAGGCCTCGGCCCACCAGCCGTCGAGCTCGGAAAGATTGAGGCCGCCGTTCACCAGAACCTTCATGCCGCTCGTGCCGCTCGCCTCCCAGGGTCTCCGCGGGGTGTTGATCCACACGTCGACGCCCTGCACCAGGCGCTCCGCGAGTGCCATGTCGTAATCCTCGAGGAACACCGCGCGCGAACGGACCGCCTCGCTGCGCACGAACTCGGCCCACAGCCGCACGAACTCGTGGCCGGGCTCGTCCTGCGGATGCGCCTTCCCCGCGATGATGAGCTGCACGGGCCGCCCGGGACTCGTGAGCAGGCGCGCCAGCCGTTCGGCCTGGCCGAGGAGCATCGCCGGGCGCTTGTACCCGGTGAAGCGCCGCGCGAAGCCGAGCGTGAGCACGTTCGGGTCGAGCGCGTGGCGCGCAGCGGCGATGACCTCGTCCGCGTGGCCGCGCTGGCTCAACTGGCGCTGCAGTCGGCGTCGCGCGTAGTCGACGAGATCGCGACGCTCCATGGCGCGGAAGTCCCAGATCTGCGCGTCGGTCAGCCTGTCGACGGCCGCGCCGAGGCGCGCGGGGTCGCCGAGCCACCGCTCCTTGCCGCAGGCCTCCGTCCAGAGGTGGTCGGCCCACGGCGAGTCCCACGAGGGCACGTGCACCGCGTTGGTGACGTGCGCGACCGGCACCTCGGCCTCGGGCCAGCGCGGGTAGAGCGGCGCAAAGATGCGCCGGCTCACGCGGCCGTGCAGCTCGCTCACGCCGTTCACGCGCGCGCAGGCACGGGCGGCGAGGTATGCCATATTGAAGGGCTCGTCGGCATCGTGCGGCTGCGCGCGCCCGAGTCCCATCAGTTGCGCGGGCGTGAGGCTGCAGCTGCGCGCGTAGGCGGGGGCGTAATTCTCGAGCAGCGCGCGCGGATACGTGTCGAAGGCGGCCGCCACGGGCGTGTGGGTCGTGAACACGTTGCCCGCCCGCGTCGCCCACAGCGCGGTGAAGAAGTCGGTGCCCTGCGCGTGGACGAACTGGCGGGCGCGCTCGATGGTCGCGAGCGCCGCGTGACCTTCGTTCAGGTGGCAGACGTCGGCCTCGATGCCGAGTGCGGTGAGCGCGCGCCAGCCGCCGATGCCGAGCGCAATCTCCTGCAGCAGGCGCTGCTCGGTGTTGCCTCCGTAGAGCTGGGCCGTGATGCCGCGGTCGAACGGCGTGTTGAGCGGGTCGTCGCTGTCGATCAGGTACAGGTCCACGCGCCCGACCGCGGTGCGCCAGACGCGCAGGCGCAGCGTTCGGCCCGGCAGTTCGAGCGTCACGCGCAGCGGCATGCCCTCGTCGTCGAGGACCGGCTGCACCGGCAGCGACTCGCGGGCGTTGATCGCGTAGATCTCGACCTGCTTGCCCGCGGCGTCGAGCATCTGCCGGAAATAGCCCTGCCGGTAGAAGAGGCCCACGCCCGTGACCGGGATGCCGAGGTCGCTCGCGGTCTTGAGGTGGTCGCCCGCGAGCACGCCGAGCCCGCCGGAGTAGAGCGGGAGGGCCTCGGTGAGGCCGTACTCCATGCTGAAGTAGGCGATGCGGAGGCCGCGCTCGCCTGCCGGAGTCTGCTGGAACCAGCTCGGCCGGGCGAGGTAATCGGAGAGCCCGTGATCGAGCTGCTGCACTCGCTCGACGAACTCGCGGTTGCGCGCGAGCTCGTCGAACCGGCTGCGCGCGGTGTTCTGGATCACGAGCACGGGATTGCCCGTCTGGTGCCACACCTCGGGCGCGAGCGCCTCCCATACGCGGTCGGTCGCGTGGTTCCACACCCAGCGCAGGTTCATCGCGAGCCGCGCGATGCCCTGCAGTGGCGGAGGCATGTTGCGAGCGAGGAGGTCGACGGCCGGGTTCGTCATCGCGAGCGTCCCGAAAGCAAAACGGCGCGGACGGTGTGAACCGCCGCGCCGTCGTCATGCGTGGACCGGGCGGAAGCTTACGGGCGCTTCACGTAGACCTTGCACCAGCCCTTGGCCGCGACCGGGCGGCCGGCAAAGATGTTGCACGGCACCATGCCGCCCGACTCCTTGCCAGCCGGGGCCTGCAGGCAGTTTGCGCACATCTGGCCCGGCTTGAAGTTCGGGTTCGCCTTCGGGTCGACCTTGCTCGCGTCCGTCACGTAGCCGAGGCTCTTCGCCTGCGGCTCGTTCGGGTCGACCGGACCGGCCGCCGCGTTCGCGCGGCCGAGGATCGCCGTCACCGGGACCGCAGCGACGCCGAGCAGCGCGCCCTTCAGCAACGTACGACGCGGGAAACTCTTCTCAGACATGATCTCTCTCCTGGCAGGACGTGGTGATGGGCGGCAGCCGCGCCGACCGGGACCGGACGGTGAGCCTCTGACCCGGATTCTACGCGGTCATCCGTTGCATTCGACACGCGCCGAAAGCAGAAATTCATCGCGTGCGGCTGTACATGCGCCAATGAGAATCGTTCGCCTTTGCTTTCGCTCACGTCGACTGGCGCCGGCCACGTAAAATCGGGCGATGCCCGACCCGCGCCGCAACCGGTTGAAGGCCGCGCTCGGTGTCGCGGCCAGCCTGCTGATCGCCGGACTCGCGGCCTACGTGCTGTTCCGCACGTTCCAGCGGATCAGCATCGCCGACGTGATCCACCACGCGCGGCAGGTTCCATCCGCCACGCTGCTGCTCGCGACTGGCTGCGCATTCGGCGCGCTCCTCACGCTGGCGCTCTACGAGATCGTCGTGGTGCGCTACGTGAAGCACGGAATCGGGCGGGCCAAGCCGATGATCACGGCGTTCATCGCCTTTCCGCTCGGTCACGCGATCGGGCAGGCGATGCTGAGCGCCGGCGCCATACGGTACCGGATGTACACGCCGGCCGGCTTCACGGCGATGGAGGTGGGCGCCACCGCGCTGCTCTGCAACCTTCCGTACGCGCTCGCGTTCGGGCTGCTCTTCGACCTCGCGCTCGTCTTCGCCGCCGCGGACCTCGCGCCGCTCTTTCGCATCTCGAGCGAGTGGCTGGTCGCGCTCGGCTGCGTCGGCCTCGTCAAAGACGCGGCCTACGTGATCCTCGTGTGGCGGCGGAAGAAGCCGATCCGCATCGGCGGCTGGGCAGTCAACCTGCCTCCGCCGCGGCTGACCGCGTTGCAGTACGTGGTCGGGCTCATCGACGTCGTGCTCGTGTCGTCGGTGCTCTACCTGATGCTGCCCGACTCGGCGAAGCTCGCGTACCTGCCGTTCCTCGCGGTCTATCTCGCGAGCGTGCTGGCGGGCGTCCTGAGCCACGTGCCCGCGGGCCTCGGCGTGATCGAGTCGATGCTGCTCGTTCTGCTGCCGCACGTCCCGCCGGCCGAACTGCTCGCGTCCGTGCTGCTCTATCGCGTGATCTTCGAGATCCTTCCGCTGCTCGTGTCGCTCGTGCTGTGGGGCAGCTACGAACTCTTGGCCCGCGACGGCGCGCGGATGCGGCTCACGCGGCCCCGGCAAGTTCTGGAGGGCCTGAGATCGCAGGAAGCTCAGCGGCGCGTCGCGGGGGCCGACAGCCCGACCATCGACAGCAGGGAGTGAGCGAGCGTGCGGCCGCTCTCGAAGGCGGCCTCGACGCGCGGCGCGATGCACCAGTCGCCGCAGGCCCCGGCGGCGATTTCCTCGTCCACCAGGCAAGGCAGCCCGAGCGGCTGCTCGACGAACGCGTGCCGCCAGCGGTGCGCGAGCAGGAACACCGGGGGCGGCAGGCTGAGGCCGAGGGCTGTCGCGAATTCCCGGAGCAGGAGCCGTGCCGTTTCCTGTGCGTCGGCGTCGAGGTGCTGGCGTGACCACGCGGGCGAGGCGTGCACGACCCAGCACTCCGGACCCGCGGGACGCAGCGGCTTGCTCGAGTCGCGGGCCGCCCACGTGAGAGGACCGCCGGTCCAGCGCTGCGCGTCCGCGCCCGCGTCGATCGGCCGCTCGAACGCCATCATGCCGGTCCAGCACGGCGCCATCCGGACGTCCGTCAGGTGGTGGAACGCACGGCCGTGCGGGCCGAGGAGCGAGAGGGCCTGCGGCGCGGGTACCGCCACCGCGATCGCATCGAAGATCCGGCTCTCGCGGCCCGAGTCGGTCTGCAGTTCCCAGCCGCGCTGCCCCTGGAGCAGCTCGTGGACGGACACGCCGGTCTGCAGGTTCACGCTGCGCGAGAGCGAGCGGACGAACGCGCTCATCCCCGGCGTGCCGACGTGCCACTCCTCGATCGGCTCGGCCCACACTCGCTCGTCCTCGCGGACACGGGGCTTCCAGGGCGCGGCCGCCCCGGCGCGAGTCGCGACCTCGACGTACCTGGCAAAAGCGCGGCTGCGCGCGGTGACGAACTGCGCGCCGTGGTCAAACGCGAAGTTGCCCTGGCGGCGAGTGCCGAGCCGGCCGCCCAGGCCGCGCGAGCGCTCGAATACGGTGACCTTCGCATCGGCCCGCGAGAGCTCGAGCGCGCACGCGAGCCCGGCGATCCCGGCGCCGATCACTGCGATGTTGACGTTATCCATGAGACCCCACCCCGGCCTTCGCCTGCACCGCGAGTTTACGGGCAGGGCGGGGGCCGTGCGCCAGTGGGTCAGCGGGTCCGGCGGCCGGGACGTGACGCACCTCCCGCAAGACCGGGCGCCCTTACGGCCCGAGGAAGCGATGGAGCCTTGCGTCGTGGGAACGGAAATGCCCGCCGAACCAGCCCTCGAGCCGCGCGGCGAAGGCCGGCTCGTCGAGCGCTCCGCCGGCCGCCTGCTCGTCCATGAGGTCGCGCAGGTCATCGAGCAGACGCTCGTGGTCCGCCTTGTGCTCCACGGCCGCCGGATAGCGGCGCACGGTCATGGCTTTCTCCTCTAGCGCGAAGTGCGCGGAGATGCGCGCGAAGATCTCGCCGAGGAACTCCTCGACCTGCTCGCCCGAACGGTCCGTGCCGAGCGCGGCGTGCGTCGCGTTGATGAGCGTGATCAGCTCCTGATGCTCGTGGTCGACCTCGTCGATGCCGATACGGAAGTCGTCCCGCCACTGCAGCAGAGTCATGGCGTCACCCGCTCGCCGGCGCGACCGCCGGCTTTGTCGAATACGAACCCGCCGGCACCCGCCTCGAAGTCGACCACGTAGTTCTCGCCGGGCTCGAGCACGACCTCGTGGGAGGCCACGTAGCGATACTGGTCCGGGTTGCCGTCGTCGCGCAGCCGCAGGTCGACGCGGTGCGTGCCGGCCGGCATCTCGAAGCGGCGGTGGACCGAGGACGGACCGTCGTCCCAAAGCCCCGCCGGGGCATGCTCGCCGCGGTAGTACGGTCGCCCGTCGACGTCGAGCTCCACGTAGACGGGCCAGCGTCCCCGCTCACAACTCGTCGCCGAGCGCTCGCGGAACGGCATCTTCGCCAGTTCCTCGTGCGTGTAGCGGCGGCAGGGCTTCAACGGCTCGCCGGGATGGCTGAAGCTGAGCGTGAGCACCGCCTCGTCCTCGCCGAGGTGACTGAAGGCGGGACGCGTCGCGAAGAACCCGACGAGCACGGCCACGCCCGCGTACGCAACGGCCTGCCCGGCGTAGCGCAGCCATCGCGGCGCCTCGCGGAGGCGCGCCCGCCACGGCGTCGTCGCCTTCGCTGCCGCCGCAGGATCGAGCCTGCGCAGGTGGGCGCGGAAATGCTCGAGGGACTCCCTGAGCAGGCCCGGGCGGCCCGGATTCACCCAGGCGAGGGCGATGCGGTCGCGGGGGACGCGATCTCGCAGGTGAGGATCGCGACGGTTCGCGATGCGCTCCGTCGTCCACTCGTCGCCGAGACGCTCGAAGCAGTCGTGCTCGGCGCAGCCCGCGATCAGCACGCCGTCGGCGTGCCTGCGCGAGAGCACGAAGTCGAGGAACGACGGCGGCAGCATGCCGATGCAGGGCAGCTTGACGACACCGGTCGACGGGCCCGCGAGCGCCTGGGAGCCGGCGTCGTGCGCGCAGCCGAACACGATCACACGCGCCTCGCCCGCGAGTCCCGCGCCAACGGCGACCACGTCCTCGCGAAGGCCGGCGATGCTTCGATCCGGAAGCTCGATGCCGGCCGACAGCGCGCCCGCGCGGCGGAACGGTGTCGCGGTCGGACACGCACCGACGCAGATGCCGCAGCTCATGCAGAGGTCCGCCTCGACGCGCGCCTCCTGGTCGAACTTGAGCCCATCCGTGCGCGGCACCATGTTGATGGCGCCGAACGGGCAGTCCGCGAAGCAGCGCGAGCAGCCATTGCAGTTCTCGAGGTCGACGCGCGCCGGGGGCGGCTTTCGGAGCGGCGGCAGCCACGGCAGCAGCGTGAGGAACACGCTTCCGCCGACGAGAGCTAGCCAGAGGTTCGCGCCGCCCACGTGGTCGATCAGCGGATAGGCGGCGAGGTAGAACCAGTCGAAGCCGAGCGAGAACGGCACGCGGTCGAGATTCGCGGGAGCCTGGCTCATTGCCGGGTGCACCAGCGACAGCACGACGAGCGCGGCCAGCGTCCCGATCGCAAGTTCGCGCGGCGGGTTCACCCGCGCGTGGGCGTGCCGCTGGATGTGGATCCACATGGCGAGCAGCATCAGCAGCGGCACGGCAATGTGAATGTAGGCCATGAGCGTGAAGAAGCGCCCGCTGAGCCGACTGCTGTCGACGAAGTTGCGGGCGATCGGCTCGGCGAACACGCCGATCGAGTCCAGCCACTCCGTCGTCGCCACCGCCACGTACTGCGCGAGCTCGTCCCAGACCAGCCAGTATCCGGTGATGCCGCATGCGTACAGGAACCACAGGAGCGGCACGCCCGTCACCCACGGGAACCAGCGGTTGCCGCGCAGCCGGTCCATGGCGAACTCGCGCACGAGGTGCGCGATCACGACGATCACCAGGCCGTCGGAGGCGTAGCGGTGCAGGCTGCGCATGATGCCGCCGAGCCACCACTGGTCGCGGCTCAGTGTTTCGAGGGACTGCCACGCCTGGGTCACGCCCGTGTCAAAGAAGATGTACACGTAGATGCCGGTCACGGTCACGATCCAGAACAGGTACCAGCCGAGCGTGCCGAGCTGCGTGACCGGGTTGAGCCGGGCGCCAAACACCGATTCGAAGGCGGACTCGACCGCGAGGAAGACTCGGCGCAGTGCGCGCTTCAGTGCGTTCAAGCGTCGGGCTCCTTCCGTGCGGTCAGCGCACGTTGCGCGTGGCGGCGACGATGCCGGCCGCCGCGATGCCGAGGGCGAGCACGCCCGCGAAGATCTCCATGAGCAGCGAGTAGTCGAACCGGTAGCGCCCGCTCGCGGGATCGTAGATCGTGCAGAAGAGTTTCACGGTGTTCACCAGGCCCTCGACCGTCGTGCGGTCGAGGTTGCGTCCCCACACCAGCTTCTTGAGCGGCTCCACGACCAGCGGCGGCAGGAAGTCCGAGCCGTAGACCTGCAGTACGATCCTCCCCTGGGCGTCGATGAGCGTCGTCTGCGTGATGTGGTCGAAGCCTTTGGGCGACGGAAAATAGGTAAACCCGACGTCCCGGACGAGTCGTTGCATCGTCTGCGCGTCGGCGGACGCGAAGTACCAGCCCCTGAGCGAGATACCGCGCTCCCGCGCGAAGGCGCGCATGCGTTCCGGCGTGTCGTTCGGCGTGTCGAAGCCGACGGTCACCACCGAGAACGTCTCCGCGCCGAGGGCGTCGCGCGCGACGGTGACCGAGTCGCGCAACCGGAGCGTGAGTCCCGAGCAGACGTAGTAGCAGCTCGTGTAGACCATGCTCAGGACCACGGGGCGGCCGCGCAGCTGCTCGAGCGTGAACGTCTCGCCCGTGGAATCGACGAGCGTGTAGCCGGCGAGCGTGCGTCCGATGGCGGCCTGGCTGACCCGCAACGCCTCGGCGTCGTCCATGCCTGCGATGGCCACCGGTGCCGCGAGGCCGAGCAGGATCATGCAGAGGCCGCCGGCCCGGCGCACTAGGCCAGCGATGCCCCGCGCGCCCATGTCTCAGAGGTGGACCAGGCGGCCCGTCAGGCCGCCCTCGACGATCGCCCCGGTCAGCAGCAGGCCGAGCTGCAGCAGCGAGGCGAGAAAGCTGCGGATCGCGTTCGAAGGCGTCTGGCTGCGCGTGAGCAGGTACGTTCGCTTCAGGAAGTAGGCGCCCCCGACGATCGCGCAAAGGCCGTACAGCCACCCCGCGCCGAGCGCCAGAGGCACGAGCGAGCAGGCCACGAGCAGCACCGTGTGCCAGAAAATGGCTCGTGCAGCTACTCGGTCGCCGAAGACGACCGGCAGCATCGGCACGCCGGCGTCCGCGTAGTCCTGCCGGTAATACATCGCGAGCGACCAGAAGTGCGGTGGCGTCCACAGGAACAGGACCACGGCGAAGGTCCACGCGGCCGGCCCCAGCGCCGGGTTCACCGCAGCGGCGCCGGCGAGCACGGCGAAGCTGCCCGCGAGCCCGCCAATGACGATGTTCAGCCACGTGCGGCGCTTGAGCCAGAGCGTGTAGACCACACCGTAGGTGAACGCGCCGAGGAAGGTATAGGTCGCGGCGAGCCAGTTCGTGGCGAGTCCGGCGGCCACGACCGACCCGGCGAGGAGCACCGCCACCATCAAGTACCAGGCGCGGCCTCCGCCGAGCGTGCCGGCCACGAACGGCCGGTTCCTGGTGCGCGACATGCGCGCGTCGAGATCGCGCTCGGCGAGGTGGTTGAGCGCGCCTGCCGCGCCCGCGGCGAGGAAGATCGCTGCAGCCAGCACGAGCAGCGGGCCCGGCCGCAGTCCCGCGCCCTGTGCCATGACCACCCCGGCGACGCCCGCCAGCATGATCTCGAAGCCGATGCGCGGCTTGAAGATCTCGGCCACCGCCCGCCAGGTGGCGGGCGGCGTATCGGTGGTCCCGGTTGCGGCCCGTGCGGCACTGCTCATCCGCGTGTCACCTGAGCGGCCAGAGTTCGGCGAGATACTTCCAGTTCACGTAGTAATACAGGATGAAGGACACGAAGAACACGCCCACCAGGGCCACCGTGCCTGGAATCCTGAGTGTGCCCGCGCTGCCGTAGTGCGCAACCGCAGCGGCCGATTGTGCGCCCGTCACCGGCCCGAGCGGCACCTTCTCCGTGTCGCCGATCCTGCGGCCGAAGAACACCGAGCAGACCACCACGACGATATACATCGCGCCGCCGAGTGCCGCCATGCAGGCGAAGATGCCGTTCAGCGCGAGCATCAGGAACGCGGCGGGCGAGAACTGGAAGGTCGTGAGCGCGTCGGCGAAGGTGATGTCCCAATGCCGGCGCGGTACGCCGAGCGTCCCGGCTCCCATCATGAAGAGCGAAATCCCGGCGATGCCGAGCGCGAACACGTACGGCTGCAGCTGCGCCACCTTCGGGAACATCACGTGGCGGCGGAAGATGAGCGGCACGACGAGGTAGGTGATGGCCATGAAGGCGAGCGTCGTCCCGGCCACGACCGTCGCGTGGAAGTGGCCCGGCACGTAGAGCGTGTTGTGCATGATGAGGTTGATCTGCTCGGTGCCCATCACGACGCCGGAGATGCCGCCGAGGAAGCCGAACATGACGAGCGAGAGGAACATGCCCGCGAACGCCGGGTTGCCCCAGGGCGCCTTGCGCAGCCACTCGAACAGCCCCTTGGTGTATCCCTTGGCGCGCTGCGCAGCCTCGATCGAGCCTGGAACCGTGAGGCCGTGGATCATGCTGCCGAGCACGGCGAGGTACATGGCGTAACTGGTGTTGAAGATCTTCCAGCTCGAGCTCACGCCCGGCTCGACCAGCATGTGGTGCGCGCTCGCGAGCTGCAGGAACAGGATGTACATGAGGAAGGCCATGCGGCTCACTTTCTCGGAGATCGGCTTCGCACCGAGCACCATCGCACCGATCGCGTACCACACGGCGACGTGGGCGGAGACGTTGATCTGCTGCGAGGAGTGACCCATGCCCCACCACACGAGCTTGTACATAAGCGGGTCGATGTTGCTGATCAGCCCGAGACTCCACAGCCAGGTGGGGATGAGGATGATGGCGCCGGAGGCGAGCGTGAACACGGCGATGATCGCGGCCGTGACCGCGCCGAAGGTCACGAGCGGCACGGAGCCCGCGTAGGTTTTCTCGTCCTTGGCGACCACGAGCGTGCCGAAGAACACCGCACAGCCGATCAGCGCGCCGACCGCGAAGAGGATCAGGCCGAGGTAGAACCACGGCGAGGCCTGCAACGGCGGGTAGGAGGTGAACATCACCGAGGAGTTTCCGGCGAGCACCGTGGCGTTCGCTATCAGCGCGCCCACGAGCATCAGTCCGAACTGCGCCCAGGCCCAGCGCGGTGCGGCGAGCCGGCAGTTGAGCAGCACGGCGGAGGCGAAGTACAGGATCGCCATCTCGAAGAAGATGATCCAGGCGAGCAGCACGTCGAAGCCGTGTGCGGTGAGGGCGAGGTAGAACCAGTCGGCGGGCAGCAGGTGCACCGTCGGCCAGCGGGTGAGGGCGATCGACAGGCCGAACAGGCCGCCGATCAGCAGGAAGACGACGGCCGCGACGGCGTTGACCTTGATCAGGTTCTCGGCGTCGCGATCGACCTTGAGCCCGGTGGTCGGGCAGATGCGGAACGTGGATTTCGCGCTCATGTCCGGGCCCTCAGGTACGGTCGACGACGTAGATGCGGCCGGTCATCGTGTGGTGACCGAGGCCGCAGTACTCGTTGCAGACGATGCCGAACTCGCCGGTGGTGGTGGGCGTCAGCGTCATCACCATCTCGTAGCCCGGGTGCACCTGCACGTTGATGTTGAGCGGCTGCAGGGAGAAGCCGTGCTGCAGGTCGATCGAGGAGAGGTGCAGCCGGTAGGTCTGCCCCTTCTCGAGCTCGAGCATCGGCCACCACATGTATACGCGGCCCATCATGTACACGTCGCTGCCCGGCGGAGGGCGTACCACCGGAAACGCGCCTTCCTGGCGCACGGTGTGGTCCTCGATCATCTCGTCGACCTTCGCGGCGTACTGGGCGGGGGTGATCCGGTACGCCTCGTTCGACAGGTTCTGCTGGCCGAACCCGTGCCACCAGATCATGGTGAAGAACATCGCGAGGCCCCAGAGGAAGGCCACGATGACCCAGACGAGCTCGACCTTGTGGATCGGCTCCTTCCACCAGATGCGTTCGCTCGGCGGTGTGATGGCCATGGTCGGTTACCTCACGGCGTGGCGATGGGGATCTGGATGATTTCCATGATTCCCCAGATGAGATAGAGGACCGTCGGCATGGTTACGCCGAGGAACAGCAGCAGGAAGTGGTTGTCCAGCAGGCGCTGGAAGAACGGAATGCGCTCGCGTTCCGGTTCATCACCGTCGCGACGCGGATCGGATCCAGCCATTGGCGGTCCCCCGTCGAGTTACGTTCTAGTTGTTCCGGTGTCGCCCATGGCGGCCCCGGCGCCGTCGCACCCGAAGGGTAATACGGCTGGCGACTCTTGGCCACCTTGATCCAGATCAACTGCAGCGCAAAACGAATGGCGGTCAGGGCGTGCCGATCAGGCGACGCACTGCAGCAAAAGCGAGCAGCGCGAGCGCCAGCAGGATCGCGAAGAACACCAGGCTGCGGTGTTCGAACGTCCTGCCCGCACGAGCCTCCATCGCCGCGAGCAGGCGGTCGGAGACGAAGTAGAGCAACACGGCCAGCAAGGTGAAGAGCACGAACTGCATGGTCGTCGTCCTGTGGCGTGATCAGGCAAACTCTAGCACCGCGCGCGCAGGAACCGTCGAACCCGCGCTCCCCCGGCTAGAATGCTTCATCGCGGCCGCGCCGCCTGGAGTCTTCGTCATGAGCCGTACCGCCGCCTCGCTGCTGCGCGAAGCCCTCGAGCACGTGGGCGTGCGCTACACCTTCGGCATCCCCGGCGTGCACAACACCGAGATCTACGACGAGCTCGACCGGTCGGCCTCGATCACGCCGGTGCTCGTCACCCATGAAGGTGGCGCGGCGTTCATGGCGGATGCGGTGAGCCGCTCGGGCACGAGCCTCGGCACGCTGGTGATCGTTCCGGCCGCCGGCGTGACGCACGCCGCGAGCGGGATCGCCGAGGCCTTCCTCGATGGCCTCCCGATGCTCGTGATCGCAGGCGGCATCCGCCGCGACACGGGCCGTCGCTACCAGCTGCACGACGTGGACCAGCACGCGCTGCTGAAGCCCATCACCAAGGGCACGTGGCTGGTCGAGCGGCACGCGGAGGTCATCCCCACGATATACGAGGCGGTGCGCGTCGCGACGAGCGGCGAGCCCGGGCCGGTGTTCGTCGAGATTCCCGTGAACCTGCAACTGATCGCAGGGGACGCCGGCGTCGTGCACGAGCCGCCCACGCACGTGGCGGCGGAAGTTCGCGCCCCTGCGCACTCGCTCACCGAGGCGGCCAGACTTCTCGCCGCGTCGAAATCGCCGGGCATCTTCGTCGGCTGGGGGGCGGTCGACGCGACGCGCGAGGTGACCGAACTCGCCGAGCGCCTCGGCGCGCCGGTGGCGACGACGCTGCAGGGCCTGAGCGCGTTCCCGGCCAGCCACCCGCTCCACGCGGGGTTCTGCCTCGGCCGCGCGGCCGTGCCCGCCGCCGAGAATGCGTTCCGCGACTGCGACTGCCTGCTCGCCGTGGGCACGCGCTTCGGCGAGATCGCGACCGGCAGCTTTGGCTACGAGCCGCCGGCAAATCTCATCCACGTCGACGTGAACCCCGCCGTGTTCGACGCCAACTACCCGGCGCGCGTGGCACTCGAAGGCGATGCGGCGGCGGTGCTGAAGCGCCTGCTTGCCGAGCTTCCCGCCGTGCCGGGCGCGGAGGTGCGCCGCGGGGCGGTTGCCGCGCAGATCGCCGCCGACAAGGCCCAGTATCGCGAGTCGTGGCTCACGCACGATTCGCGCGGCCGCGTGAATCCGGCACGCTTCTTCGAGGCGCTGCGAGCGCGTCTCGCCGACGACGCGACGGTGGTGGTGGACGACGGCAACCATACCTTCCTCGCCGCGGAGCTGATGCCGATTCGCCACGCGCGCGGTTTCATCTCGCCCACGGATTTCAACTGCATGGGGTACTGCGTGCCCGCGACCATCGGCGCCAAGCTCGCGCGGCCCGGTGCGCAGGTGGTCGGCATCGTGGGTGACGGCGCGTTCCGCATGACGGCGCTCGAACTCGCCACCGCGACCGCGCTCGAGCTCGGCGTGATGGTGTTCGTGTTCAACGACGGCGAACTCGCGCAGATCGCACAGGCGCAGGAGATCCCGTACAACCGCAAGACCTGCACGGTGCTCGGCCCGCTCGACGTGGCGGGCGTCGCGCAAGCCACGGGTGCGGCGTTCGTTCGCATGGGCTCGGACGCCGACATCGGCCCGGCGCTGGATGCGGCCCTTGCCGCAGCGGCCGCAAACCGCCCGGTGATCGTCGAGGTCGCGATCGACTATTCGAAGCGCACGCGCTTCACCGAGGGCATCGTGAAGACGAACCTCGAGCGCTTCGACCTCGGCACGAAGGCGCGGCTGGTCGGTCGGGCGCTGTGGCGGCGGGTGGCGGGCTGAGCGCAATGTTCACGCGAGGGGTCGCGATGCGCTCCCGGTTTTCTTGCTGCAAGACAGCAACCCGGTTCTCGGTACTCCCCGATTGACGCTCCACGCGGTGTGGTTCGAGATTCGCGCCACGACGCGGGCCCGTTCTTGTTTGGCGAGGCCCGCCGCCCACAGGGGGAATGTATGCGCACACGGGATCGTGCTCATGCGGTCGGGGTCGCGGGACGGGCGACGTGGCGGGTGCTCGCTCTCGCCTGCCTTCTGACTTTCCCTTTGCTCTCTCTCCCCGACGCCGCCGGTCCACAGGCGCCCGAGCCCGAGCCGCTCTGCGCGAAGCAGTGCGCCTCGCTCGGTTTCGATGACGGTTACTGCGCGCGCGCCTGCACGGTGCCGCCGGCGCGAGCCTTCCCGCCCACGCACAGCATCAACTGGGACTGCGCGACCGAGTGTCGCGCGGCCAACGGTCCGATGGGGGACTGCCTGCGGGCCTGC
>Ga0114939_10000127_pt1 | contig 62353 bp, 48 predicted proteins | sample AshMeaCrysSpring_FD_87196 | JGI IMG/M metagenome (GOLD analysis project Ga0114939, IMG submission 87196) | Groundwater microbial communities from Big Spring, Nevada to study Microbial Dark Matter (Phase II) - Ash Meadows Crystal Spring | ecosystem: Environmental > Aquatic > Deep subsurface >...
CCTTGAAAGCACGGATTGATGAAAACTTAAAGAAACTGTGGTGTTTGTCTCGGTAACATCAATTATGAGGCAACGATCTCCTTTTCGGTAACATTTTCTATTGACGCAATAGGTATCCCATCACGGTTTGCCGTCTACAATAATCATGCCTTATACTCCCCTCGAAAGCCCCGGTCCGGCCTTGTACCTTAAGGGAGGCGTCCCGGAAGCAAGGCTCGTCAACCTAAGCCGAAATAGCGACGGGGCCAGCTTTGATTCGTTCTGTCCGGGAGATAAATTGCTATGTCCACCGATGAACGCTCTGATTTACGCTTTTCCTCTTTTCGGGCATTACTCTTGCCATTGACCGTCCTTGTATTAACTCTGTCGATCGGGGGCGTGGTCGCAATCGGCCGCGCCGCGCCCGCCGCGACCCCACCGCCGTCCGGTTTCTTGCCGATTTATCAGACCGGCGCGGGTTGGCCGGCTGAGGCCTATGCCACCGGCATCGCTTTTGGCGATGTCGATGGAGATGGCCTCGATGAAATCGCCTTCGTCCGCACCATTCCCTCCGGACCGCGTGTCCTACTGGTCGATGATGCCGCGGCCGGCCATGCCTTGTTATGGACCGCCGGTGCTGATTGGGATCCCGCCGCCCAGCCTTTGAGCGTCGCCCTGGGTGATGTCGACGGCGACGGCCTGATGGAGATCGCCGTTGGTCGCGCTGCGCCCGACGGCTCGCGGGTCTTTATCTACGATGACGCCCAGGCCGGTTTCGCTCCCCTGTGGGACACGGGCGCGGATTGGGCGGCCGGAGTCGGCGCGACAGGCGTTGCTTTCGGTAACGTCGACGGCGATCCGGCGTTCGAGTTCGGCGCCATCACGGATGCCATCGCCGGACCGCGAGTGTTTGTCCACGACGACAGTGGGACGGATTATGCGCCCCTCTGGCAGGCGGGCGCGGATTGGGGCGCGGGCGGCAAGGGCACTGGCATTGCCTTCGGCGATGTTGACGGCGATGGGCTGGCCGAGGTGGGCTTCACGCGCATCTCGCGCCTGAACGACCGCGTTTACCTCCACAACGGCGCAGACGGGACATTGCTCTGGACCTATGGCGAAAACTGGGGTGACGGCGCCTGGGCGACGGGGATCGCTTTCGGCAATGTTGACGATGACCCGGCCCAGGAAATCGGCGTGGCCCGGCTGAACAGCGTCAATGAACAGGCTTATGTCTTTGACGATGCCGCCGCCGGGTTCGCTATCCTGGCCACTTTCGGCGAGACGTGGAACCCCGCGGCCTATGCCACGGCCATCGCCTTCGGCGATGTCGACGGCGACGAGCGCGACGAGGTCGGTTTGACGCGCTTCGTGACCATCAACGCGCGCTTTTTCATCCACGACGATGCCATCGCCGGGTTTGCTTTGATTGGTTCGGGCGGCGAGTCACCGGAAGGCGAAGATTACGCCACGGCGATCGCCTTCGGCCGGGTCGATCGCGCGCCTGAAGGCGTGTTTGGGGTCGCTTACTCGACTGATGACGGTCCGCGGATCAGCATCTATCGTCGGGGCTGGACGCTGCGGCTGCCGGTGGTGGTGTGGATGGAAGAAGAAGTGGAGCCGTAATCAGTTCTAACCGTCCATCATCGGCACCTTCACCCCGCGCTCGCGGGCGACCGCAATGGCCCGTTCGTACCCGGCGTCCACGTGACGGACGACGCCCATGCCGGGGTCAACCGTCAGAACGCGCTTGAGGCGGACAGCCGCTTCCGGCGTGCCGTCGGCGACGATGACCTGCCCGGCATGGAGGCTGTAACCGATGCCCACGCCGCCGCCGTGGTGGTAACTGACCCAGGTCGCCCCGGCGGCGGTGTTGATCAGCGCGTTGAGGATGGGCCAGTCGGCGATGGCGTCGCTGCCGTCGCGCATGCCCTCCGTTTCGCGGTTGGGACTGGCTACCGACCCGGCGTCGAGGTGGTCGCGGCCGATGACGATGGGCGCTTTGACTTTGCCTCTGGCGACCAACTCATTAAAGAGCAGCCCGGCCTTGTCCCGCTCGCCGTAACCCAGCCAGCAGATGCGCGCCGGGAGACCCTGAAAGTGAACCTGCTTCTGGGCCATGCGAATCCAACGGTGGAGGTGGGCATCGTCGGGGAAGAGTTCAAGGATAGCTTCGTCGGTGGTATAGATATCCTGCGGGTCGCCACTGAGCGCCACCCAGCGGAACGGCCCCTTGCCCTCGCAGAAGAGCGGCCGGACGTAGGCGGGGACGAAGCCGGGGTAGCTGAAGGCGTCGGCCACGCCCTCGTCGAAGGCGCGCTGGCGCAGGTTGTTGCCGTAGTCGAAGACGATCGCCCCCCGCTTCTGGAACTCGACCATGGCCGCGCACTGCCGAGCCATCGACGCCGCCGACCGCCGGGCAAATTCGACCGGGTCGCGCTCGCGCAATTCACGGCCATCCTCGAAAGTCAGGTCATCGGGATAGTAAGCCAGGAAGTCGTGGGCCGATGTCTGGTCGGTGACGACATCGGGCACCAGCCCGCGGGCCAGTAGGTCGGGGAAGACTGACGCCGCGTTGCCGATGAGGCCGATGGAGCGCGGTTCACCGACATCGACATAATGTTGCACCCGCTGCAGCGCGTCCTCCATGTCCTCGGAGACCTCGTCGATGTAGCGATGCTCCAGCCGCCGCCGGGCGCGCCACTCGTCGATCTCGACGACCAGGGCCACGCCCTCGTTCATCGTCACCGCCAGCGGCTGCGCCCCGCCCATCTCGCCCAGCCCGGCGGTCAGCACCCATTTACCCTTCAACGACGGCCAGCCGGCCTGCCGCGCGGCGGCGGCGAAAGTCTCGAAGGTGCCTTGCAGAATGCCCTGCGTGCCGATGTAGATCCAGCTGCCGGCGGTCATCTGGCCGTACATGATCAGCCCCTCGGCCTCCCAGCGGTCGAAGTTGTCCTGCGTGGCCCAGTGGGGGACGATGTTGGAGTTGGCGATGAGCACCCGCGGCGCGTCGGCGTGGGTGCGGAAGATGGCCACCGGCTTGCCGCTCTGGACGAGCAGTGTCTCATCGTTCTCCAACTCGCGCAGGCTGCGCAGGATGGCGTCGAAGGCCTCCCAATTGCGGGCGGCGCGGCCGCGGCCGCCGTAGACGATCAGGTGCTCCGGGTCGCCGGCCACCTCCGGGTCGAGGTTGTTCTGGAGCATGCGGTAGGCGGCTTCCTGCAGCCAGCCTTTACAGTGGAGTTGGGTGCCCCGTGGGGCGCGGATGGTGCGCGAGTTAGATGACATGGTGGCTCGTGTTATGAGGGATTGCCAATTGCCCGCCGTCGAACGAGCAAATCCGGTAAATACTCGAGCCAATGATAGAGGACCATTGGATCGATGTCTGCCCCGTTTGGCCAGACCAAAGCGCCAAAATCGGCATCCAGTTCAACCTGACGGAACATGGCCGGGTCGTGAAGCGGACCAAACAGCGGGCCGGAGAGAATAGGTTCCAGGTCGACTACCTGTTCCGTTCCGTCGTCGAAAAGAAGGCGAATGGTATACCCGCCCCATAAGGAAAAGGAGACAATACGATGAAGTCTCGGGGTGTCCGGAATGATATTTGTCATCTGTAACTCCTATTGCAAGCCGGAAATTTTTTGCAGCGGCCGCTGGGTAGCAGCCCGTTCCCAGTTATCCATCAACTCTTCTTGATGAAGCTCGGCCCAGGCCAGAATGAGGTGGAGTTGCTTTCGGGGCATACTGCCGGCCAGCAAGGCGGGAGGATCGATGGTGAAGCTGGCCATATTTTCGCCATAGGCCGCATGGAAGTGCGGCTGCTGGTGGCGCGTCGTTTCGTAGAATATGCGAATGATGATCCCGTAAAATCGTGCGATCTCCGGCATGGTATCGTTATCGTATCATGAACCCAGGTCAATTGGAACCATTTGAGACGTTATGGGTAAGTCCACGGGCACGCGGCCTGTCGGGTTCTTCGCCGCGTTGGACGCAGAAGGCGAGATAACCTTCTACCATGACTTAACGGGTTGGTTCAACGTGCAGATGAAGGCCCAGCGCATTCAACACTTTCAGGACAGTGGCAAATTCCGGATTACCGGCCGGCGACAACGCCTTATACAGGCTTTCACGTCCCAAACCGGCTTCTGCAGCTACCTGCGACATCCCCTTGGCGCGGGCGATATCGCCCAGCACGGCCAGGATAAGCGCCGGATCGCCGTCCTCAAAAGCGGTGTCCAGGTAAGTGAGCACATCTTCTTCGGTTTCAAGGTATTCGGCCGCATCCCAGGGTTTAGTCTGAATAACCTTTTGTTCCATGTAATTCTAGTGTATCCTGTGGGATACAAGATTGCAATTTAGTGTTGTTTGCTTTTTGCGAAAGTGGTGGTCTTTGTCTGACAGAACAGACTCTCCAATGACCTACCACATCGCATGATAATAACCATCTGGAGCTAACCAATTACTGACGACAATTCTTCGGAATTGCTCTTTACATAGCTCTGTGCCAGCTTGAGTGCCTCTTCCAAAGGTAGCGCCCGCCCTTCCTGCCGGCAGCGATCAAATGTGGCCTCATCGAGTTGGCTACGACAGAGTGCTAAAAAGTGCTCGTGTTCCTGGAGGTCGATAGCATCGAAGAGTCGGCTGCGGCTGAAACCGTCCGTCAGGAGCGCGTCCAGTTGCGCGTCGAACGCGCCGAACAGACGCGCCGCATTTTCGGCCTGCCCCTGCACGGTGAGGGCAGCCGCGACGCAGTCCAGGAAATAAAAAGCCGTAAATCGGGGGAATTCGGGTTTCCCCGTTTCAAAGGCCACTGCCAGCGCTTCGGTGAATAGCGACAGCGCTTGGCGCACGTCTCCCTGGTGCAACACGGTCAAACCCAGGGCCAGCCGCACAGCGATCTTATAGGACTGCCAGCCAATCTCCTCGACCATAGCCAGGCTTTCGCGGTAATAAGCCTCGGCTTTTTCGTAGTCATTCAAGCCGCGCGCCGCATCGCCCAGCCACTTCAGGTCCTGGCAAGCCATAACGTTATGGCCAAAAGTCTTCTGGATCGCCGACGATTCAACTAAGTAATCCTGCCCTCCGCGGTAATTGCCCTTCTTGACGTTGAAGTACCCGAAATCCGACGACAGGGTGGCGATAAGCGCGCGCTCCCCGCATTCTCTGGCGGCGGCCAAGCCTTGCTCCGCATAAGCCCAGGCGGTTTCCACGTCGTCGTCAAGCTCACATATCATGCCGGCGAGCAAATTCAGGGTGAAGGCCTGGCCGAATTTGTCGCCGGCCGTCTCGAATATCCGGAGTGCTTCCAGCATGTAGTGGGTACCCCTCTCCCGTTCAAACTGGTAATTCAGGTTCCTTCCCAGCCACATCAGGACATAAGCGCGATCTATACGATCCGGGTCGCCCAGCGCGTCAAAGATGGCCAGGCTTTCTTCCATTAAGGGACGCTGTTCTTGCCAAGGCCTACTGCCCACGAAAACGGTTAAATCGAAGAGGAGGCGGGCACGCAGCGCCGTACCCGGCAGCACGCCGGGGTATTGAAGCGCTTTCTCAAGCCAGAAATTGGACTCCTGCCAGTAACTGCATAATTGCCAGAATCCGGAAAACTCGGCCAGGGCCAGGATTAAGCCAACACCCTGATCCCCCGCTCCGTCCGTGCCGAAGGCATAATCCAGCGCGACCCGCAGGTTGTCGTTTTCCCGCTCCATGCGGCGCGTCCATTCCAACGAGTGGGGGCCTGACAACTCGCGTTCGCCTCGTTCGGCGAAATCGAGGAAGTAGTCCAGGTGTCGCCGGCGCATCTGGTCGAGTTCGCCCGATTCGGCCAGTTTTTCGCAGCCGTACTGGCGAATCGTCTCCAGCCGCGAGTAGCGCGCTTCGCCGTCGTGTTCTTCGACGTTGACAAGCGATTTGTTCACCAGCCCGGTGAGAAGGTCGAGGACGTCGAGACATGACAGGTTTTGGAAACCCGTCAGGTCTGGCCCGGCGCAGACGGCCTCGGACGCGTCCAATGTCCAGCCGCCGCGAAAGACAGCCAGCCGGCAGAACAACCGCTGCTCCGCTGCGGACAGCAGGTCATAGCTCCAGTCAATCGTCGCCCGCAATGTCTGCTGGCGCGGCAGGTCTGTCCGGCTGCCGCTGGTCAGCAGGCGAAAGCGGTCATCCAGCCGCTGGGCAATCTGCCTGGCTGACAGCAATTTAATCCGCGCCGCGGCCAACTCAATGGCCAGGGGGATGCCGTCCAGTCGCCGGCAGATTTGGGCGATGGCCTCGCCGTTCGTCTCGGTTAAGGCAAATCCCAGTTGGACGGCGCCGGCTCGCTCGACAAACAGACGAACGGACTCCACCGCGGCCAGCTCGGCCGGCGCCATCCGGCGTTCCGGATCAGGCATCTCCATCGAGGGAACGATGTAGGCCGATTCGCCGCGAACGGCAAGAACCTCGCGGCTGGTAGACAGGATATGCAGCCGGGGACAGGCACACAGCAGTGACTCGCACAACGTGGCCGACGCCTCAATGAGGTGCTCGCAGTTGTCCAGAATCAGCAGGACATTTCGGGACCGCAAATAATCGACAAGAAGGTCCTGAATCGGACGGTCGCTAAGGTTGCGTAGGCCCAGCGCAAAGGCGACTGTCTCCGGTACGAGATCGGGGTTGGCCAAGGGAGCCAGTTCAGCCAACCACACGCCGTCGTCAAAGTCCGCCAGCAGGCGATTGGCCACTTCCAGGGACAATCGTGACTTGCCACAACCACCGGCGCCAGTCAGCGTCACCAGTCGCGATGAAACGACCAGCTGCCTGACGGCCTCGATCTCCGTCTCGCGACCGATAAAACTGGTTAGCTGCAGGGGCAGGTTGTGGCGGGGTCGGGCGACGAAGCCGGATAAGCACACGCGGGGTTGCAAGGCATCCAGGGCGGCGAGGTCGAAGGCGTCGCCGGCAATACAGTCGGCCAGCGCACGGGTTTCGGGCGACGGTTCGAGGCCTAATTCGTCGCGCAGGAGCCTGGCGCAGCGTTCATGTTCGGCCAGGGCCTCAACCCGCCGGCCGCCCGACGCCAGTGCCCGCATCAACTGCCGGTAGGCACTCTCGCGCAGATTGTCCATCTCGAGTTGACGCCGGGCGAAGGCGGTCGCCTCCCCGAAGGCTTTCCGATCCAGGCTATCATCGGCCAGACGTTCCAGGGCGTCCAGCATCTTGTGACGCAGATCAGCCCGACGCGCGGCCGCCCAGTCCTCAAACAGTTCGCTGTCGGGCAGGTAGAAGTCGGCCAGGAAGTCACCGCGATAGATGGTGACGGCCGCCTCCAGGCTTTCGACCGTGTTTAACTGAAGCCATGAGGTGAAACGCTGGGCGTCTACCTCGACAGCGGCCGCGGGATTCAGCTGAATTGTCTCCCGGTCGACCAGCACCGGGGGCACGTGGCCGTCACGTGAATGGATCGCCGGCAGCGCCTGGCGCAGGACGTAGAGATTTTGCCGCAGATTGTGTTGGGCGACAGCCGGTGACCAATCCGGCCAAAGCAATGCCATCAATTGCTCGCGGCGATGGCGTTCCGGCCGGCAAGCCAGATAGATGAGTATCGCCAAGGCGGGGCGAATATGGAGGCTGTCAAGTGGCTTGCCCTCAACAGTCACGGAAACTGGCCCCAATAGGTGAAGAGCCAACCCGGACATACCGCACTCCCTAAAAAGAACCAACCTTCAAACGACTGGCTATTAGTGGCTTGTCACCCATCTTAGCATACACAGGAACTGAAATCCAGAGCTTTGTTGACCTTGACTAGTGAAAACCGTACAGAGACTGATCGCTGTTTCGCGATTGAAGACAATCGCTCCATGGGGATCACCAATTGTCGCCTCCAACAGGCCGGCCGATCGAGTAGGCCGATTTCTCCGGAAATGACCGTCACGTGACGATGGGCTGACGTTCATCGGAAATACTAAATTCAAGAATCGGGTAGGAAAAAATATGCCCTTATCGTCATTCAATGCTACTCGTTGGCGTGAATGAAAAAGAGGTAGGAAAAATGATCCACACATATTTAGATCAGAGTAGTCTGGTGGCGATGGATCGGATGCGTCACGAAGCCGAGTTTTACCGTCTTCAGGAGATGAATGAGGCCGTCGTTCAGGAAGCCAAACCGGTGCGAAAGGTGACTTTAGGGCAAAGATTACGCAGAATGTTCACACGGATCGCCCACGAACCGACCGACCAGGTTCAGCCGCTGCCTCATTGAGACGCCACCGGGCGATGCAAGATGCCAACCACGCGGCTCTGCAAGGTGGCCGGGGTTGGGCCGCCCTGTCCCGCCCTAGGTGGCTGGGCCGGGTTAAACCGATTCCACGCGAAAGGGGCGACCGCGCGGCCGCCCCTTTCGCTGAAGGAGAAATGAAATGAACGGGCTTGCGGCTTAATGCGCCGGCACCGCTTCGTCGAATTGCTCTTCTTCGGTCGAGCCTTTCAGGGCCACCGTCGATGACTCGCCATGGGAGACAACGATCTGCACTTCGTCGAAATAGCCCGCGCCGACGAAGCTCTGGTGCTTGATGGCCTTAAAGCCATGCTCTTCTTCCAGCTGGAATTCGCGTTGCTGGAATTGCGAGTAGGCGGCCATGCCGTGGTCCTTGTAGCCCAGGGCCAGTTCAAACATGCTGGCGTTCAACGTGTGGAAACCGGCCAGGGTGACGAACTGGAAGGCGTAGCCCATCTTGCCCAGCTCGCGCTGGAACTTGGCGATGTCGGCCTCGGGCAGGTTGCGCCGCCAGTTGAACGACGGCGAGCAGTTGTAGGCCAGCAGCTTGCCGGGGAACTTTTCGTGGATGGCCTGGGCGAAACGGCGCGCCTCGTCCATGTCGGGGTGGGAGGTCTCGCACCAGATCACATCGGCATACGGGGCGTAGGCCAGGCCACGGCTGATGGCGCAATCCAGCCCGCCGTCGATCCGGTAGAAGCCCTCGACCGTGCGCTCGCCCGTGCAGAAGGGCTGGTCGTTGGGGTCAACATCGCTGGTCAGCAACTGCGCGCCGTTGGCATCGGTGCGGGCGACGAGCACCGTCGGCACACCCATCACGTCGGCCGCCAGCCGGGCCGCCACTAATTTCTGGACGAACTCGCGCGTCGGCACCAGGACCTTGCCGCCCATGTGGCCGCACTTTTTGGCCGAGGACAGCTGGTCCTCGAAGTGGACGCCGGCCGCGCCGGCTTCGATCATCGCCTTCATCAGTTCAAAGGCGTTGAGCGAGCCGCCGAAGCCCGATTCGGCGTCGGCGACGATGGGCGCAAACCAGTAGACGCCGTTTTCGTCGTGCATGTGATTGATCTGGTCGGCGCGCTGCAGGGCGTTGTTGATGCGCTTGACCAGGTTGGGCACGCTGTCGGCCGGGTAGAGGCTCTGGTCCGGGTAGGTCTGCCCGGCGGTGTTGTTGTCGCCGGCGACCTGCCAGCCGCTGACATAGATCGCTTTCAGCCCGGCCTGCACTTGCTGGACGGCCTGGTTGCCGGTGATGGCCCCCAGCGCGGCGACGAAGTCCTCCTGCTGCATCAGCCGCCACAGCCGCTCGGCGCCCATCCGGGCCAGGGTGTACTCGATCTGCACCGATCCGCGCAGGCGAATGACATCCTCGGCCGAGTAAGGCCGGGTGATTCCCTGCCAGCGTTTATTCAACTCCCAATCATCCTTCAATTTCGCTACGTTATATGGTTTGAACATCCTCACGCCTCCATCTAGACTTCTTCTCTTACAGTTATTTATCTTTGCCGGGAGGAGGACTCCCCCATCCCGTATAAACCTCAATTCAGGTGTTCGTAGGCCTTCAGGGTCAGAAAATCGGTGAACTGGTCGGCGACGCTGATCTCCTCGAACAGCTTGGCCGCCAGCTCGTAGTTATTCGTGGCGAAATACTCCTCGCCGACCTTGGCCTTGAGTTCGGCCAGGACATCGGCCGTCACCTCGCGGAACAGGGCCACGGTGATCGGCCGGCCGTCATCCAGCCGGGTGTGGGGGTTGTGCAGCCATTGCCAGATCTGCGAGCGGGAGATCTCGGCCGTGGCCGCGTCCTCCATCAGGTTATAGATGGGCACGCAACCGTTGCCGCTTAGCCAGGCGGCCATGTACTGGATACCGACGTCAACATTCAGGCGCAGCCCGGCCGGTGTGATCGTCCCCTCGGGGATGGCCAGCAGGTCGGCAGCGGTGACCGCCACATCCTCGCGCTTACGGAAGATCTGGTTGGGCGTCGGCATGTATTTATCGAAAATCTCTTTGGCGATGGGCACCAGACCGGGATGGGCCACCCAGGTGCCATCATGGCCGTCCTTGGCTTCGCGTTCCTTGTCGGCCCGCACCTTGGCCAGCGCGGCTTCGTTGGCTTCGGGGTCGTTCTTGATCGGGATTTGCGCGGCCATGCCGCCCATGGCGTGGATGTTGCGCCGGTGGCAGGTCTTGATGACCAACTGCGAGTAAGCGCGCATGAAGGGCGTCGTCATCGTCACTTGGGCGCGGTCGGGCAGATAAAACTCAGGATGTTTTTGGAACTTGCGAATGGCGCTGAAGATGTAGTCCCAGCGGCCGCAGTTCAGCCCGGCCGAATGGTCGCGCAATTCCCACAGGATTTCATCCATCTCGAAAGTGGCCAGGATATTCTCAATGAGAACCGTGGCCCGGATGGTTCCCACCGGAATGCCCAGGTCGGTCTGAGCCTTGACGAAGACATCATTCCAGAGACGGGCTTCGTGGTGGCTCTCCAGCTTGGGCAGGTAAAAGTAGGGACCGGTGTTGCGGTCCAGCAAGTTACGCACGTTGTGGAAGAAGTAAAGGCCAAAATCAAACAAAGAGCCGGACATCGGTTCGCCGTCTACCAGGACGTGCTTTTCGTTCAGATGCCAGCCGCGCGGTCGCACCAGGAGAACGGCCGTCTTGTCGTTCAGCTTGTAGGCCTTGCCTTCTGGGCTGGTGTAGGTGATGGTGCGGACAACCGCATCGCGCAGGTTGATCTGACCCTCGATGGTCGCTGCCCAGGTTGGCGAGTGGGCATCTTCGAAGTCGGCCATGTAGACGCTGGATCCGGAATTCAGGGCGTTGATGACCATCTTGCGGTCGACAGGACCGGTGATCTCGATGCGCCGGTCCTGAAGGTCAGGAGGAATCGGGGCAACGGTCCATTCGGCCTGCCGAATCTCGGCCGTTTCGGGTAAAAAGTCGGGCATTTGCCCGGCGTTAATCTCGGCCTGGCGCTCCTCCCGCCGGCACAACAATTGCCAACGGCGGGCATTGAACGCCCGTTGCAGCCCGGCGACAAAGGCCATCGCGTCCGGGGTCAGAATTGCCTCGAATTCAGGATTCAACTCACCGCTGATTTCAACGCCATCTTTCACCATTCCGTCACTCCTTTTGGCGCAAAACAATCCCTTATAGCGAATATTCGCTGACAGCGAATACTAGTATAGAATGTCCCGCCATGATGTCAAGTTTCAAGCATGCGAGTTTTGCCTTTTAGCGAAAATTCGCTAGACTACAGAGGTAGCTTTGATTCGATCTAACGCATTGCGTCATTATAACGCTCCGCGTCATCCCTGTAAAGTGACAGATGTCAGGTTCTGACCGGGAAAGAAGAAGCGAAACATGAGCCTCGACCTCATCAACATTATTTTTGGCATGAAGGTACGCCAGGCGCGCCAAGACGCCGGCCTGACCCTGAGCGATTTGGCCCGCCAATGCGAGTTGTCCCCTTCCTACCTGACCGAGATCGAGAAGGGTCGCAAATATCCGCGCGCTGACAAGATCGTCAAGATGGCCGCAGCCCTGGGCAAGTCGTATGACGATCTCGTCTCCATCAAGCTCGATCCTTCCTTGCGCTATTTGGAGACCACACTCTCTTCCGCCACTGTGCGACACTTCCCGTTCGAGGAATTCGGTATGGAGCCGGGTGATTTCCTCAGCCTGATGACGCGCGAACCGGACCGGGCCAGCGCGTTGCTCCACGCCGTGATCGAGATCACCCGCCGCTTCGACTTGCAAGAGGAGGATCTCCTGCGCGCCGCGCTGCGATCTTATCAGGAAATCCACGAGAACTACTTTCCCGAACTGGAGGCGGCGGCTCAAGCCTTCACTGCCGAGTTTGGGCCGCGATACGGGTTCTCGGACCAAACGCCGCCCGACCTGGCGTTACTGGAGGCGATCCTCACCCGGGAATATGATTACCAGATCGACGATTCGGCCATCGCCGCCACGGCCGAACTGCGCGCCTATCGCTCGCTGCTCATTCCCGGCCGGCGGCCAGGGCTGTTCATCAACAACAGGCTCTACGCCCGCCAGGTAAAATTCATCCTGGCCCGCGAGATCGGTTACCATTATCTGGGCTTCAAGGATCGCTCCCTGACCTCGCCGCCCGACGGCGTCCACTCCTTCCAGCAGATCCTCAATGATTCGCGAGCCGCTTACTTCGGCGGGGCGTTGATCATGCCGCGCAGCCGGCTGCTGGCTGATGTCCAGGCCTTCTTCACCTTGCCCGCCTGGGACCCGCAACCCTTCTCGGCCATGCTCTCCACCTACAACGTCACCCCGGAAATGCTGCTTTACCGCTTCAGTGAATTGATCCCGGAGTTTTTCGGCATCAAACTCCATTTCCTCCGCTTCCACCACAGCGCCGGCACAAACGAGTACGAGCTTGTGCGCCATTTGAATATGAACCAGCTCCTGGTTCCCAGCGGCACGGGCCTGTTTGAGCACCATTGCCGGCGCTGGCTCTCGCTGCGGCTTCTACCGGATGACCCCGGCACGGCGCCGCTCGCCGGGCGGGAACCGTTACCGGTCGGCGTTCAGTTCTCGGAATTTCTGGAGACACAGGACCGTTTTCTGTGCATGGGCTTTGGCCGGCACATGGTCCTGTCGCCGGGGGTGATGAGCAGCGTGATCGTCGGCTTTCGGGTCGACGATGACCTGCGCCGGACGATTCGCTTTCTGGACGATCCGGCGATTCCCCGGACGATCATCCACGAGACGTGCGAACGCTGCCCGCTGACGGCCGAACAATGCACCGAACGGGCCGCGCCGCCAGCGGTTCTGGAGGCCCGTCGCGAGCGGCTGGCCCGCAAACTGGCGCTCAGCCAACTTCAGGATCGTTTCAGCGGCTGAGAACCAGATCGCGCCACTTTTTGTGGATAAGTCGTGAATAATTGTGGAGAACTCGATCCTATTGGGGAAATCTGCAACCGGGAGGTTTCAGCCTGTATGAGCGGGTTAATCTGTATATTGGCTCTAGTCGCTCGTCTAAACCTATATATGGGGGGAGGCGCGAGCCGGGTCCGGCAGTGGTAATGGGAGCGCGCAGCGGAAACCTGGATTTATGCCCGCGTTGTTCACACCCGAAGAAGGCCCTGACCGGCAGATACGGGCTAGAAGCGGGGGGTGAAGGGGCCAGGACCCCCAGATATAGGTGTAAAAAGGGGTTATCCACCTTTCCCCAACGCCTACTACGTACTACTAAATAAGAATAACAAGGAAGAATTATACTGGGTATAACTCTTTTCTGATGGTGGTGTCCTGGAGACTCAGGGCGCGATGACGGGGAGTAACGCCAGCTCGATGTTCAGTTGAATATCCTCAGACCGAACCCACCCCACCAGATCGCCCGGCAGTTCAATTTTTATCCAGCGTGAATCCGCGGTGCGCCCCAGAATGACCACGCTCTGTCCGGGCGTGACCAGCACCATCGGTGCTGTGCTGTCGTCCGGCGTGCGGTAGACAGGGATGCCAGTCGCTGTAGTAGCCGTGGCCGGGATGGGCGTGACCGTTGGCAGGGGTGCATTACGGGTGGCGGTAGCGGTCGGTGTTGACGTCATTGCCGGCCGGGTCGCGGTCGGGGTATCAGTCGCGGCTGTCGGAAGGCCAGGCGTTGCTATTGGAGTGCCCGTCGTCGCCGTCGCGGTGGCCAAGACCGCCGAGATGTCAGTTGGCGTGGCGGTGGGTGTGGGCGACGATGTCACTGTTGGTGTTTCGGATGGGGTTGTTGCCGGGAGGAGCGGTGTCCCCTTGCCCGCGCCTGACGCATCGGTCGCCGCTGCCGGCTGCCAGCTCACGGCTTGGGGCGGCGCGATTCCCGGAATGATCGGGAGTTGTTCCAGGGGCATCCCCAGCTGGATGATGTCGGCCGTCAGCCAGCCCTCGCGCCCGTCGGCCAGCCGGACCAGGACCCAGCGCGCGTCATCCGTCCGCCCACGAATGGTCAACTGCTGGCCCGTGTCTACCCGGAAGATTGGTTCGAACAGATAGCCGGGGCCGGTGTAGACGAGATGGTAAGCCGCCGGATAGGGGAGCGCGTCGCTAAACGGCGTGATAATTGGCAGGTTGTTAAGCGGCGCCGACGGCAAAAACGGGCTATCAGCCGGGAGCCAGCCGGCCCGGCCGTCGGGCAGGAACGCGAAGACCCAGCCGGCCGTGTCGTTGCGCGCGTTCAGCACCAGCATCTGGCCCGGTTGGGCGATGGCCACCGGGGTATGAAGGCGGCCGGGACCGGCGTAGACCAGGATCGGATCGTTGGTGACGAACGCGGTCAAGCCCAGCAAGGGCACGTCGGCGACGGGCAAGGCCGCGATGGCGGCGTTCGGCGCGATATAGCGGGCATTCACCCAGCCCCGATAGCCGTTGTAGAGTTCGATCTGGAACCAGGTGGCCGCGCGGTTGCGCCCGACGAGACGGACCTGCTCGCCCTCCATCAGGTAGGCCACAGCGGTGTAGCTGAAATGCGGCCCTGTGCGCAGATTCAAGGATTCGGCCCCGGTGACACGTCCTTCGAAGAAGACCGGCGCGGGATCTGTGGGGGCTGCTTGCGGCAGAGGTTGGGCAAGGCTCTGGCGCGTTCCGGCGATGACCACGAGCGCGCAGATCAAAGCCAGGATTGGAAATCCTAGCGCCCGATTAAAGTCGCGTGGCGAGGGTTGTCTGTTTCTCATGGCAGACCTTTGCTGAAAAAGAGAGGTTCTCGATACTGCCAAACCCTCTAAGATGCAGTATAGGGGTGGGAGCCGTCGCCAGGCAAGGGGAAACGATCATTTTGATCTCAATTTTCACGCTCGCGGTCGAGATGCGGGCAATGCCGTTCTATTGCCGCAAATACGGCGGCCACCGGCCTGCGCTGTTCGCTCATCAGCGTCGCGGGGGCTATAATATCCGGGGTTTTGAGGCCGATGAGTATGGACTGGATCACAGGTGTCAGGCAAGGCCAGCCGCGAGCAATCGCGCAAGCCATCACCCGCGTGGAAGCCGATACGACGGCCGCGCAAGCGGTTATTCGCGCTTTGCATGCCGAGACCGGCCAGGCACATATCGTCGGCATTACCGGTCCCCCCGGCTCCGGTAAAAGCAGCCTCGTTAACGAACTGGCCAAGACCTATCGCCGCCGGGAGGCGCGCGTCGGCATCATCGCCATCGATCCCAGCAGCCCCTTTACCGGCGGCGCGCTCCTCGGCGATCGGGTCCGGATGCGCGATCTGGCCGGTGACGCCGGCGTCTTCGTCCGCAGCATGGCCTCGCGCGGCAGCCTGGGCGGTCTTTCGCGTAGCGCCGCGGCGGCCATCCGCGTGCTTGACGCGGCCGGCTTTGACCTGATCCTGGTCGAGACGGTCGGCGCGGGTCAGGCCGAGATCGATATCGCCAACACCGCCCACACCACGGTCGTGCTGGACGCGCCGGGATTGGGCGATGATATCCAATCCATCAAGGCCGGCATCCTGGAGATCGCCGATATCCTCGTGGTCAACAAAGCCGACCAGCCCGGCGTCGGGCGGGCCGTCAAATCGCTGGAGATGATGCTGCAACTGGGCCGGGAGACGGCGGCGGCAACGGGATATGACGGCCACCACGCCGTGCTCGCGTTTGGCACGCGCGGAGATGAGCCGGAGCAGGCGACCCCGGTTTCCGGGCGGTGGGATGTTCCCTTGCTGCAGACCGTGGCCACAACCGGCCAGGGCGTGGCTGAGCTGGCGGAGGTGATTATGGATCATCGCCGGTATTTGCAGTCCAGCGGCGAATGGGCATCGCGGGAATGGGCGCGCAGCCGGGATGAGATCGATGAACTGCTGCGCGAGCGGTTCATGGTCCTCCTGGCGACGACGGTGCCGGAGGGCGAGCGCGCCTGGCTGATCCGGGCTGTGGTCGAGCGACAGATCGACCCCTATGCCGCCGCGGATCGCCTTTTTTCGGTCGCGGCCGCGGCTATCCTTTGATCGAAATCACCAGCCGGGATCGGCGCCGTCGAATTCACGCCGGTGAGGGATCAGAGCCTGACATTTCGCATGATGACGAGAAGGGATTTGAAAGGAAGAGAAGATATGTATGGCGACATCAAGCTTTATGCCGGTTCCGCGTGCCAGGAATTGGCCCGCCGCGTGGCCGATTATATCGGCATTGGCCTCAGCCCGTGGGAGATCATCACCTTTCCCAATGAGAATATCTTCATTCGTTTGAGCGGCAGCGTTCGCGGCCAGGATGTGTTTCTGATCCAGACGCATGACCGGCCGGTGCATAACAACATCATGGAGATGCTGATCGCCATCGATTGCTTCAAGCGCGACTCGGCCGGACGGGTGACAGTGGTCGTGCCCTACATGGCCTATTCCCAGAGCGACAAGAAGGACCAGCCGCGCGTGCCGATCACGGCGCGACTGCTGGCCGATATGATCGAGATCGCCGGTGCCGACCGCTGGATCACCATCGACCTCCATTCCGGACAAATTCAGGGATTTTACAAGATCCCCGGCGATGCGCTCAGCGCGCAGCATATTATCTGCGACTACATCCGCCAGAAAAACCTGGAGGCGACGGTGGTGACGACTGATCTTGGATTTGCCAAGGGCGGGCGAAATTATGCCGCCGCGCTCAATCTGCCGCTGGCCTTTGTCGAGAAGCGGCGCGCCGGCAACGAACCCGGCCGCGAGGCCCTGACCCTTATCGGCAGCGTGGCCGGGCGGGATGTGCTCATCGTCGATGACCTGGTCGACACAGCCGGTTCCGTCCAGCAGGCGGCGGAAGTTGTCCGGGCGCATGGCGCGCGCGATGTCTACCTGGCTTTTACCCATGCCGTTCTCTCGCCGCCGGCTTTTGAGCGGCTGGCCGCCCTGGATTTGAAAGAGATCGTCACGACTGACACGCTGCCCATCGATCCCGCAGATATGCTGCCGAACATGACCATCCTGACAGTGGCCGGGTTGCTGGGCGAGGTCATCATGCGCTCGCACGAAGGCCGCAGCGTCGGTGAGCTGTTCAACGAATAAGAGTTGACCCGACGCTCGCGGCCGCCGTCGCCCTTATTCTTTAAAGTATTCCTATAACCGGCCTGGCTGTTCGTCGGGCCGGTTATAATAAGAGACGCCATGTTTAAGAAACTAGTAACCAGCATAGTCGGTGACCCGAACAAAAAGATCATCAATAATTTGAAGCCGTCTGTCCAAGCGATCGGCGACCTGGAGACAGTGCTCAAGCCCCTGCCGGATGAGGCTCTGCGCGAGCGAACGCTGCTGCTGAAGGAGCGCGTTGCCGCCGGCGAAAGCCTGGACGATGTCCTGGTGGAGGCGTTTGCGCTGGTGCGCGAGGCGTCGCGCCGCGCCATCGGTTTGCGCCATTACGACGTGCAGCTGTTGGGCGGCATGTTGCTGCACCAGGGCGAGGTCGTCGAGATGCGCACCGGCGAAGGCAAGACGCTCGTCGCCACCCTGCCGCTCTATCTCAACGCGCTCTCCGGCCAGGGGGTTCACCTGGTGACCGTCAACGAATACCTGGCTCGCCGCGACGGCGGCTGGATGGGCAAGGTCTATCATGCGCTGGGCCTCTCCGTCGGGGTGATCGGGCCATTGGGCTTTTCGGCGCTCTTCGATCCGGAATACGTCAACCCCGGCGCGGAACTGGAAGATGAACGGCTGGTTCACTGGCGGCCCTGCACCCGTCAACAGGCCTATCAGGCGGATATCACCTACGGCATCAGCAGCGAATTCGGGTTCGATTACCTGCGCGACAACATGGCCCAGCATCGCGAGCAGCTAGTCCAGCGGAGTCTGAATTACGCCATCATCGACGAGGTTGACAACATCCTCATCGACGAAGCGCGGACGCCGCTGATCATTTCTGGTCCCTCGGCGCGCTCCGGCGATGAGTACAAACGTTTTGCCGAGTATGTGCTGCGCCTGCGACCGAACACCGCCGACGAAGATGAAGATCCGAACGGCCATTACGATATCGACGAGAAAAGCCGCAGCATTACGCTGACCGAGATGGGCATCGCCGAGATCGAGAAGCGCATCCCGGAGATCGACAACGACGCCGACGACAGCCTCTACGACCCGCAATTCAGCCACCTGACCTACTATCTGGACAACGCCCTGCGTGCCCAGTATATGTTCAAGCGCGATGTCGATTATGTCGTCCAGAACGGCGAGGTCATCATCGTCGATGACTTCACCGGCCGCTTGATGCCCGGCCGCCGCTACTCCGAAGGCCTGCACGAGGCCATCGAAGCCAAGGAGGGCGTGGCCGTTCAGCGCGAAAATGTGACTGTGGCCACGATCACACTGCAGAACTACTTCCGGCTCTACGCCAAGCTGGCCGGCATGACCGGTACGGCCCTGACCGATGCCGAGGAATTCCAGAAGATCTATGAACTGGGCGTGACGCCGCTGCCAACCAACGTTGAATACATCATCGAAAACGGCCAGATGGACCTGGAGACTCGCCGCGAGAAGGTCGACGGGGCCGAGGCGGTCGTCTATGCCGAGCCGGGGACGGGCAAACCCGTTTTCTTCAAGCGCGTCGATCACGCCGACCAGGTATACGGCACGGCCGAAGCCAAGGACCAGGCCATCGTTGAGGAAATCAAGCGCGTCCATGTGAGTGGCCGGCCGGTGCTGGTCGGCACGACCTCGGTCGAACACTCCGAGAAGATCGATCGGATGTTGAAGCGGGAAGGGATCGACCACAATGTTCTCAACGCCAAGATGCACCAGTCGGAAGCGCTGGTGGTGGCCCAGGCCGGGCGCAAGGGCGCGGTCACCATCTCGACCAACATGGCCGGCCGCGGCACCGACATCTTGCTGGGCGGCAACCCTGAAGGCCTGGCCGCCGAGGTGCTGGAAAAGGAGATGATGGACCGGCCGTTGCTGGTCACATTGGCCTTTACCCTGCTGGTGGAGGGCGAAGCCGCCGCCCGCGCCATGGCCCAGAAGAACAGTAAATTGACCGAGGACCTGGTCGATGCCCTGCTGGGCACCGAAGCCCGATTCGACGCGGCACTGACGGAGATCGAAGAGGTCCAGATCATCGGTTACCTGGCGCGGGTCTTGCAAGAGCCGTACGGCATTGATTACAACGACCTGCTGACCACCATCCGCCTGGTGCGGGCCGGCAAACTGGCCGAGGCGCGCGTCTTCGTTCAGAGTCTGAACAAGGATGTGGCTCTCGTCGATGACATCATGCGCCGCTGGAGCGAGCTGGTCCGCTATCAGAATATCCATGCCGATGACAAGCTGAAGGCCCAATTCCTGGCCGACCAACTCTTTGAAACCCATTACAACGCGCGGGCTGCACTCATCCGCGCCGTCCTGGGCGACCGGCCGGACGAGGCTGAACAACTGGTGCGCGATATCCCCGGCCTGGCCCCGCGCCACATCGCCCGCATCCGGGAACTGCGCGAGCAGTCCCGCCGCGATAAAGAGGAGATCTGGCGCCTGGGCGGGTTGCACGTCGTCGGCTCCGAGCGGCACGAGTCGCGGCGCATCGACAACCAGTTGCGCGGCCGCGCCGCCCGCCAGGGCGACCCCGGCTCGTCGCGCTTCTTCCTCTCCCTTGAAGATGACCTGATGCGCCGGTTCGGTGGCGAGCGGCTGAAAGGCTTCATGGCCCGCACCAGTATTCCGGAGGATATGCCCATCGAGAACAGCATGCTCGACCGGATCATCGAAAGCTCGCAGGAGCGCATCGAAGGCTACAACTTCGACATGCGCAAAAACATCGTCGAGTATGACGATGTGATGAACAAACAGCGCCAGGCCATCTACAACGAGCGGCGGGCCATCCTGATGGGCGAAGAGATCGATCTCGACGGCAAGGTCGATGACGCCTTCGATGACGCGATCGAGGAACTGGTCGATCACTACGTCCGGAATTATCCGGCTTATGTACGCGGCGAGGTCGAGCGGGTTGTCGGCGATAATACGACCGATGCGACGAATACGGTCCACCTGCCGGCCGTCGTGCGCCAGTTGCGCCCCCTTCTGCCGTTGATGGCCGAGCTGGACCGGGAGGAACTGGAGCGACTTGCCCCGGACCGCCTGTCGTCGCGGCTCGGCTCGCTGGCCCATGAACAGGAACGCCAGGGTATCAACCTGTTGCAGCTGCTGCAGGCGATGGGCCGTTTCCTGCCCTTGTTGCCGCCGGTGCCCAACCTGGGACTGCTGGCGGTGCAAAAGGGCGGCCAGATGCAGATCCGCGAGCGGCTGCGCGGCGATTACGCGGTTCTCGTTCGCGGCCTGTTCGACGAGTTTCTGGTCGATTACCTTGAAGACGAAGACCGCGAGGCGATCTGGAGTCAGGCCGAGGAAGATATCAACCGGGCCTTCGCCCAGTTCAACCTCGACGGCCTGTCGATCAAGAACGCCACGGACCGGCAAGCCGCTTTCCGCGCCCGGCTGGACCAGGTGATCAGCGATTTGTTGCTGCACTCGCTGTCAGCCCTCGACGGCGACCAGCTCATCGAAGGGCTGCAACAGTATATCGACAAGCAGCAGTCCAAGTGGCGGGCGCGCATCGGCGAAGAGGAGTATCGCAACTACGCCCGGCTGCTGCTGCTGTCGGCCATCGACCGCGAGTGGCGCGAATACCTGACGGCAATGGACGACCTGCGTCGTGAGATCGGGTTGCAGGCCATCGGCCAGCGCGATCCCAAGATCGAGTACAAGAAACGCTCGTTCGAGATGTTCGCCGACATGCGCAAGAACATCGACCGCGACATCGCCGACCGCTTCTTCCGCGAGATCGAAGGCCACCAGGCGTTTATCAGGCAGCAGCAGGCGGCCGTGGCCTACAAGATCCAGTCGCAGGAGGCGGGCTACCAGACCGTCAAGCGTGAGAAGGGTAAGGGCACCGAGCTGCGCAAGGACACGCCCGATGTCGGCCGCAACGACCCCTGCCCCTGCGGCAGCGGCCGGAAGTACAAGAATTGCCACGGCCGGCCGGGGGCGGCGCCGGTCACCGCCGGCGGCAACGGGCAGACCGCCCAGCCGGCGGCCAAAAAGCCGCCGCCGAAGAAGAAGGCCCGGCGGCGCTAGAGGAATTCTCTGCCCTCAAGTTGGTCTATTTCAGATATACTATAATACGTATGGAGTCAGATCAAAGCTTAATTATTCCGAATGGATTATTAGAGCGTGCCAGACGCCTTGCCCAACGTCAGGATCGCCAAGTTCAAGAAGTGGTGGCTGAAGCGCTTGAGCAAGGATTGCCTCTACTTGAAACGGCAAACCTGCCTGACGAGTGGGAACTTGAGGAAGAGGCATTTCAGTCCATGCATGCCGCATGGCTCGAACAGTATCCTGGTGAGTACATGGCTGTCTTTCAAGGGCAGCTTGTTGACCATGATCTGAGCTTCGGCGCCCTCCTGGAGCGCATCGAGTCCCGCTACCCTGAAGAAAGGGTCTTAATCCGCCCGGTTCTGGACGGGGCTGATATTATCTACAATTATCGCTCCATTCGCTGGGCATCCGCCGAATAAATGAACCTTTCGTTCGAGTACGATAGGCAATACATTCCTGCTTTTCCGGTCATGGAGATGCTGGTGATAGGCAGCGATCCAGGTCGATTTCGACTGGTTACGGGTCTGATTGACTCTGGTTCCGACGCAACTCAATTACCACTCTCACTCTTACAATCCATAGGCGCTCGTCAAACTGATCGACGATGGATTCAGGATTTAGGCGGGGTTCGCTATCGTGTTCCTCTGTATGGAATTCGGTTACAGCTGGGAGAGTTGATAATGCCGGTTGAAGTCATTGGCCGACAGGGAGTCGATGAGATTGTAATCGGTCGAGACGTACTCAACCAACTGATCGTGACCTTGAATGGATTGGCGCATGTGACCGAAATCAGCGACTGAGGTGTTTGGTACGCTCAATCGGTTGTCCCCATTTTTACGACGACTGGCACGTGCGTTGGCTTTCAATGTAGGAATCGCCGGGCAGCCCGACCGGCGGCGAAGAGCAGGAAGAAACCGCCGCTGAAGAAGAAGGCGCGGCGTCGGTAACTGCCAATACCTTTCTCCATTCGCTCAACACACCCGGATGTACTGTTTTGGTCCCAGATAATCCGGGTGTTTTCTATCTGATAGCCGGGATACCCGGCAAAACCCCTTCAACTCCCTGTCCGCATAGTCTCACGCCGGGAGGTTCTTGGTTGTACCCTGCGTGAAATCCCTGTTAGATCAAAATAAGAAACATTCTAATGACCCCATCAGCGGTTGATCATGTCTCGCGGTCACACTTTCCATATCAAATCAAACGAAAAGCCTGCCATCAGGCGCGGCGACAACCGCCCCTGGTCCGGCAGGCTACGATCAAAAGGAGTATCAAATGATGAACATCAAACGAGTGGTTTTTATGGTTTTTGCGGCGGCGATGATGATGCTCCTGTCGGTCGGGCAGGTCCTTTTTTATCTCTGGCAGGTGGGGCAGAAATGGGTGCTCCGGCCGCCGAGGACGATGCGCTCGACCGGCCCGCCGCAATGGTAGCAGGTTTGCCCCGTGCGCCGGAAGACGGCCACCGCATTTTGCATGTCGCCCATCTCGCCGTCGGCCTTGACGTAGCTATTGATGCTGGCCCCCTCGCGATCGATGCCCATTTGCAATACCTTGCGCAGTGATGCGTAAAGGGCGGCGATCTCAACCGGGGATAGGCTGGCGCTGTTGCGCGTCGGCCGGAGGCCGGCGTAAAACAACGCCTCGTCGGCGTAGATGTTGCCAACCCCGGCAATGAAAGTCTGGTCCAGCAGCAACGGCTTGAGGACACGCTTGCGTCCCTTTAGCCGGCCGGCGAGTTGATCGGCGGTGAAATCCTCGGCCAGCGGCTCCGGGCCGAGCGGGCCGAGGACTTCGGCCGGGTCATGCACGAGGTAGACGCGGCCGAATTTGCGCGGGTCGCGGAAGCGCAGCTCGCCGCCGTCATCCAGATCGAACACGGTGTGAACGTAGGGATCGGGTGGGGTGTCGCCGGCCACGACGGACAGGTGACCCGACATCTTCAGGTGGATGATCAACGTCTCGTCGTCGCTCAACGAGAAGACCAGGTACTTGCCGCGGCGGTTGATCCCTTCGATCCGCCGCCCGGAAACCCTTTCGCATAGCTGATCAAATGGAGGCGTGGCAATGTGGCGCGGCCAGTCATTGCGCGCCCCGGCGATCGTCCGCCCGGTCAGCGGCCGCCGTAGGGCGCGTACAAAAGTTTCGACTTCCGGCAGTTCGGGCATGGGCTTAAATTATTCCCGCCGCAATCGCCTGACTGTTTTATCATCCAAAAGGGTCAAAGTTGATTGTGGACCATCCAGTAATAAAGATAGTTTGTTCAAGACATCTCGACCCAGGATGACTTCACCGGCATCCTTATCGCCGATTACCCGAATCCCGGACAGAGCAATTGAGCCAACATAGATATCTACAAAATATAGGGAGACGGGTTTCCGTTCACCGGTAATGCTAACCAACCATCCCGTGGCGGTTTCTTCGGCGGCAAGTTGAATCAGATGCGACATGGGAATTAATGTCGCGTCTGAGCCGGTATCTACCAAGCCCGGCAGAGACGCGCTGAAAGAATCACTGATCTGGGAATAGAGCCGGATGGAGAGAGTTGGTATAGGTGGGTAGTAACGAGTTTGATAAGGGATTTTCACGAATCGAGACTATGACTCAGTCGGGTAAAAATTTGTTCGGGTTGCTCGTTTACCGCTACGATGAGGACGGGGATTTCACCGTGTTTTTCGCGAATCCGTTTATAGAGAATACCCCCGTCAATGTCATGATCGAGGACCCGTCCATCGCGCATCGCGATAAATTGGCCTTCATATCGCCCATGAAGTTCAGCGTGTTGCGCGCGAAAACGCGCCATTTCCTGCAGCAGGAATTGATGGCGTTGTTCCCTGAGGTAATCGACGATTAACTCCTCAACGATAGACTCTACAGACTTACCGTGTTCAGCGGCGAGCTGCTCCAATGGTCTAAAAAGTTCTATGGAAACCTCAATATCTGACATTGTTTCCTCAATAAAGCAATTATAGCAGGTCCGCCAGGGCGCTAAAAATGTAAAATACCCTTACAAAATAGAATGTTATGCCGGTTCGCTGTACACTCAATGGCATGTACCCGGAAGACCGTGTCCTGGTGGCTTATGTCCCGCGGCCGGCGGACTTCGAGATCATCCGCCGTGAGAGCTGGTATCGCATCCCGCAGCGCTTCGCGCCCAAGGGGTTGCACGCCGAGATCATCGCCTTCTACTTCGGCCAATCGTTTGGCGAAGAAAAGTGGGCCATCCACTACTATGCGCAGAATACCGGCCACGAACTGGCCCTCCGCCGCGATTTGCTGCCCGACGAACCCGACCACCCCCACGCCGACGAGATTTATTACAAGGTCCAGCTTGGCCCGCTCACGAAGTTGGTCCAGCCCATCATCAGCCTGCGCTGGCGACGGGTCACCTTCATCCACACGACCTGGGATCGCTTCCGGGACGCGACGGAGATCAACGATCTGTTCATCGAGGGCGGCCCCTACGTCGACCGGCTGTATGCGACGCTGAAAGAGCGCGGCGTGCGCGCCGAGCGCAATTATCACGTCAATGAACAAGAGCCGGAGTACGTGGTGGCGCTCTCCATCCCCACGCGCGACGGCCGCGTCGACGTGCCCTATGGCGATCTGCCGGCCGACGAGGCCGACGTGATGGCCCTGGCCGCGGCGTTGGTGCGGGAGATCGCCCGGCAGGGCGGTCCCGGCCGGCGCGGAGGTGATGCGTGACCACGGCAGCCTATACCTTGACACGAACCCGCTCAAGGCTGTGGTTTATCCTGGCCGGGCTGGTGGTCTTCCTCGTCGCCGCGCCGTTCGCCCTGAATCTGGCCGGTGACGCCCAGGTTCACCTGGCCATCGCCGAGAATTTCGTGCGCGGCCTGCCCTTTCGCTATAACCCGGCGGGCGAGATCGTCGTCGCATCTACCAGCCCTTTCTGGACGATGATGCTGGCCCTGTTCTACCGGCTGGCGGGCGACTGGGCCCCGGCGTTGCTGGTCATCGCCGTCTTCGTCTTCTGGCTGGCGGCCGGGTATGTACTGTATGTGGCCGGGCGCGAACTGTGGGGGTTTCGCGGTCCGGCCTTGTGGGCGGTGGTCCTGCTCTGGCTGGGGCATACGACGCTGGTGGCCAATGCCCTGGGCGGTCTGGAAAATATCGCCTCGGCGCTGCAACTGCTCTTGCTTTACAGCCTGTTGGCCGGTCCCGAACCGTTCACCCCGCGGCGAAGTGCCGCCACTGGTCTCGTGTTGGGCTGGGCGATGCTCACCCGGCCGGATGGCGGCCTGTTCGCCTTGCTCCTGGTCGGCCTGGCCGCGATTCGCCTGCTGGTCGCCTCGCCCGCCGGTTGGCGGGCAGGCGTCGCCCGCCTGGGTCTCGTCGCCCTGGTAGCCGTCGCGGTCGTGGTTCCCTGGTACTTCTATCAGTACGCCGTCACCGGTCGTGTGCTAACGGACTCATCCGTGGCTCGCCTCTATAACGGCCGCATGGGCTCGCTGTTGATCATCCCCAACATGCTTTACCTCCATCTTAAGGCATTCATCTCCCTGGTGACGGGCTTTTTACCGCTGGTTTTCGGCTTTCTCTGGACGGCGAGCGATCTGGCGCTCCGCTTGATTGGCGCGGTCGGGTCGCCAGCCAAGCTCTATCAGGCTGAATTCCCCCGGATCGCGGCTGTTGTGCTGTTGATCGCCGGGTTCCTTTTTTACACTTTCATCGTCGGGGCCGAGGCGTTTGGGCGCTATTTTCTGCCGTTGTTCCCGTTCTTCATCCTGGCTGGCGTGGCCGGTTTGATTCTGGCTTATGAATGGTTGGCGGCGCGCGGCCGGCGAACGGTGGCACTGGCCCTGATCGCCCTGGCGGCGCTTTTTCTCGTCGCCACCAGCGCCCTCGACTATTACCGGCGGCTGGGACCGGGGCGTTTCACCGCCGACAGCGCACTGGATGTCATCTACGGGCCGGCCGGTTTGCGTTATTACTCGGCCAACGTCCCGCAACTGGTAGCTGCGCCGCATTCGCGCCCGTCGGTGACGGAGGCGTTTCTGGCCGACCTGGGCGCGGCCGGCGGGCCGGTGTCGATCGCCGTGACCGAGGTCCAATTGCGTTATTTTCTCGACGATCGGGTGACGGTGCTGAGTCTGGACGGCCGGACATCGGCCGATGTTTTGGATTACGTCGATCCGACCAGCGGCGTGCCCGACTTTGAGCGTTATTTTCTGGCGACGCGGCCGGACTATGTCCACGCCGCCCAATGGTGCGCTGTCGGCGGCTGGCTGGCGTCGGTCTTTTCGTCCGACATCGCCGGAAACCTGGTTTGTGACTGGGAGCAACGCGCCGCGACGATGCAACCCGGCGAGGGCTTTGTGTGGCAGGGCCGGCCGGTCACCCTCGTCGCGCCGGCGATTTTTCAAATCGATTGGGAGCCTGAAGAACGCGAATGAAATCGCTACGACGAGCCTTAAAACCCTTTGTAACCTTGGGTTGAAGTTGTTATGTTCTATATCTTGAAGGGGAAGTTGACGCGTGACTGATCAAGAACTCATCGATCAGGCGGAGCGGGAGCGAAAAGAAGGCCACGCCGGAGCCGGCGGAGCGAAGGACGAGCCGGTCTGGACGTTTCGCGGCTACAAGATGCGGCCGTCGGAGTTTAACACGGCCATGGTCCATTACTATCGGGCCGAGATCCAGCGCTCCAATGTCTGGCGCGGGCGATTGGACACGACGACGAACTGGGCTGTTGTCACCACGGCCGCGGCCATCACCTTCGTGTTCGCCGCGCCCGAAAATCATTGGGGCGTGTTCCTCCTGGTGACGTTGCTGACCCTGCTGTTTCTGTTTATTGAAGCCCGGCGCTATCGTTATTATGAATTGTGGAGCTTGCGGGCGCGGCTGATGGAGACGGATTTCTTCGCCGCCATGCTGGTGCCGCCGTTTTCGCCCCACGCCGGCTGGGACGAGACCTTGGCCGAATCGCTGCTCCAACCCCAATTCCCCATCTCGCGTCTGGAAGCCATCGGCCGCCGCTTGCGCAACAACTATCTGGCGATCTTCGCCATTATCGGTGCATCTATCTTGTTGAAACTCTACCTTCATCCGGGCGAGGCCCTGTCGACAGGGGAAGTTATCGACCGCGCCCGGCTGGGGATGTTTCCTGGCGGTTTGGTGATGGGGGTGTTGGCGGCAATTTTTGTTTTACTGGTGTTGATCGCTCTTATTACCAGAGGCCTACACGAAGCAAGCGGCGAGGTATTGCCCAAGTACGACATCGAAGATTTCATCGGCAACCTTTGGCCAGGCGGCAACGGTTCCGCGACCTCGCCCGACGCCCAGTCGGCCTGGTCGCGCCTGACCCGGCGCAAACGCCGGCGCATGCAGGTCATGGCGCTGGTGGTGGCCTCCGACCCCGACCTGATCGCCGAGCGCATCAACAAAGAGCTGCGGCGCGGCGCGACCGCCCTCCACGGCCGCGGCATGTACACCCACCAGGAGCGTGAAGTTCTGCTGGTCGCCTTGACGGTGACCGAGATCGAACATCTGAAGCGCATCGTCAATGAGGTGGATGACCATGCCTTCATCACGGTCGTTCCGGCGAACGAGATTCTGGGCGAGGGCTTTTTACCGCTGAAGGACGGCAACGGCCGGTAAGTGACCGCTAAACCGGTGACCCAATCGCAACCTTCCGGAGATCAGGGACAGAAATCGGCCGCCGTCAGGACCGGATTGCCGTAGCCCATATCGGCCAGCGTCCCGGTCGGGTTTTCCCACACGTCTAAATTAGTTTCTATCGTCTGGCAGACGCTATCCAGGTTCGCCGGTCCGTTCCAGTTGGCGACCAGTTGGGCCGCGGCCTGGTCGGCGGCCGTGGCGGGATAAGTCGCCTGTAGCCAGGCCAGCCGTTCGGCGGCGCGGGCCGGCGCGCCGCGCAGGAGGTCGATCAGGATGAGCCGGAACGCGGCGAACTGGCTGATCGACGCGTAGGTGTCTTCGAGCGAATGGACGAAACCGTCATCGCGCAGCGCGCCGTCGTTGATGGCCGCCTCGTAAAGCCGCAACGCTTCCGCCAGGTCGCCGCCAGCCATCCGATCGTTGGCCTCGTAAAGGATGTGGTGTCGGTAGGGGCTGGGGTCGAGAATGGTCTCTGCCGGGACGATGGCCGCGCCGTCCCAGCCCCAGACATCCGTCCGCGGGCGAACCACGCCGGCGCCGGCCGAACCGATGGCCCCGCCGTGCACCAGAAACTCGATCAGCCCGTCGCTGTCGCTGTCCTCCAGGCGCACATCCGGATAGCTCATGGTGATCACCGGCGCGGCCTGGGCTTCGGTCGGGTCGGGCGGCCGGACCAGGTCGCGGTAGCCGTCAGCCGTATGGCCGATGATGCGGTAGTTGCCGTAGCAGGTGTGAGCGCCGCAGACGCGCGCGTCGGCGATCAGTTCGGGCAGACCGTCGCCGGTCAGGTCGGCGACGCCGACGATAGCCGGCGCGGTGAACTCAAAGATGTCGCTGCTCGGCGCGACGTAATAGCGAAATACCGGCCCGGTTTCGTTGACGATCCACAGGTCCCCGGCGAACCCCCAGGGGACGGCCGGCATGGTCGGATCATACAGGACCGTCACCCACTCGTCGCGGAGATCGCCGTCAAAATCGGCCGCCCGCCAATCGTCGTCGCTTTTTTGCAGGCCGGCCGCTCGCAAAGCCGCGCGAACGGCGGCGGGGTCCGTCCCATTGCGCCGCCGTTCGGCCAGCCAGCCCTCCAGGCTTTCCCAGTCGGCGGGAGCGGGTGAGGGCGGCTCGGCAGCGAGGGTTGGCGCGGCGCAAACGGTGCCGCAACCTCCGGGGCAGTCGCCGGTCGGGCAGGCGTAGACCTCGCCTGGGGCGCAGGCCGGCGGCGTGCACATCAGGATGGGCGTGGTTTCGCCGGGCATGGCGTCCGTGGGAACGGCCGTGGTCGGTGGCGGCGCCTCGGTCGCAAGCCGGCCCGTTTCGAGGGTCGGGATGAGAGATTCGAGGCGCTCGATGTTCAGGCTGTCCAACCGACCGCAGGCGGCCAGTAGCAGCGACAGGATAAGCCACAGGGCGATCGCGCGCGGGGCGCGGCGAACCCCGCGAGGCGTTGTTGAGTCTCTCATGGCATTGCCTCCGATGGGCTGTCATCGGCCGGATCGTCTGCGGCGAGCGGCAATTCCATGACGAACCGCAGGGTCACCCGGCCGATCTGGATGGTGTCGCCATGCTGCATCTGGCGCGGGGCCAGGCCCAGGCGCTCGTAATTCAGAAATGTCCCGCGACTGCTGCCTTCGTCGTAGAGCCAGTACTCATCATTCGACGAGCGACGGATGCGAGCATGGAGCGGGGAGACGCTGGGATCGTCGACGACGATATCGACGGCCTCCGCTGCCCGTCCGAGAGTCACGTCATGGCTCAACAGCTCGATTCGTTCGCCGACCGCGCCGCCGGAATCCAACCATTCTAGGATGGGGACATGGCGATCGGAGGGCCGTGGAATGGGAGGCGGGGCGGTCGATTGTGGCAGGCGGGCCTTGGCCCGGTGCGCCGCCCGGTGTCTTCGGGAAAACCAGAACGCGCCGGCCGCGCCGAGCGCCAGGGCCAGGAGGAAGGGGGCCAGGAACGCCAGGTGCTTATCCCCCGGCGGCAGGTCCGGCAGGCTGACCAGTGGCCCGCGCGTCGGCGCCGGCGTGGCTGTTGGTGGGGTCGGGCGGCTGACCTCGATTGCCGCCTCGACCGGTGCGGACTCGGCTCGGAAACCCAGCTCGTCGACGACGGCGACTTGTAGCCTGTAGGTTCCCTCGTCCAGATCGCTGATATCCCAGATCAACGGCACTTTACCGGCGTCATCGGCGACCGGCGTCGTGGCCAGCGGCTGGACCGCGTTGTTGACCAGGAATGTTACCTCGGCGAGTTCGCGCGGCTGGCCGTCGGGCCAGTTGATAAGGGCCGTTAAAGGCAGCGCGGCGGGTTGCAACAGCGCCAGGGGCGTGTCCGGCGCGCTGCCGGCCCGGCGAATGATCGGTTGGGCCAGTTCAATCGCCACCTGAGGCGCTTCCAAAACCAGATCATAGGCAGACCCGACCCTTTGGTTGCCCAGATTGACCGTTACCTCCTGCGTTCCCGATTGGCGCGCGCCGGAACGGTAGGCGATCTCCACCTGGCGCCCCAAATCCTGCAATATCTGGAAGAGCGGGGCCGCGTCTTCCGGTTGAGGCGTGTGGACGAACTGGCCGTTGGTCGGCAAGGTCAGGCCGGTGATGTTCGTAACTTCTTCGGGCGAGGCTTCGCTGCCCAGGATCGCCACGAAGATGGGCACGCCGGCGGCGCGAGCCGCCCCGGTCAGGACCGGATAGTCCAGTTGCCGGTCGAGGCGAGCGCCGTCGGTGTAAAGCAGGATCGCCCCGGCGCGGCTCTGATCGTCACGCGCGGCCAGGTGATCGATGGCCGCCGCCAGCATATCGTTCAGCGGCGTCACGCGCGGCGGGATCGGTTCATAAGCCGCCGCCGCTGCTGCCAGGCCGGCCGGGTTCGCCAGATCGGTCGCCAGGAAAGCCGGGTTGTCGCCAGTGTCATCGGGCACAACGACCGAAACGCGGTCCAGCCCGGCGGGATTCATGAAGCGCTCGGCATAGCCGCCAATCGCCGCGGCCACCTTGTCCCGCCGCGACAGGCCGGTCGCATCATCGATCAACAGGTAATCGGGATTGGCATCGAGGACCATGACGATGTCGGCCCCGATCGGCGTCGCGGTGGTTGTCGCCGACTCGATAGGCAGGCCGTTTTCGCGGACGGTCAGCCGCGACAGATCGCTGATCGGAGCGCCGCCTTTGCCGGTAGCCAGCAGGCGCAGGCGCACGACGGGAAAATCGCTGTAGTCGATAGCGGTGAGGCGCAGGTCGACCGTTTCCGACTCCACCTGGGCCGTTAGCGGCGCGATGGCGACCAGACCCAAGAACAATAGAAGGGCAATGTAAAAAAGTAGCGGCCCCGGACGCGCTCGACCGTTCATACGGTTTTCTTTCCACCCATCGTCTGGTATTATATCAACATAACTTCCGTGGAAGGGAAAAGCCTTATGATACAGATCGTCAATCGCGCCTTGGTCGGCTTGTTCGTTGCGTTCGCGCTGTGTCTGGGTCTGGTCGCCACGGGATATGCCCAGGATGCAGAACCGCAGCCGACGGGCCAGCTTGGCCAACTCTACATCACCGGCTCCAACGCCGACAGCTTCCCCAGCGTTCAATTGCGAGTCTATGGTCTCGATGGCCAAGGGAACCCGATCGACTTCGCCAGCGAACCGCTGTACATAGCTCATAACAGCTTCCCGGCGGATGAGATCAGCTTTGACGGCAAGGTGCCGGTCGGCACGCTGACGGTTTTCCTCATCGACGCCACGGCCGATGTCAGCAGCCAACTCCCCGCCATCCAGGACGCCATCCGGCAATACGCCGCGGCCGGGAACATGCAGGAGCAACTGGACCACGTCGCTATCTACCAGATCGATTCAGACGGGCCGCGGCAACTCCTGGCCCCGACACCATTTTATAACGGTGTCGGCAACCTGTTCACGACGACGCCCCTGGCGGCCGAGATGGATGCTACCTCATTGTACGATAGCGTCATCCGGATGATCGAGGAAGTTCCGGCCCTGAAGCCCAACCCGGATATGGCCGCTTCGATCGTCCTGTTCGGCGACGGCACCGATCCCGGCACGTCCCAGGCCCAGCCCGGCGACGTTCCGCTGCGCGCCGCGGCGGCCGGCATCCCCATCCACACCATCCTGCTTGATAACCCCAATCTCGGGGTTGGCAAGGAACTCGGCCGGCAGTATTTCCAGGATGTTGCTACCGGCGCGCGCGGCGTGGCGACTGAGTTGGGCAACGCCGAAGGGCTGGCCGCCATTTGGAACCGCATCGCCGCTTTCCGCGATCATTCCCTGATCCGCTACGCCGTTCCGCAACCGGCGGCGGGCACGTTTCCGGTGGAACTTAGCCTGGCGAATAATCGCGATGTGAAAGCGGACACCGATGTGACGATCTCGGCCGTGTCGCCGAGCATCACGATCGATTTGCCGCGCGAAAGCCGGGCCATCACCGTGCCCGACCTGGAAGAGCCTATCGACTTGCGACTCTCGGCCACCGCGTCGTGGCTGGACGGGCAGGAACGAACATTGACCGCGGCGGCGTTGCTGGTCAACGGCCAGCAAGCGGCCGAGATTCCGGTTGACGATCTGGCTTCCTTTGTTGTACCGATCAGCACGATGGCTTACGGCGATAACCGGCTGGAGATCGTGGCCACGGATTCCCAGGGTTTGCAAACGACCAGCCCGCCGGTGATCATCACCGTGACACAGGGCGAGCAACTGGCGGTGCCGGAAGAACTTCAGCCGGAAGGCTTCAACCTCAGCCCGTGGTGGTTGCTGCTGTTGCTGGCCCTTGTCCTGGGCGCGATTGGCTGGCTGCTCTGGCGGCGGCGCGGCGCGACCACGACTACGACCGCACCCGCGTCCAGCTCCTCGCGTCGCCGTCGCCGGACGCCGGCGGGCAGCGCGACATCCTCGCCTATTCTCACGCCTGCGCCGTCGGACGGTGAAGCGCTTTATGTCCCTTCGACTGCGAGCGACCAACAGCCTTTTGTCATGGCCCATCTGGAGGTACTGGACTCGCAGACCTACATGCCGGAAGAGATCACCCTGGGTGATGTCGAGATGCGCATTGGCCGCTCCCCGGCCCAGAGCACCATCGCCTTCCGCGATGACATCACCGTTTCCCGTTACCACGCCGTTTTGCGGCTGGAGGGCACCCGGTATCGTATTTATGACGCGGGTAGCACGAGCGGCACGTATGTCAACAGTCGCCAGGTTCCTGAGTACGGGCTGCAGCTCGCGGACGGCGACGAAATCCAGCTGGGGGCCGTGCGACTGCGATACAGGCAGCTCTAAATGCCGGCTGAGTCGCTCGACCTTACCGTTCTCCAACAAGCTGCGGTGGCGGCCGAAGGGAGGGTGTTCCTTTACGGGCCGGCCGGTACGGGAAAAACGACCGCGCTGCGCCAGCGGCTGCTGCGCCTGCTCCACGAGGGCCAGTCGGCGTACACGATCTTGGTCCTTGTGGCCGAGCCGGAGCACCGGGATGCCTTCATCGAGGCTGTTCACACCGGCGGACCCGGCCCCTATGCTGAACTCAACGTCACCGATTACACGCGACTGGCGCGGTCGATGGTCGCGCTCTTCTGGCCGATGGTGGCCCGTGAGGCGGGCTTTGACCGCCCCTACCAACCGCCCACTTTTTTGAGTTACGACCTGGCGCAGGTGTTGATGTGGCGGGTGGTGACGCCGATGCTCGCCCAGGGAGCCTTCGCCAATCTGCGGTTGCGCCCACAACAGATCGTCAGCCAGGTGCTGGATACGCTGAACCGCGCCGCCCTGAACGCGCTGTCGCTGGATGAAGCCATCGAGCGGCAGTCACGCACCTGGTCCGGCGAGCCTGAGCGCCAAATCCAGTTGGCCGATGCTGCCGCGGCGGCCAGCGAATTTCGCGCCATCTGCCTGGCCAACAGCCTGCTCGACTATTCGCTGGTGGTCGAGGTGTTCGATACCCAGCTCGTGCGCCATCCGGAATTCCACCGCTACTTTCGGGAGCGCTATCGCCACCTGATCGTCGATAACCTCGAAGAGCAACCGCCGGCCGGCCAAAATTTCGTCACCGGCCTCATGGACCAGATGTCCGGCACCCCGGAGCCGTCGGTGGCCGTCGCCGCCGATGCGGCCGCCGGCTACAAGCGCTTCCTGGCCGCCGACCCCCACGGCGCGGAGCGGGCGCGGGCGCGTTTCGGACAGGTCATCCATTTTAACGAGAGCTTCGTCAGCCCGCCGGAGATGACCGCGTTGGCCAATCAGGTTGAGAATTACCTGCTGCATACCCGTTACCCGACCGCGAGCGCGGAGACACGTCTCCGTGACATCGTCGGCGGGCGTTACCGGCGGGAGATGGTCGCCAATCTCGGTCCTGTGCTGCACCGCCTGGTCTATGATGAGGGCGTAGCCCCGCGGGAGATCGCCATCATCGTGCCTTACCTGGACGGCGCGCTGCGCCACATGCTGACAGGGATGCTGGTTGAATCGGGCTTGCCGTTCCGGCAGCTGCGCCGCCGCACCAGCCCGCGCGAGGAGCCGCGGGTGCGGGCTTGGCTGACCTGGCTGGCCCTGGCCCACCCACTGTGGGGCATCAGGCCGGTGCCTTATGACGTGGCCGAGGCGCTGACGCTGTCTATCGCCGGACTGGACCCAGCGCGCGCCCAGCTCATCGTCAATCATCTGTACCGCCAGGACGGGCCGGAATTGCTGCCGGCGGCCGATCTACCCGCGACGATCACCGAGCGCGCCGGCCGGGACAACGTCGACCGCGTCGAAGCGCTGCGGGGATGGCTGGCCGATCATGGCGGGCGGGCGACTGTCGATGTTTTCCTCCATAACCTGTTTAACGAGTTGCTGGCCCAGCCAAACTTCCGGCCGGAGCCGGACTTGGCCGCCGCGGCCATCTGCGACTGGCTGGCGCGCTCGGCGGCGCGATTGCGGCGAGCCGCCCCGGCCATGGGGCTGGTTGGCGACGCCGCCATCGGCTCGGCGTTCATCGATGCCGTCAATCAAGGCCTCGTCACCGCCAACCCGCCCGATTGGGGCGACCCGCCGGACCCGGAAGGGATCGTGCTGTCGACGATCTATGCCTATCTGTTGGCCGACGAGCCGGTTCGGGTGCAGGTGTGGCTGGAAACGGCCGCCCAGGGGTGGTGGGATATCCCCCGCCAGCCGCTGAGCAACGCCTTTATCCTGGCCCAGAGCCGCCCGGCCGACCTACCCTGGACCGTGGAAGAGGATTTCGCCGTGCGCAACGAGTTATTGGCCCGGATCGTTCGCGGTCTGGTGGCGCGCTGCCGCGACGGGGTGATCCTGGCCAGCAGTGACCTCGACCGGCGCGGCTTGCGGCAGGATGGACCGCTGTGGCGGGCTTTGGAGCCGGTGATGCGCCAGGCTGGTTAACGCGAGACAATGGCTCCCCGTCTCCTCATCACCGGCGGCAGCAGCTACCTGGGCCGCCACCTCGTCCGGCTGGTCGCCGCTGTCTATCCTCCGGGCGAATTCCGCTATACCACGTTCTCAACCGATCCGCTGACCTTGCCGCAGCAACTGGCGCTGGATGTGCGCGATGGCGCGGCCGTGGACCGGCTGGTGGCCGACTTTGCCCCGGAAGTCATCATCCACACCGCCGGCTCTAACCGCTCGGCTGATATGGTCGCGGTGATCGTCGACGGGACTGGCCATGTCTCTCGCGCCGCCGCGGCCGTCGGGGCGCGGTTGATCCACATCTCGACCGATTCGATCTTTGACGGCCGGTCAGCGCCCTACGACGAGGAATCCCCGGCCGCACCGCTCAACGATTACGGGCGGGCCAAGGCCGTGGCCGAGGAGGCCGCGTGCGCCCATCCCGACCACGTCATCGTGCGCACCTCGCTGATCTACGGGCTGGAGGAGATGGACAATGGCACGGCTTGGGTGGCCGCCGCCCTGCGCGACGGGCAGCCGGTGACGCTCTTCACCAACCAGCGCCGCAATCCGGTCTGGGTAGAGACGCTCGGCCGCGCCTGTCTGGAACTCGTCGACCATCCTTACCGGGGGGTGCTCAACGTGGCCGGGCGGCAGGTTCTGACAAGGGCGGAATTCGGCTTGCGATTACTGGACTGGTGGGGGATAGCCGAGAGGGCTACCCTGCGCCTGGGACCGGACGAGGGCGGCCGCTGGCCGCTGGACTGCGCGATGGATGTCCGTCTCGCCGGCCGCGTCCTGACCACGCCGATGTTGGGCGTGGACGAAGTGCTCGCCGCTCAACCGGGTCCTTTATCCTGGCTGAACGAATTGGCATAGAACCAGGTGATGAGGCGGTCTTCGGCCCAGGGCCGCAGGGCATTCATCATTTCTATCCCCGGATCGGAAAGTTGGGCCTCCAGCCAGGCTGTCTCGTTTGAAAAATAGGCCTCGACCATCAGGTGAAACCGCGACCGGCCGGTCGGCTGGTTGGTGACGCGGCTGATCTCCAGCTTGAGCAACCCCGGGAGTTGCTCGACCAGGCGCAGATGCGTGCCGGCAAAAAAATTTTCCAATGTGCTCTCATCGTCGACGCGATAATAGAAGACGACAAACTTGTACATCCATGCCTCTCCGGGTGGCCGGCCTATCCTTGCCAGATGGCCGCCAGCTGCGCTTTCAACGCCGCGCGCCGGGTCCGGTAGTCGTCCTCCCCGATTTGCCCGGCCTCGTAGGCATCGTCGAGTTGGGCGATAGCGCGTAGCAATTCGTCCTGGTTTTGAGCCTGATCCGGCACGACCACCGCCGCCGGGGTCGCTGGAGACGCCATGGTCGACTCGACTTCGGCTTCCCAGCCGGCTGTTGTCGCCTGGCGCTGCCGCCAGGTTCGCCAGACGACGATGCCAACCCCAGCGGCCAGCAGCAAGGCCGCGCTGCCGATGAGTAGGTCGGTCGTCGGGTTGGGATTGACGGTCGCCGCCCCGCTGGCATCAGTGACGACTCGCGGCCGCCCCTGGAGTTGAAAAGCGATTGCCTCCCCGGCGGCCAGCCCGGCCCGGCTGTAATTGAGGAAGGTCTCATCCTGACCGAATTGTTGGGACGGTTGTTGCAGCCACGGCTCGCCGGTGATCTCGACGCCCGAATCGGGCAGGATGATCGTGCTGGTCGCCGTCTCGTAGAAAAGTGGGTGGGCGACGGTCATGCCGCTCTCATAGGGCAACGTGTAGCGGACCAGCAGGGTCAGCGCGCCCGGGCCCGGGCGCAGGGCCAGGGTGTCGGCCCAGCCGCGTTCGGTGGGGATGAAGTCATTGGCCGGCAGGAAATTTTCCATCGAGCCAAATGAGCGCTGGAAGGCCAGATTTTCCGCTCCGGCCGGCAGCGCGACCTCGATCGTCCCTTCGGCGGGGTTGCCAGTCGGGCCGGTGAAGACGGCATCCTGGTCGTTGTTGATGACATACAACTCACTGACCTGCAACTGGTCTTCGACAAACTCCAGGACGACGTGGAGCTGGTCAATGTTGAGCGCCGACGGGTCGGTTGACTGCTCGTAGACCGTCAGCGGCAGATCGAGCGTTGTTTGGTTGCGGCTCAATTGCCCCGCGCCGCTGCTGAAGCTGAGGTTGTTGTAGCCGGCGCTGGCCAGGAAGACCCAGTCGGGGGCGACATCGACTACGTCGAAGCGGAAGTTTCCGTTGGCGTCGGTCGTCGTCGTCAGGACCAGTGTCTGGGTGAAGTCGGGCGTGAAGGCGCGCAGGTTGACTTCAGTATCGGCCAGCAGCTCGCCCGTCGTGCCGTTGTTCAACACGCCGGCGATGATTCCGGCGGGGATCGGACGGGTCAACTCGACCGGATCGGCATAGGCATAGCTGAACGTCCGACTGTAATCAACGGCGCGCCACAGATCATCCTCGGACAGATCGTACTCATGCGCCGCGATAGCGCCGGGGGCGATCGCGGTGAAGACCGTTTCGTTGCTGCGATTGAACCAGTAAGCCGCGGCGGCCAGGTCGGTTGGCGCGGGGTCATTGCCCGCTTCCGGGCCGTCGCCGTGGCCGGCATCGCCGTGGCAGGCGGCGCAAGAGGCTTCGTAGACGGCCTGCCCGGCAGTGATGTCTTCGGGCGGAGTGGCCAGGCTGTAGACGGCGGCGACCAGGTTCCACCGTCCGGCGTCATCGATGGGGTTGCTGCTGGTCGGGCCAAAGGGCGGCATGCCTACCTGGAGGTTGCCGTTGGTGATTTGGTTGAACATGACCGACGGCTGGGAGGCGCGGCGGTAGGTCTCATCAAACGGGCTGGGGGCCTGGCCGCCCATCTCCAGGATGAGCGCGCCGTCGCCCTGCCCGGCGGGGCCGTGGCAGTTGGCGCAGCGCTCGGCGTATAGTTCCAGGCCGCTCAGGCCGTCGGGCGGGGTATCAGGCAATACCGGATCCTGGGCCAGCCCGGCCGGCACCCGCCAGAACAGTCCGGCGACCAGCGCGAGCAAAACAAACCCGGACATCCATAGCCGGCGGGACGCGGCGCGTTTTAATTGATCAGTCATAGGCTTGGTATTTGGTTTTCGGCTCAGGCGCGGCCGGCTTGGGCCATAGTCGGCTCAGGCGCGTGTTGGTAACCGCAAGTGGGGCAAAAGCGATCTTCGGGTTCGACCCGCCGGCCGCATTGGGGGCAATACTTGTTCGCGCCGTTGGCCGGAGCGAGCTGGGTGGCGCGGGCCTTGGCGACCGCCGCCTCTATCGACGCGTCTATTTCCTGGGGGGTGCGTATCTTTTTGACGGCGGCTTCGATCTGGTCATCGATCGACGCAACGGTCGTGGCCGATGTTGCCGGCGCTTGCTGGTAACCATGGGCGTCTAATTGCTGCATGACGATCGCCGCCTGTTTCACCAGTTGCGGCCGGGTCCTCTGGTACATCTCCGGCGCGACCTTGGCCGATTCCATGTCGTCGTCGAGTTCGCGGATTTGCCGCAGCAGGTTGTCCTTGCGCAGCAGGAGGGCGTCGATCTCCTCGCGGTCGTGGCGCTGCTCCTCGTCTTCGGCGAAGACAAACGGACGCAACAGGTACAGCGCGACGATGATGATCAGGGCCAGGCCCATCAATAGCGTGCCTATGGTCATATCGGTTATCACAAAAAGGCTCCGCTTAATTTTCGAGTAGTTGCGGGATGATTTCGTCCATCAACTGCTGGTTCATCGGCCCGATCTGCACGTGGCGAATCACGCCGTTTTTATCGATGAAGAACGTCTCCGGTACGCCGGTGATCTCATAGTCCTGCGAGACCCGCGTGCCCAGGTCGGGCGCGTGGGGGTAGGTGACGCCGAATTCTTCCATGTAATCCAGGGATTTCGGCTCGGTGTCGACGTAGGCCACGCCCAGGAAGACCACGCCGTCGTCCTTGTACTTCTGCCAGGTTTGCTCCAGCAGGTCGGCCTCGTAGCGACATTCAACGCACCACGAAGCCCAGAAATTGAGCACCACCGGCCGGCCGCGCATGTCGTCCAGCCCGGCGATGGGCAGCCCTTCCCATTCATAGCCGTTAAAGAACTCCAGCTCAAAGTCGGGGGCGTTCTGGCCGACTTCCGGGCGGGTGGCGTTGGTGTTGAGCAAACCCCAGCCCAGGATAGCCAGCAGGGCGAAGATTCCCAGCCAGAGCAGGATCATCGGCCAGCGGATGGAGCGCTTGCCGGCTTGGGGCGTGGTCGAGGGTGTGGTTGATGGAGAAGAAACCGTTTCACTCATAGGGGGACATACCTCAAGCGGCGGGGTTATTCGCCAATTTCCCGCTCGACGCGGGCGATGTAATCATCAAGGGATTGGTTGCCGGTCGGGACCGGCGTGGCTGATGGGGCGCTCGCCGGCGTGGCGGCGGTCGCGGCCGGCGGATTGCGGCGCAGGCCGCGCAACAACCATGCAAACAACAGCAGACCCAGGATCAGCCCCAAAGCGGGCAAGACCCACAGGACGATCAGGCTGACGCCGCGCCGCGGTGGATTGGCCAGCACGCCGTCGCCGTATTGCCGGGCGAAGTAGTCGAAGATCTCTTCCCGCGTCGCGCCTTCGCTTAATTGGGTGCGGATTAACTCGCGCCAATCGTCACAAGCCAGCGTGGGGCAGACATCCAGTGGCGTGCTCTCACACACCGGGCAGTAGATGTCCTTGGCGATCTCGTTGACTTCATCGTCTGTGACTTCATCCTGAGCATGAACGATGATGGGCAGAAGCGTTAGCAGCAAGGCCAGTAACAGCCCGCGAGCGATCTTATTACGGCGTAACACGAATAATCACCATTTGTTCGTAGTGGGCACTTCAGTGCCCGGCTGAAGAACGCGACTGAAGTCGCGACTACGAACCATTATAACTTTTGTTCCTGTGCACTTATATTTGACCATCTTCTTTTGGGAATTAATCGCCGGCCGCGGCGGCCACTGGCCGCGGTTTGCGAGCGCGGGCGGGTTCCCGCTCCCGGTCGGGCCAGGCGGCGATGAGTGTGCCGATAACGAATATGAAGCCGCCGGCCCAGACCCAGTTGATCAACGGGTTGAAGAAGACCCGGATCACTGCCGAATCGGCCGAGGTCGGTTCCCAGTTCACCAGCAACACGTAGAAATCCTCGGTGATCGTTGACCGGGCCGAGGGGATGGTCATCGGCTGGCCGGTGCGCTGGTAGAACTCGATCTTGGGCGTCAGAGTGCGCACCAGCCGGTCGTTCTTATAGAGGTCGAGGTTGGCCTCGGTGATCAGCAGGTCATCGGCGCCGGGATAGCGCGTGACGCCGTTGAAGACCAGATCAAAGTCGCCGAGGGTCAGACTCTCGCCGGCGTTCAGGCGCATCTGCGTCTCGGTCTGGTAGAGGCCCTCGGCGACGATGCCGAAAGCCATGACCAGCACGCCCATGTGTATCCAGTAGCCGCCGTAGCGTCGCCGGTTGCGGGCCATGAGGCTGGTGAAGGCGGTCCAGACGTTCTCGCCCTTGCCCATGCGGGCGCGAGTGCCCTTGACGAATTCCAGGAGGGTCAGCAGGACGGAGAAGCCGACCAGCCAGAAGCCGAGGACGGCCGGCCACAGGCGCACGCCAAAGGCGAACAGGACGGCCACGAACACGGTGGCGGCCACGGCCGGCCACAAGACGGCGCGCCCGAGGCGCTGGAGGCTCGTCCGGTACCACATGGTCAGCGGGGCCACGCCCATCAACAAGACCAGCGCGGCGAACAACGGCGCCAGCGCCCGCTCGTAGACAGGCGGGCCGACGAAGCCTTTTTCGCCGGTGAAGAGTTCGGAGATGATGGGGTAATAGGTGAACAGGAAAACGACAGCCAGAATAGCCAGGATCAGGAAGTTGTTATACAGAAAGGCCGCTTCCCGCGACAGGTAGGAGACCAGATGGTTTTCCGACCGCAGGCTGTCGCGCCGTACCGTGATCCAGTAGGCCGAGAAGAGGAACATGAACACGATGAAGCCGAAGAAGAAGGGGCCGATGGCCGATTGGGCGAAAGAGTGGACGGAAGAGATGACACCGCTGCGGACAATGAACGTGCCCAGGATGACCAGGCTGAAGGTCAGGACGATGAGGAACATGTTCCACATCTTGAACATGCGCATCTTTTCCTGGATCATGACTGAGTGGAGGAAGGCGGTTCCGGCCAGCCAGGGCATGAGCGAGGCGTTCTCGACCGGGTCCCAACCCCAATAGCCGCCCCAACCGAGGACGTCGTAGGCCCAGCGTCCGCCGAGGATCAGCCCCAGGCTCAGGAACAGCCAGGCCACCAGCGTCCAACGGCGCGTCGTGCGGATCCAGTTGTCGCCGACCTGGTTGGACATGAGCGCGGCCATGGCGAAGGCGTAGGGAATGGTGAAGCCGACGAAGCCGAGGTAGAGCATCGGCGGATGGATGATCATGCCGGGGTGGCGCAGCAGCGGGTTCAGGCCGCGGCCGTCGGCGGGGATGACGGCGCCGCGGGTGAATGGGTCTTCAATGAAGGTCGAGATGAACAGGAAAAAGACCTGCACCATGCCGATGACGACGATGACGTAGGGCATCAATTCTTTTTGTTGCCGCCACTTGGAGAGCATCGCTGCCGCCGTGAAGGAGGACAGCAGGACGTTCCAGAACAAGAGCGAGCCGGCCTGGCCACCCCAGAGGGCCGTCACCTTCAGGTAGGTGGGCATGCCCCGGCTGCTGACGTTGGCGACGTAGGCGATGGAAAAATCGCCGGTGATCAGGGCGTAGATGAGCAGGCCGGAGGCAAAGAGCAGGAGCGGCAGGGTGGCGACGATCGCGTTGCGGGCGCTGCGCACCCAGCGGTCATCGTCTTTCCGCCCGCCGTAGTAGGCGGCGGCTACAGCGTAGATCGCGCACAGAAGAGCCAGGGTTAGAGCGATAAAACCGGTTTCAGCTACCATAGCACCTTGTATAAGTAAGCACTCGAAGATGATACTGATCCCACGGAACTTTTTTTGGATATTAATAGGGTGTCAATGTGTACACCGCAAGATAAAGATTGAATGGTTCGTAGCGGCGATTTCAATGGCCCGCTTCAGAGGTGGCAATTAATTGCCCATTACGAACGGGTTAAAGTTATTTACGTCACAATGTTATGAGTGACAAAGGCGGGTCTGCCAAGACCCGCCCCCTTTATGATTCAATGTGTCGGGCCGATCCGGACGATTAACCCGGTCGGGTCGACGCCGACGATCAAGATGTCGGCGTCGCTTCTTCATAGCGCGTCGGGCATTTGAGCATCAGCCCGCCGGGATTGGCCATAAAGGTGCCACTCTCGTCGGCCCGGCCCTCGACCAGCGCCTGGGCGTCGCCATGCAACAAGTCGGGCTTCGGCTCATTGAGCGCCACGATGTGGAGGCGCTGGGTGGGATTGCTGAGGTCATCGACGATGTCGAATTCCAGCCGCGAGTTCTGGGCATCGACCTGGGTGTAAAAGATCGAGTCGCCGACGACCCACCCGGCGACGCGCAGGTCGCGCCCGGTCAGGCGATCCTGTTCGGCATAGAATTCGCCGACCGTCTTGTACAGTTGCGTGTTGCCGCTCATGGCGTTGACGACCAGAAAGACCACCGCGCTGATGAGAAGCACGCCGGCGACTGCGAACATCAGGCGATTGCGTTTAGGCTTCTCAAGGTAGAGGGATTCATCCGGATTTTGCCAGGAAACATCTGCCATATTGTTTCTCCACTGGTATGACGAATTTATTCTTCTTCTTCCGCCTCAAACTCGGCTTCGGCCGCGGCCAGGATGGCTTGGGCCTGTTCGACGTATTCTTCCGGGACGACCACGTGGCCCGTTCCCAACAGGCCGACCATCAGGCCTAAGGCTTCGCCCGCGCCTTCCTGCCAGGCCCGCGCCGGGATGCCTTCAGATTGTAACCGGCCGACGTAGATTTCGGCCACGGTGATACCGGGCGTTCGCTTGACCACCACCCAGCGCACTTCCTGGGAGTCGCCGGATGACGCTTCCGGTTGGGGGGACATGGAATATGGGTTGTTACTCATATTGACTATCAGGCCGGCGTTGAGCCTCTGTCAGGGCGACAGGCTACCGGATCTGTCCTTTCGCGAGGATTATACCCGCAAATGTGTAATTCACGAAACTTTATTAACCCGGCACCGATTTTCTCGCACCTGTAAGCAGAACGATTTGGCCAAATCGCCCTACAGGTGGAACGGCTGACTACCGGAACAAAATCAGTGTGCTAGAATAGGCGCAGGCTGCTCTATGACAACGCACGAAGACCTGCTCGACCGGCTGGACGAAACGCGCGAGCGCCTGCTCGTGGCCATTGAACCGCTGTCCGATGCCGCCTTGCTCGCGCCGGGGGCAATCGGCCGCTGGTCGATCGCCGACTTGCTCAGCATCCTCACCGCCTGGGATGCCGAGGTCGTGACCGGCCTGCTGCGCCTGAAACAGGGCAAGACGCCCGACAAGCTGCTGGACGCCGTCCGTAACCCTGACGCTTACAACGCCGGGCGCTACCAGGATGCTCAAGGCCGCGACCTGGACGTGATCTTCGAAGATTTTCAGGGTGCGCGCCTGCACCTGGAGGATTGGCTGGGCGAATTCTCGGCGAAAGCCCTGGCCGATCCCCAACACTACAAATCGCTTGGCGGCGTGGCCCTCGGTCGCCTGATCGCCCAGGCGACCTACGAAAACGAGGCGCGTTACCTGCCGTTCCTGCAATCCTTCGCCGAACGTTGGCAGCCACCGGCGGCGATGGACCAGGAGATCATCACCCTGGCCGGCATCGATGTGCTGGACATAGGTCTGGCGCCGGATAGCGGGCAATCCAACGGCGACACGCCCTGGGGACATGAGCCCGGCGACGACGAGGACGAAGATGACCCACGCAATCTCGCCTGAGGCCTACGCTGCCGCCCACGAAGCGGCCGTTCTGGCCCGCCACGACCGGCGGGGGATGCTCTACCTGACCGGAAAATCCCGCCTGGACCTCATTCACCGCATGTCGACTCAGGCGCTGACCCATCTGAAATCCGGCGAAGGCGCGGCCACGGTGCTGACCACCGACATCGGCCGCATCATCGATCGGCCTATCCTCTACGCCAGCGGCGATGCGGTCTACCTGCTGACCGGCGATGACCACGCCGATGCGCTGGCCCGTTACCTGTTACGCAACATCTTTTTCAACGATGATGTTCAAGTGGGCGATATCAGCGGCGAGACGACCGTCTGGGGCGTCTATGGCCCGCGCGCCGGCGAGTTGTTGGTCGCGGCCGGCTTCGCGGAGGTTGACCTGCCGCGCCACCACTGGCGGCAGGCGACAATCGACGGCGTTACCGCCTATATCCATCGCACCGATCCCGTCGCCGGGGAAGGTTACTTCGTCACGGCGAGCCGGCCGGACGAAGCGGTTGTCCAAGAGGCGCTCCTGGCCGCCGGGCTTGGGCTCATCGATGACACGGCGTATGAGTATTTGCGCATCGAGTCCGGCGTGCCGCGTTTCGGCCGCGAGCTGTCGCTCGACTATATTCCGCTGGAAGCCAATCTGTGGGAAGATGTCTCCTTCCACAAGGGCTGCTACATCGGCCAGGAGATCATCGCCCGGATGGAGAGCCGGGGCAAGCTGGCCAAGCGGCTGGTAGGCTTGCGGCCGGCGGCGGCTGTCGCGGTCGGGATGGAGATCGCGAGCGGCGGCAAACCGGTTGGGTCGATCACCTCGGCTGCGGATGGTCCGGCCGGGCCGGTGGCGCTGGGCTATGTCAAGAGCAGCGCGCTGGACGAAGGGCTGGAACTGAGAGCCGGGAGCACGCCGCTTATTGTTCTAACTGAATCCGAGTCCTAAAGCGCCTCGCGCGCGCCTCAGCCCAACACGAAAAACGCCGCATTGGTTGCCCAGTGCGGCGTTCTTCTGCTCGCCCTTTTTTTACGAGTTGCTCAACGGGAGGAGGAGGGTGCCATGGCGGCGAACACAGCGGTTTCAGCGGGCGCCCCCACCGCTTCTCCATGGGCTATCACATTTGAGATGCCGACACCGGCGATAGGCGTCTTGCAGGCCGCATAGACACTCCCCCGGTTTCCGCCGGTATCTCAAGCGGTGATACATGGGATAACCAACATCAAGTTAAGGTTCAAAATCGAACGATTCGATTGGGGGTGATGGCCTGATGGAACAGGTAAAAGGCCTTCACTCCTGCTTCAAGTATAGGCTGATCGATGCCGCCACAACTAGTGACAAATGTCACAAGTTTTCCATGAGTTGCCCATGATCGGTTACCGCGAAAGCCCGGCTTGAGGCGCGCAAATTCGATTCATGAGCCACTTTGGGGTATAATTCGCCATGCTTTTATCCTCAATAATACCCTGCTGCTTGTAGTCTGTTTGTTGAGTAATACGACCATCATCACCTGCAACGAGCGCGCCAGTTGACGCGGCAGAGCGAGTACGACACTTTCCAAATACTGGCGGAGGTTCAACTTGGATATCGGGACAGTTAACAGTATCGACATTAACCAGGAGATGCGCAGCTCCTATCTCGACTACGCCATGAGCGTAATCGTGGCGCGCGCGTTGCCGGACGCGCGCGACGGCCTGAAGCCGGTGCATCGCCGCATCCTCTATGCCATGTACGACATGGGCCTGCGGCCGAACACGCCCCACCGCAAGAGCGCCCGCATCGTCGGCGAGGTGCTGGGCAAGTACCATCCCCACGGCGACAGCTCGGTCTATGACGCGATGGTGCGCATGGCCCAGCAATTTTCGATGCGCTACCCGCTCGTCGACGGCCAGGGCAACTTCGGCAGCGTCGACGGCGACAGCCCGGCGGCCATGCGCTACACCGAAGCCCGCCTGGCACCCATCGCCCTCGAACTGCTGGAAGACCTGGATAAAGACACCGTCGACTTCCTCCCCAACTTTGACGACACGCTTGAAGAGCCGGAACTGCTGCCGGCGCGGCTGCCCAACCTGCTGCTCAACGGCTCGTCGGGCATCGCCGTCGGCATGGCCACCAACATCCCACCCCACAATCTGGCCGAACTGTGCGACGCCATCAGTTACTTGATTGACCGCCAGGATGATGTCGATGAGGTCACCCTCGATGACCTGATGGAGTTCGTCAAGGGACCGGACTTCCCCACCGGCGGGGTCATTGTCGGCGCGGAAGGCATCCGCAACGCCTATGCCACCGGTCGCGGCCGCCTTATTGTCCGCGGCGTGGCCAATATCGAGCCAAACCCGCGCCATCCGGATCGGATGCAAATCAACATCACCGAGCTGCCGTTCATGGTTAACAAGGCACTGCTCATCGAGCGCATCGCTGAACTGGTCAATAAGGGCGTCCTCGATGACATCTCCGATCTGCGCGATTCCTCCGACCGCAACGGCATCTCCATCGTCGTCGAGCTGAAGCGCCACACCCAGCCATTGAAGGTGTTGAACCAACTCTTCAAGTATACCGCGCTGCAATCGACCTTCGGCGTGCAACTGCTGGCCCTGGTCGACCGGCAACCGCGCCTGCTGTCGCTGAAGCGCGCACTGCAGATCCACATCGACCACCGCGTCGAAGTCATCACCCGCCGCACAAAGTTCGATCTGGCCAAGGCCGAGCGGCGGCAACACATCCTGGCCGGGCTGCTCATCGCCATCGCCAACCTGGACGAGGTCATCCGCACCATCCGCGAGGCGGCCGACGCCGATGATGCCCGCAACCAGCTGATGGTCCGTTTTGGCCTGACCGAAATCCAGGCCACAGCCATTCTCGACATGCAGTTGCGCCGCCTGGCCGCGTTGGAGCGAATGAAGATCGAGGAGGAATACCGCGAGGTAACCGACTTGATCGCCTACCTCAAGAGCCTGCTGGAGGACAGGCACCTGATCCTGGGCCTCATCAGGGAAGACCTGGCCGGCCTGAAAGAAAAGTATGTCAAGGAAAAAGACGGCACGGGCCGCCGGACGCAGATCCTGCCCGGCATGGTCGCCGACTTCGACATCGAGGACCTGATCAAAGACGAGGATGTTTTTCTCTCGATCACCCGCAAGGGCTACATCAAGCGTACGCCGGTGTCGGTCTATCGGCGGCAGGCGCGCGGCGGCAAAGGGCTGATCGGCATGACTACCCGCGAGGAAGACGAGCTAGAGCATTTCTTCGTCGCCGGGACGCTGAACACCATCCTGCTCTTCACCGACCGGGGCAAGATCTACGCTACCAAGGCCTATGACATCCCCGAACTGGACCGGACGGCCAAGGGGGTGTCGCTGATGAACATCCTGCCCCTCTCGCCGGACGAGAAGATCACCGCCGCGCTGCCGGTGCATGACTTCGACGATGCTGAATATCTGATCATGATCACCCGCAAGGGGCGGATCAAGCGCGTCGAGTTGAGCGTCTTCGCCAGCGTCCGGCCGAGCGGGTTGATCGCCATCAACCTGGAGCCGGGCGACAGCCTGGGCTGGGTCAAGATGACGCGGGGCGAGGAGGATATCATCCTGGTCAGCAAGCAGGGCAAGGGCATCCGCTTTAATGAGGAAGCGGTGCGGGCGATGGGCCGGACGGCGGCGGGGGTCAACGCCATGCGGCTGGACAGCTGGGACATGCTGGCCGGGGCCGATGTGGCCACGCCGGGCGATGATTTGTTGCTGATCACCGAGAAGGGAGTTGGCAAGCGCACACCGCTGAGTCAGTACAAGCAACAAGGGCGGTATGGCCAGGGCGTCAGGGTGATGAACCTGAATCCGGAGATGACCGGGGCGATTGTCGCCGCCAAGGTGGTGTCGCCCAAAGACGAGGTGACGCTGATCTCTACCGGCGGTATTCTGCTGCGCCTCTCCGGAGCGCACATCCCTCGCCAAGGACGGGCGACGCGAGGCGTGCGAGTGATGGATTTGCGCGGCGATGATATGGTGGCGACGGTGGCGGTCATCCGCGAGCGACAGATCGCCGCGGCCGGCCCGCCGTTGAGCGGTGAGACCAACGGTGTGTCGCTGGGCAATGGCGTGCCTGAGGTTGATGACGCCTCGTTGGTTGATGATGTCGGCGATATGGCTGTGGTGGAAGAGGCCGATCAGTTGCTGGCCGGTGAAAACGGCAGCGAATAAATATGTGGCCGCCGGGCCGCGGCTTGCCTCAAGCGAAAGGGACCGGCTATGTTGCCGGTCCCTTTCATTTGGTGAGAGTCAGGAACGCCGAAACCTGACTCTCGTTAAAAGGAGGAGAAGAAGAAGAGATTTTTACCCTTCATTGACTATTCTATGACGGAATGTCAATTCCCGCTGTACGCATGTTCGACGCGCGGGCTACGGAAAATCTACGCTTGTGAAATAATTCACGTTTTGAGTGGCGGGGGTGCCGGTGGATGGGTTCGTCATTCGTATCTCGTCATTCGCCCCCTCCGAGGGGGCAAACCCGGGTCTGCTATACCAAACCCATTGAAAACGGGTTCAAACACGGTAGTAGGGCGAGGCAATCGGGAGAAGCGTGGAACAGCCGGCGCAAACCGGCCGCGATGGTGGCCTTGTCCAGCTCGAAGCAATATCCCCATGCCCGGGCCGTCTCAGGACCACCGTATCGGGAAGGAATACTGGTTCGGTCTCGAATAGCGGCCGCGCCCGGACCGATTTCTCCGGGTCATCAATCACCAGGAAATGCACGACCATGTTGGTATCAACCCCTCCCCGACTCAATCACTGGTAATTTCCCCGGATTCGGTCATATTTCAGGGATAGCCACTTGCCGGGAGTAACCCATGAACCAACAACACCTGTCCGACATCGTCTTCCAAAGCGCGCAAACCTATGCCGCTGAAGTCGCCATGCGCGTCAAGATCGACGGGCAATGGCGCTCCATCACCTACCGCGAAATGGGCAACATGACGCGCCAAATCGCCCGTGCCTTGCTGGCTTTGAATGTGCAACCCGGTGACCGGGTTGGTATCTTCTCGGAAAACAGGCCTGAATGGGCGCTGGTCGATTTCGCCATTCTGGCCGTTTGTGGGATAAGCGTGCCCATCTACGCCACCAATACCCGGGACCAGGCCGCCTACATCGTCGATGAGACGGAGATGGCCGTCATCTTTACGGGCGGCCAGGACAATTACGACAAAATCCGGGCGATCACCGATCGTTCACCCCACCTCAGGCACATCATCGCCTTGAATGACCAAACGCGTATCAGCGGCGAGATGTCACACCACTTCAGCCGTTTCCTGGAGCTGGGCGCGAACACCGCCGCCGACAGCGAAATCGAGGCCCGGCGAGCGGCGGCCGATCCGGCCGATCTGGCGACCATCATTTACACTTCCGGCACCACCGGCGAACCAAAGGGCGTCATGCTGACGCACGCCAATATCTTCCACCAGTTCAAGGCTATGGAAGACGAATTTCACGTCGGCCCTGGCGACCGCTCCCTCTGCGTGTTGCCGCTGAGCCACGTCTATGAGCGCTCCTGGTCTTATTTCGTTTTCAAGTGCGGGGCGACCAATCACTATCTGGCCAATCCCCGGGAGATCATCGCCACGATGGCCGACGTGCAGCCCACGGTGATGGTCAGCGTGCCGCGCATGTACGAAAAGATTTACGCCGCCGCCATTCATGGTCTCAGCCAGGGCTCCGGGCTGAAGAGGAAGCTGTTCTATTGGGCGATCGATGTCGGCAAACGGTATCAATACGCGCGGAAAGATGGCGGTTCGGCCGGCGTGGCGCTTGGCTTACAGCACAAGCTGGCCGACAGGCTGGTGCTGGGCAAGGTCCGGGCGGTGGTGGGCGGGCCCAAGAATTTCTTCTCGGCCGGCGGCGCGCCATTGGCCCAGGCCATCGAAGAATTCTTCTTTGCCGCCGGGTTGCTGGTCTGCGAGGGCTACGGCCTCACGGAAACCTCGCCGATGGTGACCTTCAACACCCCCAGGGCGTTCAAATTCGGCACGGTGGGCAAACCCATTCCCGACTGCCGGGTGAAAATCGCCGACAACGGCGAGATCCTGGTGCAAAGCCCCAGCCTGACCCAGGGCTATTATCGCAAGCTGGAAGCGACCGCCGCCGCTTTTCGCGACGGCTGGTTCCACACCGGCGACGTGGGCGAGTTCGACGCGGAGGGCTTTTTGCGCATCACCGACCGGATCAAAGACCTGATCATCACCTCGACCGGGAAAAATATCGCCCCGCAGAAGATCGAGACGATCTACGCCAAGGATCACTTCATCGAGCAATTTATGACGATCGGCGACCGGCGCCAGTACATCAGCGCGCTCATCGTGCCGAATTTTGAGGCGCTGGAAGCCTATGCCCACGAGCACGACATTCGGTACCAGACACGGGAGGAGCTGGTGGACAATCCGGCTATCCGCGCCTTTTACCAGGAACGGCTGAGCGCCCTGTCGCAAGAACTGGCGCCCTTTGAACAGGTGAAAGCCTTTACCCTGTTACCGGCGCCCTTCGCCCAGGAAACGGGCGAGCTGACTCCCTCGCTGAAAATCAAACGCCGGGTTGTGGTTGAAAAATACGCCCCGCAGATCGAGACGATGTATCCGGAGGATTAAGGGGGGTTGTGTCGCCCGTTGTGCCGCCGCTACACGTACCGCCGAATGTACGGGCGAGGCAACCGGGAGGTAGGTGGTCGGGTCACCAGGAATTGCGCCCCCGGTTGCCTCGCCCCTACGTCACTAAACTGAACACTGCTCTACATCCCCCGCGCCCGGTACTGCAACGCCTCGGCCAGATGCGCCGCCTCGATCCGGTCACAGCCGGCCAGGTCGGCGATCGTCCGGCTGACCTTCAGCACGCGGTGGAACCCCCGCGCGCTGAGACCCATCTGGGCCATGGCGCTCTTCATCAACCGGCGGCCGGTGTCGTCGAGGTCGCAATGCTGCCGCACCTCGCCCGGCCCCATGTCGGCGTTGCAATACAGCGCCGCCGCTCCGTCCGCGCCGGCGAAGCGCGCCGTCTGTCGCGCCCGCGCCGCCTCCACCCGCACCCGGACGTCGGCCGACGGCTCGCCGCGCCGGACCGACGAGAGCTTCTCGTACTCGACCCGCGGTACCTCGATGTGCAGGTCGATCCGGTCCAGCAGCGGCCCGCTGATGCGCTTCTGGTAGCGGGTGATCATCGCATTGGAGCAGGTGCAGGCGTGGGTCGGGTCGCCGTAGTAGCCGCAGGGACAGGGGTTCTGGGCGGCGATGAGCATGAAGTTGGCCGGGTAGGTGACGCTGCCGGTGGCGCGCGAGATCGACACCTCGCGCGGCACGCCTTCCAGCGGCTGGCGCAGGACCTCGATCAGCCGCTCGCCGAATTCCGGCAGCTCGTCGAGAAAGAGTACGCCGCGATGGGCCAGCGAGATCTCGCCCGGCCGCGGCCAGGCCCCGCCGCCGACCAGCCCGGCGTAGCTGATCGTGTGGTGGGGGGCGCGAAACGGCCGGGTGCGGATGAGGGGTGTATCCGCCGGCAGCAGCCCGGCCACGCTGTAGATCTTGGTCACTTCCAGCGCCTCATCGACCGACAGTCGCGGCAGGATGCCGGGCAGTGACTTGGCGATGAGCGTCTTGCCGCTGCCGGGCGGGCCGGTCATCAGGCAATTGTGCCCGCCGGCGGCGGCCACCTCCATCGCCCGCTTGACGTGCTCCTGGCCCATGATGTCGGCGAAGTCGGCGGCGTAGACGACCTCGCCCTCGAAGGCCTGTTCCAGATCGACCGTCACCGGCGCGATGGGCGCCAGGCCGGTCAGGTGGCCGACCAGCTCGCTCAGGTTGCGGACGGGGATGACCTCGATCTCGGGCATCAGCGCGGCTTCCCGGGCGTTGTCGGCCGGGACGAAGACGCGCCCCATACCCAGCGACCGGGCCAAGGCCGCCAGCGGCAGCACGCCCTTGGTGGGGCGGGCCGAGCCGTCGAGCGACAGCTCGCCGAAGAAGAGCGAGTCATCCAGCTGGTTGTGCCAGATCTGCTTGGTGGCGGCCAGCATGCCCACGGCGATGGGCAGGTCATAGGCCGGGCCTTCCTTGCGCAGGTCGGCTGGGGCCAGATTGACGGTGATGCGTTGCAGGGGGAAGTAGAGGCCGCTGTTCTTGAGCGCGGCAAAGACCCGGTCGCGGCTCTCGCGCACGGCTGCGTCCGGCAGGCCCACCAGCGCGAAATAGGGCTGGCCGTTGACGAGATCGACCTCGACGTTGACCAGTTCCGCCTCCAGACCGACGATGGCCGCGCTCAGGGTTTTGGCGAGCATGGTGACGCAAGTATAACACAACCGATACCACGAACAGGTTCGCGCCGAAGATGTAGCGCCGGCAACTTGTCGAAGCGAATTTATGCCGCCGGAACGGCCGCTCGCTTCGCCGATTCCTCGGCCAGCGCCCCGATCCGCTTCGGCATCTGCCCGAAGATCAGCCCGTGGAGGGGATAGAGGACGTACCAGTACGCCAACCCGCCCAACCCCTTGGAGGCGAAGTAAGCCGTCTGTACCAGCCGTGAACGCCCGTCGGGTTCCGGCACGACCTCGAACTGCAGCCAGGCCCGTCCGGGCACTTTCATCTCCGCCCGCAGCCGCAACAAATGATCCGGCTCGACCGTCTCCACGCGCCAGAAGTCGAGCGCGTCGCCAACGCGCAGCTCGACCGGGTCGCGCCGGCCGCGGCGCATGCCCACCCCGCCGACCAGCCGGTCGAGGATGCCGCGCGCTTGCCAGGCCCAGTCGAAGGCCAGCCAGCCCCGCTCGCCGCCCAGACTGGTGAAGGCGCGAAAGACCTCGGCCGCCGGCGCGTCCACCGCCAGCTCCCGCCGCTCGATGAACATCCCCTGCTCCAGGCGGAAGAAGGCCGGCTTCTGGTCGCCCTGGCTGCTGCTCAGCGCGTCGCTCCAGATCGACTCGATGTCGCCCTCGCGGATGCGCTCCAGCGCTCGCCGGACGGACGTGCGATAGTCGGCCGGTTCGATATCGGGGAAGATCGTCCGGGCCGACGAGTCGTGGACGATGACCTCATTGCGCAACCCCTCGATGAGCGGCTTGGCGATGGAGGCGGGGACGGGCGTCACCCAATGCACCCAGTAGGACGACAGCCGCGGCGTCAGCACCGGCACGTGGATCAGCCAGCGCCGCAGTCCGCGCTCTTCGGCATACTGGGTCATCATGTCGGCATAGGTCAGCACATCGGCCCCGCCGATCTCGATGATGCATCCGGCGCAGGCCGGCGTCTCCAGCGAGGCGATGAGGTAAGTCAGCACGTCGCGGATGCCGATGGGCTGGATGCGCGTGGCAGCCCACTTAGGCACGATCATCACCGGCAGGCGCTCGGTCAGGTTGCGGATCATCTCAAACGACAGGCTGCCGGAGCCGACGATGACCGCCGCCCGCAGCTCGGTCACCGGCACGCCCGACTCGCGTAGGGACTCGCCGGTGGCGTGGCGCGAACTGAGATGGTCCGATAGGGCCTCATCCGACTCCCGGCCCAGCCCGCTCAGGTAGATGATCTGCCCGACGCCCGCCGCCCGTGCCGCTGCGCCGAAATTGCGCGCAGCGACGACATCGCGGTCGTGGAAGTCGGCGTGGCCGGTCATGCTGTGGATGAGGTAGAAGGCGGCCGCGACGCCGGCCACCGCGGGAGGCAGCGTCTCCGGCTTCAGCACATCCCCGGCGCAGACTTCGACTGCGTCAACCCACGGGCGGCCGTCCAGCCGGGCCGGGTCGCGCACCAGGACGCGGACGCGATAGCCCGCCTCCAGCAGCCGCGGCACCAGCCGCGCGCCGATGTAGCCGGTCGCGCCGGTGACGAGGATGGGTTGGCTGTTTGTTGGTGTCTGGTCGATCATATTAACTCTTCACGCTTTAACCGTCGCAAGCGTGTCCAGCGAGCGAAGCCATCGGTTGAAAGCGCTTGTTGGGCAACCCGTATGTGCACATTTACAGCATACATAACCAACGAGAAACTGATGCAATTTGATTCGGATCGTTCAAATTGGCAGCGTTGGTGAGTAACCCATTTTCCAGTTGATCCCAAATCTCGACAGCCATTCTCTTCTCAATCGCCGCCCCTATAAAAAAAGTATATGGCGAGTGTCTCGCGTTTGAGAATGCTTCACGGATACGGTCAAGGGCTGCTCGCGCAGTTTTCCAATGCTCGTCCGCCCCTGAAGGATCTATTCCGCCTTTGAGTTCACCAAGAGCAAGATACGATCCCGCCGAATCATACCCGGTGGCTTGCAGTTCGTTGTGGCTGAGTTCGAACAAACACATATCCACGTTATTTTTGACTAAAGGCACGGTCAAGTTGTATATCAGAGTACGAGGTTTCTTTTCGCTTTCCCAGCTCAATCCACGTAGAGAGAACTCAATTTCTGAGTCATCAACGGTCATGTCTACCCACTGTCTGGTCTTGGAGTGTTGCCATCTGTAGCGAATACCGGCAATTGTGAGGGTTGAAACGATGGCGCGAGTCAATTTCCTCTGTGCCAAGACGCCGCCGATATTACGCATCGAACCGCCAAGCGCGTCGCCGCGCGTCAGTAAAAACCGGAACACCAGTTCTTCGACAAACCTTTCTCCAGCAGGTTCGAGGAAGTTCTTGATAAGACCATTGACGGCTTCCACTTTATCTTCCGGCAACAGATGAGCAATAGCTTTGTCGGATAGTCCCACCGCCGTGAGAAGGCCAGATTCTATGCCCTTGATGGTCAGCAAGTCAGGGGGAGTTCTAGCCTGTGATGCGGCTTCTTGTAAAGCTCTCGCTTCGGCAACATAAGGCGTAGCGCGACGATTTTTTTCAAGCGCAAGCGCGACAAAACCTGCGCGCGTGGCTTCATAGATCGTTATGAGGTCATCGCTAGATCGAAGATGGTTTTGGTAAGGGCGCGATAGCATTACAGCTTTCTCCAGACATAAACGCATTTGCGCAGTGCTTCACGCCCATGCTCGCCCATCTGCTGACTGCTGTTGCCTTTGCCGTTTGGCAGGACGAGGATATTTTCGACATAAAAACCCAATGATTCGGCGATATCTGACAGGATCATATCCACTGAAATGCTTGCGCCGGCATATCGCACATTGTCATTCACCATAAATAAAAAAGCGTTCGGTTTCAGAACGCGTGCGCACTCTGCGATAACACAAGCCATCTCATAAAAATAACCTCTGACCATTCTAGGAATGCCATTATTGTTCAATGCGCCTTGTATTTTCTGGTCTTCCAGATACTTCAGAATAGCTTGTAGTAGTTCCTGCCCATCAGCAGCAGCCAATGCGACAGTCCACTGCGGATTGATGCTCAACAAATCTTTGGCGCGGTTTTCCACCGTGCAACTAAGCATCTCCTGGCGAAGTTTTACCAGCCCTTGTTCATCCGTTCCCAGCAATGCCAGTTCCAGCGCATACGTGCGCGTGTAATCGTAGCGGTTGCAATATGGTGGAGATGTTATGATGGCATCGTATATACCATCGGGCAACTGAGGCAATATGTGTAAGCACGAGCCATCGAATAAATGAATTTTGCCTTGAAGTTTCTCGGCAGGGAATAAAGTCGCCTGGTGAGCAGGTGATGCATCGGCTAAAATTTCTTCAATCTTTTCGCAGATGGCTTCTTCAAAACCAGGAATTTTCCCCTTATCAAAAACTTTCTTGCCGTGCGTGCGCCCAGATCGATAGTCCCATCGAAGGTATTGGCCATCCTTGCGAGTAAAACTTAAGGATTCCAAAACGCATAGTAGAGCAAAGCGCAAGACAGCCTGAACTTTGCGGTTTTCCTGTTGACATGCCCCTAAATATTTTTCAATGGCTTCAGTTGTTTTGCCAGGATATGCTCGTCGTGTGATTCGCAGCTCTGGTAAGGAGACGCTCTGTTCTGATTGTTCCCAGACTCTCATCTCTGACCACTGGCGTAATCTCTCAAAATCTTCAGCTGTAAACTCTGCATCCAGAATTTGTTTGGCTGTAATGATTTCGTGACCGATAGGCAGTAGTTCAATACCATCTGCATTGATGCCCATTGCGCTGGCTGCAAATAGGGCTGTTCCACTCCCTGCGAAGGGATCTAGGATTCTGCCTTCTGTAATTCCGTACTTGTAAAATAAATGCTCCACCAAAGAAGCAGAGTATGCCTCTTTGAACTTATACCAGCGGTAAACCGGTCTAGTTTTGTTAGCCTGAAAACTGACCAGAAGTCGAGAAAGCGAAGGCTGAACAACAAACCTGTTTTCAAACCGCTGAAATAAGCGCTTATCGAGACGGCCTATCTCACTGAGAGTCGGAATTTGTATTATTCCTAAAGTATCCGAGACCTTGACTGGATTCAGATCCACTTCCCACTCCGAATTTGCCACAGCAAAAACAAGTATACAGCACAGTTGGCTATGTCTCTAACTGCTCCACGAACTATCCACTAAATCGACTTTGCAGAAAAAGCTATTCAACTCGTTATTAGCACGAACAAAGCGGACCGGCAAGTTTGCCGGCCCGCTTTGTGGTTAATCATGAGCGCGATTCCGCAAGACAAGAATCTTGCGCCACGGGCTCATATACAAACCTCAGATCACTAGGGCATGTCCGCGCACACAACAGACACAGCCCAGAGGTAGTCCGTGGCGGGTGGGCTGTCGACAGCTATCCTCACCGACCAGCCCGTTGCGCCCGCGGTGGGGAGATCGTTGATAACTCTGATCCCCGCGAGGGTGGGCAGGTAGTAACCCCCACCGGTGGCGACATCACCCACGTTGCATAGCACCGTCAACGTCTGTTGACTGTTGACGCCGGCGGACACGTTCCTCGTGTAGAACCCGAAGATACCGGGCGACCCTTGCGGTCCTTGTGGTCCGGCTTCGCCCTGCGGCCCTTGTGGCCCGGGGTCGCCCTGCGGGCCGGGCTGGCCCATGACATTCCACTCCAGCAACGTTTCCTGACCAGAACAGGTGAGACCATAGCCGATCGTCCGCAAGCGATCGCCCTTCAGGCAGGCCTGGATCGTCCCACCACCCTGTGCCAAAACCCAGGTCGCGGGCAGAGCCACGAGACCGAATACCAACAATGCCAAAATGCCAATCAATACTTTATTGCGCATCGTACGTTCTCCTTTCCCTGTTTGATTACATGGGTCTGATTCCACCGGGTACCCCTAGTGGCGAAGATGTGGCTGTCTTATCCATTAAACTCCATACGGCGCCGTCAACTCCAACTGGATATTATCCGGGTCGCGGACGGCCATGACGTAGATGCCGAAGCCGCTGCCCAGGTCTTTGATCTCGCCACGGGTGACTCCCTGCGCGTCGAAATAGGCCGCGGCCGCTTCCAATTCCGCCCGGCTACCGACGCTGAAGCTGACATGATCCAGGCCGATGCGGTTCTCGCTGAAGCGATCGTGGGCCGGGATGGGGGCGTTGGCGTCCGCCGGCAGCGTCACAGCCAGGATGAAGTGGCCGTTGGTGAACAGCCGCCGCGTCCCCAGGTCGACCAGCGGCTGGAAGCCGAAGTGCCGGGTATAGAAGCCGGTGCTCCGATCCAGATCGGAGACGGTCAGGGTCACGTGATGGACATTACCCACAGAAATTCCGTTCATATTTCACCTCTGATTCAATCGATTTGGTCAAGCTGACCATACATTAACGAGCCTTCGCAAAGAAATCGCAAAAACTGGTATACTCGTGCCGGGAGGTTAGTGAGTCCTGCGCCAAGCGAGGGAGGAATATGGGACGGTTAAGCATCGCTCTGCTGGGACCAATGCAGGTAACGGGTGATCCCAGTCCGGTTTCCGGCTTCGAGTATGACAAGGTCCGAGCGCTGCTGGCTTACCTGGCGCTGGAAGCCGACCGGCCGCACCGCCGCGAAGCGCTGGCCGGGTTGCTGTGGCCGGAGCAACCGGAGAAAGCCGCGCGCGACAGCCTGCGCAACGCGCTCAGTACACTGCGCAAGGCTATCCACGATGAGGCGGCCGACCCCCCATACCTGTTCATCACCCGCGAGGCCATCCAGTTCAACGCCGACAGCAACCACGCGCTGGACGCGGCCGATTTTCTTCGCCTGCTCGATCATGCCGCGCGCCACCGTCACCGCGACCGGCAGACGTGCCGCCTTTGCGCCGGCTGGCGACGCGAGGCGGCCGGGTTGTATCGCGGCCCCCTGCTGGCCCAGTTCTCCCTGCCCGACAGCCCGGAGTTCGAGAGCTGGCTGCTGGCCCGGCGGGAAGCCCTGCACCGGGAAGCGATGGAGGCTTTCGCCTGGCTGGCTGATTTTTTCTTGCGTCGCGGCGACTACCCGGCGGCGCGCTTCTTCGCCGGACGCCAGCTGGCCTATGAGCCCTGGCGAGAGATCGCCCACCGGCAGGCCATGAGCGCTCATAGCCGTTCAGGCGAGCGTGCCGCTGCGCTGAAGCAATACGAAATCTGCCGCACGGTGCTGGCCGATGACTTAGGTGTGTCGCCGGAACCGGAAACGACCCTGCTCTACGAACGGATTCGGGACGGGCATCCGACGATCGGCACCGGCCCGCGGATCATCCCGCCGTTGATCCATCCGCTGATCGGCCGCGAGCGAGACCTGGCCGAATTGGGTCAAAGACTGGCCAACCCCGATGTCCGCCTCCTGACGATCACCGGGCCGGGCGGTGTGGGCAAGACCAGCCTGGCCCTGGCCGCCGGGCATCAGTTCGGCCCGGATTTCGGCGATGGTTCGGTATTCGTATCCCTGCAAACGGTCGATGATCCCCAGGGAATATCGCCGGCCATCGCCGCGACCCTCGGTCTTGATCCGGAGCCGGACTATCCGGTTGAAAAACAGGTTGCCGATTCGTTGCGGCCGCGTGAATTGCTGCTGGTTCTCGATAACTTCGAACACCTCATCGACGGGGCCGGCCGGTTGGTGAGCCTGCTGGCCGAAGCGCCGGGCCTGGTTCTTCTGGTCACCTCACGCCAGCGCCTGGGTCTGACGGCCGAATGGCTGTACGAACTGCGAGGGTTGACCTACCCGGCCGAAGAAACCGCCGAACCGTTGGCGGAGTTCAGCGCGCTCCAACTCTTTGCCCGGCGGGCTCGACAGGAACGCGGGGACTTCGCCCTGCTGTCGGCCGAAGCCGTCGCCGCGGCCGATATCTGCCGCCTGGTCCAGGGTATGCCCCTGGCCATCGAACTGGCCGCGGCGGCCACCGGAACCCAATCGACGGTCGAGATCGCCCACCAGTTGCGGGCCGGGCTGGATGCGCTGTCGGTTGATTGGGCCGACTTGCCGCCGCGCCATCGCAGCATCCGGGCCGCCTTCGATCACTCCTGGACGACGTTGACCGAAGATGAACGGCGGATCTTGCGCGCGCTCTCGGTCTTCCGCGGCGGCTTCACCGGCGACTCGGCGGCGGCTGTGGCCGGAGCGACGCCGTTCGACCTGCGCCGGTTGCGTGACAAATCGTTGCTGCAGGTAGGCGAGCAGGGGCGCTACGACCTGCATCCCCTCATCCGGGCGTACGCGGCCGAACGGCTGGCGGCGCGATCGGAGACAGAGGAGGCGATCCGGCTGCATCTGGCCTACTTCACGGCGCTGGCCGAACAGGGGGAGCAGGCGGTGCAGGGGGTAGAGCAACTCGACTGGCTTAGCCGGCTGGAGGCCGACCATGCCAACATTCTGGCCGCTTTGTCGTGGGCTGAGGAGCATGAGTTCGCGACCGCCGCGCGACTGGCCGCGGCGATGTGGCTCTTCTGGTTCATGCGCGGCCATTTACGCGAGAGCCGCCGCCGGTATGAACGTCTTTATCCGCGGCGTGAGGCGTTGCCGCTACACCTGCGCGCGCGCCTCCTGAACGGTTACACCTCGGCGATCATGGGGCAGGGCGATTTCGGCGGGATCGATCCCATCGCCCTGGAAGCGCTGGCATGCTATCGCGAGGTAGGCGACGATGAGGGCATCGCCCTTTCCTGTCACCACCTGATGATCGCGGCCCGTTATCGCGGGGATTTGACATTGTCAGAAACCCTTGCCCATGACGGGATTCGCGCCGGCCGTCGCGCGGCCGGTGCCGGCTTTCCGTGGGCATTGACGATTATTCTGGATACCTATTCATCCACGCTAACCGATCTGGGACGTCTGGATGAGGCCGAAGCGCTGGCGCGCGAGTCGGGGGACCTCTCGCTGGCCTGCGGTGATCGCTGGGGGTGGGCCTATCACCTGTCAAAGCTGGCTATTATCGATCTGAACGAAGGGAGGATGACCGTGGCCCGCGACCGGTTTGAAGAGATCCATGCCGTGGCTGAGACGTATGGCGATCACCGGCTCATCGCCTTCAGCTCGTTAGAGCTGGCCCGGATCGCGATGCAAACGGGAGATCTGTCCGAGGCCTGGCGACAGGTTGAAAAAGCCGAACATCACTACCGCGAGGTCGGCGACCGGATAGCCCAGGCCGAGGCGCTGGAGCTACTGGGCGATATTTTGGCCCGGCGCGGTTACCCGGCTGAGGCGATCCTGCGCTACCGCGAGGCACGCAATATCTATGCCGCCGCCGGTGACCAGCAAGCGGCCGAAAGAGTGGCCGTGAGGCTGATCACCTACGAGTGACGGGTAATCTCCCTATCACGCTTGATCGGGGCTGTTTCTGCCGGCAGCCAGCTTGAAAAGCCGCCAGCCGATCAGCAGGTACCAGGCCAGGAGAAATACGGCCGAGAGAGATGGCGGCAGGGCAACCCAGTCCGGAGCGAAGGCCAGGGCAACGAATAAAGCCAGCATGAAACTGTGGGCCAGGATACCGGTGATCGCCGCAGCGCGGCCAAACGCCGGGCTTCGCCACATCAAGCTCGCGAATATCAGCCCGGCCACGGTCACCAGGAAGAGTGCCAGCGTGAAACCGGCGCCGATGTAAGGCGCGCCGGGGTGATTCATGGCCAGCAGTGCTTCCCCCGCGGCCAAAAAAGAGGCCTTTTGCGCTTCGGTCGCGGCCGTCTCGTACTGCCGGCTTAGGGCCAACAGGGCAAACGCCTGGTTCGATGCCAAATAGACCGCCACGCCGACCAGACCGGCGGCGGCGGCGGCGATGACGGCGCCGATGTTCACCCGCCGCAACGCGCCGGCCAGTGCCAGGTAGATGAGACCGACGAGCACGTAGTTGATGATATCCAGGACATCGAGCAGGATCAGCCCGATCACCGGTTGAGTCTGGAGCAGCGCGAACCACTCTTGGGCGTTGGCGGGCGAGACAACCGGCGCGTCGATGACCCCTAGACTGCCGAACAAAAACAACTCTGCGCTGCAGAACCGGCGAAAGACGAGAGCGGCGATGAACGCCGCCGCCGCGCCAACCAGATAGAGTCCCCGCCACCCGGCTTCCGGGTTCCGGATCTCGTTATCAGCAACACCGTTCGCGATCATGCCAATTGAACCTCCTTACAGACAGGCCGGTTGTTCTTACAGCGACTTGCTTAAATGCACATCCTCCGGCTCTTCCGCCAACAGCTCCGGCAGCGGCTCGGCCATCGGCGCGTAGCCGCAGCCCATGTAAAACCGCACCGTGTTAACCGACGGCGTGGCCGAGACGACCATCGCCGTGTCGCCGGCGGCGACGGCCAACGCTTCCAGCGCCGCCACCAGCCGGCGGCCGATCCCCTGCCCGCGATAGCCGTCGCTGACGTGGAGAAAGGCCAGCTGGGCGATGCCCGGCCGGATATGGGGCGTCACCAGCCCGATACCGGCCAGTCGCTCGCCGTCAAACGCGCCGATGATCGCCGCCCCGCGGGCGACATGCCAGCGGCAGAAGCCGATCTGGTCGGGCACGCTGTGGGGGTCGTCGCCGGCCGGCGACCAGGGCGGCACGTCACACGGATCGGGCCTTTCCTCCAGGGCCGTTCCGCGCTGGATGTAGATAGCCTCGACGCGCTCCGTCCGGTCGATTTCGCCCAGGCGGTCGAGTTCGGCCGGTTGCATGGGGCGAATGGTGAGGCTCATGGACTTACGGTTCTTTGTGTTGCGGTTCCGGGCCGGGCGTGGGTGTGGTCGCCTGCAACGGCCGGATGTAGCCCAATACCAGGATCGCCGCCGCGCCGAGCAGCCCGACGACGACACTCTGCAGCCACGGGACAGCCGCCG